>OBLW0100002451.1_pt1 | contig 14987 bp, 12 predicted proteins | sample 1520161 | NCBI WGS metagenome assembly OBLW01 (sample SAMEA3539309, study PRJEB22396) | soil metagenome | biome: tundra; feature: field; material: soil | place: USA | collected 2010-05 | depth 0.15 m
AATCCCCTCCGGGGCCGCGGCTTGGCGCGGCGCAGGCCGCCCAGCGCCGGGCTGCGACAGGCCGCTTGCGTCGGCAGGCAGCACATCGCGTGGAATCTCGATGTAGGCGGGCCTCGGGCGCTGACCCGTTGCGGCCGCAAACGCTCTCGCGAGCGCATCCGGCAACGCCTCGGGCACCGCCACGCGCTCGGCGCTAACGCTCACCTTGGCGGCCAGTCCGAGCTGATCCGGCAGCTCATGCAGAAAGCCGCAGCCGGTGCCGATCTCGGCGCGGCGGTTTTCGCTCGATATGACGATCAACGGGATCGAGTCGCCGTAGGCCTGCGCCATCGCGGTCGCGATGTTTGTGAGGCCCGGCCCCGTGATCGTGAAACAAACCCCGGGCTGACGCGTGATACGCGCGTAGCCGTCGGCCATGAAGCCGAGGCCCTGTTCGTGTCGTCCGGTAACGTGCCGGATACTGGAAGCGGCGAGGCCTCGATAGAGCTCGAGGTTGTGCACGCCCGGGATGCCAAACACGTGCCGTACGCCCTGCGTCTCGAGCGTCTCGATGAGGTAGCTTCCAAGCGTCTTCTTCATCGCCAACCCTCTTGTTCGCCGAGTATCTCACGGCCTCGGGCAGCGCGTCGCATAGCCGCGATTTGCACTAGAATTGCAGGTGATGCCAATACTCAACGGTGCCGAGAACAACGCAGTCGCTCGTACTACGGTCATTTTCTGTGTGCTCGCCGCGCTATGCGAAGGCATCGACCTGCAGGCAGCGGGCGTCGCAGCCTCGGGGATTGCAGCGAAGTTCAACGCGAGCCCGGCGCAGCTCGGAAATTTCTTCAGCGCGAGCACCTTCGGCCTGTTCTTCGGTGCTCTCATCGGCGGCCGTCTGGCGGATCGCATGGGACGCAAGAGCGTTCTGGTCGCATCGATAGCCTTGTTCGGCCTGTTTTCCCTGTTGACGCCGCTGGCGTTCGATATGGCTTCACTCAGCGCCGCGCGCCTGCTGACGGGTTTGGGCCTAGGCGGGGCACTGCCCATTCTGATTGCGCTGACTGCTGAGAGCAGCCCCGAGAACCGCCGCAGTGCCAACGTCACGCTGATGTATAGCGGTGCACCGTTCGGCGGCGCCATCGCGAGCTGGGTCAGCATGGTGTTCGCCTCCTCACAATGGCGTTGGATCTTTATTGTCGGCGGCATCGCGCCGCTAGTGCTCGCCCCGGTCATGGCGCTATTGATGCCGGAGTCCCCCGCCTTCCGGCGCGCGCAAGACACCTCGGCCACGGCGCGCGGCAGCGTCACGGCCATTTTTGCCGAGGGACGTACACCGCGCACGCTATTGCTGTGGGCGAGTTTTTTCTTAGGCTTGTTGACGCTGTATCTATTGCTGAATTGGCTGCCGACCTTGCTGCAAGGGGTTGGCCTCACTCGCGCGCAGGCGGTCGGGGCGCAAATCGGATTCAACGTGGGCGGGGCGCTCGCGGCGCTTTTAATCGGCTATCTGCTCGAGGGCAGATTGCGCAGGCCCAGCATAGTGGTCACTTTCGTGGCGTTGCCTCTTTTGGTGCTGCTGCTTGCGAAGTCACCGCCGCAACTTGCCATGGTCGCACTGCTCGTGCTGTTGCTGGGCTGCGCAGTGATCGCTGCGCAGGCTTTTCTCTATGCCATGGCGCCGGCACCGTATCCGACGGCCATTCGGGGCATCGGAGTCGGTGCAGCCGTGGCAGTCGGCCGGATCGGGTCGATCGTCGGACCGAAGCTGGGCGGAGTGTTGAAGGGCATGGGCCACAACTCCTCGCGGCTGTTGATGGATCTGCTGCCGATCGTGATTGTCGGTAGCCTCGCCGCGCTGTGGCTCGCCTGGTACGTGCCGAAACGCGCGGCTACCCTGTGATCGATGCGATCTCGGTTCATGAACTCGCCGAGTTGCGCCGCGCGCGACTGGCGCACAGGATTCTCGATGTGCGCGAAGCGCCCGAGCTCGAGATCTGCCACATCGCGGGCGCCTTGCACATTCCGATGGGCAGCGTGCCGGCGCGGATCAACGACGTGCCCAAAGACCAGCCCGTCGTCGTCATGTGTCATCATGGCGTTCGCAGCCGAATCATTGTCGAGTTTCTTCGACGCGCGGGCTTCAGCAATGCCGTCAACCTCGATGGCGGGATCGATGCCTGGGCACGTCAGATCGATGCATCCGTGGCGCGGTACTGAGCGCATGCAGCCCAGTAGCTATGCCGGCCTGCCGGAGCACTTCTACGCACGGCTCGACCCGACACCGGTCGCGAAGCCGCGCCTGATCCAGGTCAATCGGCGCCTCGCCGCGCAGTTGGGGCTGGATATCGCTGCCCTCGACGCCGAGGCGCTGGCGGCAATGTTTTCAGGGAACCTCCTGCCGCAGGGTGCGGAGCCGATCGCGATGGCCTACGCGGGGCACCAGTTCGGCCATTTCGTTCCGCAGCTCGGCGACGGCCGAGCGATCCTGCTGGGTGAGGTGCGCGACCTCTCGGGCATGCGCCGCGACATACAATTGAAGGGCTCCGGACCGACCCCGTTCTCGCGCAATGGCGATGGTCGCGCAGCGCTGGGGCCGGTGCTGCGCGAGTATCTGGTCAGCGAGGCCATGCATGCGCTCGGCGTGCCGGCCACCCGAGCACTTGCCGCGGTCCTGACCGGTGAGTCCGTACATCGCGAGCAGCGCCTTCCGGGAGCGATCCTGACCCGAGTTGCGGCCAGCCACGTGCGCGTGGGTACGTTCCAATATTTCGCCGCGCGCGGGGACGTTGAGGCCATCCGGCGCCTTGCCGATTACGTGATCGACCGCCACTACCCCGAGGCCAAGTCGACTGAGCAACCTTATTTGACGCTACTCCGGGCGGTTACCCAGCGGCAAGCCCTGCTGATCGCCAGCTGGATGCATGTCGGCTTCATCCATGGGGTCATGAACACGGACAACATGGCCCTATCGGGCGAGAGCATAGATTTCGGACCCTGCGCCTTCATGGATGCGTACGATCCTGCAACAGTTTTCAGTTCAATCGACACTTTCGGCCGCTACGCCTATGCCAACCAGCCTGGTATCGCGCAATGGAACCTCGCGCGGTTCGCCGAGACGCTTCTGCCGATGCTCGATCCAGTCCCGGAGCGGGCGGTCGAACTTGCCAGCGAGGCGGTCGCGGCATTCGCAACGCGCTATGCCGAGTACTGGCTGGCGGGTATGCGGGGCAAGCTCGGGCTGTTGACCGCCGAGGATGCTGATAGGGATCTGGCGCAGGGTTTGCTCGATGCCATGCACGCGAACCAGGCGGACTTCACCCTGACATTTCGTCAGCTTGCAGATGCCGCGCAGAGTGAGCAGGCCGATGCCGCCGTGCGCAGCTTGTTTGCGAATCCGTCCGCCTACGACGAGTGGGTGGGGAGGTGGCGATCACGCCTGATGCGCGAGCCGCAAGTGCCGCACGTGCGCGCGGCGGCCATGCGGCGCATGAACCCGGCCTTCATTCCGCGCAACCACCGTATTGAGCAGGCTATCAGCGCAGCCATCGAGCGGGATGATTTCTCGGTGTTTGCTGAACTGCTGACGGTGCTCTCACGGCCGTACGAGGCTCAGGAACGCTTCGAAGCCTATGCCAATCCGCCGCAACCGGCCGAGCGCGTTCTCCAAACTTTCTGCGGAACCTGAGCGGCGCGGGCGTCCGAAGAGTTGGGGGCCGGTCTAGGGTGGTGACGACTGCGGCTGTTGCGCTGGCGCCGGAGCGGCTTGTAAAGACGGCGCAGGCGGCGAAGACGGCGTCGGCGCTGCGGGCGGATTGCCGCCGGGATTGGCGCTGGGCGGCTCATCGGCTTGCGTCGCGGCGTGCCGGGTAGGTGCGCGCGCGGCTTCCTCTGGAGAGGGTGGCAGCTGCTGTGCCCCCAACGCCGCCGTGTTGACCACGGACGGATCGTCGCGCAGCTTCACGTAAAGCTGGCCGAGAGTCGGGTGCGGTACGGGAAGCGCGGATCCCGGAAACCCATCGGGAACCTGTACCGGATGGTCGAACTGCGGATCGCTCGACACGGAGTCGAGCAGAAACAAATTAGAACCGGAAAGTTTACAAGCCAGCTCGGGAGTCGCCGGGCACTTGAGGTCCTTCAGCACCGGCAGTCGCACCAGGGTGGCCAACGGCTGCCAGTCGCCCGTGACACCGCTCGCGACGACGCGGAACTGCAGCGGCCCGGAGGCCGAGGATCCGAACGCCTTTGCCGGATCGAGCGCGGCCACGGCCACGGCCGCATTCTGCAGCGTGATCCCGCCGTTGCTGAGGTTAAGGCTGGTCGTGAACAATTCATCAGCCGTAGCGACTTCGATATTCTCGTCACGCGCGAAGGCCGGGGGCGTCTGCGCGCGCACCGAAAATATCAGCTTCGCGTCCTGCGGCAGTTCGTTTTGGTCGGCGAGCTGGATGTTGCTCTGACTGATCGAGGGCGACGGCCGCACACTCTTGCCAATCAGCTTCACGTTGGGTCGCGGCGCTTCCACGAAGACGGCGAGGTCAAACACGCGTCCATCCTTGAGCGTGACCTGGGCCTTGGCGCCGTCTTGCTGCGTTAGGGCAGTGGCGGCCTGCGCATCCTGTGCCACCATGGGCAGCGCGTCACCGCCTTGGGCGGTCGACAACTTTCCGGGTGTGAACTCAATGCCTTTCACGGACAGGCCAGTGACCTCATCCAGACGGCTGCCCTTCAGAATGCCCAGCGAATCTCCGGCATGAATCGTGAAACCGTCGAGGTGTCCGGCGTCGGAGAAGGCGTGTATTGGGACGGGTAGTGGCTGGCTGGTGCCATATTGTGTGATCAACAGCGTCATAGCGCCGGGCTTCGCTTCCTGCAGCGGCAGCTTTAGTTCCACTTCATTGGGTGTCACCGTCTTCCATTCAGTCTTCAGCTGTTTACCGGCCGGGTCCTTCAACATGATGCCGTCGATACAACTGACGCTGTCGGCCAGAAGATGAACGGTGTCCTCGCGGCCGACAATCAGCGCTCCCTGGTCTCTGGCGGCCAATGTCCAGGTCTGCGCCTTCGCGTTCACCAGTTGGAAGCTCGGGCCAGTGTAGGGCTCAAATCCCCAGTCGCCGTGCAGCGCGCCGCGCACGCTGTCGCCCAGACCGACGCCGTCCAGGCCTGATGTGTCCACCACATATCCGCCTTGCGCCGCATCGGCTTTGGCAGGCAAGTCGATGCTCTTGCCGTCTTTCCCGGTCAGGTTCAACCTCACGTCGTGCGCATAGCCGGTGGAGAACACCAGGGGCGCGCCTTCGACCGGTAAAACCAGTGAGGTCTCTCTAGCGCAGTAGATCTCTTTGGGGTCCACCGCATGCAGCGGCGGCAACTGCGCCTGTTCCACCGCCGGCAACGCCGCCACCAGCACCGACTTGGGATTGTGAAAGGAGGGCGGTGTGTTCAGTGTCAAAGCAAGCTGATCCTGCTGCTGTGACGCCAGTGCCGGAATGTATTGATACTGTGCCGTATGGAAGGAGTCCAGGATGCGCGCGATATCCAGCACCGATGCGATGTAAGGACTGTAGTAGCCATAGCTCAGCTGCGGTGTGAAGCTGGCCTCCATGGCCAGATCACTGGCGGGACCCGTGGTCAGCGCCTCGACGATCGAATTGCTGTGTCCGTCGTTCAGAATCAGCGATTCCTGACCCTTCATGAGGCAAGGCGCCTGCAGCTCGGGAATCCTGTCCAGACACTTCTCGTCCACTTTGATGGCGAGGCTTCGCGCCAGCAGCGGAGCAACTTCCTTCAATCTCGAGGGATCGGCCTCATTGAGCGCACGAATCGCCGTGATGTAACTTTCCAAACGCGAACGGTCCAGTGTGGCCTGATTTAGGTCCTGCGAGGTGCGCACGAAAGCGCCCGGACGCCCACGCACGGCATCCACCAGCGTTCTGAAATCGCCGCGGGTCTCGGGGGCGAGGAACACCAGCACCTGTTGGGCATCCTGCGGCACCGTGACCGTCAGACCCTCCTGCGCGCACGGACGGGCCCATGTTTCGCACAGGAAGAACCAACTGGCCGGCGGCGGATTGGTCGATCCGCTCAAGAATGCAGCCACCAACAGGTAATGCGCGGATTGCGTCGGCGGCAGGTCAGCCTTGATCCATAGGCGGTCGCCACCAGCGAGATTGGGAACTTCGGATATCGGCAGGGTGTTCGCGCCCCGGGTGACTTTCACCTCGAGGTTCGGACCGGCAAGATCAAACGGCAACGGGTCCGCATGGGCCGCGGCAACAAACAGGGCAGCCAAAAGCAGGAGACGGCATCGCGACACCATAGCGATTTTCAGGACCTCGTAAATCAATGCGGGGTTGCGTGGAATTTGCGGTCGGGGTGACGGGAATTGAACCTGCAACGCTGACCACGACGTGAGGTCACCCGGACCTGAGGCCACCTAACTGTGACTCAATCAATCGTTCCGCAAGTAGGTTAGCACACATGAAGGCTCAACTTGACCTGCCGGGACTGAAGGTGGCGACTGCCGCACGTGTGTCGCCGATTGGACACACATTTTACTACGCATGCCTGGTGTTGAAAATTTTGCCAAAGGCCTCGCTCGCACGGTCGATGACCGGCGCGAAATGCTCGCGCAGCAGCGGTGACATGCGCAGCAGGCGCGAGCGGCCGTCGGTGGGGTTTTCGACTTCTTCGAGATAACCTTGCGCGATCGCCTGCTTCACATACTTCATGGCGGTCTGGCTGCTGACGCCCTTCACGAGGTCATAGGCGTCGGTCTTCGCTACCGCGGCTGCATCGCGCAGCCATAACTCGGTGAACAGCCTTGAAAAGTAGATATCGCCAAACCCGGCCTTGTGAAATGCCACCACCCAGGCCTCATCGAGCTCGCGCAATGCGAGCAGGAAGCGGGTTCGCGTTGCGCGCTGCTGCCGGGCGGTCAGTTTCGTCGGCACTCGTTCACTCCGTTACCAGGAATTTCAGCATGTAAAATTACCTATATATTTATACATACAATTATAGATGTCTTGGAATTTTCATGGTATATCCGTTGCCAACACGATCGCCGCCTGGATTCGACATGACCGCTTTGCAATACGCCGTGCCTCGCAGGTTATTCCGCGACCGGGATGGGGCCGTTGCCAACACGTTCGTGCTGTTGTGGACCGGCTTGGGTTGGCTCGGATCGTTTGCGCTGATGGGCGCGCCCGTTGCCTGGCTGAATATCGCGGGTGTCCTGCTCTGTGCGCATACCATGGTGTTGGCAGCGTACCTGATCCATGAGGCTGCGCATCACACTCTGTTCGCCGACCATGTTGCCAACCGCTGGATCGGGGAGGCGATGAGTTTTATCGCCGGCTCGTCCTATGCGTCCTTTGAGCGCATCCGGCACATGCATATCCGCCATCACCTGGACCGAGCCGATCTGACCTGCTTCGATTTCAAGGGACTGATGCGGCGTCGTCCGGCGATTCGACGGGCCCTGCAAGGCCTCGAATGGGCCTATATCCCGGCGACCGAGGTTCTCATGCATTTGCAGGTGATCTGGCGGCCGTTCGTGCAGCGCTCGCAACGCCGGCATTTGCCCCGTGCGGCCGCGATGATCGTGCTGCGCGGCGGACTGCTGGCGCTGCTCGGTATCTGGTCGTTGAAGGCGCTGCTGCTGTATGTCATGGCGGTTGCGCTGTTGCTGCATGTGCTCAATTTTTTCGATGCATTCCACCACACGTTCGAGCAGTACTTTGTCGAGCCCGATCAGCCGGTACCGATGCACGGTCGCAATGCCGGCTATGAGCAGGACAACACCTATTCCAACCTCGTATCACCGCAATACCCCTGGCTCAATCTGCTGGTGCTAAATTTCGGTTACCACAATGCGCATCATCAGCGCGCCTCCGTGCCCTGGTATCGATTGCCCGCCTATCATCGGGATCTCTATGGCGATAAAGCCCTGTCCGTCATGCCGCTCTCAGAACTGTTGTCGAGCTGGCATCGCAACCGCGTCCGCCGCGTGATCGCGGCCGACTACGGCGGGCCGGGCCATGGCCTTGGCCGTGCCCACAGCTTCATCGGCGCGCATGGCGTGTCCTTTCTGACGGTGATCTGACTGGCTTACCGGCTCTGGCGATCGATGCAAATCGCCCGCCGCGATACGCCATTGAGCCGATTTTATCTATCTGCGTCTGCACGGCGACAAAGAGCTTTACCCCAACGGCTACAGCGACAGACGCTTATGAAAACATTGGGTGTGGCAGGTTGAGGGCCGTATCGCCGCGCGAAACCGGCCACGTGCCACGCGCTGGTCGATCCCTTCGTTGGCGGTATGGAGCCCTGCTCTGGATGATGAGCGGTGCGGCACTGTTGACGAGTTGCGCGAGCAGGCCGCCGGTGGCCCGGCCGTCGGCTACAAGCCCAACCCAGGCTCGAGCATTGATTGACGGATTGCTGCCGCGCGCTCTGCCGGACCGCGGCGGGTGGGGCGCTGACCTATATGCGGGATTTGCCGCGCAGGGCATAGAACCTACCCACGAAAGCGTTTGCGCCGTGGTCGCGGTGATCGAACAAGAATCGAGCTTTCACGTCGACCCGGTCGTGCCCCGGCTGGGTACGATAGCCTGGCGAGAAATTGATGCTCGGGCCGAGCGCGCCGGCGTGCCGCGGCTGCTAGTGCACGCCGCATTACAGCTGAAATCCTCTACAGGGCGCAGTTATAGCGATCGGATCGATAGCGCCAGGACCGAAAAGGACCTGAGCGACATCTTCGAAGATTTTATCGGCGCGGTGCCGATGGGTCAGAGCCTGTTCGCGGGCAGGAATCCGATACGCACTCGCGGCCCAATGCAAGTCAACATCGCATTTGCCGAGCAATATGCGGCGGCCAGGCCCTACCCGTACCCAGTGAAATCGAGCATCGCAGACGAGGTTTTTACACGCCGAGGAAGTTTGTATTTCGGTATAGCCCACCTTTTGGCCTACCCGGCGTCATACGACGGGTACCTCTACCGCTTCGCCGATTACAACGCGGGCCAATACGCCAGCCGCAACGCCGCCTTCCAGAGCGCCGTCAGCAAAGCCTCTGGAATCCCGCTGAGGCCCGACGGCGCGCTGCTGCCGCACGACAGCGACTTAAAAGATCCTGGCAGCACGGAGCTAGCGGTGCGCGCGCTGGCCGGACGGCTGAACATCGGTGAAAGCGCGATCCACAGTGCCCTCGAGCAGGGTAAAGCGAAAGACTTCGAACGAACGCCGCTATACGAACGGGTATTCGCCCTCGCCGAACAGGTGCAAGGGCAGCCGCTGCCGCGGGCAACAGTACCCCGCATCAAGCTGCAAGGCCCGAAAATCAGCCGAAGTCTTACTACCGACTGGTACGCTCACCGAGTCAACCAGCGCTTTGAACACTGTCTGGACAAGTAGCTTTCCCCGCGACCGACATGGCCGACCGTCGAGTTATCGTTGGTGCACCCGCGCAAAAAAGTCTGCGCGCACGCACTGTATGTGGCCGGCATCCGCAAGGGATGGTTCAGAAGCCGGATGCTTTTGTCAATACGTACGTATTGACAAAGTTTGTTCGCTGTTGGATGCTGATGCGATGGCTAAGTTCGCGAAATCTGAGCAGCTGCAGATTCGTGTATCCAGACAAGAAAAGACGTTAATTCAGCGCGCTGCCATGCGGGCCGGAATGGACATGTCTGCGTACGTGCTAAGTCGGGTCCTGTCGGTGCCCGCTGCCCAGCTTCGGGGTTGCCTGGAGGCCTGCGGTGGCGCGGCCTCGCCTCGTTTCGCGCTCGCCGAGCTCAACTCGCTGCTCTCGACGTTCACGGCAGGGGAGCTGCGCGATGCTATTGCGGCGCCGCCGCCGCCAGGACTGACGCCTTTTCTGCTCAACTACATAACGGCGATGGTGGAGTACGCCTGTGCCAAACGCGCAGTCGCAGTTCCCACATGGACGCGCGCGGTCGCGCCCCTGGCCGAGCCCGTATTCGGAAGCGCCCTGCAGAGTCTGCGCATGCACCTGCTGACGCATTCGCCGCCACCATTCCGGGGTCGCAACATTTTCATCGACGCCACCTTGGGCGAGCGGGTCTGAAGGGCCGTGGCACCGCTGACTCAAACCGACCTCCGCAGGCTGTTCGACCTCTTGAATGAGGAGCTCCGCCAGTGCGGGACAGAAGCCGAACTATTCGTTGTGGGCGGCGCCGTCATGTGTCTCGTGTATGCCGTTCGGCCGTCTACCCAGGACGTTGACGCGCTGTTTCGCCCGCCTATCGAGGTACGCAAAGCCGCCGCGCGGGTAGCCACCCGGGCAGGCGTTAATCCGGACTGGCTCAATGATGGAGTGAAAGGTTTTCTGAGCGCGCAGGGGGACTTTGCGCCATTCCTTGAGCTCAATCACCTGCGCATCATGGTGGCTCAACCGGAGTATCTGCTGGCCATGAAGTGCCTGGCGATGAGGATCGGTGCTGAGTTTCACGACGAGGACGATGTCCGTTACTTGTTGCGCCACTTGGATATCCGCAACTATGAAAAGGCCGTCGCAGTCATCACGAAGTACTACCCGCTCGAGCGTTTTCCGCAGAAGGCGCTGTACGCGCTTGCTGAACTATTGTCGAAGTCGGCCTGAGGAGGCGCACCGTGAGGTTGGCAACGCTGGGGGCAACTCCTGGCCACAGGCCCAGGACGTACACGCCCGCAAGCAGCAAGAAGGCGACTATCGTCGCAACCTTGATCGAGGCGAACCAGAATTCGAACTCGCCAAACGACCCCACCGAGATGAGATTCGTCAGGGTCAGTCATAGCAGCAACGCCAAACTGATGAACCACGTCGGTTGGTTGGGTAACCATGGGCGTGGACAACGTGTCACGAGCGCAGTTCGCCTTGCTGTTCGCTGCTCGGTTCGAGATGCAGCAATAAATCATCCGGCCCGAATCACACAGAAATCCTGACCCCCCCTGCGGGCGTCTTCGAGGCCATGGCCTTTGGGCCCCGCTTCGCGACGCCAGAGGAGCACGGCCGAGGACAGCGCGATGAGACTGAGCAGGAAGAAGAACCACAGCATGACCGTATAACCGGCCGGGTTCTGGGCTCCGGCACCCGCCTTGTCGGCGAGCCAGCCCGCGGCGAGATTGGACGCTGCCATGCCGAGCGCCTGAATCAGCGTGATGAGTCCCAGCGCCGTGCCCAGACGACGTGGCTCGACAATCAGCGTCGTGGCCGGCCAGATGACCGCCGGCACCAGCGAGAAGCTGATCCCCATCATGACGGTCGACACCCAAAGACTGAGATCCGTCAGTCCGAGCACCACGAAGGTCACCGGCAGCAGCAACGTGCCAAAAGTCAGCATCAGCGCGCGGTGACCGAGCCGGTCGGCGAGCAAACCGAAGAACGGCGTGGCGAAGATGGCCGCGAAGAACACCCAGCTATTGGCCACACCCGCACGCTGCAGCGTGAGCCCCTTGGCGTGCTGGAAATACTCAATGGCATAAGTCGTTCGGAACGGGAAGAACACCGCGGCGTAGAGCACGTGCAGCGCGAGGATGTACCAATAGGACATATCGAATTTCAAAAGCTGACCCCAGTTCACGCGCTCCGCAGTGGCAGCATCAGCCGATCGCACCCCCGGCCGGTGATGGCGGTCTAGCCAGTAGAAGATCATCGCCGCCACCAGACCCGCCAGCGTAATGCCCGTGCCGAGCCACAGCGGTGGCTGCCAGCCGCGCTCGTAGAGCGGGCGCGCCCACGCCGTCGAGGTATCCACGGCATAGGAGCCGACGCGGGCGAGGCTGAGGTAAAGCGCGGTGGCGAGCGCAATGCCGCTGCGCGAGAACCACTGCGCCAGTCCTGCGACGAGCGCAATGAAAATCGCACCTTCACTGACACCGAAGATGAAGCGACCGACCACCATGATCTCGTACGGACTGCCGACCGCAGTGAGCGCCGCGCCGAGCACACCGATCGCCGCCGACCAGAGCGCGATACGCGCGGGTCCGTAACGGTCGATCAGCAGGCCGTTGATGAGCGCAAGAGCTACATTGGGGATGCTCAGGACACCGTTCAGCATCCCGAGCTGCGACTGACTGAATCCGCGTTGCCGTTGCAGCAGATCGGCTATCGGACCGACCACATCGGACTCGTAGTAGCTGCTGGACACGGCGATCGCTGCCAGCACCAGCACCCACCAGCGCATCTGCGAGTTGCCGCTGCTTCGGTTCGTGTCGGGCCCGGTCGCGACCTGACTCACTGGAAGCGGGCGCCCTGCCGCGCAAGTTCCTTCTGCACCGCACCGATGTTCAGTTGATCGAGCGCTTCGTCACGCTGCAGCGATACAGCCGCCGCCACACCCGCGCCTTGGCCGCTCACGGCGCAGCACATCATGTTGCGTGCAGAGGCATGGGATACCTTATCGCCACCAATGCACCGTCCGGCGACGAGCAGGTTGCCGACGCCTTTGGGCACCAGGGCCCGATACGGCACATGCCAGTAGCGCCCCGTGGTCGGCAGGATCAGGATGCCGTAGCCGTCGATGAACTCGGGAAAGATGCCGATCGCGTCGTCGAAACGCCCCTGTTCGCGAACATCGGTGCCGGTGAGATTGTAGAGCGCGTCGATCTTACGGGTATCGCGGATACCGAGTGTCATGCCGAAGTTGCGCAGCTTAGCGTGCTCGCAGCCCGGCATGAAGCCGCGCAGCGCTTCCAGCGCGTAGATCGCCTCGCGCCTTCCGCGCATCTCGCCGATGGTCAGATCATTCGGGTCGGTGCCGTCGATTTCCGGCACATGCACGAGATTCAGATACGTCAGATCACCCTGATCAGTGACCGTGCCCCAGGTGCCGGCGATCGTATGCAGACTCGGCGGGATGATGCCGGCGGCGAGCGCCTGTTTGAACGGCTTGCGCAGGAACGGCGAGAACAGCTGGTCTTCCTTGCCCGTGGTCTCGTAGTCCCATTCGCCGTTGCCTGACCAGTCGGCATAGGTCTGCGGATCGGCCTTCACCGCGTCTATGAAGCGACGCTTGTTGACACCGCTCATGGAGAACATGACGGAGGCGGCCATCATCTCCTTCCTGGGCGACTTGTGCACCGGCGCCCCGGCGCGGGTCGCGATGTCGGCATCCCCGGTCGCGTCGATCACACGCCCGGCAAGGATAGCCTCGCGGCCCGCCTTGCTCTCGGTGATGACACCACGAATAGCGCCGTTTTCCATGATCGGTGCCACACACAGGCGGTGCAGCAGGGGCGCAACGCCGGCTTCCTGCACGAGCACGTCGGCCACCCACTTGAACATCTCGGCGTCGAGCGCGTGGCTCAAGGACTGTGGCTCGGGCATCGCCGCACCCATGGCTTTTGCGCGCTCCTCGAACTCAATGCCGATGCCTTCGCAGTCCACCGTGTGCTCGTGCCGGTACCAGGCAAAGCCCTCGACGCCCACCTGCGTGATGTTGCCGCCGAAGCAGCCGTTGCGGTCGATCAGCGCGGTCCGGGCCCCGGCACGGGCGGCGGCGAGCGCCGCCGCAAGACCCCCCGGGCCGCTGCCGACCACGAGCACATCAGTTTCGAGAATCACATCAACTGAGCGGGCAGGTTCATTGATTTTCTTCATCGTGGGTCACGCCTTAGATAGCGAAAACCAAAGAATGACGGGTCGCAACTCTGGCCCATCAGCAATCACTCGCGCCGGCAAACATGACATGAATGCGACATTGAATCCGCTCATATGCAGCGCTGGATTGGGAGAAGAACGTTACCGTAATGATATCGGGAAATTCACGCGGGCCAATATGGTGCGAATCGCGAATCATCACTTAGTCATCATCTTGTCATTGATTTGTAGTCTGATATGCGTAGAAAATGCAACGCAACGGGACCCTAAGAGTCCTTAGCGCAAGGGGGCCATTTGTGTGTCTCCCGCTGCCGTCTGTTTTTGGTCTCTGCCTTATTGTTTTAGTTCGAAGCATTTTGGCATTTTGGCATTTTTAGCATTTTTGTCACCACTGACCCTTTGGGGAGAGACGCTTGAAATTCAATCATAAAGTTGCCTACGCAGTGTCGACGGTGCTGAGCGGATACACCGGAGCGTCTTGGGCGGCAGCCGATGCCGACACTTCCGAGTCCTATACGATTCAGGAAATCGTGGTGACCGCGGAGCGCCGCGACGAATCGATCCAGAACGTGCCCATAACGATGCAGGCGATCACGGGCGACACGCTGAAGGAGTTGAGCGTCGAGACATTCGATGACGTGATCAAGTACGTGCCGAACGTGACATTCGGAACGAACGGCCCCGGCCAGGGCGATATTTACATGCGCGGCTTGAGTGCCGGATCGGTCGGCGGCCAGTCGACCGCGACCTTCGCCTCGTTCCCGAACGTCGCCGTGTATCTCGATGACCAGTCCATGCAGTTCCCGGCGCGCAACGTCGACGTCTACATGGTCGATATGGAGCGCATCGAGGTGCTCGAAGGTCCGCAGGGCACACTGTTCGGCGGCGGCGCCCAGGCGGGCGCGATCCGCTACATCACCAACAAGCCGAAACTCAATGTGACGGAAGGTAACGCTGAAGGCACCTACGGCTGGACGGCCGGCGGCGACCCGAACCAGAGCGTCAATGCGACCATCAACATTCCGTTGATCCAGGACACATTGGCCGCGCGCGCGACGATCTATGACGACCGGCGCGGCGGCTACATCGACAACGTGCCGAGCACCTTCACGCGCAGCAACAACGATAGCGGAAACTATTACGCGGGCATCAAGCCGGGCGCCAACGGCCTGTGCCCCAACGGTCTGGGGACGACCTCGGGATTTTGTGTCCCGGCGAACAACACGGTCGGCAACAACTACGCGATCGCGCACAGCGCCTCCAATCCGGTCGTCTATGGCGGCATTCGCGCCTCGGTTCTCTGGCAGATCAACGACGATTGGAATGCCTTGATCACGCAGAGCTTCCAGAACATGGAAGCGGACGGCGAGTCCACGCAATAAGATCGGAAGAGCGTCGTGTAGGG
>OBLW0100002452.1_pt1 | contig 14986 bp, 12 predicted proteins | sample 1520161 | NCBI WGS metagenome assembly OBLW01 (sample SAMEA3539309, study PRJEB22396) | soil metagenome | biome: tundra; feature: field; material: soil | place: USA | collected 2010-05 | depth 0.15 m
GGTAAGCTACACGTTTTCTATACGATAAGCTACGCTAATTTTCAAGGGACTGCTACAATTGGGATTCGGGATTTTCAGGGCCGGATATCCTATATGAACACAGAAGGCGCACTCCAAGAGGAGAACCGGCGGCTCCGGGCACGAGTGGCCGAGCTGGAGGGAGAGAGGCGCATACTGGGCGAGGTTGTCGAGAAATCGCCCGTTATGATCTCCATCGTACGAGCGCCCGATTTCATCTACGAACTGGTGAATCCGGCTTTCCAGGCGATGGCGCCCGGAAAGGAATTCCTGGGCCGCCGGCTTGCGGATGTATGGGCGGAAGTTTCCGAGCCGCTGGTCGAAATTCTGCGGAACGTAATCGAGACGGGGAACACCTTTAAACTCGAAGACGCGCCTTACACGATTCAACGGGCGCCGGGCGCTCCGCTGGAAGTGGTTTATGTAAGCTATTCCTGGATTCCGCTTTCCGGCCCCGATGGCAAGCCCGACCGAATCCTGACGCTTGCCCACGAGACGACCGGATGGGTCCGGCAGCGGCAGGAACTGGCGGAAGCGAACCGATCTTTGCGGGAGAGTGAAACCTTTCTGCGCAGTCTGTTCGACAGCCCGGAAGTGATGCGCGGGATCGTGGAACTGGTCGATGGCGTGATTGTCCACGTTTCCTGCAACGAGACCGCGGCGACGATGTATGGAATAGCGCGGGAGTCGATCTCGGGCAAGTCCTCGGCCGAAACGGGCGCTTCGGAAAGCGTCGCGCAAGAGTGGGTCAGGCTCTACCAAGAGAGCCGGCGCACCGGCAAGCCCGTCTCGATGGAGTACGACCGCCGGGATGCGAACGGCGAGGAGCGTTGGCTGCTTGCAACCGCCAGTTATCTGGGGGCCGGGGCCGCCGGGAACCCGCGATTCGCCTACACAATCCTCGATCTGACGGACCGCAAGCGGGCGGAGGAGGCGTTGCGGGGAAGCGAGGCGCGCCTGCGGCAGGCCCAGAAACTGGAAAGCCTCGGCCTGCTGGCGGGCGGGGTGGCGCACGACTTCAACAACCTGCTGGTCGGGGTAATCGGCAACGCGAGCCTAGCCCAGGAGATGCTTCCGCCGGATCATCCCGCCGCCGAACTCCTGGACGGGGTCCTCAAGAGCGGCGAGCAGGCGGCGCACCTGACCAGGCAGATGCTGGCGTACTCGGGCAAGGGAAAGTTCGTGGTGGAGCCGCTCGATCTGTCGGCTCTCATTCCCGAGATGATCGGCCTGGTTCGCCCATCCATCGCCAAGAAGATCACGCTGCAACTCGACCTGGCGGAGAATCTGCCGGCTATCGAAGCCGACCGCGGCCAAGTCCAGCAGGTGTTTTTGAACCTGGCGATCAATGCGGCGGAAGCGATCGGCAGCCGGGCGGGGCAGATTATAGTCAGGACCAGGGTCGAAGACGTGGGCGAACGGTCTGCGCGGCTTCACCCGGATTCGGCAGCGCTGGCGCCGGAGAAATACGTTTGTCTCGATGTCAGCGATACGGGCTGCGGCATGGACGAGGCTACCAAGGCCAAGATTTTCGATCCGTTCTTCTCCACGAAATTCATCGGACGAGGGCTGGGGCTGGCGGCTGTTTCCGGCATTGTGAGGGGCCACAAGGGAGCGATCACGGTGAGCAGCGCGCCGGACCAAGGGAGTTGCTTCACGGTGCTGTTTCCGGCAGCGGCGCAAGCAGCCGGGAGGCCGGCCGACGCGGCCCGCGCCGCCGCGTTCCAGGGCGCCGGGACGGTCCTGGTGGTGGACGATGAACAGATGGTACGGGAGATGGTGAAGAGATCCCTGGAACGTCACGGGTACACGGTTCTGCTGGCGGAGAGCGGATGGGAGGCGATCGAGGTATTCAAGCGACACCCCGGCGAAATCGCGCTGGTAGTGCTTGACTTGAGCATGCCCCGCATGAGCGGCGAGGAAACGCTTCCGGAGCTGAGGAAGATCCGGCCCGAGATCAAGGTGTTGGTGTCGAGCGGCTACAGCGAATCCGAAGCGATGACGTTCTTCCAAGGCCAGCGGGTCTCCGGTTTTGTGCAGAAGCCTTACACATCGACTGGGATCGCGGAGAGGGTGAAGGACTGCCTAAGGTAATCTGGGCGCGCACCCGTCCGGGGAATACCGCTAGAGATCGGCATCCCGATTGCTCATACTGTGAATATGGGTAAAACAGGCCCGATTAGATCGATCACGCTCTGCGCGCTTGTATTATTTCTCCTGCTTGGCGCGACGGGGCCAGCCACCGCGGCTTCCGCCAATCTGGCCTACGCCGACCTGGGCGTGGGGGGAAGCGCGTGCTGCCTTGTTCCGGATGGTTTGGGAAATGTTTACATAGTCGCCAGCGCAGTGCAATATGGACACACCTACCTGTCGGTCGGCAAAGTCGGCGCAACCGGCCAGGTTGTCTCCAGTTGGGGAATTGGCGTCGGGTCCGTGCAACCCCAGGCCGCGGTGCTGGACGCTCAAGGTAATCTCATCATCGCCGGGCAGACCGCTCCTTCCGGTTTTCCCCTGACGGGCGCGCTGATTCCGCAGACGGAGCCGGGGGCGGCGGCCGGGTTTGTTGCCAAGGTGAATCCCTCGACCAACCAGGTTCTCTTCTCCACCTTAATCGGCGGGCAAGCCGCGGAGGGGTCCATTCACGTGGGGACCAGCGCGCACGCCGTGGCGGTGGACGCCGCGGGAAACATCTATGTGGCCGGCGAAACCAACGCCAGCGATTTTCCGGTGACCGCCAATGCCTTCCAGCGGAGCGGCGCGGGGGCCAGCAACATGGTCCCGCGGCCGTACGGTTTCGTGATGAAGATTTCGAGCGCGGGCGACCGAATGCTGTATTCGACGTTGCTGGGAGGGGCGGCGGTGAACTGCAATGGCGGCAGCCATTGCGTGCCCATCACCAGCGACACGACGGTAACCGCGATCGCCGTGGACCCGAACGGCCTGGCGACGGTGGGCGGACGCACCAACGCCGTGGATTTTCCCACTACGGCTGGGGCCGTCCAGACGACGTGCCGGTGCCTGGAATATGCCGGCAACGGATTTGTAACGCGGCTCAACGCGGACGCCAGCGGCCTGGTGTGGTCCACGTTTCTGGGCGGCTCGCCCTACGGCGCCTTGCAGTACCCGTACGGAGTGAACGCGGTGAGCTCGCTGGCGCTCGATGCCGCGAACAATGCGGTGGTGGCTGGCAAGACCGACGCCATCGACTTTCCGGTTACAGCGGGCGCTTTGCAGGCGCAACTGGCCGGTTCGTTGACCGCGCTGCCGCGCGCCACGGACGGATTCCTGGCGAAGGTGAGCGCCAGCGGGACGGCGCTGGTTTTCTCCACCTACCTGGGCGGCAGCGCGGCCGATGAGATCGACGCCATTTCCATCGACGCGCAGGGCAACTTGTGGGCCACAGGGATCTCGGCTTCGAGCGATTTTCCGGGCAATGCGGCGCCTTACATAGGATCGTTCTATGTGGAGACGCCTACGGACGGATCGCGGCTGATGACTTCACAACGAACGCCCGGCCGCGCCTCGGGACAGGCGATCCGGGCCACGGCGGACGGAACTCTGTGGGCGCTGGGCGCCCCAGGGTCGGTGCTACAGATACCGGGAGAACAGGTGCAAGGCATCGCCGTTCTAGGCGCCGCCAGCGCGGCGGGCCTGGATGTGAAGGGCTACGTGGCTCCGGGAGAGTGCATCAGCTTGTACGGCAGATTGCCGGGGCCGGCCGCGGGGGCCGGCGCCACGCTCGACCAGAACGGGCGCATTTCCACGACGTTGGCGGGAGTGCAGGTGCTGTTCAACGGGATTCCCGCGCCATTGCTTTACGCGAGCGGCAGCCAGATCAATGCGCTGGCGCCCTATGCGATCGCCGACCTGGGACCGATTACGGTCCAGGTCACTTCCGCCGCCGGGAACTCTTCGACGTTCCAGATGTACGTGGAGGCGGCGCAACCCGAGGTCTTCACCAGTGGAGGATTGGCGGTAGCTCTCAACCAGGATGGCAGCCTCAACTCGCAGAACAATCCGGCCGCGGGCGGTTCCATGGTGACGATCTGGGCGAGCGGGGCGGGATTGCTCAATGGCCAGCCAGCCGACGGCACGATTGCGGCGAGCGCGGTTTATGTGCCAAACTTGCCCGTCGCCGCGCTGCAGGACGGACTCTCGATTGAAGTGCTCAGCGCGAGTCCGGCGCCCGGTTCGGTGGTCGGGGTGCTTCAGATTGTGATGCGTCTGCCCCAACAGTTCTTTGGAACCCTGCAACTGATGATGGGCGGGTTTGTGTCGGATGCGTTTTCGATTGCGGTTCAGTAGGGATGTGAGGCAGGGGGCCTGTAGCACCGGCGAGGCCTACTCCACGACGAAGCCATCGATATCGATGTCGAAGGCGCGTGAGTCGGCGGCTTTCTGGTGAAGCGGGCGGATGGTGATGGAGTGCGGGCCGGCGGCTAACCCGGAATAGGTTACGTGGGACCTCCACTCGATGCCGCGGGAGAACTGGTCGATTACGTCGCGCTTGACTCCGTCCACGGAAACTTCGGCCACTCCCCTGGCATAAGCCTTGGTGAAAACGTAGGTGACGGACGTGCCGGAGAACATGAGCGTAGCCTGGGCATCGGGCGCTTCGGCGTAGGTGAGAGTGCCGCCGCAGGCCTCGCCGAATTGAGCGACCGTGCGCCATCGGCCCGAATAGCGCACCTGGGGGGAGCGGTCGTCGATCATGCCGGCGCCGCATCCCGGCATGGCGCGCTCCTCCCGCTCCAGACTGGCGGCGGCTTGCGGCTTGAGTTTTCGCAGCTCAAACGCGCCCACGCGAAACTCGGGTTCGGTGTAGTCCGCGAGGTACGTTCTGATGGCGGGGTTGGCGTCCGATTGGGTCCAGCCGACGGGCGCGACGAACAGCTCCAGATTCAGGCTGCGCGCCAGGCGGCCGTAATCGGCGGGCGAAGTGGAGAGCCATGCCTGCCACTCGTAACGCTCGGTGTGCCACCCGTAGACATACGCTTCCGCCCGCAGGCCGGCGGTGGTGTCCGTCCCAAAAAAGGCCACGGGCCGGCCGGGGTGATGGGCGTTCAGGTATTGGACGATCTGACGCTCCGGAGCGACCTGCGCCACAAGCCTTGCTTGCGCCTCGGGATCGAACGGATTGGCGAAGAAGTCCGGATGGGACCAGCCGGACGAGGGCAGGAAGTAGACATTCAACGGAAACACGATCAGCAGGAAGGCGAAGACGGCGCGATAGAGCGGCCGGCAATCGGTCCACAGACGGCCGAGGGCCGCGGAGGCGCCGACGGTGAGCAGCGGCAATCCAGGATAAAGATAGCGCAGATAAGGCTGGCTCTTGAACGTCAATGCGCAAAACGCCAGGGCAATGGCGAACGCCAGCTTGCCGAGGTATGGCCACTTGCGCGAGAACAGGGCCAGGCCGAGCGCCGCAAGTACCAAATACTGGAACCCCAATGCGCCGTCGTGACTTTCCAGATAGTCGCGCGTCTTGAATGCCACGCGGTAGGGCGATAGGAGGTCCACATGCTTCGACCACCGCGAATTGACGAATGGCACGGCGCTATCGAACCATGGCGACTTGAAGATGTGGTTCATGAACGGGAAAACCGGGTTTCCCGTGCGGACCCACGCGAACGCATACGGCGCGGCGCCCAACAAGACAAGGACCAGGAGAGCGATGACTCCAGTGCGCAGGCGGCGCCCGGTGAACGCCCGGTTGCGCGCCAACTCCCACAAGGCGAACACGGCAGCCGGGAGAAGAAACGCGGTTGTGCCGAGCTTCGTCGCCAGGCCGGCGCCGGTGAGCGCAGCCGCCAGATAGAAGAAGCGGGGCGCGGCCGTGGAATGGAACCGATCCAGGGCGAAGACCGCCCCTACCAGAAGCGCGGCCCACAAGTTCTCGACGAACAGGGAGCCGGTGACCAACTGCACAAGTGGACTGGCCGCGAATAATCCAGCCAGGAGAAAAGCCGCGCTGTGACCCAGATGCCGCCGGCACCCCGCATAGACCAGGCCGGCGAGGGCCGCAAAGAACGAAAAATTGAGCAGGTGGGCCGCGAATTCGCCGCCCAGCAAGTACGCGGCGGTATAACACCAGTCGGCTCCGAGCGGCATCAGCGCCCAAGAAACATGCTGGAAAGCGAACGGCCAGAGGTGTTGGTAGGCCACCCATGCCGGGACCATCAGGTGTACGGAGAGCGCATCCGCGCCCGTTTCGGGATCGAGCGCCACCAGCAGGTGACAGAGAGCGGGGAAGCCGGCCAGCGCCATAAAGGCGTAGCTGGTCCGGTGGGGGAGATCGAGGGGCGCAAAGGCGCGCTCGCAGCCCGCCATGCAGGCGCGCGTCCTTCCGGGCTTCACCGCCAGTGGGACCAGCAGGAGCGCCGCATAAACCGCCGGGTAGTTCACCGGAAAGTGGGCGGCAAGGTTGGCTACGGCCATCCATACGGCCACGCCCAGCAGCAAACGCAGCAAGCCGGAGAAAAGATCCTGGCCGCCGTCCCCGGCCATCAGGAGCGTTCCGGTGACGAGGCAGGAAAACAAAAAGAACAGGGCCGCGGCCAGCGCCAGGGGACCCACCGCAGCCCCCACCAGGATCAAGAGCGCGGCCAGCGTTGTGGCGGCGAACCATCGCGGCGCGAAGACCAGAAAAACGAGGGACCAGACGGCGTACGCCACCGCGACCATGGCGAGCAGATTCAATCCGGCAGGGCTCCAGAAGGTCTGCTCGAACAGGTGGTTGCGGTAAACCCCGTGGATGGTGATGAGGACGATGGCGCAGAACGCAGCCCAGCCGAGGATTGACCGAATCCCCAGCTTCATTTCGCGCTCTTCACCTTCTTGTATTCCTCGCGCAGGACCTGCAACTGGCGGGCGTGGGACTCGGTGTGTTGAACGTTGCGCTCCACCAGCGCGCCCAGCGTCATGCGGCCGGCCTCGGTGTGGTTGCCGGCCCGCTCGAAGGCGCTCTCGGGCAGGCCGATGAGCAACTCGTGATTTTCGGCGCGAAGGCGGCGGAAGGACTCGAGCGATTGCTTGGGCTTGCGGACGGCATAATTCAGGTTGCGCGCCCAGAGTTCCTGGTCGAAGGCGATCAGCGTGGGATTGTCCTCGGCGGCGATCTGCCGGCAGCGGTGCGCGCAGACCAGTTCGGAGTCGGCCAGGTGCGCCATAATCTGCCGTGCGCTCCATTTGTTGGGCGCGGGCCTGAAGTCCTCCTCCTCTCCGAAAACCCCGGTCAAGACCACGGCCAGGAGCTCCGGGCCGCGGCGGAATCGTTCCAACAGCGCTGCGATATCGGACATGCGAACCGATTATAGCGAACGCAGCCGAAGGCCGAGAGCCGACATCTTACAATAGAAACAACATGACGAAGCTCAGAGCGGCGATTGTATCGATTCTCTTATTGGCCATCTGCTGGGGGCAGCAGCGGCAACCGCCGGCGCGCCTGATGCGGTATCCCTCGCGTGGGACGCATGGCGCGGTGGCGGCGGGCAGCGAGTATGCCACCGAAGCGGGCATGCGCATGCTGTTCAGCGGGGGCAATGCGGTGGATGCAGGCGTCGCGGCTCTGCTGGCGGCCGACGTGGCGGAGTTTTCCCATCTCGGCCTTGGCGGAGAATCGCCCATTCTGATCCGTACGAAAGAAGGCAAGGTGTACGCCATCGCGGGCGTGGGGACCATGCCAAAATTGGCCACCGCCGAATATTTCCGCCAGCACAAGGTGACCGACGATGAGATGGAGGGCCCGCCCGAGCCCAAAGGGTTGAAGTCCTGGCTTCCGGTGGTAGGCATCCTGCCGGCGCTGGTGCCCGGTACGCCGGAGGCGGCGCTGGTGGCCCTCCGCGATTTTGGGACCAAGTCTTTCGCCGAGGCGGTGGAGCCGGCCATCGAGCTGGCCGACGGCTTCCCGATTGACGAGATGCGCGCCAACGCCATCGCGGGCGCGGCCGAATTCCTGCTGCGCTGGCCGGCCTCCCGGCGCATCTTTCTTCCCGACGGCTCCGTCCCGCGGCCGGGCGATATTCTGCGCCAGACGGACCTGGCTCGCACGCTACGCTCCATGGCCGCGGTAGAGAAGCAGGCTCTGAGCTCCGGCGCCAGCCGCAGCCAAGCCATGGACGCCGTTCGCGACTACTTCTATCGCGGCGATATTGCGCGCCGCATCGACGATTTCTCGAAGAAGAACGGCGGGCTGCTGCGCTACGAAGACATGGCGGCCTTCCGTATCCAGCCGGAGGCCCCCGTCGCAACCACGTTCCACGGCTACACCGTATACAAGCCGGGCTTTTGGAGCCAGGGACCGGCCATGATCGAGACCCTGAACATGCTGGAGGGCTACGACGTACGGGCCATGGGGCTGAACTCACCGCAATACATCCAGACATTGGTGGAAGCCATGAAACTGGCCTACGCCGACCGCGACACGTACTACGGCGACCCGAAATTCGTGCATATCCCCGAGGAGCGTCTGCTCTCGAAAGAATATGCGGCGGAACGGCGCAAGTCGATTGGCGACCAGGCTTCGCTCGACTTCCGGCCCGGCGACGTGGAACCGAACCCGCCCCAGCATCCCTTCTTTTCGAACATCGACCGCCGCCCCATCGACGATGCGCTGAAAGCCAAGGACACCACCTGCGTGGACGCCATCGATAAAGACGGCGTGGCTTTTTCCGCCACTCCCTCGGGCGGATGGATGCCTACCTACATCGCGGGAGATACCGGGATTCCGCTCTCCCAACGCGCGCAAAGCTTCCTGCTGATTCCCGGCCATCCCAACGAGCTGGCCGGTGGGAAACGCCCGCGCGTGACGCTCAGCCCCACGCTGGTAACCAACCCCGACGGAACGCTGATTACGCTATCTACGCCGGGCGGGGACAACCAGGATCAGGCGTTGATTCAGGTGCTGTTCGACTCCATCTTTTTTGGCATGAACGCGGAGGCCGCCGTGGAAGCGCCGCGCTTCCAAACCGACCACCTGGTTTCGAGCTTCGACAATCATGCCATGCGGCCCGGCAGCCTGTTGCTGGACGAGCGCATGGCGCCCAACCTTCCCTCCGAGATGACCAGCCGGAAGCACCTGGTGGAGGTCCGCAGCCGTTACAACAGCGGGGCCGCGCCGGTGATTATCCGGTTCGACCCCAGCGGGCTGATCGAGGCGGGCGCCGACCCGTTCTACTACCGGAACTCACAAGCGTGGTAGGCCCGCTGTTCGAAGAGCCCGGCGCATTCGACCGCGACGGTCTGGCCGAGCGCCTGAAGGCGCTGGCCGCGCAGGGTATTTTCATCGGCGGCAGCTCCTGGAAGTACGAAGGCTGGATCGGGCAGGTATACACGCGCGAGCGGTACCTGGCGCGCGGGCGTTTTTCGAAAACGGCGTTTCAGGCCGAGTGCCTGCGCGAGTATGCCGAGACTTTCCCCACGGTGTGCGGCGATTTCGCCTTCTACCAGTTCCCCACGGACGATTTTTGGCGCAAGCTGTTTGCGCACGTCCCGCCGGGCTTCCGCTTTGCCTTCAAAGCGCCCGAACAGATCACCTGCCAGGTCTTCCCCACGCATCCGCGCTATGGACCGCAGGGCGGCAAGAGCAATGAAATGTTCCTGGACAGCCGCGCGATTACGGACATGTTTCTGCGCCCGCTGCTGCCCTACCGCGATAAGACGGCGCTGGTGATTTTGGAGTTTGGCGCGATGCGGGCGGAGCAATCCGAATTCCTGGATCGGCTGGACCCATTCCTGGCCGGACTGCCACCCGATTTCCGCTACGCAGTGGAAATCCGCAACCCGGAGTTCCTGGAGAAAGACTACTTCGCGTGCCTGCGCGGCCACAACGCGGCGCATGTGTACAACGCCTGGTCGCGCATGCCGGAATTGAAGGTTCAGACCGCCATACCGGACTCGGCGACGGCCGATTTTCAGGTTTGCCGGGCCCTGCTGCGGCGCGGCCGCATGTACGAAGACGCCGTCGCGGCTTTCTCTCCTTATACGGAGATCAAGGACCCCAACCCCGAGGCCCGCGATTCCATGCGAATCCTGATCGGCCGCGCGAAAGAGGACAAGCGCATGCTGTTCCTTTTTGTGAACAACCGCCTGGAGGGCAACGCCCCGCTAACCATCCTGTCGCTGGTGGAGTGAGTGAGGCGGGGCCGGGCCGGGTATGCGCGGCGCGCTGGCGACCCCATCTCGCAGAGGAGGACTTGGAAGGCCTTTGGCGCCACTTCTACGGTTTTGGGCGCTTATCCGGCCAAGTGGACAATGGGATTCCCAGGAATCTCGTTTTCCATGAACCTTCAAGACCACTATCCCAGTACGGGCGCGCTTGAGCTAAGATCTACAAGCACAACTCGGACGTGATGCGGCCAAGGAAACAGCCCGACTATGAAAGTTTTCCTTGGTCGGTCAAGACGTTGCCAGGGTAGTCAGGTGGTTCCAAAGCGCGTTTAAGGTCAGCCCCGATGATCATGGTAGATTCCAGAACCGTTTGGCCTTTCTGTTCGATCTCGCGTACCGCCTCGCTGATTTCGTTCTCTGAAACACCGGCACTCTTCAAGTAGTCCAGCAACTCAGAGGTCGAGCATCCAGCCGGCTGAGGCATCCCATCGTCCAACGACACGATTGGCGGGTGCTGCAGCGTATTTGTGTGCGCTGCATTCAAGAGGACTTGAATCCTGAGCTTCATAATTCCGTTACCCTACGAAGCGTCAATTGTGAGACTGGGCAGCCTCTGCAAGCCGCTTTCGCATACCGGACAGAGCGGCGTCTATTAATGCTTGTGATGCTCCGTTGAACTTCATGACACATACTCGAAGACCGAAAACAACGGGAATGAGCGTGTTCTCCGGGCTGTCGTAGAACTGATCGACTCCCTTTGCCATTTCACCGACAGTGTAACGACCTGGGAGGTACTCCGCTTCGTCCGGCGGTTTGGTGGCGATCAGGATGTCCTTTATGCCAGTCAGGTAGGCAGTCTTGGCATCGGAGTCGAGCGAGAGCCACAGCCTGCCGTTACTCATTCCCGCGGTGAATGCCGACTGGGAATAGGCAAGATAGGGGAAAACAAGCAACGAAATTAGTAGAAGACGCATCTGTATGAACCTTCCCTGCCAGATTCTACCACCCGTCCGCTCCCAGCCTGCCCCGCGCGGACCGATCTCGCGGCTCCGATTGCCACGACCCACCCCATTGCTGGCCTAATTCGGCCAATACCGGTTCCGGCTTCTGCGATTCGATGCCGCGCCCATCCGACGTCCGGCGATTCAAACGATGGTGGTCACTTTGCATCCTATGCGCCCTCTTGGGCTGCGGACCTCGCCAGCTCAGGGTAGTGCCTTGCGACGAAGTACGGGTTCTCGACCTGATCGAACTCAAACCGTAGAGTCTTCGCCTCAAACAGGCAACGACTAATAAGTTCTGCCGAGCTTACATCAAACAGCGCTATGTTCTTTCCGCGCTCGTCGAGCAAACTCTTATACACGATGCCGTCATATTTGTGCCCACGGAATGTCTCGGCTAGTATTTGCGTCGGGAGGTAGTCTGAATTCGGGTCATCAACATCTACTGGTTCCGAAAATGCATATGCGATGTCGCCCCACACACCTGCTTCCTTGTCAGCAGCGGTCGGTTCCCTTGGTTGCACACGGGCATTCAGGTCGATAATCTCGAACTCCCAGCTTCTTTTCTGGTCAGCTGAACAATCCACAACGACGCAATCCCGCGCCAGCTTGAATTCTGCCAACGAAATGCGAGACCCCACCCATGGGCGCACCTCAGCCATCGCCGTGTTGAGATTCGATGCCAGGTAGAGGGACGGGATCTTGCTCGGGTTAACCCGCCCGTCACCGACGAGCGCCGCCTTCGGCACCATTCGCTCCGGCCCTAAGGCAGTTTCGACTTCGAACTCATCCTCCTCTCCTCGTCGCTCCGTCCTCCAGGTGAATCCGCGCTGCGCCCGAAACAGAATCTGACCTTTGGGGATTGTTCTCAAGCGTAACGTGCTAGTCTCAAGGACGACCTTCAGGAATTCTAGGGTCTGTTCATCGTGAACAAATCGCGCCTTCCATCGCACGCTCTTTTCGAAAGCGTAGTAACTGTCGAGCGATGCAAATTCCGCCATGCCCTCATCGTAATCTCGCCCGACGTCGGAGTAAAGCGTGGAGCCCAGGATCCAGTTTCCCCGCATTCAGATGAACGGTGGACGCGTTGTCCCCGACTCGGAGAAGTGATGGTTCAAGAGCTGAGAGACGGCATTGTGGCCGCAAAACGGGGTTCCTTTCCTTTGAGCATTCCGGATGGGAAGGAGGACCCCTTCAGCCTTCCAAGTGAGCGAAGAGTCGCCGACCCGTTGATTGGCGCCAAGGGGCGTTCGTGGTCTGTGGGGTTCCCCGGAAATTCACCTGTACCCGCCGATCGAAAGGTAGCCCAATGCGACTTGAGCCGTACGTGCCGCCTAAATGTATACTTGTATAGAGACACTCCATGAACGCAACCATAGTCGATCTTCGCTACAACATGAAGCACGTGCTTCGCGCCATCGACCGCGGGGAAACGGTCACGGTCCTCTATCGCGGAAAGGAGAAGGTCAAGCTGACGCCTATCGCGACGGCATCGGGCAGCGGGGCGCCTAAAACCAAGGATCAGCCGCTGTTTGGCCTCTGGAAAGACCGCGAGGATATGAGCGATCCCGCTTCCTATCTTCGCCGCTTGCGCCTTCCCCGCCGGGCTCCCGGTCAAACCGGCATCGAGAAGCAACGACGTTTGCGAAAGTCGAAATGATCTTCGATACCGATGTTCTCATCTGGGCGACTCGCGGCAACGAAAGGGCGGCCCGCGCGATCGACGCCGCGCCAGATCGCGCCCTGGCCATCGTCTCCCTCATGGAGCTTCTTCAGGGCGCCCGGTCAAAGCTGGAGGCGCGCCAAATCCGGCAGTCGCTTCGCGAGTTGCAATTCCGAGTCCTGCCGCTTTCCGAAGCCATCGGCGCTGCAGCCGTCGCCCTCATCGAACAGCACGCTCTCGCCCACGGTATTCAACTAGCCGATGCTCTGATCGCAGCCACAGCTATGGAGTCTGGTCTTCCCTTTTGCACGGGAAACGCTAAACATTTCCGTCCCATCCGCGGCCTGTCCTGTGTAGTTTTTCGTCCATGACGCGAGCTGCGGAGCATGAAGCGCCTTCTTACGCCCGTGCCGGGCTGGCATGTTTTCCGGACCGATTCCAGAGGGCTTACGCCCTGGGCTATTTTCTAACGCCCCTGGCGGGGCTTGGGACAGTGCAGGCAGAAGAGCGGCAGGAGCGACGAGGTTGAGACACGGGTTCGAAATCCAGGGGGCCGGACATACCCGGCCCCTATACATCGCAGCGTTCGGCGATTACGAAAGCATCATGGATACAGTCCGCGCATCTTGCAGGCTTCCGCCACTCGGCCGATGCCGAGCATGTTGGCGGCCAGGCGCATGTTGACCTTCCGCTCCTGGTGGATCTTATAGACGTCGTTGAACGACCTTACCATGATCTTCTCGAGCTTCGCGTTGACGTCGTTCTCGTCCCAGAACAGGTGGTTTTCGTCCTGGACCCATTCGAAGTAGGAGACCGTGACGCCGCCGGCATTGCATAGGATGTCCGGAATCAGGAACACGCCTTTCTCCGCGAGGACGCGGTCGGCTTCCGGCGTGACCGGCCCGTTGGCGGCCTCGGCGATGATGCGGGCCTGGACCGCGCGCACATTGTCGCCGGTGATGGCGTTTTCGAGCGCCGCCGGGACGAGGATCTCGCATTCGAGACTGAGCAGCTCCTCCGGCGTGATGGCATCGGCTCCAGGGAATCCCCGCAGGCTTCCGGTGCGCTGCTTGTGCAGAACCAACTGGGGAATGTCCAGCCCGTTCTTGTTGTAAACGGCCGCGGTCGAATCGCTGGCCGCCAGCACCAAGGTCCCCGCGGCGTGCAATAGCTGAGCGGCTATGGAACCCGCGTTGCCGAAACCCTGAACCACCACGCGTGCGCCCTTCACGGGGATGCCCAGGTTGCTGCAACTGCTCACGATGGTGTAGTAGCAGCCGCGGGCGGTGGCTTCATTGCGTCCGAGGGACCCGCCCAGGCTGATCGGCTTACCGGTCACCACGCCGTGTACGGGATAGCCCATGTGCATGCTGTAGGTATCCATGATCCACGCCATAACCTGGGGCGTGGTGTAAACGTCGGGCGCCGGAATGTCCTTCTGCGGCCCGATCAATGGCAAGATGGCGCTAGCGTAGCGCCGCGTCATATGCTCCAGTTCGCCCATGGACATCTTTTTCGGATTGCAGGTGACGCCGCCCTTGCCCCCGCCGAACGGAATATTCACCACGGCGCACTTCCAGGTCATCCACGTAGCCAGCGCTTTGACCTCATCCACGGTGACATTCGGGTGGTAGCGTATGCCACCCTTCGCCGGACCGCGCGCGGTATTGTGCTGTACACGATACCCCTCAAAGCGCACAATCTGCCCGGTATCCATCCGCACGGGAATACTCACCGACAGAACCCGTTCCGGGTACTTGATCATAGCCCGCAGATTGGAGTCCAGATCGAGCGCATCCGCCGCCAGATCGAAGTTCTCCAGTGCGACTTGGTACGCATTCGTCTCAAGCGTTGTAGTTGTGGTTAACATTACAAGCCCTTCCTGAAGTCCCTTGGTTCGGAACTTCCACTCGGAATATAGCTCCGGTCAGCCCCTCAGTCAACGGGTAGCGCCGGGGTACATTGGTAGCATAAGGAGCGCTTCGTGAGAACTGTAGTTTTTGTTTTGTCGTTCAGTATGGCACTGGCTGCCCAGGCCCCTCCGAAACCAGCCGCCAGCGTTGGGTTCAGCGTAAAGAACCTCGACCCCTCGGTCAGCCCGTGCGTCGATTTCTACCAATATGCCTGCGGCGGATGGATGAGGAACAATCCCATCCCCGCCGATCAATCGCGATGGGGCACGTTCGAGGAACTGGCC
>OBLW0100002454.1_pt1 | contig 14981 bp, 17 predicted proteins | sample 1520161 | NCBI WGS metagenome assembly OBLW01 (sample SAMEA3539309, study PRJEB22396) | soil metagenome | biome: tundra; feature: field; material: soil | place: USA | collected 2010-05 | depth 0.15 m
CCGAGGAAAATAACGAATGCCGAATGACGATCGCACCAAGATAATTTACAGCAGGACGCCGGAATCAGCGGCCATGTTGGCAAACGTCAAACGAGCGATGGCGATCACCGCCACACTTAACCGTTTGACGTTCAACGATGCGGACGAAATTCGGGCCTTGTTCAGCGAACTTATCGGCAAAAAGGTAGACGAGAGCTTTTTACTGATCCCTCCATTTTATACTGCCGGTGGGGACGAAATCCGCGTCGGGCATAATGTCTTCGTAAATCAGAACTGCACTTTCTATGACCTTGGCGGCCTCGACATCGCAGACGATGTGATGATCGGGCCGAACGTGAGCATGATCACGACGGGCCATCCCCTTGAACCCTCGCAACGACGCGTCGCCACAATCGGAAAGCCCATCGTGATTGAGAAAAGCGTGTGGATCGCAGCCGGCGCGACCATCATCGGTGGCGTAACAGTAGGCGAGAATTCGGTCGTCGCGGCAGGTTCGGTAGTCACCAAGGACGTCCCCCCGAATACTCTTGTCGGAGGAAATCCGGCGCGGGTCATTCGTTCGATTGGCGACTGAGGGAACGTCCGCAAGGGGTCGAAACTGGAACTTCAAACTGACCCGCTACCATCTTCGGATGGGTTGCCATGAGCTTGTCATACAACTCCGACTTGTCGGCTGGAATGCCACTTTTCTTCTTGCCGCTCATATTCGTTTCAGCCGGTCGACGGACCAACGTGCATCAATATGCCGCTGTCTCGTCATCAACTGCTAGTGCTGCACGTCTTTGATGTGCGTCGCTATATACCACGTATTCCCGAACACATCCTTCACGCTTGCGGTTCGGTCACCGTAAGGCATATCGGTCGGCTCCGAGATCGACGATGCTCCCGCCGCCAGTGCTTGCCGGTACACGGAGTCGCAACCTGGAACGTACATATAAAACATCGTCGGCATCGGCGGATATTTCCCGTGGGACTCGCCCATCTCAACCACCGAATCGCCAACTCCGATTTCGGCGTGGTGCACGACTCCGTCCGGCGACGCATACTTCGCAATCTCTCGCGCACCAAACGCACGCTTGAGGAAAGTGATCACCGGCTCTGCCCGCAGTGGGTGCATGTACACATTCACGTTGTTCAAGCCCTTGGGAATGTAACTCTCTCCCTTCTGCGTGGCGATGTACCAGTAATTGCCCGCCGGATCTTTCACGCTGCCAGAGCGTTCGCCGTATTCCTGGTCCCGGGGTTCGTCGATCGAAGTCGCGCCCGCTGCCAGAGCTTTCTTGTGGACTGCATCCGCGTCCTCCACATACATGTGCAGCGCGTGAGCGTTCGGCGTGGCGCGGAACTCTCGCCCCGGAATGCCGCCGCCGATCATCAGCATCGAGTCGCCGATGCGCGCCTCTCCGTGCAGACCGCCCGCCGATCCTACAGTGCGGAATGTCTCCTCGGCTCCAAACGCCTGCTTGGTAAACTCCAGCAGCGCCGGTCCATCTTGCGCTATGAGATACGGGGTCACCGTCCGGAATCCGCGTGGAACCGGATTCACAGCCGGCTTTTTGCTCGCCGTATCCCCTTTCGTCATCGCCTCCATTCGCCGGTGCATCTCCTCGACCGACATCTCTTCTTTCACCATGGACACAGTCCACAAATATCCAAAAGGATCCTTAACCGTTCCCTCGCGGTGACCGTAAAACTGGTCTGCGATCGGGCGCTCGATGGCTGCGCCGACGCCCAGGGCGTGAGCCACAAACGCGTCCACGTCGGGAACACTCAGCACCATCATGACGGGTGAATTTCCCAGCGTCTCCAGACTGAAACGCCCGCCTTCCGGCCACTCTTCGGCTAGCATAACGGCTGAGCTTCCAATCGTGATTTCGGCATGCGCAATTTTCCCGCCAGCTTCGAAGCGCATCGTCTCTTTCGCGCCGAAAGCATTCTTATAAAATTCGATGGCCTTAGCGGCATCTTTAAAAGTCAACCTTGGGATGGCAACGGTTTGAACGGCTGCAACGGGCTCAGGTACAGTAGACATAATTTTTCTCCCTTCAAGCAATTCGGCTTTCAGTCTGGTTTTGAATTCCTCACGCGGCAGACCGCGCAAGTCGGCCGCCAGGCGCACCAGGGGCTCGACGTTCGTTTCAAGTTTCGGCAGCTTGCCGTCCGCTTGGACCAGCAAGACATCCACCGCTCGGTTCAATTGCTCGATCTTCTTTTTTGCGTCGTTACCGCGTGGATCGTTCTTTCCTTGGTTCAGAGAGCGCTTAGGCATCGGCACCCTCCAAGCGCGCCCGCAGACTGCTCAAGGCCCGGAACTGCAGCTGCTTCACCGCGCCCTCGGTCTTGCGAATCTCCCGCGCCACTTCCTTGATGCTTTTCTCCTGCACAAATCGCAGCACTACCACTCGCCGCTGCTCCGTGGGCAACGTGTCGACCAGACGGAACAACATTGCCCTGCGTTCTACTTCCTCGAATTCCGAGGCCTTGGCCGGCGCGGATTCAATCTGTCCCGGTTCCTCCGCCACTTGCTCCCGGTTCGATCTTTGCCAGCGATCCGAAATCAGATTCGCGGCAATTCGAAACAGCCACGCCGCAAACGGAATGCCCCGCCATTCAAACCGCCGCAAATTAGCCAGTGCATGATGAAATACTTCGGAGGTCAGATCCTCGGTTTCCGCACGATTTCCTACGCGTCTCACCACATAGGCATACACTCTCTCGAAATTATTCGAGTAGAGCTCTGCAAAGCGCGCAGGGTCCTTCTGCGCCTCCTCAATCAGAAGCCGCTCGTCCGCTTCTTTCCTCAGAGCCTTCAACGAATTCTCCGCGCGGAGTAGTCTACACGAAGGATAACGGCAGAAAATGAGAAAGGTTACGGCAGAAAATGCGGCTATACCGGGTCCGGACTTTTCGCGTAGTACAAATCCTCGATAGCCTTACGCACCTTGGCCGAGACCGTCTCGAGATCGCGCACCGTCATCCCCGTCGTCGAGATCGGTTCGCCCACACGCATCTCCAGCGGACGGCACTTGATGTGGTAAGTATCCATCGGGAGCAATTCGTAAGTTCCGACCAACGCCACCGGAACGATATCCACCTGCGCTTTGATCGCCAGGAAAAAAGCTCCCGGCAGGAACGGTTTGATCTCGCCGTCTGGAGTGCGGCCGCCCTCCGGATAAATCACCAGCGGCATCCCCGCTCTTAAACTCTTCACCGCCGAGCGGATTGCCGCAATCGAATTTGTCGGCTTTTGCTGATCGATACAGACCTGCCCCGACCGCTTCAACTGCCAACCCACTACTGGATACACCAACAGCTCTTTCTTGAAAACAATGCGGAATTGAAACGGCAGGTAAACGTAGAGGACCGGAATGTCTATTGCCGATGCGTGATTCACCGCGTAGACATGCGGCTTCGCAGTGTCAATCTTGTCGAGGCCAGTAACCTTCACCGGCGACAAGATTGTTTTCATGATGAGCCACGACCAGGTTCGCGAAAACCAATGCAGCCTTCGCCCGCTCCGGTCGAACAGTCCACCGGGAAGCGCAATCAATCCCAGAACCAGCGTGTACAGCCAGATCAGCGGGTCAAGAATCAAATATGAACGCAGCCGGCTCAACCAGCCGTATTTCACACCGGCAATGGCGTGCGGACTTTGCCTCGGCCCGGCGACCGGCGCTGCCTCCGCGCCCCGCTCCACTTCCACCGATGAATTCGTTTCCTGCACACTTTCATTCTAGGGGAAACTGTCCGCGAACGCAGCTTAGACCTGCGCTCCGACCTTGCTCATCACTTCGCCCACCAGGTAAATCGATCCGGTAATCACTACCACCGTTCCAGCGGCGCTGAGGCCTCGGGCGCGCTCCAAGGCTGCGCACACATCTTCCACCCGCTCGATCTCAACTCCGGTTCGGGCGGCCGCTTGCTGAATCTCTTCGGGCGACGCCGCACGCGGATTGTCCGGCCGGGTCGCAATCACGCGATCTGCGAGCGGAAATAGAATCTCCGCCATTTCCGAGATGGCCTTATCCCGCATTGCGCCGAAAACAAAAATCAGCAGACGGTCTTCATAGTGCTCCGAAAGGGTTGAACGCAGCGCCCACGCGCCCGCGGGATTGTGCGCCACATCGATGACCACCTCCGGCCACGCCGGGCGCGCGGGAATCACCTGAAACCGCCCCGGCCAATGCGTTTCCCGGATCCCGCTCGCAACGCTCTTTCCCGTGATACTCCCGAATCCTTGCCGATTCAACTCGGCCGCCGTCGCAATGGCCAGCGCAACATTGCGCAACTGATGCCGCCCCACTAACGGCGTCTCCACCAGAATCTGGTCTCCCATCACTTCAAGCGGGTAGCGAGATACTAAACCAGGTTTGCTCGGGGCGGTACCTGGAACCGCAGTACCTGGAACGAGGTACTTGGCACTCGCCGGCGAAACCGGTGGCACATATGGAACGGCATTCACTGCGATTGCTCCTAGTTCGAGTATCGTGTTTCCGATCACGTCATTGGCTTCCGGCTGCTGCGGTAAAGTCACCACTGCTCCGTTAGGACGAATAATTCCTACTTTTTCGCGCGCGATCTCGCCCAAACTGTTTCCGAGGAATTTCTGGTGATCAAGCGATATGTCTGTAATAACGGATACCAGCGGCTCTACCACATTGGTCGCATCCAGCCGGCCGCCCATGCCCACTTCTAGAACCGCGAGGTCAACTTTCTTTTGCGCGAAGTGCTCAAACGCAATCGCAGTCATCATTTCAAAAAAGCTGGGATGCCAGGGCAGCTCCATCTTTTCGACCAAGCTCTCTGCTACGCGATCAATCTTGCTGTGCAGATTCGTAAAATCGTGGTCGCTGATTTCTTTGCCATTCACGCGAATCCGCTCATTGATCCGAACCAGATGCGGCGAGGTGTACAAACCGGTTTTCAATCGCGAAGCCTGCAGGATCGCAGCCAGCGTCGCCGCAGTCGAACCCTTCCCATTCGTGCCCGCGATCAGAACACTTGGGAAACGGCGCTCCGGATGATGCAGCCCTGCCAACAAGACCCGCATGTGCGCGAGGTCGAATTTGTGGGAGGGCGTCTGCGCCAGTTCGTGCCCCAGCGCGAACATGCGGGACACCGCGGTTTGATAGGAGGTTGACAAGCTTTTACGCTTTTAGCCGTAAGCTCTTAGCAACGGGCCCACGGCTTTCCCTTCACTTCAGACTATCAAAATGACTTGAAGATTCAGGTTAGCTTGAGGAGCTAAGGAAGCTGCGCACACCGCAATTCAGCGCGAAGCCAGAAGCTTAAGAGCTATAGGCTAAGAGCTAACATCTTCCAACCATGAAATCCAGAGCTCGCGCGATGTATGGCTTGAGTTCTTTGCGGGGCACCACGGCGTCAAGCATTCCGTGCTCCAGTAGAAATTCGCTGCGCTGAAATCCCGCCGGCAACTTCTGGCGAATGGTTTGCTCGATCACCCGTGGCCCGGCAAACCCAATCAGCGCGCCGGGTTCGGCAATATTCAAGTCACCCAGCATGGCGAACGAAGCTGTCACGCCGCCCGTAGTCGGATCAGTTAGAACGGAAATATAGGGAACCTTCGCCTTATCCAGCCGAGCCAGCGCGGCCGAAATCTTGGCGAGCTGCATCAAACTGACCACGCCCTCCATCATTCGTGCCCCGCCTGAAGCGGAAACAATAATCAGCGGCGTCTTCGAGTCCAACGCCCGTTCGACTGCTCGCGTAATCATCTCGCCCACTACCGCGCCCATGCTGCCGCCTATGAAGGCATACTCCATCACGCTGGAGACTACGGGCCGTCCCAGCAACTTGCCCTGCGCGTTGATCACAGCATCTTTCAGACCCGTATCGTGCTGCGCCTGCCGCAAACGAGCAGAATATGATTTCAGATCCACAAACTTCAGCGGATCGGTCGACGATAGATTCCCGTCCAACGTCTCGTATTGATTTTCATCCAGCAGTAATGCCAGCCTGGTCCGTGCGTCAATGCGAAAGTGCTTTTCGCACTTCGGGCAAACATTTAAATTCTCTTCCAGATCCTTCTTCCAGATGATCTGGCGGCAGTTCTCACACTTCACCCACAAGCCTTCGGTGCGAACCGTCTTCTTACCCGAATTATCCAAATCCCCGGATTCCCGCTTGAACCAAGTCATAAGTCAGTTGCGAGTCGCTAGTACCGGTACCGAGCCAAATCAGAACCGTTTTGCTCGGTACAAGATACTCACTCCTCAATACTCAATCCCTCTCTGCGCCATCACACCTTTTTCGTAAGCGTGTTTCACCTGACGCATTTCGGTTACCGTATCGGCGGCCTCGACAATTGTGGGGTGGGCGTTCCTTCCCGTCAAGATGACGTGAACCATTTCCGGCTTCTTCTTCAGACTCTCAACCACTTTGGCTGCGTCCAACATGCCATAACTGATCGCATAGTTGATCTCATCTAGCACCACCAGATCCCACTCGCCCGACTGGATCGCCTTCTCCCCTTCAGCCCACGCCTCTTCCACCATCTTCACATCATCCGGATCAGGCTTCTCCGCGCCCACCTTCACAAAGCCCCGCCCCATTTGTTTCATCACAAACTTATCCCCAAAGGCCTGGACAGCGTCCAGTTCGCCGTAGTGCCAGGAGCCTTTCAGGAACTGCAGCATTAGGACTTTCATCCCCTGCCCTACCGCGCGCAGAGCTGTCCCCATTGCCGCAGTCGTCTTCCCCTTTCCCGGCCCAGTGTTTACGATGATCAGACCGCGACGCACGTCGTTCATGACTTATTGAGGATGATTGATTCTACTAGAAAGCCTCAATATCGGCTCGGAACTGCATTATGCATTCTCCGCACGGATCCACTGAAAATTCGAATATTCTTGGGGAACTCCGGCATCAAAACTCGCGTATCCCGGTGCAAGCCGATCTCTGTCCCTGGCAGAGCTGCGGAGGTCTCATCGTGATTAACAACTTTGTAGTGTTATTGTTTTGCGTTCTCACGGCGCAGCCTGCATTTTCCGCGCAGCACGTTGCCCTTCACCCGCGACGCAGCTTCGATTCCACCGACCAGGAGACGATTCGTCAGATCGTCGACATGGAGCGCCAATCCAAAGAAGCCAGCCTCCGCCGCGATTCCGAGTTTTCTCTGCGAACCCTCGCCGAAGATTATGTCGCGATTACCCCGCTTGGACAGGTGACGACCAAACAGGAGACCATTTCCGCACGCCGCAGCGGTCAACTCCGCTATGAAGCTATGAATATTACCGATATGGTGGTGCGGGTCTATGGCGACATGGCTGTCGTGACCGCTCGCGCCGACGTCAAAGGCCACCAACTCGGCGAAGATTTCAGCGGACCTTATCGCTACACCCGAGTCTGGGTCCGCCGCAACGGTCAGTGGCAAACGGTCAGTTATCAAGCTACCGTGACGCAGTGAACGACGAAATCTGCTGTCCTAGCGTTGGACGCACGCTCTTCGCCGTCGCCGTTGACTTTTGAGCGTGAAGTTAGGGTCGGAGGTGCGCAGCAGGGTGGTCTCCACTTCTGACCCCCACCGAAACACTACAATTAGCTCAGATTCCCTGTTCCTTTATTGCCCTGTTTGGCTGCGGGTACGGACGGATCGTCATCTCCGCCCAACAAGGGCGCTGCTATGCGTAAAGCTTCGACTTGTCGTTTCACTCTCAACAGCTCTTGTTCTTTCGCTCGCAGCAGTTCCATCACATCTCTCATGAATCTACTCTCCAATGATTGCTTTAGTTCGTTCAAACTGTAGGTGGCGCAGTGCTGAAGAACAACTCACAAAGGTGCACGCGGCATTCACAATTACAGTGTACCTACTGAGAGTAAACCGTGCCTTGAGTTTGCGGGGGCCAGGTTTCGTGCTAAATTCTCCGCGAGGCTGGAGTCAGAAAATGCTCAGGAATCTGCTGTTGGCCACATTGTTCATGTGGGCCGCTAAAGGGATAATCCGTACGCAATGTGTGCCTCCGGAGTGGTTTCCGAAAACAGAGACCTTCTCCGCAATAGCGGATATACAGGGGCAAGGCCCCGCCGGTAGCGAACTGCAACTGGAAGAGCAGGGCAAACGAGTCGCCGCGACCCTGAGGGACTATCGAGGCAAAGCCGTTCCAGTGGTGACGAAGCTGCAGGGGAGTATTGAAGAGTCTAAGCCGGTGGGTGGAGGACCCACCACTTGCAAGGTGCGACTGTCAGGCAAGGACAACAGAGGTCCGGTGGAAGTTGAGGGGGAGATTACTCCTGTTTACTTCAAAGGAATAATCACCCGCCGCATGGGCAAGGAGGTTTTCTCCTACCGCTTGTCGCTGAAACGAAACGTTTCCAACGAGGAAAACAAAGTGGGGATTCTGCGATACGGTTTCGGGCAAATGCTTCAAACCACCATCCACGAGCATGATCGCGAAGATCGGCACCGACTCAGTGTCCCGAATGATATGGATGCCCCTTTAAGATCGTGAATGCCCGATAGATTTGCTCCAGCAAAACCACCCGAGCAAGTTCATGCGCCAGCGTCATCCTTCCCAACGAAAATATATGCTGCGACGTGCTACGCGCAGCTTCGCTGAATCCATCTGCCGCGCCCACGGCGAATACCAGCGGCAGTGGATTACGATCCTGATACTCTCCCAAAAAACGCGCGAACTCCTCTGAGGAAAGCTCTATCCCACGGGAATCCATCAGGGCCAGTGTTGACTTACCGGTGCTGGATGTACCCCTGTTTGATTTGCGACCTTTGGCTGGCGCCGCCCGTCCGCACACTTGCAGAAGCGCGTCCTCGTCGCGCAGCGCTAACCCTTCCACCGGCACATACCGCGAAATCCGTTTTAGATACTCGTCCGTCAGCGCCCGAATCGCTAGCTCTTTCGTCTTGCCCACCCACGCAATCTTGATATTCACGGCTGATGGAGTTTACTTGCTTCGAGACGCCAACACCACGGACGCGCCGAATTCGATGTTCTCGCCTCGCACAATGAGCCGGGATAGGCTCCCCCAGCCAGTCTCACCTTTGGAGGGTTCGGTTTTGCGAGGTTCCGGGCGGGAAGAAATCGTCATACACGCAGAACACGATGAGCTGAGGTTGTAATCCCGGGACGGGAACTACGCCTTCTTGCGACGAGGAACCGCCGATGCCATACGCCGCGGCATTGTCTTCGTCTTTGTCTTTGTCTTTGTTTTTGTTTTTGTCTTTGTCTTTGTTCTCGATGCCGCTTTAGCCGGAGTCTTCCCTTTCAACTCCGAAGGTTCGAGCCGCTTGGCCGTTTTCCACAGACGTTCGAGATCGTAGAACTTCCGCGCCTTCTCGGAAAAAACATGGACAACGAAGTCCACATAGTCGACCAGTATCCACTCCGCCTGACGGTACCCCTCGACGTGCGCGGGACGCAGCCCCGCAGCCTTAAGGCGCAGTTCCACCTCGTCCGCTATCGCCTGCACCTGCCGCGGATTCGTACCGCTGCACAGCACGAAGTAGTCGGTGAATGCCGACCCCTTCTCCATTTCAAGTATGGAAAGTTCTTCAGCTTTCTTGTCAAGGCAGGCCTGAATGGCTGCCGCTACCTGGAGCTTCAAATCATTTTTCTTCATGCAAGGTGGTTCGTGATCCTCATCATTGTAAATGGGAAGATGCCTGATCGCCGAAGTCATTGCTGTGGAAACCGCTATTGGTAGAGTCCAGTTTTCTTGATGTACTCCGCCACGGTTGGATCCACGAAGCGGCCAAGCGGTTTTCCGGCGGCCGCGGTCTGGCGAATTGTTGTTGAGGATATCGACTGGTAGACCTCATCGAGCAGATGGATGGTAACGCCATTCAGCATCAGATCCCCGCTGGCGGCTTGCTTTTGAAATGGCCGAGTGGCTTCCGCCCGCGGCCGCAGGCTGTCGGGCAGGGCATTGGCGACATCCGCCAAAGAGTATCCCGGCCGGCTGGCGACCACAAACTCACACTCGCGAAACAGTGCCTCGCACTCATGCCACGTGGCGATGTCCGCGAAGGCGTCGATGCCGATCAGCAAGAAGAGGCGGTCTGCTTTCTTGAACGACCGCTTGAGGCGCTTGATGGTATCGATTGTGTAGTTGGGCTTTGCCGCACGTTCCTTCTCTTTCTTCGCGCGTGGCCCCACTGGATCGGAGTCTTGAGGCGCTTCGAGTAGCGAAGGCGTGAACTCCTTCCCTTGGGCTGTGGCGAGAGCAGTCATAGCGTAGCGGTGCGGGAAAGCCGACAGCGGCTGAAGCTGCTTGTGCGGTGGAAGATTCGCGGGCACGAACAGAATCCGGCTGAGCTTGTAGCGCTCATGGGCCGCGTGTGCCAATGCCATGTGACCGCGATGGATGGGGTCGAAGGTGCCGCCAAACAATCCGATGTTCATGCGCGGCTAGTGTCTAGGTTTCCAGCCTCTCTTGGCAAGCTCAACCTTCAACCGCTGCCATAGCGGCGCCACTGCATTGGTCGAAAGTCCATTGTCCGTTTGGCCCAGTGTTACCCGCCAAGCAAACAAGCCATCTTGCGCATTTGTTGTGAACTCCTGTAATCTCGCGCATCTAAGACTCTGACATTAGCATTGCGTCACTATGCGAGTAACCCTCCCCCTACTCAGCATTCCACCCGCTCGCGCGCCTATTCTGCGCTACGGGGTAGCCGTGCTCAGCACCACCCTCGCGCTGATTCCGGCCATACTTCTTCCGAACATTACGGAAAGCCGCCTGGCCGTATTCGCCGTCGCCGTAATGGTGAGTGCGTGGTATGGTGGCTGGAAACCTGGACTGGTTGCCACCTCGTTCGCACTTACCGTCAGCGCTTATTTTTCATTTTCCTCCGAACAGACTCCGGCACAATTTCGTTCAACCATGCTGCGACTGGCGCTCTTCGTTGTGCTGGCGGCTCTCATCTGCTGGTTTAATGCCGCTCTGCGGGCAGCTCAGGAAGGCTTGCGCCGCTCTGAGATGAATTTCCGTTCTCTGGTGACCAACGCTCCTTACGGCATATGCCGCTGCAACGCCGCTGGCCAATTGTTGGATGTAAATCCCGCACTGCTGGCGATCCTGGGATATTCCTCAGCCCAGGAACTGGTAGGAAAACATCTGGGAGAACTTTATGCGGATACTCACCACTGGTTCGAGTTGGCCGATCACCTGCACTCAGCCGCGCCCTTCAACGGCCTCATAGCCGAATGGAAGCGGAAAGATGGGATCAATACCGCGCTCCGGGTTTCGGGCCGCACGGTTTGTGATGGCGACAAGAAAACCGCCTTCGAATTGTTTATTGAAGATGTAACCGAGCGGCGCGCTCTGGAGCAGCAACTCCGGCAATCGCAAAAAATGGAGGCGGTAGGCAGGCTTGCCGGCGGCATCGCCCATGACTTCAACAATCTGCTTATGGTCATTTCCGGATATTCTGAATTTCTACTCGACCGCCTGGGTCCTGATCCGGCTCTCCGCGGCCCCGCACAAGAAATTGCCGGCGCCGCACAGCGCGCCTCTTCGCTCACTCGTCAGCTTCTCGCCTTCAGCCGCAAGCAAATGCTGGCACCGAAGATTCTTGATCTGAACGGCGTCGTCACTGAGAACCTGAAGATGCTGACACGCGTGATCGGCGAGGATATCGATCTAGTAATGGTGCCGGCTTCCTCGCTGGGCGCCGTGCGAGCCGACGCTGGGCAGATTGATCAGGTCATCATGAATCTTGCCGTGAACGCGCGCGATGCCATGCCCTCTGGCGGCAAGCTCACCATCGAGACCTCGAACGTATCGCTCGACGAAGAGTATGCGCGCTTTCACGCCCCTCTTCGGGCAGGAGAGTACGTGATGCTCTCCATCAGCGACACTGGACTGGGAATGGACTCAGAGACTCAGTCCCATATCTTCGAGCCTTTCTTCACCACCAAGGGCCCAAAGGGAACAGGGTTGGGACTCTCCACCGTCTACGGAATTGTGAAGCAGAGCGGCGGCTACATATGGGTTTACAGCGAACCCGGCAAGGGCAGCACGTTTAAGATTTATCTTCCTCGCGTGGCGGAGCGAGTGGAGCCCGCACAGGTCGTTGTCCCCGAGGAACCGGCTTTCACCGCGCCGGGAACCGAAACAATCCTTCTGGCAGAGGACGAAGCCAACCTGCGCTACCTGGCCCGGCAGTTTCTGGAGAAGCAAGGCTATCGAGTGATCGAAGCGGCGGACGGAGCGATTGCCATGCAGATCGCCGTCGCACACGAGGGCGTAATTCATTTGCTTTTGACCGACGTGATCATGCCCGGCATGAACGGTCGCGAGCTGGCGCAACGGATTTCGGAAATCCGCCCCAACACCAAAGTGCTTTACATGTCGGGCTATACCGAAAACGTGATCGGGCACAACGGTACGCTGGACGCCGATGTACGTCTGCTTCAGAAACCCTTTACTCTTCGTGATCTCAAAAACAAAGTTCGGGAAGTGCTGGATTCCACACTGTTCCCACAGGAGACTGCCATGTCAGTACGAAGCGCCCACACTGCGGCGGAGCGGAGCCCGGAACAGCCGGCATTCGCGCGTGCACCTCGATTTCAACTTAATTTGCCTCTGAAGTATCGTCGTTTGGACGAAGAGAAATGGCATGAGGGCGAGACCAGAAATATTAGCCGCTCCGGTCTACTGTTTCAGGCCGGCGATTTCCTGCAGCCCGATCTTCTCCAACCCAACGTTCAACTGGAAATCAATCTGGTGCTGCCGGCCGAGATCGCCGGACTTTCGCCTACCGAAGTGGTTTGCCGCGGACAAATCGTCCGCACCGTCCAACCGTCGGGAGAGAAAATGCCGCCTGCTTTGGCGGCGAAGATCCTTCAATATCATTTTCAGCACGGGTCCCACCTGCCCCGGGCCTGAAGCTTCTTATCCGCCTAGGCGCCTTTGGCTTCGGCTTCGGCCCGCTGCAGCGCTTGCTCGCGCAGAACATCCACTTCCTTGGCCATGGCGTACTTCAGTTCATCGATCCCTTTACCCGTAACCGCCGAAATTTCGTAGAGCTTGAGCTTGCGCTTCTTGCAATACCGTTTCAGCGTTGCAACTTTTTCTTTATTGGCCACGTCGATCTTCGACGCAACCATGAGCATGGGCTTGTCTTCCAGATGAGCTCCAAAGCTCGCCAGTTCTCCAAGAATCACTTCCACATCTTTGACCACATCCGGACGCCCACTCGCGTCCGACACGTCTGCCATGTGAACCAGCAGGCGCGTGCGCTCGATGTGCCGCAAGAATTGTGTACCGAGCCCAGAGCCGGCATGCGCGCCCTCGATTAAGCCAGGAATGTCGGCCACCACGAAACTGATCTCATTGTTGAGATCGCCCACCGCCACGACACCCAGATTCGGTTCCAGGGTAGTAAAAGGATAATCGGCAATTTTGGGCCGCGCCGCCGAGATCCGTGAGATCAGCGTAGACTTGCCCACGTTTGGATAGCCAACCAGCCCTACGTCAGCGAGCAACTTCAGTTCGAGCCGATAATTGTGCTCTTCCCCTGGACGTCCCGGCTCATGTTCACGCGGAGCCTGATGCACCGAAGTGGCGAAGCGCGCGTTGCCTCGCCCCCCGCGGCCGCCTCGGGCAATCACCATGCGTTGATCAGGGCCGGAAAAATCGAACACCTTCTCGCCTGTTTCTTCGTCGTACACAATCGTCCCCACGGGGACCTTGAGAAGAACGTCTTCGCCTTCGCGGCCCGTCTTGTTCGAGCCTTCACCGTGGCGTCCGCGCTCGGCCTTGTATTCGGGATTGAAGCGGAAATGGACGAGCGTGTTGTGCCGCTCGCTGGATTCCATGATCACATCTCCACCCTTGCCGCCGTCGCCACCCGAAGGGCCGCCGCGCGGCACATATTTTTCGCGGCGGAAGGCCATGCAGCCGTTGCCGCCGTCCCCCGCCTTCACTCGAATTTTCGCCTCATCGATAAACATGGTCGCTCGAACACACTCTTCCTAAGAACTCTAGTCATCCCGAGCGAAGCGGGCGACCTTGGTTCGGGCCTGCGCCACAAGAGTAGCCGTTGTAGGTAAACACCAAGGTCCCTCGCTTCGCTCAGGATGACAACCTAGTGACGCCCAACAAAACAAAGAGCCCCGTCCCGAAGGCGAGGCCCAAGCCGCGTCGCATAGGTAGTCGCGGCCGATAAAGCACAATGCCGTTTCAGCGTGTGGACGCGAACTACTCCATAACTTCCATGGGCTCCACCATCACAAACTTGCCCATCGACCCCTTGTTCAGGAACTTGATGCGCCCGGTAATCTTGGCGAAAAGCGTGTCATCTTTGCCGCGCCCCACGTTGAGTCCCGGCTTCACGGGTGTGCCGCGCTGCCTCACGATGATGGTTCCGCCGGGCACGATCTGCCCGCCGAACGCTTTAAATCCAAGCCGCTGCGCGTTTGAGTCGCGGCCGTTTCGTGAAGTGCCTTGTCCTTTTTTATGTGCCATGTATCAACTCTCAGTCCTAGATTTTCAGATACCGATTACTTCTTTTTCTTGATTGAGGATTTCTTCGCCGCCTTCTTCGGAGCGGCTTTCTTCTTCGCATGACTCTTCGTCGCGTGTCCCCTAACGCTCTTCACCTCAGATTGCGCCTCATGTTCATCCGCCGCAGCTTTCCTCACCTTCGGTTGCTTCTTGGCTAATTCCGGAGCCTTAAAGCTCTGTCCGTCAAACGCAATCTCAGTAATGCGCACCGCCGTATAGGATTGCCGGTGCCCGCGCAGCTTTTTATACTGCTTCTTCCGCTTGTAATGAAAAACGAGAATTTTCGGGCTGCGGCCTTCTTCCACAACCTCACCGACGACTCGCGCTCCCGCTTCCGGTTTGCCGATCTGTCCTTCTCCGCCCGAGACCGCCAAAACATCGGCAAAGTCGACCTGGCCATCGGTACCCGTAGCCAGTTTTTCTACTCGAATCACATCCCCGGGCGCCACCCGGTACTGCTTTCCACCGGCGCGGATGACCGCGTACATACGTCTGCCTCC
>OBLW0100002455.1_pt1 | contig 14976 bp, 13 predicted proteins | sample 1520161 | NCBI WGS metagenome assembly OBLW01 (sample SAMEA3539309, study PRJEB22396) | soil metagenome | biome: tundra; feature: field; material: soil | place: USA | collected 2010-05 | depth 0.15 m
AGCTTTCCGGCAAAGTCACAGATTATTCAATCCGGCCCCGCCGGTGGCCCGGCTGAAAGGCGGCTGCGGGCGATTGCCCGCCCTCCAGCGGCGAATGTTTTCGACGGTGCCCCACATGGGGACTAGTGGGGCGGGGTGGGCGCCGTGGGGGGCGGCGTTGTCCCTGGCGGAGTTGGATGCTTCGTGTCGCAGCTCGAAGCCACCGGGCAACCCGTGCTGCCAACGCCCGTGCCCGGCAACTGCCCGCGGTACACCATTTGATAGGCGGCTTGCTCGGCCCTGCGCAGGACCTCGCGGAATACCGAGTCCTTATCGATCGCGGCCTGGGCCAGCGGCTGGTTGCGGAAGACGCGGACCGATTCGCCCTTGTTCAAGATCCGCTCCGGGCCGGGCCGCAGCAGGTGTTGCACGCCCACCTGCCCTTCCTCGACGCTGACCAGGGTGGTGTCGTCCTCGTCTTCAACGGCTACGTCGAAGATCGTGCCGCGCACCGAAATTACCGCGGTCGGCGTGCGCACGCGGTTGTAATTGGGCTGCCCTCCCAGCTTCTGAATGTGGACTTTCACGCGCCCCAGCAGGACATCCAGCAAGTCCCTCCAGGAGCCAAGGTTTTCGCGGAAAACCACCCGTGCGTTGGGGAAAACTTCGAAGGTACTGCCATCGGAAACCTGAAAGACCGCGAAACCGTCTGGTCCGGTGATGACGATCTGGCGCGGCTGGATCGCATCGCCTACATTCAGCACCCAGGGAGCGTCGTCGCGCAGCACGGAAACCTGCCCGGTCAGGGTAGTGACCGTGGCCGCGCCGCTTTCGGCATGGATCGGGACAAGATAGATGCACGCCGCCGTCCACAGCAGCCAGCGCGCCGTCCTGTACGATCTACGCGAAAACATGAAACAACCTTCGTTCCGCCAGCACCATGTAACTGTAATGGTGCGTTTTTGAAACCTTAGTCTAGCACCAAAGATGCAAGGCAACTCTTGAGCCGAATGAAGTTTTTCGCAAATTCCGCCGATTCAACTCTTTGGGATAGGCGTGCGGCTCCGGATAGGTTAAAATAGGACTCGGCTGTGTGTCACAAAGGAACAGTTTCGCGGTTGCGTTATCTTTTGGGAGCGGTATTGTCCGCGGGGGCGGCCGGCATTCTGGCCGCGCAGACCGCTCCGGTAGAGTGGCGTCGCGTGGGCAACCCGTCCATGGACGTGGGGTTGGCTTCGCCGGCTACCGGACCAGTCGAGGCCGTCTGGTATTCGCCCGATGGCGCACGGCTTTATGCCCGGACCCGCGCCGGACGCGTTTTCGAAACCATTGATTTCGAAAGCTGGACCTCTGCCCAGGGAGCTTCCGAACCCGCCGCTCCGCCGCCGCCCGCTGTGGATCGCATTCCCGAGCCCGGCGCCAAGCTGGCCCTCACCGCTGCCGCTCCGGGGCGTCTTTACGCCCTCGGAACACAACTCTACCGCTCCGACGATGGCGGCCGCGCCTGGGTGAACCTGACGGCTTTTCACAACCAGTCGATTATCGGCCCGGCCCAGCGCAGCGTGGCCGTTTCTCCGCAAGACGCCGACCAACTGGCGGTGGCCAACGACTTTGGCGTCTGGCGCTCGATGGATGGAGGCTTGTCGTGGTCCGGGTTGAATCTGCGTTTGCCCGCCCTGCCGGCCAGCCGTATTCTGGCCACCCCCGGAGGTATGCATGGTACGCGCATACTCTTGCGGGGACTAGGCACGATGGAATTGGCCCCCGGAGCGGAAGCCTGGCAACCAACAGCCGATGCGCAGATTCAGGCCGAAAACACGGCGGAAGAAAATGTTCTCCGCCGCGCCTCTCAGACGCTGGGAACACCCATCACCGCCGTGGCTATGGCAGGTCAGACGTTTTACGCGGGCGCGGCGGATGGCCGCATCTGGGTCTCGCTGGACGCGGGCGGAAGCTGGACCGCCTCGCCGCGAACTGGCGCGAAGGGGCCTGTCGAGCGGTTTTTTGCCGATCCCGGCGAGCCGCGCGTGGCTCTGGCCGCAGTGGGCGGTAGTGGCGCCCATGTGTTGCGTACCACCAATGGGGGTGGATTCTGGGACGATCTGACTGCCGATTTGCCGGACGCACCGGCCCACGGGGTGACCGCCGAGCGAAGCGCCGGTGTGGTCTACGTCGCCACAGATAAGGGCGTTTTCTTTGCCGCTGCCGACCTGGAGAATGCCGGCCCAGCCGCGGTAACCTGGGCACCCATCTCCAAGGGACTTCCGGCGGCTCCGGCGATGGACGTCAAGCTGGATGCCAACGGCTATCAACTTTATGCCGCTTTGGATGGCTACGGAGTATACGCCACAGCGGCCCCGCACCGCCTGCGCGCTTTGCGCCTGGTGAACGCAGCGGATTTCAGCACGCGCGCCGCCGCGCCGGGATCGCTGATCAGCGTGGTCGGCGGACGGGTCAACGCAGCCACTGCCGGCACACTCAGCTTTCCGGTGCTGGCCGCTTCGGAAACGGAGTCCCAGATTCAGGTGCCGTTTGAAGCTTCGGCCGCCAATTTCTCGCTGGCCCTGGCGACCGGTGCGGGACGTTTCACGCTGGGGTTGCCGGTGCAAGCCGTCTCGCCGGCCATCTTCGTGAACCGCGACGGCTCGCCGATGGTCCTGGATGGAGACAGCGGTCTCATGCTGGATGCCCGCAACACCGCGCATTCCGGCACTCGCCTGCAGATCCTGGCTACCGGACTGGGCAAGGTGCGGCCGGACTGGCCCACTGGGATTGCCGCGCCGCTGGAGAATCCGCCGGTGGTGGCCGCCACAGTCAAGGCCTATCTGGACCGCGTCCCGGTGCAGGTTACGCGCGCCGCGCTGGCGCCGGGTTATATCGGCTTCTATCTGATTGAGGTGCAATTGCCGGCGCTGGTCAATGCAGGTGCGGCTGAATTGTACATCGCTGCGGACGGGCAGGAAAGCAATCGGGTGCAGGTGGTTTTGGAACCGTAACGGGCGCGGCCGAGGGCCTGCCCCACAATGAAAAGGGCCCCACAACCGGGGGCCCTTCCTCCACAGAAATTTGGGCAAATCTGGAATCTAGACCCTGGCCACGTTCTCGGCCTGCAGTCCCTTGGGCCCCTGCTTCACCTCGAACTCTACCTCCGCGCCTTCATCCAGGGAACGGTAGCCGTTTGCCTGGATGGCCGAAAAGTGTACAAACACGTCATCGCCGCTGCTTCTCTGGATGAATCCATAGCCTTTTGCGGCGTTAAACCATTTCACGATGCCTTTTTCTCTCACTACTTCTTCTCCTGATCCATCGTTCGCCCCGGCTCCCGGAAGAGGCCCAAAAAAAGAGCCTCCAAAACGAAAAAGCTACGAGCCGAGGCTCGTAGCTTGGACTTTCGGTGGCGCGGGACAAACAACCATTTCAAAACTTGCACTTGGATTATCGCAGATGGCAATCCCGCGGTCAAGTCCAATGTGGTATAAAATCTTGCGGAGGAACCAGATGCGCGAGTGGGGGGTAGGCTCTTGACCGGCGGCGAAGTCGAAATCCTGGACGCCATTCGCCGCCGGGCGCACCTGCCGGTGGGACGCGGCCTGGCGCTGGGCATCGGCGACGATTGCGCGATTTACCGCCCGCGTGGAGCGCGGGAAGACCTCCTGTTCACCACCGATCTGCTGCTGGAAGACGTGCATTTTCGCCACCACACGCATCCTCCTGAAGCCCTGGGCCACAAGGCGCTGGCCCGCGGATTGAGCGATATCGCCGCCATGGGAGGCGTGCCGCGCTTTTGCCTGCTCTCGCTCGCCGCCGGGGCCCGTGCGGACCGGCGCTGGATCGATCGTTTCTATGACGGATTGTTGCGCCTGGCGCGCTCCAGCGGCGCGCCGCTGGTGGGCGGTGATCTCGCCCGAGCGGCCCAAACGGCGTGCGATATCGTGGTCTGCGGGTCCGTCCCGCGGGGCACCGCGCTGCGGCGCGATGGCGCCCGCGCCGGGCATGCGATCTACGTCTCCGGGCGGTTGGGCGGGTCCGCTCTCGGTCTCGAAACCGGAACGGGCAAATCGTGGGCCCGGCATCTGCGCCCGCAGCCCAGGCTGGCACTGGGCGTCTTCCTGCGGGAGCGCATCCGCGCCTCCGCTGCCATGGACTTGAGCGACGGGATTTCGTTGGACTTGCACCGCCTGGCTCTAGCTTCCGGCCTGGAGGCGGCCATCGAGCCGCCGCCCCGATTCCCAGGCGCCAGTCCAGGGCAGGCTCTCGACGGCGGCGAAGATTACGAACTGCTCTTCACCGTCGCGCCGCGGGTTCCGGTGCCGGCGCGCTTTGAAAGCGTTCCGCTGACCCGCATCGGCGTCATGCGTCGGGGCCAGCCGGGCGCGGTATATCTGTCCGGCCAACCGCTGCCGGCGCTGGGCTACGACCACTTCCGAGGTTCCCGATGAGCGTTCCCGATCGAGCTCCCGATGCGGCGCCCATTCTGGAATTGATCGACGCCTTCCGCCGCTCGAAGACCATGTTCGCGGCCGTCTCGCTGGGCGTGTTCGAGGCGCTCGAGGAAGGCCCCGCGGACGCCTCCAGCCTGGCCGCGCGCCTGCTGGGAGCCGGCGCCGACCCCGGCCCACTGGAGCGTTTGCTGGATGCCTGCGTGGGAATGGGGCTGCTCCACAAGCGGGACGGCGCCTACGCCAATCAGCCGGTCGCCGAGACTTACCTGTGCGATCGTAGCCCGCTCTCCCTGACCGGTTACGTGCTCTATTCCAATGAGGCTCTGTTCCCCATGTGGGCGCACCTGGAGGATGCCGTTCGCGAAGGCACGCATCGCTGGACGCAAACCTTCGGCTGGCAGGGATCTCTGTTCGAGCACTTCTTCAAGACCGATGCGCGCCGGCGGAGTTTTCTGCGCGGGATGCATGGCTTTGGACAGTTGAGTTCGCCCGCGGTGGTGGCGGCTTTCGATCTCTCCCGGTTCCGGCGCCTGGCGGACCTGGGTGGCGCGACGGGACATCTGGCTATCGCCGCGTGTGAACGGTATCCGCAACTGCGCGCCGCGGTCTTCGACCTTCCTGTGGTCATGGGAATGGCGCGCGATTACGTGACCGCGTCGGCCGCCCGCGACCGTGTGGAATCGATCGCCGGGGATTTCTTCCGCGACGATCTGCCGCCGGCCGATCTGTATGCTCTCGGCCGTATTCTGCACGACTGGCCGGAGGATCGCATCCGGCTGTTGCTCGCGAAGATCTCGGCAGCGCTGCCGGCGGGAGGCGCGCTGCTGATCGCCGAGAAGTTGCTGGACGAGGACAAATCGGGGCCCACGCCCGTGCACATGCAATCGCTCAATATGCTGGTGTGCACCGAGGGCCGGGAGCGGACGCTGAGCGAATATCGAGCGCTGCTGCGCGAGGCAGGCTTTGACTCGGTGGAGGGCCGCCGCACCGGCGCGCTGGTGGATGCGGTGCTGGCCACCAAGGCAAGCCAGTAGGCCCGTATTCGCCTTGTATTCGCCACCCTGACGGTACCCGTAACCATCCGTTCACCAATCGCATCACATTAAGTAGCTCTTAGCGCTCAACGTCCGGAGTTTAATCAGGATACCTTTATTCATGCGAATATCCGTCCGCCGACCCCGGCGCCTACTGTCCGGTTTTTTCGTGTTAGCCCTGGCCGCGCTAATGCCCGCGTGGGCGCAATCCTCGGACGACTCCGGTTCCGCGAAGCCGGCCGGTTCCGACGGTGGCGCTCCTGCGGTGCTCCCCGCCCCGAATCCGGCGGCCGCTACAAACGGCCCACAACCGGAAAAGGAGGACAAGCGCGTCTTCGGAGTGTTTCCCAACTACCGGACCACGGACGGCAACGTGCCGTTTCAGGAGATCACCGGCCGGCAGAAGCTCGCCATTGGCTTGAAGGACTCGTTCGATTGGCCCGTCTATCCGGTAGGGGGACTTTTCGCGGCCCTCTACCAGCTCGAAAATCAAAACCCGGAGTTCGGTCAGGGCATGAAGGGTTACGCGCGGCGATACGGCACGGCCCTCGGCGACCAGATCATCGGCAACATGATGACGGAGAGCATCATGCCGAGCCTGCTGCACCAGGATCCGCGCTATTTCCGCATCGGCAAGAGCCATGGTGGCGTACTACACCGGGCCGGATACGCGGCGTCGCGCATATTCGTCAGCCGTACCGATAGCGGGGGCGAGCAATTCAATGCCTCGGAATGGCTCGGGAACGGGGTGGCCGTCGCTATATCGAACGCCTACTATCCGGATACGCGCACGGTGTCCGACAACATCCAGAGGCTGGGGATCGCCTGCGCCACGGACGCCTTCTCGCAAGTCATGAAGGAATTCTGGCCGGATGTGAAACACAAACTCTTTCACCGGCACGAGACCGACACGCAGCCCCTGCTCAGCGAATCGCACCCGATCGCTCACTGAGTGGGGCAGGTTGGTAACCTGCAGGCCGATTGTCGATCGGCCTCTCCACTTACGATTCCAGCGCGGCGTTCAACGTGATTTTCGTGTTGAAGAGTTTGGAAACAGGGCAGCCGGCCTTGGCGTTGCCTGCCGCCGTATCGAAGGCGGCCTGACTGGCGCCCGGGACTTTAGCCTTCAGTTCCAGGTGGCTTTCGGTGATGGCGAAGCCGCTTTCGGTCTTCTCCAGCGAGACGGTGGCCGTGACTTCGATGCGATCGGCGGTCAGGCCGGCGGCGCCCAATTGCCCGGACAACGCCATGGCGAAGCAGCCCGCGTGCGCGGCGGCCAGCAGTTCCTCCGGATTGGTTCCCACGCCGTTTTCAAAACGCGTGGCGAACGAGTATTGCGTACTGGAAAGCACGCCGCTGGCGGTGGAAACGGCTCCCTTGCCTTGTTTGAGATCGCCTTGCCAGACGGCCGATGCATTACGCTTCATGAATCCTCCTGGGACCAGCTTAATGGATGCGATACGGGAATTATACGATGCAGAAGTCAGGAGTCACAAGACAGAACAGGGCCGCTTCGGTCTCCCGAGGCCAGAATAACTCCGGCATCGGCCTTTTGTCTTCCGACTTCTATCTTCTGACTCCTGTCTTCTGCGTTTATCAGCGACCGGGCGGTTTCCCAGTCCGTGGGCTTGCCGAAGTAGTAGCCTTGCGCATACTCGCAACCGAGGGCTCTCAGTTGGGCGAGCTGTTGCGCCGTCTCCACGCCTTCCGCAATGACATCCATGCCCAGATTGTGGGCCAGCGCCACGATGGTGCGGATGATCTCCAGGCTATCGGTGTCCTGGCCGATCCGGCTGACAAAGGCGCGGTCGATCTTGAGGGTCTGGACCGGCAAGTGTTGCAACTGGCTCAGCGAGGAGTAGCCGGTGCCAAAATCGTCGATATCCAGGCCGATGTGCAGGTCTCGCAGGCGCGCCAACAGCTTCGAGACGGTGTCCGAGTTCTGCATCATGGTGCTTTCGGTAATCTCGAAGCTCAGTCCGAACCCGCGGCTGCCCGGCCAACTCCGCCGCAGGATGCGCTCGATTTCGTCGATTGCGCCCAATTCCGCCAATTGCACGGGCGAGAAATTCAGGTGCAGAGTCAGGGCGCCACCGCCGGGCAATAGCGCGGCCCCGGGCGCCGTCCCCAGCCAGCACTGCGCGTCCCGGCAGGCTTGCTCGAGGATCCAATGCCCGGCCGGAACAATCAGCCCGGTCTCCTCGGCTACGGGGATGAACTCCATCGGGGGGATGAGGCCACGCAATGGATGTTGCCACCGCACCAGGGCCTCAAATCCCGCAATGGCGCCGGTGCGAAGGTCGACAATCGGCTGGTAATGCAGCCGTAGTTCGTTGCGCTCCAAAGCCCGCCGCAGGTCCGTTTCCACCTGCAGGCGAGTGACGGCGCGCCGGCGCATGCCGGCGTCGAAGATCTCGAAGCGGGCTCTGCCCGCCCCTTTGGCGCAGTGCAGGGCCGTATCGGCGTCGCGCATCAAGTCCTCCGCGCGATCATAGCCGTTGGCGCTCCCGGCGATCCCGATGCTGGCAGTGACAAATACTTCGTGCCCATTCAGCACGAAAGGCGCGCGCATCGCCGCGCCGATGCGCTCGGCGACCGACACGGCATCGCCGTCTTGCCGGATCTCCTCCAGCAGCACCGCGAACTCATCGCCGGCCAGGCGCGCGACGCCGCAATCTTCTTGCAGCCGCGCGACGGTGTCCGCGGCGCGCAGCCCGTCCCGCAGCCGTCCCGCAAGAGCCTTCAGCAACAGGTCCCCAGCCAGGTGTCCCAGGCTGTCGTTGACATTCTTAAAGCGGTCCACACCCAGCAGCAGGACCGCAAACTCGCCCGCCGGGCGCCGGTTGGAGAGTTCGATGCGGCGCTCGAGGCGGTCCATGAAGAGCAGCCGGTTGGGCAGACCGGTCAGCGGGTCGGCAACCTTCGCCGCGGTAATATCGGTCTGTGAGCCGGCGATGCGGATGGCCTCGCCGCTTTCGTTCCACACCGCCAACCCGCGGCTCAGCATCCAGCGATAGGTGCCGTCCTTGCAGTGGACGCGGTGTTCGCATTCCAGTTGCGGAGTCTCCCGCCGGCAGTGCCCCGCCACAGCCGCCTGCCAGCGCGGGAAGTCCTCCGGATGCACGCGGCATAGCCACTCGTCGGGCCGGTGGCCGATTTCGCCGTCCTGGTAACCTAGCATCTCTTTCCAGCGCGACGAGAGATAGATCTCACCCTTCTCCAGGTCCCAGTCCCACAAGCCGTCGTTGGCGCCCCGCGCCGCACGGGTGTAGCGCTCCTCGCTTTCGCGCAAGGCCGCGGATAGCGCCCTTTGGGATAGCAGCGTCCGAATGCGCGCCAGCGCCACCGGCATGTCCACCGGCGTGGTGATGTAGTCGTTGGCGCCCATTTGCAGAGCCTCCACGATGCTGGCGCTCTGACCTTCCGCGGTCACCATGATCACCGGAAGCTGGGTGGGGCAGTGGCGCAGGCGAATCTCTCGCAGCACTTCGATGCCGCTCATACCCGGCATGCGGATATCCAACAGCACGAGGTCCGGCGTTTGGTTCCGGATGGAGGCCAGCGCCTCGATCCCGTCTTCGGCCAGCGTCACCTCGAATCCCTGGCGCTGGAAGCGGCGGGACAGCACGTCCCGGTTGCTCGCCTCATCGTCCACAATCAGCAGCGCCATCCGTTAATTAGATCGGCAATTCCCCGGGCCAACTCCACCCCGGGTTCGTACTACTATCAATCAGCTTCTTCGCCTCGGCAGCCATGCCGCAATGTGGGGCGGGCGTCCACGCCTGCAGCGGGTCTCCAGACCCGCCGGCGAGCGAAGCTCGCCCTCCAGTCCTGTTTTCATCTGCTCCACCCCCGCGGGATTCTACAATAGGATAGAGAGCCACCCACCCATCGTGCCCGACACCCATCGCTCCTTTGTCTTTCACGATCCCAGCGGCAAACGCTGGCAGCGCTTCCGCCGCGGCCTCCAGACCTGCGCCATCTTCTTCGGTATCCTCCTGGTCCTGTTCGTGCTGAGTATGGCGATCAACCCGCAGATCCCGGCCTTGGGCCTGCCGCCGGTCGAGCACATCCCCGACCTGCGTGAAGTCCCCGCCATCATCCGCGGCGAACGGCCCATGCGCAACGTTCCCTTCAAGCTGCGCAAGGCCGCGCGCAACATCAAGTACGTGCGGTCGGCCTCGCCCGTGCTGCACCCCAAGACCGCCGCGCGCGTCCAGACCAACAGCCCCATCGTGTTCGGCTTCTATGTGAACTGGGACCCGGGCAGCATGGTCTCGCTGCGCATGCACCTCGCGCACCTCACGCACCTGGTTCCGGAATGGCTGCTTCTGCGCAATGCCAAGGGCGATCTCGACGACCAGAGCGATCCCACCGTGATCGCCATCGCCGCGCAAGCCAAACTGCCCATTCTCGCCCTGGTCACCAACTACCGCGATGGCTGGCAGCCCGGCGATGTCCGCAAAATCCTGCACGACGCCGAGGCCCGCGCCGACCTCATCGATAACATCTACAACAACCTCGCGGAACACCACTTCGCCGGCGTCAACGTCGATTTCGAGGAACTCACGCCGCGCGACCGCCAGCCGCTGGTGGCCTTCATGGGCCAGCTCCGCGCCAAGCTGCAGCCCGCCGGCCTGCTGCTCACCGAAAGTGTCCCGATCGAGGACCCGGCTTACGACCTCAAGCAACTGGCCCAGGTCAACGACTACATCGTGCCCATGGTCTACGACGAGCACTATCAGTCCGGCGAACCGGGACCTATTGCGTCGGGAGCCTGGTTCCAGAAGCAAATCGACCGCCTGGGCCAGATCGCGCCGCCCCAGAAGATGGTCATCGGCGTGGGCAATTATGGCTACGACTGGACCATCGGCGGTACAGGGTCCGTCGAGACTAAGTTCGGCGAAGTGATGTCCCAGGCGGCGGCCAATCACTCGGCCGTCGAGTGGAATGCCAGCATGGCCAATCCGGTGTACCGTTACCAGGCCGGCGGGCAGCGGCACGAAGTCTGGTTCCTGGATGCGGTCACCGCCTTGAACCAGGCGCGCGGCGTGGCGGACGGCGGCTTCCGCGGCGTGGCGCTGTGGCGCTTGGGCGCCGAAGATCCGGACCTGTGGAGCGTGCTCGCAACCAATACCTGGCCCGGCGCCGATTACGATCCCCAGCAGTTGTCCGTGCTGACCGCGCAAAAATCGGTGATTCCGTACGGCGATGGCGATGTCCTGCGCATCGTCGAGACGCCGCACGACGGCAGCCGCCGCGTCTGGCGCGATCCCGATGGCCGCTACGCCGAACAGTATGGACAGTTGCCGTCATACTACGTGATCGAATCGAGCGGCGGCACGCATGCCAAGGGACCAGCCGGCAAAGTCCTGTGCCTCACTTTCGACGATGGCCCGGACCCACGCTACACGCCCCAGATCCTCGACATTCTGCGCAGCCACGGCGTGCGTGCGACATTCTTCATCATCGGCGCCAATGCCGACCAGAACATCGGTTTGGTGAAGCGCGAATATGCCGAAGGCCACGACATCGGCAACCATACTTATACGCATCCCAACATCGCGCTGGTTTCCGAGGAGCGCGCCGCGCTGGAACTGGGCACTACCCAGCGCATCATCGAGAACGCGCTGGGCGTTTCGACCGTGCTGTTCCGGCCGCCCTACAACGCCGACAGCCAGCCGCAGACTCCCGAGGAAATTCTGCCGGTGCTGCGCGCGCAGAAGGCCGGCTATGTGACGGTGGGGGAACGCATCGACCCGCGCGATTGGGAGAAAGGCGTTTCCGCGGATGAGATCGTGTCGGAGATTGCGAGCGAACTGCACTCCGCCGAGGACCCCGGCCACGTGATCCTGCTGCACGATGCGGGCGGCGATCGCTCGGCCACCGTGGCGGCCCTGCCGCGCATCCTCGACAGCTTGCAATCGCAAGGGTACCGGTTCGTGCCGCTCAGCGAACTGCTGGGGCAAACCCGCGCGCAGATCATGCCTGCGCCTTCCGGCGTGGAGATGCGCTGGGCGCGCATTGAGGGCAGCGCCTTCGACTCCCAGGGCACGTTTAAGAAGATCGTGGGCATGTTGTTCCTGTGGGCCATTTACCTGACGCTGGGCCGCTCGCTGTTTTTCGGCGTTCTGGCGCTGGCGCAAAAGCGGCGTGCGCGGCATGCCCGTTTCGACGCCGCTTTCCGTCCGCCGGTGTCCGTGATTATCGCCGCGTACAACGAGGAGAAGGTGATCGCGCGCACGGTCGAATCGATCCTGCGCAATGGCTATGACGACCTGGAACTGGTGATCGTCGACGATGGGTCGACCGACGCCACGCTGGAAGTCCTGCGGCGGAACTTTGGCGATCGGGCCAACCTGCAAATCCTCTCGCAGCCCAACGGCGGCAAATCGGTTGCGCTGAACAACGCCATCGCGCATGCCCGGCACGATATTCTGATCGCGCTGGATGCGGACACCATCTTCCGCGCGGGCACCATCGCGAAGCTGGTACGGCACTTCGCCGATCCGGCGGTGGGCGCGGTCTCCGGCAACGCGCGCGTGGGCAACCGCAACAGTTGGATCACGCGCTTCCAGTCGATCGAGTACATCTACGGCTTCAACCTGGATCGCCGCGCGCTGGATCTGCTGAACGCCATCACGGTGGTGCCCGGCGCGGTGGGCGCGTGGCGCAAGGGCCTGATCGTGGAGCTGGGCGGATTCGGCGGCGACACGCTGGCCGAAGATACCGACCTGACCTTGAAGATTCGCCGCGAGGGCTACCAGATCCGCTACGAAGAGCAAGCCGTAGCCTTCACCGAGGCGCCGGAAGATACGCGCGGGCTGGCCAAGCAGCGTTTCCGTTGGGCCTTTGGCACCCTGCAGGCCGCCTGGAAGCACCGCGACGCGCTGTTCGTTCCCAAATATGGGACGCTCGGTTTTGTGGCGCTGCCCAGCATCTGGATTTTTCAGGTGCTGCTTGCGGCGCTCTCGCCGTTCGCCGAGTTGGCCATGATCGTGGCGCTATTCGCGGGCAACTGGCGCATCGTACTGATGTTCTATCTCGGCTTCTTCGTGCTGGAGCTTCTTACCGGCCTGCTGGCCTATGGGCTGGAAGGCGAAAAGCCCTGGGACCTGGCGTTGCTGTTTTTTCAGCGCATCTATTACCGCGAGCTGATGTACTACGTGGTGGCCAAGTCGCTGATCTACGCGGTGCGCGGCCGCGTGGTGGGTTGGGGCAAGCTGGAGCGGCGCGCGACGGTCGCGGGAGTCTAGAGTGCCGTGGCCAGGAAATAACTGGGCAGCAAATTTAGCTGTGGGGCAGGCCATCGTTTTTCGTGGCCTGCCAAGCTCGAGAGCGGTGCGCCGGCGCATCCCGTCTTGTTGTTCGCCTGGAAGCGACCTTGTCAGGAGCGACTGGCCAGCGAGCGCTGATGGCCATTCAGGTATTCCAAGAACAGCCGCCCTCTGGCCTCCCAGTCTGGTAGACTAGATACTTTCTTCGCCCAGCGCAGCGCGGCCCGATCCCCGCCCCGGATGAGCGCGGGAGCACTTGATTCGGCCGCGGGCTGGGGGCGCGACAACCAGCTTAGGCATCGCGGCCTTGCTCAGCGTGCTTCTTCGTCAGCGAATCAAGAAGCTCTCCCGGGATCCTAAAATTTGTCCGCCGAAGACGGTTGGCCGCCTGAGCAAAGTTGACCAGGCCACGTTGAGCGGCAAGATCTAGAACACCCACCGTTCCAGTCACACGAAGTCCCTTGCCGCGAGCGACGATGACGCCCTTCCGATCGTCCATGAGCACCAGATCCGCACCGAGCGAAATGGCCAGCGCGATTGCGGCCGTCTCCCCTTCATCGAGCCCTTCCACAGGAGCTTGGCCCAATGGACGGGCTGGCGTTTCCTGGACATCAAGCCATGCCGGCGGGTCGGCAATCCAGTTCCGCACCAACGGCGGAGCGTCCGGGTCAGCCAACTCCGCTTCCACGGCGGATGGCAGGATCACTTTCTCGAACAGAACTGGAAGGAGATCGATGTTCCCGATCAGCACCAGGTAGTTGATCGGCCCGGTATCGGCGATGACGAGCCGCACCGGTTAGAATCCCAATTGCTTCAGAGCGTCGCGGTCCCGCTCAAAATCTTCCATGGTGTAGTCTTCATACACGTCGTGGGATTTTAGGAACCCATCGAGCCGGTACCTGGTTCCAAAACCGAGCAACCGCCGCAGCTCAGGCTTGGTGATACGGCCGCTCTTGAATTCTTCGAGCGCCAGAGCTTCGAGGGCGCGGCGCGAGAGGTCGCCGCCGGATGCACTCATGCGATTGGCCAGCTCATCGGGAATCTGAACGGTGAGGTCCATGCTCTTTCACCCTACTCCATCCGCATAACCCGGTCAAGGAGATAGCCGAGCATGAAACGGCGATTGTCAGGTCGTGCCCGCTTCGACGGCGTGTTCCCAAGTATGGGACGCTCGGTTTTGTGGCGCTGCCCAGCATCTGGATTTTTCAGGTGCTGCTTGCGGCGCTCTCGCCGTTCGCCGAGTTGGCCATGATCGTGGCGCTATTCGCGGGCAACTGGCGCATCGTACTGATGTTCTATCTCGGCTTCTTCGTGCTGGAGCTTCTTACCGGCCTGCTGGCCTATGGGCTGGAAGGCGAAAAGCCCTGGGACCTGGCGTTGCTGTTCTTTCAGCGCATCTATTACCGCGAGTTGATGTACTATCGCTGATCTACGCGGTGCGCGGGCGCGTGGTGGGCTGGGGCAAGCTGGAACGGCGCGCGACAGTGGCGGGAGTTTAGCGTACAATCTCAGATATGAGCACCGCTGCGGCGCGGATGACTGTGGACGAGTTCCTGAAGCTACCCGAGGTCGAGTGCGGCAAGCTGGAGCTGATCAACGGGGAGATATTTCCGATCGAGTACGCCGGATTCGTGCATGCGCGCGTCAAATCCACCCTGAACGAAATATTGGTGCTTTGGCTCAGTCAAAACCGGATTGGAAGGGTATTTGTCGAAACCACATACCGCCTCGATAGCGAAGAGGCTCTGGCGCCGGACTTGAGCGTGCTGCGCAACGAGCGCCTTACGCCAGTCACTAAAGATCTGCCGCAGGGCGCGCCCGACCTCGCTATCGAGGTGGTGTCCTCCGAGAAGGCCGACCGCTTGCACATGAAGATCCGGCTGTATCTCAAGTACGGGAGCAAAGCCGTTTGGGTCGTCTATCCCGACCAGCGCATAATCCAAGTTAACAGCGCAAACGGCCGCGCCATGACGCTCGAACCGGATCGAGTCCTCGAAGAGCTCGACGTCTTGCCCGGCTTCAGCACTCCCGTCAGCGCGATCTTTGAGGGGCTGTAGGCGCAGCATCCGCCGGCGGGACTGGCGGGACCGGCGCCTCCGGCGGCTTGCAAACGCCAATTGACACCGAAAATGCCGCAATGCCGCGCCACGCGCTGCCCGTGCGCCGCTCGATGTGGTAAGACTTGCTACCGGCATCCGCGCGCAGGCGCCAGTCCGCATCCGCGGTCCCGCCCGCGTGCTTCAT
>OBLW0100002456.1_pt1 | contig 14972 bp, 19 predicted proteins | sample 1520161 | NCBI WGS metagenome assembly OBLW01 (sample SAMEA3539309, study PRJEB22396) | soil metagenome | biome: tundra; feature: field; material: soil | place: USA | collected 2010-05 | depth 0.15 m
TTTGCGCTTGCTCTTTGCCATCGGAACGGCCTCCAATCGCCGTGGCAAACAGCATGATTCAAAACGCCGACACGGTCTATCGCGCCCTGTCGCGTTTATCGTTATCAACTCCCCTGAACAGGCGAGCCTTCACCCTAGCTGCGGTCCAGGAAAAACTCACCGAAACTTCCGTCGGGAGCAAGGCGAACGGACGGAGCCTATAAACTGCAATCTACGAGGCCCAACTTGCAGAGACGCTCATTTCTAAAACAAACTCTCATGATCGCTGGCATGACGGGTGCCCCCTCTACCGTGTTCGCCTTCATGGATGAGCCTTCGACGGCGGAACTAAGTATTTCAGGCAAGAAGCTGGCGTCTATGCCGAAAGATTACACCGGAATCAGCTTCGAGGAGCCTCAGCTTTACAATCCCGCATATTTCTCCGTGGCCAATGTCACCCTCGTTGAGGCCTACAAAAAGCTGAGCTCTCATGGAATCCTGCGGGCGGGAGGACACCTGAGCGACGTGACACGCTGGAAGGGTCTCAACGGCGATTTCGATTCTCCCCGACAGCGGGCAGGCATCGAGAAAGGCAAGAGCTATTGGGAATGGAAATTAACCGATCTCAGTGTCCGTGAAAACAAGGATGGTGCGATCACACCCGAGGCCATCCGCAATCTGAAAGGCTTCCTGGATGCCACCAGCTGGAGGCTGATCTATGGTCTCTGCTTCGGATCAGGTACACCGGAGCGTGCGCGGGACGAAGCTGCGTTGGTGGCGAAGATCATGGGCGATCGCCTGCTCTGTTTTCAGATCGGCAATGAAGATGACCAGTTCCGCGCGATGCCCCAGTTTCGGGACGCTTCGTACACCTTCGATGCATATTTCAAGGAGTATCGTGAGTTTGTCGAGGCGGTGCGCAGCTCCGTTCCGGAGACGCAGTTTGCGGGGCCGGATGTGGCCACAAATATGGACTGGTTGCTCCGTTTCGCCGAACGTAAGGACAACGGCGCGATCTTTCTGTCCAGTCATTTCTACGCGATGGGACCCGCGCAGGATCCCCGCATGAACGCAGCCAAGCTTCTTGGGCCGAACGAACGGTTGGAACACCAGATCGAACAGGTTCACCAGGCAGTTGCCGCCTCGAATCTGCCGTACCGGATGACTGAGGGAAACTCCTGTTTTGGGGGCGGTAAGCCAGATGTCAGTGATGCGTTTGCCTCCGCGTTGTGGGGAGCGGATTACATGCTGCATTGTGCGTGTGCGGGATATTGCGGGGTCAATCTGCATGGTGGCGGCGACGGCTACTATACCCCCATTGCAGTCGGTCCAGACCTCTCAACGGAGTTGCGGCCCCTGTACTTTGGCATGCAGTTCGCAGATCGGTTCGCAGGCGCAGAGTTTCTGGCGTGCACGTTGGCGACCGCACAGAACGTTACATGCTACTACGCCCAGCGGGACCACGAGAAGCTGCTGGCACTGATCAACAAGGGAGCGGCCTCGATGTCCGTCAAGTTGCCTGGGGAATTGGCGCATCGGGTCACCGAGGCACGACACCTTTTCGCTCCGTCCATCGCATCGACTGAAGTACGATTCGAAGCTGTTCCGCCCCCCACCAAAGGCCAGGTCACCGTGCCTGCGTATACGGCGGTTCTTCTGGCGTGGCGCTAGCACTAGCCTCCCAAGCCTGGAGCTCTAGTTCATCTTCGCGCGAAGTTGAATGTTGAGGAAATTGATAAAGACCTGCCAGTCGTCGGGCAAGGTGCCGTGGCCACCGTCGTGCATGAAATAACCGAGTGGCGTGACGAGTGGCAATCCCGGCGGTGGCCACTTATCGGTCTCAAGGCCATCCAGGGTCACTTCCATAATGTAGCCGGTTTTGAAGCCAGATGATAAGGGATTGATACTTCGTTAATTTTCACACAGGCCGCTCTACGCCTCACGGACGTTTTCCCCTCAAGCCGTTTATTCCGCGGTGACAGGCAAAGCGTGCGACTCACATTTCTGGGTGGCCGTCACATCTATGTCCGTCAGTTGCCATGGCAAACTCTACACTGACCGTTTTTGCGCCCACCTTTGCTCCGGGAATCAACGTCAGGTATTCCCGATGCTTGCCTAAGCTATCTGTCAAGTCCACTCTTTCAGATGACATAGGTGGCGCAATCGCGGTAGCCTCAGAGCACCCTCCACCTTTAGACTGCGCAATCGCATCTGACGAGGAAAGCTGCGTCAAGTCGTAATATTTCAATTCAACCCTCTGTAATCCATGAGGATCCTTACCTTGAGGAACAACGATCGTGCTCGCGCATTGATTCAGGTCTTCAAGTTTTTTAAGGTGCATCGAAATGCCTTCGATGTTCTCGTGAGCGTTCCCTTCTGTACCTTCACCATAAGCCTTTAGGCACCCCATGTTAGGCTGGTTCCAACCACCACACCGTAGCCGTTGTGGTTCTCACCAGAGAAGGAAAGCACATTTCCGTAATTTGTAGAGCCATCAAATTCGTATCCGTCGGGTGCGGCTGGTAGTAGGCAAACAAAATCTGCGTTGTTGTTGCCGTTTGGGCAGCCTGCGTTGAGGTTTCTGACCGGATCAGCACGTCTCAGATAGTGCTTCCCTCGTGCTTCTACAGCAAACGAGGCATACAGCTTCGGCACCTTGCCGCAAACATGCAGCGGCACGTACTGTTTGTCCGAATCCAATACGCCAGACGGGAACTTTAACTCGAGTGACAAGTGCGTCGGTGCTGGGTCATCCGGGAGATACTGATTCGGGATTCTCATCTCCAGCAAGCCCATCGATCCTTTCACGGGGACGGACACGCCATCTCCCAACATTCCATAAGCCGATGTCCAGTCTGCCTTAATTTTGCCACCACTCAGATAAGCCGAAGGACCTCCGTGCTCTGTGAAGCCGCTACCAACGATGTAGAGAAGCGTTTCGTCACCAACCTGCTTGAATGTTGTAATTCCATTACCAGAGTCATCAGTCTGAATTAGAGGGATGGTGTTCAACCATTTTATGGATGCCAAGACATTCGCAGTGCCAAAGTTAAACTGGTTGATCCGCTTGTAAAGGGATTGATCAATCTGATCGAGTCTTTTTCCTACCAAGGCATCGAATAGCACGAGGTTCTGTTGAACATAATCGTTGAGGATTTCTATGTCCTTAACCGCCTGTGGTCCGCGAAAACTCCATCCGGCGAACTGAAATCACTGAGAAATCGAGGTCTTGAGTGGCATTCGTTCGCAAGGAGAATCACCCCCCATGCGATGCTGTGGCGGTTGATTTTCCGGGGTCAACCTAAGTCTTGTTGGCTTGTACAATCCCAGTGGTCATGCCTCGACTCCGATCTTCTGCACTCCAGGGACTCGCCATCACGGTTTTGGACCTATCGGCTGAGTTGCTCAGATTCCTCACAACCGCCGCCCGTTCCCGGAGTTCTCTGGTCGCCGAAAACTTGTTTCTGCGCAAGCAGCTGGCGTTCTATCAGGAACACGAAACGAAACCGCGTCGACTGACCGATGCATCGAGGATCACGCTGGTGTTCTGGTCGCGCTGGTTGGACTGGAAGCAGGCGTTGGCCATCGTTCGGCCACAGACCCTGATTCAGTGGCACCGCCGCGGGTTCCAGCTGTTCTGGCACTGGAAGTCGAAACCGGGAAGGCCGCGCCTGCCGCGGAACATTCGCGAGTTGATCGCGGAAATGGCCAGGGAAAATTTGACGTGGGGGCAAGGCCGCGTTGCTTCGGAATTATCTCTAAAGCTAGGGATCTACGTCTCTCCACGAACGGTGGGGGCGGACTGGCCGTCGGACCCGGATCGGCGCTGCCGAAGGACATCGTGGCAATCTTGGCAGACGTTCATCCGCAATCACGCGCAATCGATCGTGGCTTGCGATTTTCTCGTGGCCGTGACGGTACGATTTCGAGTGCTCTACGTGCTCATAGTCATGGAGGTGGGAAGCAGGAAAATATTGCACTGCAACGTAACTGCGCAACCGACCGCCGCGTGGACGCTACAGCAGTTTCGTGAAGCCCTGCCTGGTGATCGTCAATGCCGGTTCCTCATTCATGACCGCGTTTCGATCTTTTCTCCCAGCCTGGATCGGGAACTGGAAGGATTTGGTCTCCGGGTACTGCGGACGCCGGTTCGGGCGCCGCAAGCCAACGCCTACTGCGAACGGTTGGTGGGAACGATCCGGCGCGGGTGTCTGGATTTCCTGATTCCCCTTCAGTGAGAGTCATCTGCGAGTAATGCTGAAACAGTGGGTTCGCCATTACAACGAAGGCCGCCCCCACATGAGCCTAGGGCCCGGGCTGCCAGCGGATCAGCATATTAGTAAGGATAAGGCCTTGCCCGCGGTCGAGAACGATGAATCGGCATCGATTGCCCCAGCGATGTGAAATCAGGGCTAAGCCGATCCTCGGTGGGTTGCATCATGAATACTCCCTGGAGAGGAACGCCGCATGAGGCAACTGCGATGAGGAATCATCGAACATTGATTGCTTCTCCGTTGAAACTGAGCGGTCCGTGTCTATTAATCGACCTCGGCTCATGGCGCCGCTATCCGCATCGACTGGTGATCACGGACGTCTGGAGCGATGTAAAACCTCCGGCTGTCTGTATCGGCCCCTTGAGAAGTGCATGGGGCGGGCGAGGGCGAAACGATCCCTAATTCCGCGCCGACGAAATTATTTGCGGAGCACAGGACAGCAACGCCCCTTTTATTCGCTCAATTACGCATGCTCCGGGTCAGACAGGGTCACAGCCTCAACCGCTCCACTGATGAGTTGGACCTCACCGCTCCCGACGGTTCTCATTGTCCCTTGGCTCTGCGCGATTTTCATGAACTTTCGCGCGCCGTAGGCCCTAAGTGGACAGGGTCGAAAGTCGCGGTCCCGGCGCTGAAAACAAGCAGTTACTGGCACGACTTTCATGAGGGTTCGCGGTCCGGGGGCCCTAGATGACAACTTACAAGACGCGGGCGGCCCTCTCCGAGTACTCCGCCCTCGCGATGCGGAACGGGAACGCAGTTGATGACCCTCAGCCAGACCACCGGGTCCGGCGCAGGTCCTTCCAGGGACCACCATCCGCGTAGCGCTCGGGATTCAGGGTCTTCGAACGAGGGTCTTCCGCGGTGTCGAGCTGGAGGACCATCCACTTCGGATACGGAACGCCCGGATCCGACGCCGCGTCCAGGAGCCGGACGTCGTCGTCCGAGAGCTGAAGGTCTACGGCACGGATGTTGTCCTCCAGTTGCTCGGCCTTGCGGGCACCGACGATCACGCTGCTGACCGCCGGCCGTCCGAGCACCCACGAGAGCGCCACACGGGCCGGGCTTGCGTCATGCTGACCCGCCACCTCCTTCAGCACCTCCACCACGCGGTAGCCCATCTCCTTGTCGAAGGGCACGAACGAACCTGCCTCCGCGAATCGTGTGCCGGCAGGAGCTGGGTTGGCGCGGCTGTACTTGCCGGTGAGAAACCCGCCGGCAAGCGGGCTCCAGGCCAAAATACCGATGTTGTAGTACTCGGCGAACGACTGGAACTCGTATTCGAGACCCCGACCGACGAGGCTATAGTGCATCTGCGCCGTCACGTATTTCTCCAATCCCAGGCGCTCCTGCAGCATAACCGCGGTGGCCGCCTGCCATGACATGAAGTTGGAGAGCCCGATATAGCGGACCTTCCCCTGGCGCACAAGATCATCGAGCGTCCGCAGCGTCTCCTCCAGCGGCGTATTGCTGTCCCATCCATGCACCTGGTATAGATCGATGTAATTGGTCTGCAACCGTCGGAGACTGCCCTCCACTTCGCGCATGATGTTCACGCGAGTCGCTCCGCTCCGGTTGAAATTCTCGCTCATCGGGAGCCGGACTTTGGTGGCGAGGACAATCTCGTCCCTCACGCCCCTCAAGGCATTCCCCACCAAAGTTTCACTCTCCCCGAGGCTGTACACGTCCGCCGTATCGATGAAGTTAATCCCTTTGTCCAAGGCTAGCCTGACCATGCGCGTAGTGTCCTCCTGGCCTAGGTTGCCCATGTTCATCTTGCCGCCGAACTGCATCGTGCCAAGCGCCACGCTGCTGACGATGAGTCCGGTATTCCCCAGTTTCCTGTACCTCATTTCCCATACTCCTTCCGCTGCAAACGAGAATTGTGATAGCGACATTTGCCGCACTTCACGAGTGGCAACTGGCTAGGTCCAGGCCTTGGAGCTCAATGCCAAGGGACTTCGAATCAGACGAGCCATCGTTCAATCTCGTGCTCCACTTTGCAAAGCATTTTGATCGCCATCTGCAGGAAGAGCGGGCATTCATTGCGTTGCAAGCAGTTATTTCCAGATTTGCGAGCGCAGATCGTCCTCCTCATTTTTCCTCGCCATCCACTGTTGGCGAAATTCACTTTGCCGAGTGCGTATTTCGACAGGAAGGTCCTTATTTTCGACACACCAAGTCCATCGGTAGACCGCTGAAGCTCATCAACCAAACGAAAAAGGCTTCGCCGCCGCATTCGTAGGTGTTTTGACCAGGTCAGCGAGCCGATTCGTTGAGCAAACGCTGAAGTTTCCGCCACCTGGCTACGCTAAACGGCCTTTGGAATAGAACGTGCACTGAAATTGAAAGGAGATTCAAATATGTCCACTACAACAAGAGACATAACACGAGCAACCTCGATCTCAGGGGTGATGGTCCCAGACAGCAAACTTGCTCGAGAAGCGACGGAACTGGTGCGCGACACCGAGCCTTCATTGCTGTTCAACCACTCGACTCGTGTGTATTACTTTGGCTCGCTTGCAGGAAAAAAGCGGGGATTGAAGTTCGATCCCGAGCTGCTTTACATCGCCGCGATGTTCCACGACATGGGATTGACTCGACAGTATAGCAGTAAGTCCGACCGGTTCGAAGTGGATGGTGCAAACGCTGCGAAAACGTTCCTGCGTCAACACAATATCTCTCAGCCGGAGATCGATACTGTTTGGACAGCGATTGCTCTGCACACTACTCCGGGAGTTCCCCAGTACATGCAGCCGGTGGTTGCGCTATTGACCAATGGTGTCGAGATGGATGTTCTTGGAATCGCCTACTCAGAATTCTCCAACGCTGATCGCGAAGCGATTGTGGCTGCGTATCCGCGCACCGAGCACTTTAAAGATGACATCATCCAGGCTTTTTATGACGGCATCAAGCACAAGCCTGAAACGACATTCGGCAACGTGAAGGCAGATGTTCTGGCGGACAAGGATCCAAAGTTCCAGCGCATGAACTTCTGCAGCGTGATCCGTGGTTCGCAGTGGAAGGGCTAGAAATCCCTTAGTGAGCTTACAGGAACTCCGCTTGCTCCCGGGCGATTACGGTTGACAAAGGAAGGACTTAGCCTGTTCACGCTAAGAGCGGTTCGGGACGAACTCGGCAGCTCTGCCAAAACAAACGATCTTTTGCGGTAGCTCGATGTCGAAGGAAGGGAGACAGTTCAATGCCTTTACTCAGAATCGATGTGATCGAGGGCCGCAGCGCAGCAGAGTTGAAGGAATTGCTGGATGCAATCCACTGCTCGATGCTTGCCGCGTTCAAAGTACCTGAACGGGATCGCTATCAGATTGTGCACGAGCACCCAGCGGCAGAGATGAAAATTGAGGACACGGGTCTGGGCATACCGCGCACCGAGCGGATCGTCATGGTGCAAGTGACGACACGGCCGCGAAGCCGGCTTGAAAAGCAGAATTTCTACGAATTGCTGTGCCAGGAACTACTTCGGCGCTGTGGGGTGAAGGCCTCGGACGTCGTTGTTTCAATTACGCAGAATGCTGATGAAGACTGGTCTTTCGGCTACGGTCGAGCCCAGTTCATTACCGGAGAACTTTGACCCCGGAGACGGCCTGCTACCGACGATTACGCGACGCGTCCTGCCGGACGCTTTACCTGACTAAACAGCTTGAGCATCCGCGGATTCGGCTCGATTGGTCCCCGTAAACGCCCACTACCATTTTTTCACCTGTAGGCGGAAAAACTTGGATTGCCGAAACTGAACTCCCAAGTCTGATGCGGAACGGACAAGAATCTCTGTCCGGGTTTTGTAATTTTCGTGCCCCGTTGGACAAATTTGTCCAACGGGCGAAATTCAACTCGAATGTACCGTATCAGTGTGCAAGAGGATGACTTGCCTGTCGGACGTAACCGTCCGCTTTTCCGGTTTCGTAACAACCTGAAGAAAGTTCATAGTTGAAGCACAAGGCCGTGTAAGCTGCGTCAGCCACTAGGCCGTCTGTGTTTGGGTGTGCCTTAGCGGATACGTAAAGCTGCCGCCACATCCTCCAATATTTTCTTGGGTGTTCTGATTTTTGGGACGCCTCTCAGCTTTCTGCCACCACAAACTGTTTTACGCGCTCACCTGAGCCTTCCATAACCTGTTGATAGGGGCAGGTGACACCGGGAGCAACCGGAGGCTTCAACTCATCCACTCTTGGCGGCCCCCATGCGCTCTCGGGCAGGGACGGTGCCGAGGCGGCGAGCGCCAGATCCGTCTCGGGGGTAGTTTCTTGCGTTCCTTGATCGCCGACCGCGGGCTTCTGTCGCCCTGAATTAGCTGAGATTAGGACCTGTTTTTAAGTTGCTGGACGGCCACGTGGGAGGGTAAGGATCGTGAACGCGGGCTCGCGTCAAGAGTCGACCAGCCGCGGTGGGTTACGCTCTGGCGATTCTAGCAGCGCCATTCCGGAAGTTCAGAGGCCAGTCGAGGATTCCTGCTCAAGCTGTAGAAAAAACTGTATGAACTCGAGGTTATTACCAGGATAGGCAATCGGGTAACGTCTGTATTGTTCGCGCTTGTATTTTGAATTGTGCTTTGGACCGTTTTTCCCTGGGGTGTGTCTTAGCGGATAAGTAGGCTGTCACTGCACCCTCCAAAGTGGTTTCTGGGTGGTCTGATTTTCCGGACGCATCTCCGCGTTCGGTCACCACCCTCTTCGCGGCAACGCACACCAGAAAATCAAAGAGGAACCACCATGCGCCGGGCAACTCCGATTTTAGGGTCGGCGCATTCGGTAACACACACGCTAGATTTCAGGTGGCCAGGCTTCGGTCACGCACCGCTAAGCGCGGCCCAAGGGGAAGCCGGCACTCTTGCCTTTCGAAAACGTATCCACACAGAACTTCAACTCACGAAAGGGGTAACCTAAATGACTCGCGTAAGGTTGACGATAATATCGGTCGTCGTGCTTTGTGTCGTGGCGCTATGCATGTCGGTAGGCGGAAGAAAGGTGTCGGCCCAGAGTGCAGCGCCGGCTGCGGAGCCGATCTACAATCCCTACCCGCCTGGAATCCTACCTTCAGATTTGCCTTCAGAGCTAGCCAGGGTGCTGCGTGAAGTCAATGGTATCGAAGCTGAAGCCATTCGACAGTGGCACGCCATACCACCTCCGGTTGTGACTGGTAACCCGCCCATCCTTCAAAATACCGGTGTTCCCTTAGTCGAAATACTCGGCAAGCTTATGAATTATGACAGGACGATCTCGCCCAACGAAAACAAGGCGTGCGCGTCTTGCCACATGCCATATGCCGGCTTTAGTGGGCCGATCCCGTCGGTGAATCTGACGATGATCGCCTACCCTGCATCGGCTCCCTACCGGGCTGGCAAGCGGACGGCACAGAGATATACTTATTCGAGCTACTTCCCTCCGCTGCAATACAACGCCACCCAGGCGGCCTTCTTTGGCGGCAATTTCTGGGATTCGCGCGCGACCGGATATTTAACCAGGGATCCTGCTGGTGAGCAGTCACAGTTTCCTCCCGTCGACCCTAACGAAATGGCTAACCCTGACACCGCCTGCATCACGTACAAGCTTTCCCTGGCTCCATATAGATCTCTCTTCGAGGAAATTTGGGGTGCCGGGTCCTTCGACATCACATGGCCGGCCAATGTCGCGTCGATCTGCGCTACTCCGAATGGCGCCGCCGAGTTTGGCGGGAGCGCCACACCTGTGGCTCTGAGTCCGGGAGACCGCACGGTGTCCGACAATGATTACCTTCACTGGGCGCAATCCGTTAGCGCATTCGAGCACAGCCTCTCGGTTAGCCCCTTCACCTCGAAGTTCGACGCCTTCCTCAAGGGCAATTACAAGCTGACAGCAGAGGAAAGTGCCGGCTACGACTTGTTCAAGGGGAAAGGCAACTGCAACTCATGCCACCTTGACGGAAGATCAACCGCCCCCGCTCCAACAGCTCCGACTGCTGTAGACACGGGCGTCGCCGCCGACACAACTCCAGTCTTCACCTGTTTCGGTTCGGCCAACCTCGGGCTGCCTAAGAACCCCCGAGACTCGTTCTATTATGAAACTTCGCCCGATTCCTTGGGGTTTACGCCGAATCCGGCGGGGTTCTCTTACACTGACTTGGGATTGGGAGCTTTCCTCAGGAGCGGTTACGGTTCCGCTGCCAACCCCAATTCGGCTTGGACACCGTTCGCATCCACCTCGGACGGCCAGATGCAAACGTCTACGGCGCGCGATGTGGCCATGGTGCCGCCACAGTGTCCAACTACCGAGGCACCGGGCCCCTACTTCCAGAAGGAGTTCTTCCACAATGGCTACATCAAGAGCCTGAAGCAACTCGTCCACTTCTACAACACGCGTGACGTGTACCCATTTGCCGTTGAGTCCGGAAATTGCCCGGCAGGAACCGTGGAAAAGGTGAACTGCTGGCCGGAGCCGGAGGTCTCAGCGAATAAGGACATGACAGTCGGCAAGCTCGGTTTAACGGATGCGGAGGAGAATCAGATCGTCGCATTCCTCCAAACACTCAACGACGGCTACACTACGCCGTTCCCTGACATCGGTACCTATACCGGAACTTGCATGTCGGGCGGTACCGCCGCAACGCAAGGAAACTCTACAATAATTTCCGCCATCAAGCTCAAGGAGCTTATGAATCAGCGCTAGATGGCGGAAGGAAACAAGGCGCATGGAGTCACATCCATGCGCCTTGATTGGTTTTCTGTGCTCACACGACATTATGTGAATCTCTAGGAGGTCCAGGTATGAATAGAGTCCATGCAAAGCTACTGATGATCGCTGCTGCCGGCAGCCTGCTTTTCTCAAACTCCATCCTCGCTCAAGATGGCGCTTACACTCCCAAGATACTTCCTCCTGCACCGAGGGCCGCGCGCGTTCGGGTCATGCAGGGGCCAGAGCTCGAAATGGCCGACGATAAATCTGCCATCATCACGTGGACAAGCAACAACCCTGGGGGCACGGACGAGCATTTCGGAGTCGTACATTACGGCACGAATCCCATTGAATTTAGTGACACAGCGAAGTCACACATCCGCCTGAATCAGACCCATTCCTATACGGTTTTTCGCGTGCGCGTCGCGGGCCTCAGTCCGCGGACGACGTACTACTATACGGTCGATTCGATGGAGGCCAACGGCAGGAGCGACGGGGTAAACAGCCCGGTCAAGCATTTCAGCACACGTTGATAATTGTCATGACAGGCGGAGCAGATCACCTGTTTTCTTCCCATCATGTTCGCGTTGCTGCATCGCCTTTTCCAATTCCTTCTGGTGATCAGTAAGCAGGGAACTCGCTCGGTCCGTCCGCCTGGAACACATGCTGGTCGACGGATAGCTTCCTCCATAATCAGTAAATGTTTGCCAATCTCACAATCCGGCATTCCTGAAGGTCACACGGGCGATTGCGGACCAGTCCGCGTTTTCCAATCCTTGCGCCAGGGCGGCTGCGAATCGATCATGCATAAGGCTGGCCATCGGCATGGGGACGGAAGCCTCTTCAGCCGCCGCCAGGAGCAACCGGTTGTCCTTGAATCCAAGCGGCAATTTGAAACCCACCGGCTCAAACTTCTCTGAAGCGATGATGCCCCCATAGGTTTTGTAGACGGGCGCCGAGAACATGGACTCCGTGAGCACCTCCAGGAACTTTTGTGGATCGACGCCGGCCTTCCGCATCAGTGCAAAGCCCTCGGCCAGACTTTCAATCACGGTGGTGGTCAGGAAGTTTCCGCTGAGTTTGATTAAGTTGGCCGCGGGCGCATCTTCATTGATCATGAAAGTTTTTTGCCCCATCGCGGCAAACAGGCTGCGGCATTTCTCGATTGATTCACTTGGCCCCGCCGACACGATGAACAGCTTGCCCGCAGCCGCAGCGTCCGGTCGGCCAAAGACAGGAGCCGCAATATAGTTCTGATGTTTATCCGCGTGCGACTTGGCCAGTCTGCGAGACAAGTCCACGCTGATGGTACTCATCGAGATATGGACCGCTCCCTCGGGTAACGATTCGATCGCAGCCCCGGGTTCGAAGATCACATCTTGAACAGCGCGATCATCAGCCAGCATCGTGATGAGCGCTACCGCCCCGACAGCTGCTTCCGAGGCGGAGTCGGCGACTTTCGCTCCGAGACTTCGCATTTCCTGTGCGAGGCTTCGCGTGCGGTTGTAAACGACCAGATCGTGGCCCGCTTTAATCAGGTTGGAGACATTCCCGCTCCCATACTCCCGAGACCGACAAATCCGACTTTCATGATGTCACCCTCCTGGTGGGGCCCATAAAATCATGCTGCCGCGGCGGGGGGCAGAATCCCTTTTACGAGATTGACCTCGAAAGGTTCTCTTACTAGTTCCCCGCCGGTTTTCTTCAGGCGCTCAAAGTGGGGCGTTGCCATATGTCGATCAAGGGCAGCCTGACTTTCCCATGTTTCGTTGAGATAAAAGCGCCCCCTAGAGTCTGACTCGTAGAGTTCATACGATTCACATCCCGATTCGGCGCGAGTGGGAGTCAACATGCCCTGAAGCAGCCCTCTGAGTTGGTTCTCCCTTCCTTCACGCGCCACGAATCTTGCAATCACATGTACTTTAGCCATGGTTGTTCGACCTCTTCCATTCGTATTTGTTTGCAGTGGCGACACAAGGTGCCACGTGCCATCCATCCCTTTAGAGTTGGATCAACGCTATTCCTGATTTGGGATCGAGCTTCTTCTGAAGATGAGTCGGACTCTCGGTCAGAATCAATTCGCAGGTCGGACGCACGCGAGCCTCAAGCAGGTGACCACCGTGGGCGATACCGTCGGAGCGTCCCACTACCACGTGCGCGTGCACCTGTGGCTCTCCGTCCCTGAGGGCGATGTCGCCAATAAGCGAAAGCAGTTCCACTTGTTCGTCGAGAACGCAGGCTGGATCGTACTTTTTCGTTTCCCAGTTGAACCAACCCAGCTTCGCGTAAGAAAGCGCGCCGATGGCCTTAAAGCTAGTTCCCCCCAAACCCTGGCGCTTCGCGAACTGTTGCAGCACGCTTGCGATCTCGTCGCCAGTCTCAAGAATTAGGGCAAAGACCTTCGGTTCATCCTCGATTTGTTTCCACCGCATGTTGACTCCTTCCCAGACGATCTCACACCTGCACAAAAGAGCCACGAAGCTGCTACTTCAAAGCTGGATCAATCAACGTCAGGTCAGTTGCCGGATCAAACCGCTTTTGCATCGTGATTGGATCGACCGTCACCATCACTTCCAGCGTCGGGGATACATATGCATCAAGAACATGGCCAGCGCGGGTTGTTCCATCCGGGTTTCCAACTACCATGTGCGTATGGACTACGGGCTTGCCTTGATAGAGCGCGATATCACCGCTCATCCCAATCACTTCGTGCTGACCGTTGAGGGGAATCTTCTTGTACATTTTGCGCTGGGGATCGAACCACCCCAACGTTGCTCCATTCAGTGCTCCGATACCGGTGAAATGAGCACTCGTAACTTGATACTTCTCCGCAAACTCCAGCAGTCCGGAAAACGCCTCGTCTCCCTGATAGAAGATGACCGCATATTGCTTCGTAGGTTCTCCTGGGTTCAGCAATTGAACCTGCATCTTGGGAGCTTTACCCCTTGGAACGGCTTCCGACGGCGAGACGAATTCCCTTGCCGTCTCCTGCGGATACCCAATTATGCTTGTGACCCCAATCAACACCAGAACACAAAGAGTCCGCGTCATCGTTTCCTCCGCCAAATGACATGCAGGAAATGGAATGCAGGCCGCCTTCCAATGCACCAGAAGGTAAGGTAGCCTCATTTTCAGCGGGATGAGTTAGCAAAGGGTTGGGGATGGCTTTAGGAAAGCTCGGATAAGTGTCCTGCGGCTGACGCAATGTCCGCATGTCGACTGGCTTCGGATTTCAACCGGCCTCCGTTCCGGTATCCCCCTGAACAACTGCGCCGACAACAATTTCCCTTAAGGATCTTAAGCTGGCACGCCAAGTGCTCTTGCTCCACCGATTGGAGCGCCATGAGTATCAACGAAATGAAATCGTTGCGTTTTGCCAGGTTTGGATCTCCGTCGGTGTTACGAATCGAAGAACTTCCGATTCCGGAGACGGGCGAAGGGGAAGCACTCGTTCACGTGAAGGCCGCAGCGATCAATCCCAGCGATATTGCGAACGTCGCGGGACGCTTCAAAAACACAACTCTTCCGCGAACCCCCGGCCGGGACTTTTCGGGCGCCGCTATCGCGCGCAAGTGATGCTAAAAAATGAGAGGCAAAATGAAGAAAGAAATAGGGCATTTCGCTAAGATTTGGCTTTGCGTAGGCCTAGTGGCCACCTTGGGAATGGTCTGCCGGTCGCGGGCACAGGACGGCGGTGCGAAATTCGTTGTCGATCCCAACTGGCCAAAGGCGTTGCCTGGAAAATGGGTAATCGGACAAGTCAGCGGTGTATGCGTGGACGCGCAGGATCATGTCTTCATCGTTGATCGGAATGACATGACAGACAAGGAAGGGGAAGTTGCACAGCAGGCGCCACCCTACATTGAATTCGATCCCGACGGCGATGTGGTGAATAGCTTTGGCGATTGGAAAGTCGTTCCCAATGTCACCCACGGCTGCACCATCGATTATGAGAACAATTTTTGGACGACGGGTAATGGCGATGGAATCATCCAAAAATACAGTCACGACGGAAAACTACTGATGCAGATCGGGGAAAGAGGCGTTGTCG
>OBLW0100002457.1_pt1 | contig 14972 bp, 11 predicted proteins | sample 1520161 | NCBI WGS metagenome assembly OBLW01 (sample SAMEA3539309, study PRJEB22396) | soil metagenome | biome: tundra; feature: field; material: soil | place: USA | collected 2010-05 | depth 0.15 m
TTCAGACGTGTGCTCTTCCGATCTATTCCGATCGGCCTGTTGCCGTCGTAGACGGTGCTGCTGACGTACCCAGTGAACTTGTGCAGCACTGTGATTGTGCCCCCGGCTGTCGCCTTGTACACCACTCCGCACCGGCACGTTGCATCTCCACCGTATTGCGCAGTTCCATAAAAGTTGCCGTCGTTCCCCTGTGCCGGGAGGTTGGGGCTTTCGCCATTGGTGTAGTCGAACGGATGAGGGCTAATTGCACCTTTGGTCGTGAGCTTGAAGAACGATCCGTACTGCCCGGTGTATTGTTCCTCGGAAACGCCGTACATATTGCCGTCCTGCCCTTGCAAGGGCGGATAGTTCGGGGCGCTGTCGTCTTTGCCGTTGGTGAAGTCATATACCTTCGTCAGTGCTCCTGCGGGCGTGATCTTGAACACAGTTCCGGCAGCATCTTTGCCGCCATTGAGAGTCGTCCCCCAGAGGTTTCCATCAAAGCCCAGGGTCACGCCGCCCGTCGGGTCGCCGCCGGTGAGACTGCAGGGCGAGCCTTCCGTACAAAAAGTGTAAATCGCGGAGTAAGCCCCTCCGGTTGTCATCTTGTAAACGGTGCCGTAAGTTGTAGTCCCATTCGTTTGGATGGTGCTATACAAGTCGCCATCCTGGCCCTGCGACAGCACACTGGGCCAAGTGATTCCGCTGTCGTTAACGTCGGTGTTCGGATAGGTGTAGAGCATTTTATAGGTCTGTGCATTCGCGGCCACGACAAACAGTAGCGCCCCTGCGATCAGCGATAGAACGGTTCCATGGTGTTTCATAATGAACTCCCCTCAAGACGAAATTCGGATGGACTGTTGCGAAAGCGAACTAGACGGCTCGGCCGGCAACTGCTATGGGGGAGACGATTCGGACTGAAGGCCGGAATTATCTCCCTGGCAAGTGACCGTGTCAACGTGAAATTTTCTTGAATCATCAGAGTCCCACGGCTCGCCCGGTCCTGCTTCACCCTTGACTTGGCTATCCGCCTGTACAATTTGCGTGCTCGATACCCTGCTTCGTGGCACAATGTTTGCGCTTACCGAGCGGCCGTTGAGCAAGCAGTCTGCACCATCCCCCGCTGCGTGTCCTGACGGAGTTCTCAAGAATTCTAAAGAGTGGCCAAGTCTATGAATTACAAAGGAACTGCACGAGAAGTTGCAGAGTCTTCTGGACGCTTGTGGCGCTTTGCCGACTACGAATTTGACGAATTGGCGCGAGAGCTGCGAGTGAAGGGCAGGTCGGTGGAGCTGGAATCGAAGCCCTTGGACATCCTCCTGCAGCTTCTTCTCCACGCCGGGGAGGTCGTGACCAAGGAAGAATTGCTGGAATCCGTATGGCCGGATGTGATGGTAGTCGATGGTTCATTGGCGACGGCCGTGTCGAAACTCCGCAAGGCCATGGGGGACGAAGACCATCCCATGATTGTTACCGTTCCTCGTGTCGGCTACCGGCTGGCCGTGCCCGTCTATTGCAAGACGGTAGCGGCAGCGGGCTCCGACCTCGGATTCAAAGCCGGTGACCTGGTTCCTGGACGAGAGCAGTGGCGGCTCACCCGGCCCATGGATGTCTCCGGCTCCAGCGAAGTCTGGCTGGCAGAAAATCCCAAGACACACGAACAGCGCGTGTTCAAGTTCGCCGCGGACGGTGTACGCTTGCAAGGCTTGAAACGCGAGATCACGATTTCCCGTTTCCTCCGGGAATCGCTCGGCGACCGGCCAGAGTTTGTACGCATCCTGGAATGGAATTTCGAAACGCCTCCTTTTTTTCTCGAAAGCGAGTATGCCGGTCCGGACCTAGCGGAATGGGCGCTCGCGCACAACGGACTTAATAACATTCCGCTCGACGCTCGTTTGCACCTCCTGATTGATATCGCCCAGGCAGTGGCCGCCGCGCATGGTATTGGCGTGCTCCACAAAGACTTGAAGCCGGCGAACATCCTGATCGTGCACGGCATGGTTGTCGTCGGCGCCGATCGAGACTGGCAGATCAAAATCGCGGACTTTGGCAGCGCCTCTTTGTTCGATCCGTCGCGGCTGCACTCGCTCGGAATCACCAACCTGGGATTCACTCGGACGGCTGGCCTCGACAACGATAATTTAACTGGAACCTTGATGTATCTCGCGCCCGAGGTTTTGGCTGGGCAATCTCCGAGCGCCGGTTCCGACGTCTATGCTCTGGGCGTCATGCTGTACCAGTTGATCATCGGAGACTTCCGTAAGCCGCTGGCGCCTGGTTGGGAAGCGGAAATCCAAGATGCGCTCCTGCGCGAGGATATCGCAGATGCGGCGTGTGGCGATCCTTCCAAGCGCCTTAATAGTGCGGCTGATCTGGTCGAGCGCCTTCTTACCATCGAGCAACGCCGGATCAAGCGCGACGAACTGGAAAATACAAAGCTCCGGGCACAGATTGCCGAACGTAAATTGGCGGCGTCCCGGGCACGCCGTCCCTGGGCCGTTCTGGCTGTAATTGCGCTCGCGGCCGGATTGGGACTTAGCTTCACGCTTTATCGAAAAGCGGTTCGCGAACGTGATATCGCCAAGCGCCAAACCGCGATTGCCAACTCCATCAACCAGTTTCTCTCTGAGGATCTGCTGGGACGCGGCAATCCATTTTCCAGCGGCAAATCCAGCGAGTCGCTCATGGATGCGATCAAGCAAGCGTCCCCCAGCATCGACCGTAAATTTAAAGACGAGCCTCTGGTGGCCGCGCGCCTTCACCAAACCATCGCGCGAGCTCTCGATAACCGCACAGACTATCCTGATGCCAGACAAGAGTATGACCGTGCCGCAATTCTTTTCAAACAAGTAGACGGCGAATTGTCGCAGGACGCACTCATCATTCAATTGCAACGAACTACGCTGGAAGCTCGGAGCTACGAGAAGGACTCGCTCCCTCTGGCGAAGACAATCCTCGGACAGGAGGAAGCGCTGATCGCAAAGCTTCCGCATCCGCGACCGGATGTGGCGGTCTGGCTATCCTCGGCGCGAGGGATGGTCGCTCTCATTGAGAACAACGCCAAAGCCGCGGCAGAGAATTTCCAGGCAGCAGTTGACAATGCAGATGCTTTGCCGGAATTCGACGAGAGCGCGCGCTTGACCTTCAAACAAAGGCTTGCATTCTCCTACATACGCCTCGGCCAGGGAGCTAAGGCGGAGCAGTTGTTTCGCGGACTGATCGATGACTTCACGCGAGTCGCTGGCCCGGACAGTCCACATGTGTTGCGGGTGCGCCTGAATCTGGCCCAGGCTTTCATGATTCAGAATAAACACGCCGAAGCGATTAAAGAAGCGAGCGCCATTTATCCGGAGTTTGTGTCGCGGCTGGGTCCGGACCACGAACTCACCTTGCAGTTACTTTCCACCCGCGCGCAATCGGAAGGCAGCCTTGAGCTATGGGATGACGCGATCCGCGACGACTTGGCTATCCATGAACTGGCGATGCGCAAGCAGGGGCCGCTTTCCTTCTTCGCCGTCGCTACGCTCACCGATGCGTCCCTGGCCCAATGTCGTTCAGGGCGCAATCGCGAAGGCGTATCTAACGCGCGCAACGCATATGAAACATCGACAAAAGCCTTTGGCCCCCGCGCCGGTCTTACCGGCGCCACCGCCTACACCTTGGCAAGTTGCCTGATCAGCTTGGGTAAGTTGGAGGAGCCCTCGAAGCTCTTGCCACAGATCGACGTGCCCGCAGTCGCGCAACTCACCGGCGACCCGGATTGGGGCGCGGACGTAACTCTGGCGCAAGCCGAAATCGCATACCGCAGAGGCAACAACGATGCAGCCCGCGGCTATGTTCAAAGCATCGGCCCGGTATTCACGCGGAAGACCGCCGAGCCCTATCAACAACGCGCGTTCGAATCTCTGAAGGCTGCACTGGACAAGGCGCCGCTGCGAAATTAAGGTCTGGGGTGAGTGGAGACCAGCGTGCGGAATGGTCAGACTCCGAACGCGACAACCCTAGATCTCTCCGCCAAGCTGCGAGGCCAGAGTCTGCAGGTCTTCGTATCGCGCGATTGTATTTCCAACATATTCACCGTAGTACTCGCTTCCCAACAGATGCCGGCTGACAAAGGATCCCAGATCTTCTTCAGACCAAGAAGTCTTCCGCACAACGGCCTCCGCTAGGAGGTTTAGACGGTCGGCGAGTCTTCGACGCATCTCCACGAGTCCAGGTTCGGCAAGAAAGTCTATGCCTTGTTCATCGTGCAGGACTGCGACCTGGTTCCAGATCAGCGCCGCAGCCGTGATGGAGATCTGAAGGATCAATTCACTCGAACGAATGTGTTGCTCACGATCGACACCGAACTCGTATTCAACGACTTCGCTCATGGTTCGAAGGGAGGAGACATTCTTTGCCAGCCGGTCGCGCAGGCTCTCTGTTTCCCGCAGAAGCTGATCGTACTGCTCGACATTGTCAATGAGCACAAACAGCTTGGCGGCGCTTCTGAGGACGGAAGCTAGTACTCGGCGCATGGCGGTCACGGTGCGCACGGGCCAGATCTGATCGAATACGAACCACATAACCACAAGAGCAAATAGTATCCCGATGAATCGATCGCGGGCAGGCGCCAACTCGGTGGACGCGCTAGAGTCCAAAAGCGCCACGAGGTAAAAGGCAAACGCAACCTGAAGACCCAAGTAGTTGAACTGTGAGCCTCCCGCGATCCATGATCCGACAAACGCGAGGGTACCTACCAGGACGACGAGCGAGGTAATCGAGTCCATGGAAGGAAAGAGAAACACGATGGTTCCGAGCCCAAGGATTAGGCCGCCCAAGAGCGAGCCCAGTATGCGAAGAGTGAACCGCTGTTTCATCGCAGCTGTGGTGCTCAGTCCCGTAACCATCACTGTAGTGACCGATGTCGATATTCCCGGCCAATCGACCGCGTTATACACGATGTAACACAGCGTGGCGCAGAGACTGATCTTGAGAGCGAAGGCGATATTATTCTTATCTTTGATAGCACCCGGAATCAGGAACGGAACATTTCTGGAGGGCAAGACAGCCAACTCTTTGTTCTTCGCGGGGCCCAGATCGACGGGCATCACTAGGATGGAGTGGATGGTCGCTTCCACACGATCGAGCAAACTATTCGTTGTCCGGGGGCCGGGCTCCAGGCGCTTCTCCGATTGAGGGATGGCTGCAGGAATCAGGCGGCCACATTGTTCAGCAATCCGCCCACAGCGTTGTCGAAGTTCGGGATCATCGCGTCTTTCGCTCTGCAAACCAAAGGCTGCGGAAGCATCCATTAGTTCCGCCAACATCGTGATGTGCACGCGCGTTCCAATAGGAAGCGCACCCGTGTTGAGATCGCGGTCGACGATCTGGTTATACAGATCCATCATCCCTAACTGACCCGCACCCGCAAGGCGTGACACATGGACGGCAGCATCGAACCGTTGCTTCGGACTGACCTCCGGCTGCGCGCACAGGCTGAACATCTTCTGCAAAGCCTGATAGCGAATGCGAAACTGCTCTTCCAGGCGATCGGCCGGGGAGCGGGCACCAAAGACGTACTCCACGGCAACGCCACAGGCTGCAGCCATTGCAAAGGCGGCTAGCAAACGAAGCGAATTCTTTACCAGTATGTCCTCAGATGCATGATGTTCCCAGAAGCCAATGACAACGCAGTAGATGAACCCTGCGCTCGAGCCGAGCGAGGGCAGGCTAGTGCTCACTAAAATCATTCCACCAACGAAGGTCACAATGACAACGCTGAGCACGCGCGCCATCGGATCGTTGTCACTGAGAATGACAACACCCATCTCGCTCACGATCACCAGCAATATCGTCACAACAGAAGCAAAGGCCGTTCGCAGGGACACGGAAGGACTCTCTCGTCCGATGAGAAAAATGAAGTACAAACCATAGGCGACGTATGGCATCTGCAGTACCAGCATCAAGACCAGCACGACGACGGACGAGAATGTCATCCGAAGCGCCTTGCTGAGACGTTCGGGCGTGGGCTGGAGATCCTGCCAGATGCGGTGCAGCCACGGTGTGGGCTTCGGCAATGAGAAGTCTTTGAACATCCAGCTATCTCACGACCGTCACCGCTGTAGCTCCTATGCGGAACAGATCGGGGTCGGGGTTCTGAATACGAATACGAACCGGGAACCGAGATGACAGATGCACCCAATTGAGGGTCCGTTCGATGTTGGGCAGTCCGGCGACTACGCTTGCGTCCTCAGGGAACACGCCATACCCAATACTCTCCACCAGCCCGGTGAACCTTTTCTCTGGATGTCCCATGAGGTACACATCGACGGGCGAGCCGATGCGGATGCTCCTCACCTTTGCCTCACGATAGTTCGCGACGACCCACCACTTGCGAGTGTCGATGAGCGTGAACATCGGAGTACCCGGTCGGGCGTAGGCGCCCTCCGAGATGTTCATGTTGGTTACGTAGGCATCGAAAGGCGCGACGACGCGGCATCGCTCGAGGTCGAGCCGGGCGCGATCAACCCTTGCGGCCAGACCAGGCCGTTGGGACTCAAGGATATCCAGGGTGTCGATAACATGAATCGATTGCCCGAGCTTTGCTCGTGATTCGGATGCCGCATCGTCGGCTTCCTGCTGGCGAAGAACCGCTTGTGTCTCCTGGGCCTGTGCTTCGCTGAGCGCGGCCACGGCTGCATCGTAGCTGCCGCGAGCTATTCGGACAGCCGTGTTGGCTTGATCTACTTGATCGACCGTCACGTATTGCTTTTGCAGCAGGGGTTCAAGACGATGCAGGTCGTTAGTGGCATACTTCAATTGCGCTTCGGCGGCATTGGCAGAAGCCTGAGCACGCAATACCGTCGCCTTGGCTAAAGCTACCCCGCTTCCGGCGGTGCGTATCGCAGTAGTGGAGTTGTGGACCGCAGCGCTTGCTGCCTCGACGGCGCTGTTCTGCGCCGCGATTTTACGCTTCGTATCGATGATTCGCTGTTCCAGGTTTTCCTGGTCGGAAAGCGCCTGCCGCAGAGCGTACTCGTAGTCCCGGGGATCAATGACGAAAAGTAACTCGCCTTGCTTCACATAGGCATTGTCTTTGACCGGCAACTGGGCGAGACGGCCACTGACCTCCGGGGCGATCTCAATAAAGTTCGCCCGCACGCTAGCGTCGTCGGTTCTGGGGTGCCGGTCGGTATCGAGAACGACAAGCAGTAAGGTCACGACTGCCGCGATGACGACGCCGAACCGGATCAGGCGCCCCACTCGCTTGCGGCTTACATTTGCAGGTTCTTGTGTCATCTGTTGTCCTATCGGAAGAAGACGAGCCAAAGCGTGCATGTAAACAAGATGACGAAGCATGGATAGAACAGTGCAAGAGGTCCGACTTCCGATTCCGTGTGGTAACGCAGCAGAAAATAGCGCACCAGAAAGCTGAGTGCGACTGCCACTGTCAGGCAGAGCATCCAGACAGGAAGAAAGGAGCCGATTACGTCGATGGACGGCGCCCGTTGACACCCGGCGCATGCCACGGCCAAAGCCACAGTGAGACCACTACGCAATTGCCACCGGCGGGAAGTCATTTGTTTCCGTCCTCGGATTGCAGTTTTGTTGCTCGTGGTTGATTCCTCAACAAATTCCCCGTTGCGAATTCAAGGTTCACTGCCTCCACAAGTAATTCCGATCGTGCGGAAACACCAGACAGCCGCGCCAGCGCCAGCTGTTTCTCGGCCGTGACAACGTCGATCAAATTCTTCACTCCGTATTTGTAAGCATCGAGCGATGCCGAGTAAGATTCGTTTGCAGACTTCAGCAACGCCACCGCGGCTTCGTGTTTTCGCAAAGCCGTCCGGAACGCGATGTAAGCAGTCCAGACTTCCCGCGTAGTCTGGTCGTGTATTGCCGTCAATTCATCTTCCGTCTCCCGCCGCTTGGATTCCGCGATCAACAGCTCGTTCTTACGCGCTCCTCCATCGAAGATCCGCCACTGTACGCTGAGCCCAGCAGACCATGTGGGCTGGCTCGCGGGACCGAGTTGACCGAAATCGGCCGTGGGCCATACCGAGGTCTGAGCAACCGATCCGGAAAGAGACATTTGTGGCTTGTACGCCGCTCTGGCTGCGCGAACTTCGTCTTTTGCCGCCCGGATCCGCGAGGCTTGCGCCATGAGATCGGGGCGGTCCGCCATCGCCCGATCGATCAGCGCGTCTATGGACATCGTCAACGCCTGCGGCAGTGGCGCGCCGTTCTGGCCGTCAATCACGATGTTCGGGGAAGGATCCGCTCCGACCGCTTCGGTGAGCGCGACGCGCGCAATCTTTGCATCCCCATCCGCAGATTCCACGTCGAACAAAGCCTGCGACGTTTCGGCCCTGGCATTGAGCACGTCTGGGAGAGTTGCCAGTCCGTTGTTCAGTCTCGATTCCGCCGCATCCTGAGTGGTTTGTGCAGTTCGCAGTGTCTCTTGTGTGGATTGCAGTCGTTCCTGTGCCGTGATTAGCCGGTAGTAGGAACTCGCGACACGAAATGCCAGGGCTTGGTTCAGCTGGATGAAGTCTGCACCGGCTGCGAGTTTTTCCGCGCGTGCAGAGTCTACGGTTGCCCCGCGTTTGCCAAAGTCAAAGATGAGATATTGCAGCGTGACTTCAGGCTGAACGATCGGTACCTCGACCATGATATAGCCGCGAGGAGCGAGAGGTTCCGGGAACGGACTTACGAGTCTCTGGTCGCCGAAGACCGCCAGACCCTCAAGCGCGGGATAGTATGTGCTTCTGGCTAAACCCAGTTCGCCTGCCCTCTGCTTTGCCCGTTCCCAAATGATGCGCGTGCTCGGATTGTGATGCTCGGCAATCTCAATCAGCTCTGCGAGCGTGTAGGAGTGCGTAGGATCAAGAACGATTGGGCCCTCGCGAGGCGTCTCGCGCGCTGCACAGTCGGCCGCCGCTCCAGGAGAGGACACATTTCCTGCACATTGCCCGCGAGTCTCCCTTACGGAGAAAATGAAAAGCGAGAGCGACAGCAAGAGAACTTTTGACGTTGCCCTGTATCTGATCAACCGTAGGCACCCTAGTCCTGCCAATGGCTGACAGGTGGAGTAATACCCAGCCGCTTCATTTTGTAGAACAGCGTCGTACGCTTCGTTCCAAGTCTTGCGGCTGCTCCGCGGACCCCACCCTTCCTTTTCGCGGCGCTCTGACATTTGCTGGCGTCCCCCTCCTCCATGAAACAATTCGAGCCACCGTCCATCGCGAGCCGTCCAAGGCTGCGATGTGCTGTTTCACGCCTCGGCTGAGGCCTCGAGGGCTTCTTGCTCGGACCGGTCGAGTGGATGAACGGCACACGAGCGACTCCGTCCCGATTAACGATGGCCCGAAGGGAGAAGAACACTTCTCCCAGCCCCATCCTTTGCTCGTGACCTTCGACCAGAACTTCAAACCCTTGGAGATTCCCGCCCTCCGCGGCAGCGCAGAGGGTCAGGTCGCCTTCGTCGGGAAGACTGTCGATAGAAGCAATCGCCGCTTGTTCCTTGTCGATGCCCTCTGTGAATTTGGATGGTACAAATTCGGCGCCGTCCTAAAAGTCATCAATCAGACCGTTTGACCAACATCGCAGTGGTGGCTGTGCTGCATTGCATTGCTTCCATCCGAGCACCGATCAGGAGTAGTGCAACCGAGTGCCCAATTGGATTTCACTGAAAACACGGCTTGAAAAAGGTATTGGAGTGACAGAATCCTAGAAGGTGTCAGAATTCTGCGAGTTCAACGAGAGGATTTACCGGAAGGCGTATTTCTTTATGTTGAGGTCTTTGATCTTCAATTTTAGCGTCGACCGGAATTCCGAGTTTGGCAACCGGACTATTTGACCCAGGAATTTTAAACAGGCGAAACTGCTCGACCGGTTGCGACTCCTTATCTGCCTTTCTTCGCCTTCTCAGCATCGATTCGAATCACGGGCATTAGCTACTCTTTTCCAGCTGGTACGCGCCCTCGGCTTCCTCTCAATGGCAATGCCGAGTCGTCACAGCGCCGAGGATCGAAGAAGGGTCTCGATTTTCGAATCGAGATTCCGAGCGACAGCAAGAGCCTCCGCGTTTCGGTAGGGCGCCAGCAGACTCGCCATTTTGTCATATGTTAGATGTACGCCGTCTGGGCGCTCATCAACCAAGATTGTGACCGGCGCGTAAGATCCTGCGTCGGGAACGTGCTCGGCCATTTCTTTCATGATGAGTGGATTTCCAATTACAAACCGAACAATCTTTGGTTTATCAAGCCCGGTCTCCTTTCGCAGAATTGCGCCCTGATCGAATTCCATGAACATCATCAGCCCAGTATTCCCAAGACTTTGATGGACTGTTCTTTCCAGTTCAGCAAAGGTGGGCGCGTTTCTAATTGTGTTGGCAAACTCGACCATATCCGGACGACCGATGGCCGCTTTGAGCGCCGCCAGAACCGCTTCAAACGACTTGGACGATGTCACGGTAAGACGCTCGGTTTCGACTTTCCTGATGGTCATCATATTCTTTCTCTTTCTAGGACAAAAAAAATCTGGCGACTGGCTGCTCATACTCCTGGAAGCGGTCGAGTAGTCGCGAGTGTCCTGCACCTGTATCTCGTCCAGGTGAGCACCGAACACAAGGAGTGCAAGTGAATACCCAATCGGATTTCAGTGAAAACAGGAGTCGGAAAAGAAATTGGGAGTGACAGAATCTTAGAAACTGTCGGAATTCTGCGAGTTCACGGGGAACCGGGTTTGGTTCTTGGTCCATAAAGTCTTGTGTTTGGCCGACGAGCCAGAGCCCGCCTAGAACCAATTCCCCTATGGATGATCGCAAAAGCGCGCACTTGTGCCGATATTCCCTGCGAGGTACACCTAATCTCTCGCCGACACGACTGAGAGAACTTTCGGGCCCCGAGCCCTTGTCTGAGCTGAAGGCTAGTGTCGCCAACCTGTAAGCGTTGCGGCCTTCTTAACCCGGAACCGACACCCGCTGGTAATCGTTTCAACACGAGTACTACCTGATCGTCGCGAGGTGGCGATCCGCTCAATGCTAAAACTCGAAATTCCGCTGACTACGTTACATCTGAAAATCAAACAGCTCAATATAAGGAAAAACGCCATCTGGAAAGCCCCAGTCGAACTAGCAGAATTCTGACACCTTCTAAGATTCTGTCGCTCCAATTTTCTATTCAAGCCCTGTTTTCAATGAAATCCAATTGGGCACTCGGTTGCACTACTCGTGATCGGCGCTGTGATGGAAGGGACGCACTGCGGCACAACCGCGACTGCAATATCCGTCAAGCGGCCTTATCGATGACTTTCAGGATTGAGACTGCGGCGCAAGAAAGATTCACAGTCTTCATCCTGAGTGGGCGACTTGAAACACAGGCGATAGCCGAATTGAGGAGGCTTTTTGAACTGCAAACAGACCGGGACATCGTTTTAGATCTGAAGGACGTTGGAGTAATCGATCGAGAGGTAACGCGCTTCCTCGTGCGTTGCGAAGCGGACGGGGTGAAGCTCGAGAACTGCCCTTCATATATACGCGAATGGATGGAAAGAGAAAAAGGATGAGCTGGTGATGCAAGGCAAAGCGCGGTTCCGCATGGTGCTGGTCCCGAAAAGCGGAGCGGCTTAGAGTGCGCGCAGCGAAGGAGATAGTTGATGAACGAACTGCTTGCCAGAATTCTTGACGCTCACGGCGGAATGGATCGCTGGAATAGTTACAACAAAGTTGAAGCCACAATTGTGAGTGGCGGTGGCCTGTTCGCACTCAAGGGGGCGCCTCAGGACTCAACCCCGCGCCGCATGACTGTTTGGTTGCACGAGGAACGCTCGTCGGTTGTGCCATATGGGGCTCCCGATCAGCGCAGCATGTTCACGCCAGATCGTATAGCCATTGAGAAGCTCGATGGCACACTGGTTGCTGAGCGCCGTGCGCCTAAAGACTCGTTCACGGGTCACCAAATGAGTACCCCTTGGGACGCACTCGATCGGGCCTATTTCAACGGCGAAGCCGTATGGACGTATCTCACCACTCCCTTCCTGCTTGCCATGGATGGCGTGCATGTCGAGGAAACCGACGCCTGGCAGGAGGGCCAAGCGACGTGGCGCGTATTGCGCGCATACTTCCCTGGTTCGATCGAGACCCACAACCTCATTCAGGATTTTTTCTTCGGGGAGGATTTGATGCTGCGCCGCCATGACTACAGCGTGAATATCGCAGGCGGCTTTAAAGCAGCGCAGCTGACTTCGGATTATGTGGTGGCCAATGGCATTCGTTTGCCAAGCAAGCGGCGCGCCTACACACGGGGACAAGATCGCCGGCCGATCCTGGAAATGCTGATGGTCTCAATCGATTTTAGCGAGGTGCAGTTCCAGAAATAAGTTCGAGTGGAACTAGCTTCTGCAGTGACGTCGACCGAACGATTGGGCTAAGAGAAGAAGGAGATAGGTATGTCATCAAAACTAAAGAGCAAGAGCAACGTAAGTAAGGAGTCCCCAAGCGAACTCCAAGCAGGTGGAACCGAGAGTGCTTCCGGAAACGCAGCGCTCGAAGAGAAAATCAGACGTCGCGCATACGAAATCTATCTCGAGCGCGGCGAACAACCGGGCAGTGACTTAGACGATTGGTTTCAAGCCGAGCGCGAACTGGAAGCTAAGGTGCTCGCGCAGGCGAGCTAGGAAGCGGATTCCGCGACATGAGGGTCTGAGGGGTGATCGCAATGGCATCAATGAGAGGAGTTCAGAGATGAGATCCCAAAGTTCGAGAGGTAAGTTCTTGGCCAGCGCCATCACTGCGATGGCTCTGTTTCTGATAATTGGGATCAGATTTGTAGGCCGTGCCGAATCGAAGGCTTCGCACAACGGAATACCGGCGAAGGCAGGTGACACGACACAGGAAAAAATCGCTCGGGCAATGTCCGCAGGACCAGATGACATTTCTGAGTCCGCACGGATCGTCGATAAAGATGCTCAAGGCAAAACGGTAATTCTGCGCGAAGGCAGCAACGGCTTTACCTGTATGCCGGGTAACCCGAACGTTGTAGGCGACCCTCCTATGTGTGCGGATGCCGCATCGATGCAGTGGGCAGCCGACTTCAGCGCTCATAAACCCAAGCCAACGAACAGCGTCCCGGGCATCACTTACATGCTTGCCGGCGCAACGCAGCGAAGCGATTCTGATCCTTATGACACCACAAGCCCTCCCATATCTGTAGGTCCGCATTGGATGATTATGTGGCCGTTCGATCCGAACACCACCGGGTTGCTGACCACACACAAGCCGACCGGCGCGTACATCATGTGGGCTGGATCACCGTACGCGCATGTGCACATCATGGGACGTCCATAAAACGATTCAGCACGTCGGGGCGTTCAATGGTCATGAACCGTGGTTGAAACAGATCGCCAGTTAAGCAGCGGGTTGTATTCGGAAATCTTTGACAGTCGGGTAACAATCGCGAAGGAATCGTATTTTCCACTTGCTGGAGAAGGGCATATGAACGATCACAGTAAACAGAAATCCGGCAATTCCCGTCCTTCGTTCATTGTCGCGTTTGGCGGCGTAGTGGCAGCCGCTGCTGCCCTCACAAAAACGACGTTTGGCAGAGGTCTTGAACGCGAAAGTCTGCTGGTTCCAGCAAGTCCGTCGACGCATCGGTATACGGAGCATCGTATTCCGCGAGACGGCGTTTCCCTTCATGTAGAAGACCAGGGCAGCGGTAAGCCGGTGCTCTTGCTACATGGTTGGCCGGACTCTTCGTATCTTTGGCGCAAACAGATTCCATTCCTTCTCGCGAATGGCTTCCGCGCCATCGCACCGGACCAGCGTGGCTTCGGGCGCTCCGATCGCCCGGAAGGAGTGGCAGAATATTCCTTGCAGAACGCGGTCGCCGATTTGGTCGGCATTCTCGACGCGCTAGGTATCGACGCAGCGGACATTGTTGCTCACGACTGGGGAGCCTCTGTGGCATGGCGGACGGCTACTGCCCACCCGAATCGCATTCGCAGGCTTGTCGTTCTTTCGGTGCCACATCCACTTGCGCCATATACGTTGCGGCAGCGGGAGATGGCCTGGTACCAGCTGTTTTTCCAGTTCGAGGGAATTGCGGAAGCGTGGCTGCAGCACGACAACTGGGCGCAGTTCCGGGAAATGCTCCGAGGCAATGGTGATATCGATCGTTACATCTCAGATCTGTGCCGACCAGATGCTCTAAAAGCATCGCTCAACTGGTACCGCGCGAACCTCGCGCCGCGCCTGCCGGAGTCGCCTCCCAAACTGCCGCCCGTGGAAGCTCCAACTCTCGGCATCTGGTCCTCAAACGATCACTACCTCGACGGTGAACGCATGAAGATGTCGGGACAATTCGTGAAAGCACGGTGGCGCTACGAGCAGATTGATGACGCCAGCCACTGGATTCCATTGGACGCGCCCGACCGGCTGAACCAGCTCCTCTTTGAGTGGCTGGGCTGAAGCGAAAAAAAATTGGCATCAGAATGTTGGCCCCATTTACGGGCTCATGCTGACAGCGTGGGGCTTCGGCAGTGCTTTCGGGCCCCTCCTGGTTGCATACATGCGACAGGCCAGTGGAAACTACCGCGGGGCGTTACACGCCATGCATAGTGGCATTTTCGATGCTGGTTCCCATTGTGGTGTACCCGCCTTCGCGAACCAGGCTCTCTGAGCAACTGGCAGCCGGTCAGTAGGTTGAGCCGGGCTCAGTTCACTGAGTTGGCCGCGGAAATCCGAAGCCACCAGCTTCCCTGATAAAATAAAAGCGAAACTAGTGGGCGCGGAGAGATGGCCGAGTGGCTGAAGGCGCGCGCCTCGAAAGCGTGTATACCTTTACGGGTATCGGGGGTTCGAATCCCTCTCTCTCCGCCAGTTCTTTTGTTTTGTTATGCTTGACATGGTGTGATGATACCGTTGGTGATACCGAAATGAGGTAGCCCACGGGATCCGGCAAGTCAATCTCACCAAAAGAGTGAAGACCCAAAGCGGCCTTCGCTACTGC
>OBLW0100002458.1_pt1 | contig 14972 bp, 16 predicted proteins | sample 1520161 | NCBI WGS metagenome assembly OBLW01 (sample SAMEA3539309, study PRJEB22396) | soil metagenome | biome: tundra; feature: field; material: soil | place: USA | collected 2010-05 | depth 0.15 m
GGTCGAAGATCCGGGGCCGGTCCTGGTAGGCGATCCGCAGCGCGTCCGCGAATCCGCGGGTGATGACCAGGACTGTCGGCTCGCCCTTGCGTTCCAGCAGGGCATTGGTCGCGACCGTGGTGCCGAGACGGACCACGGAGATCCGCTCGGCTGGAATGGGAGCGCCTGCCGCCACGCCGAGCAGACGCCGGATGCCCGCGACGGCGGGCGGCCCGGGTCCTCGGACAGCAGCTTGCAGACGGCGAGCGTGTCATCCGGGCGGCGCGCGACCAGGTCGGTGAACGTGCCGCCACGGTCGATCCAGAACTCCCAGCCGCGGTCCACGCTTGCCTTCCCTCGCCGACTGTCCGCAGCTGACCGGCGGGATCAACTCCCCCAGCCTGGCCAGCGCCGTATCCATTGTCGGGGTACGAGGAGGGCAGCGGAAGTAAGCACGCACGCCCCTATGGCACTGCCCGGCAGCAACGTTGCCCGGGTCTCCCAGATCGAGCACGGTGAAGTGACCGCGTTTGAGGTTATCGTGCGGTATGGCGAAGCCCTGGGCGCGCGCCTGGACTTGGTCGCCGACTTCGGGCCGTGTGCACGGATCTTTGCACGGGAGGCGCGCCGCGAGATCGGGCGGTCGTGGCCAGGGGGCCGCACCAAAGGGCCGGCGGGCGCGGATCTCCGCGTCGTGCACGTTCGGCAGCGGCCAGGTCAGCGATACCGACATCGGCCCGGACGCCCGCATCGACGGCAGCGGCGGGCATCACGTACCGTCTATCCACCGCGACCTGACCGTGCCCTTGCTGACGCCAATCCTGACGCGAGGTTCCCTTGGCCGACCCCATCGCCCCGGCTGATTCGGACATCGTGCTGCGCGCAGAAGCCGTCGATCTGGTACGCGGCAGCCGGCTGCTGCTCGACCACGTCACTTTCAAGTCCGGGCCGGGGAGCACTGGGCATTGCTCGGACCAAACGGCGCTGGCAAGAGCACACTGCTGCGCATTCTGGCGACCTGCGCGCATCCGACTCAGGGGCGAGTCGACATCCTCGGCCACCAGCTCGGCCGGGTCAACGTATTCAGCCTGCGTCCCTGGATAGGCCATGTCAGCCCGCACGGCTCCTGCCTTGAGTACGGACGCGAAAGCGCTCGTCGGGGAATGCGCGCACCCACTCGGCAGACTCAGGATCGAGCACCCGGCCGACGAGAGAGCGCCGGTCACTGCCGCGATGGCGCGGGCGTCCACCCCTTGTGGCCGACTGGGAACTGCAGGCCGTGCTTGGTGATCAGGTCCTGCGTCGTGGGCTCGTCGTCAACAGAGAGTGCGACTACCGCGGCCTCGACATCGGCAAGGCTGTCACGCTGCGGGAACTCGTCGCCGGGATTGAGCAGCGGGTGGGCGAGTCATCGTCAGCGTGTATTCCAGCGGTGCGATCGGACGGCTCGTCCCCGACGACGTTGCCGGAATGATCCGCTACCTTCGGGAGCATGCTGCCGCTAAGGCCTCTTGACGGTCATCGTCCGGGGTTCCTGCCCAGGTTCGGCCCGGACCGATCCGGATCTTCGACATCGTGTGGATCGGCTGGCAAGCTGCAGAGCACGCAGTGATCGGGCGTCAGTCGCGCGCAAGTGTCAGAGCCTCTTTGCATAGTGGTGCCACCGCGCAGCCCTTAGCAGGCGGGAATGTGCTGGGCATGTGACCATCCTGGCAGTACTCGGCTCGACTACCTAGACCACATGCGCGACATCATCGCCCGGGCCGGCTGGGCTGTGCAGGGAATCGAACGTAACCGATTCCGGCCGCCCTGGGCTTACACGGTGGGGCTTACCCCGCTGGGCCGACCGGAGCTTGCCGTGACCGGCATGCCGCTCAGCCGGGCGACGCGGCTGCTCAAAGATGTCGCGGCAGATGTCCTGCACGACGCCCCAGGCCCGGCGAGCAGACCGCACTGATCGATGGCCAATGATCGAGATTGTCGAGGTCGCGGATCCGACGGCGCATCTGAATGTGGCCGTGGAGTGCACGTCTGTGTCGACCTCATGCTGGCGGGAGCAGAATCAGAGCAGCAGTACCCGGGGATCGCCGCCCACCTGCTCGCTTGCGGCCCGTGCTCGGACGACTTCGAAGGCCTTCTGGCTGCGGTGCGCGGCTCACCGACCTGACCGTTTCCCCAGGGCCGTCCTCGAACTGGGGGCAACAGGGAGCTACCCCCAAGCCGATCCCGGCGCGCACTTTGGGCGCGCACCCCGCCGCGGGGGCGGTCGGCGGGGCTGCGAAGCTGGCGAAAGTGATGCGGAGGTTTCCCATGAGCAGCAGGCCGACGGCGGCCGCAGCCGACACAATCGAGGTCGGCGGCGATCTCACAGTGAACCGGATTGGCTTCGGGGCGATGCGGATTACTGGCACCGGCATCTGGGGAGACCCGCCGGACCGGGAGCGGGCCAGGGCAGCGCTCCTGCGTGCAGTCGAACTGGATGTCAATTTCATCGACACCGCCGACTCTTACGGCCCTGAGGTCAGCGAGATCCTCATCGCCGAGACCCCGGTCCCGGCCGCTGGGAACCGGATGGCCGCCCCGAGCACCTCCGGCAGGCGTGCGAAGGGCAGCCTGCGGCGGCTCAGGCTCGAGCAGATTCCCCTCTATCAATTCCACCGGCCTGATCCGAACGTGCCGATCGCCGAGTCCATCGGCGCCCTCGCCGAGCTGAAAGACGAGGGAAGATCCGTCACGCCGGGGTGTCGAACGTGTCGGAGGAGCAACTCCGCGCGGCTGAGCGGGTCACGCCGATCGTGTCGATACAGAATCGCTATAACGCGAGCGACCGGAAATCAGAACCGCTAGTGGACCTGTGCGAGCAGGTGCAGCTCGCGTTCCTCCCGTGGGCACCCATCCAGGATGCCGAGGGCAATCGCGCAGTGCGCGAGGCCGCTGCCCGGCACGGCCTCAGCGAGCGCCAGGTGATGCTTGCCTGGCTGCTCGCCAGATCCCCGCAGAATCTCCCGATACCCGGTTCGGGATCCGCCGAGCACGTGGAATCGAACATCGCGTCCTGCGCGGTGGAGGTTGCCCCGGACGAGGTAGCAGCGCTGACCAAGGGGGGGTGACCGCGCAGCCCCGGCACTGCCAGGGCATGCGTGCGGGCCCCGGCTCAGACAAGCCCGGAGCCCGCATGCATCACGGTGATCCGCTACTGGCTGCGGGACGGCCCTGGATGGCTGCGATGTAGCTCAGTCCCGGCCGTGACCCGGCCTGGTCAGATCGGGTGAACCTGCTCCGCCTGCGGGCCCTTGGGGCCCTGGCCTGCGGTAAAGTCGACTCGCTGGTTCTCCTCCAGGCTGCGATAGCCGTCCGCCTGGATGGCGGAATGATGAACGAATACGTCTGCGGTGCCGTCATCGGGCGCGATGAAACCGTAACCCTTGTCGGCGTTGAACCACTTCACGGTGCCTTGAGCCATGTGCTTTTCTCCTGCTGAACGACCTTTGAGACGCACGTGCGTGCGCCCCAGGCTGTTGCGACCGTCTGCCCGGAGGCCGGGCTCTTGGTTACCCACGACGCCCGCTGTCAGAATTCGCAGGCGCTGTGAAACGTGCACGAACTTCGACTACAACCAAGGCCATTTAACACCATCGTCCGCCATGCATGGCCCCGCTGATCCAAATTCCCCCTGGTGCTTGCCCTGACGCGCATCCGCCTGGCACCGAAAACGGGGGGACCCGCCTGCGCTTCTGGGCAGGAACGGACGACCGGGTTAAAATGAATGAACCAGCGACTGGAGGGACAGCGATGTTCGAAGCGGGTGACATCCGGGAGTGGCGTGGCCAGGACGTCGTCGACAGCGACGGCCACAAGATCGGCACGCTGGAGTCGGTTTATGTCGACACCGGCACAGACCAGCCCGCATTCGCGACCGTCATAGTCGGCCTGCCGACGCGGCACCGTCTTGTCTTCGTGCCGCTCGCCGGAGCGACCGTGGGTCCGGGTTATCTCAAGGTTGTCCACGCCAAGACCCTGGTGAAGGACGCGCCGTCGATCGACCCTGACGGGGTGCTGCCAGCCGGCGACGAAGAGGCGATCTTCAAGCATTACGACCTGACTTACCAGCCTGGCGGCGGTGGTGAACGGCGCCTCGCGCGCCGCTGACGCCAGAAAGACCGGAGAGTGCTCGATAGCGCTGTTCCTGCTGCTGATCATTGTGGCGATCGGGCTGGGAATAGCAGGCGCGGTCATCAAGGGCCTGCTCTTCCTGCTGATCGTCGGCGTGGTCGTCCTCATCGCCGACCTCGTTCTCCTCGGCGTGCGGCTGAGCCGACGCGGCAGCCGGCCCAGCCGGTGAGGCCTGTGAACAGCCGTCCGGCTGAGGCCCGCAGTCAGGCCGCAGCCGCAGCTCCGGGCGCGCTACCTATCGCAGGGGTCACTCGCGGGCTGACGCGGCCGGCGTATACCGCATCTGAGCTGCAGGTGGACTGAGCGGCCGACCGGCCGCACCCTGCGTACCCTCGTTCCCCGGCTGGCGTCGTCGGCCGGCCGCCGCGGCTCCAGCGCACGTGCCGACGGCAGCCCGGCCCGTTTCTCGCCGCTCAAGGCTTGTTCCGCGCTGGGATACACCGAGAACACATCGATCAGCCCGGTGACTCGAAGGACCCGGCGTATTTGCTGGCGCGGCGCGGCGAGGGAGAGGTCACCGCTTTCCCGAGCCCATTTGCGCACCCGCATCAGTACCCCCGGGACCGCTGTAGCCGATCGACTGCAGGCCAGCCAGGTCAGCGATGATCCGCGGCCTGCCTGCCGCCATGACCCTGATCAGGTGTGCCGCTACGGCGGGGGTGTCGGCCAGGGCAAGCTCCCCGTGCAGGGCGACGATTGCGTAACCGCTGATGTGACGGATACCGATATCCACGTGCACATCAGCCTTCGCTTACGATCAGGCAGCCAGGCGGGCCCGGCACATCGGCACGCTTGATCAGGCCAGATGCCGGAATGGGTCGTCAGGCTTCGCGATGACCTTTTGGCGAGAGATGCCCAGTGACCGGTCCCGGGGGAAACCGGCCACCGGGCATGCTCGTGCGGCGGTCGCCGCCCCTGGCTGCTCACCCGGCCGTCGTGCCCGACCGCCCGGTTCGCGCGCGCAAAAAACTCCGAACCCTTCCGCAAAGGCGCGGCGTGCGCAGTCGGCGGGCCGCCAGGGTCCGGAGCAACACCCTCACGTTACTCCTCCTGCGGAGGCTGGGAAATAGCGAACACTCCCGACAAACGGCACGGCCTCGCCTGGTCCAGCCGCGAAACGGGGAGCCGCGCAAGCACCCAGACAGTGCTAATGCTGTCGTTTGTTCGGTTCGGGGCGCATCGCTGCCGCTATCCAGGGACGCGGTCCAGGGCGTAGGCTCATCGCGGAAGTGTCCGAATCCATCCTGTGCCAGGCCAATGCGGGGTGCAGGTGACCGAGTCGCTCCGGACCCTGGTGGCACGGCTTAATACTGGCCATGGCTGAAGGAGCCGCAGCGGTGGACCAAGTACCAAACTCGTCTGCTGCCACCGCCGCCGGAGCACTGTCGGCAAGGGATGCAGCCCAGCCAAAGCCACTGCGGGGCCCTCCGGTCAGCCGGGAGCGGGCGCCTGCCGGCAGCACAGCTGATTCAGCAGAAATGATCTTGCGCCTTGCCGAAGACCATGACCGGATTGCCCAGGGCCTGAATGACATCGTGGTCCACCGGCTGTTCGCCGCGGGCCTGGATCTGCAGGCGGCGCTGGGGCTGCTCGGCGATCACCGGGCGGCCACCAAGATCTACCACGCCATCGGCGAGCTTGACCAGGCTGTCGTTGACCTCCGGGACTCTATCTTCGGTCGCAGCCCACTCCCGGTCACGCCGTGACGCCACCGGCCATCACCCGATCATCTCGGATGTCCCTTTGGGCTGATTGCGGCTCGGCGTTTGTCCAGGGCAGCCCTCTTCCCGCGATGGGGCCCTAGCGGATCGCCTGGTCGGAGTGGCCGCCCGAGCCACGTAGAAGGCCTCGCGCGCGCGGCCGGGCCGACCACCAGACGCCTCATCCCGTTCGAGCTACCGCTTCAGCAAGCCCCGGGCTTGCCCGGACAGCCGTTGACTGGCGTGGCTGACAGTGAATTCGGCCGGGTCGAAGTCACTGGCCGCATCGAGCCCCAGCCACTCCAGCCGCTCGCCATGCTCGGGGTGACCCGGATCCGCGAGGATCTCCAGGAGAACCTGGTATCCCCAGACCCCGCCGCAGTCCTCGGGCGGGCAAGCTCGCCGGCCGGCGGTGCATCGCGGGTAGGCAGTGCCGGGCTCCGCAGCCCGCACATCTTCGACGGTGATGTCGTGCTCCCAGTCATCGCCGAAGTCGTAGGTGTAACGGATCCGGTCACCAGGGAACGCCGCGACGTCGGACAGCTTCACTGAGCGCGGACTGCGATGCCCGAGTTCGCGGCCACCAGTACCGTAGTGGTCAGCCGGGGTCTCGAAGACCCAGAGGTGGTAGTCCGCCCAGCCGAAGGCAGCCTGGATGCTCTGATGCAGCCGGTACAGCGTGATGCTGGACGGAACCTCGAGCCGCCGCCAGATCGGCGGCCTCGCGCCGCGCAGCGCAATCTTCACCCGGTATACGGTCGGAATGCCGCCGCCACCTCCCGCGCGCTGACCGGCGGCGTCCAGGGCGGCCGCGCCGCCCCTGCCGCCGCCACGGACGAGGTCGTCCGGAGGCGCCGGTGGAAGTAGCTCTACTCTGGCTCGCAGCACATCCAGGTAGTCCCCGACATCCTCTACCTGATCAGGCTCCACCGGGCAGGGCGGCCTGCCCAGCGCCCGGCGCAGAATAGCGTCGGCTTCGGCGGGCTGATAGTCGCGGAACTCCATGCCGAGCAGCCGGGCAGCCTGCTGGTACCGCGCGCGGAGCGCGGCAGGGCCGCCGGCGAGAAAGCAGTCCTTCACGCCGCCGCCGAGATCGTGGTCGATCAGCACCACCACGGCGTGCGGCTTGCGCCCGTAGGTGAAGATCAGCGCGATCGACTCCTGCGCACCGAAGCTGTCCGCGTAACCGAAACACGGCCCGATCCGAGGCGAGCCAAGCCATTTCGCCCACGGCAGGTCGGCGAGCCCGGCCGCGACAAGCGCGTCAGCCGCCTCGGCCGCCGCGGGACGCACGCTAGGCGGGCCGAGTACTGCCAGTACGCGCGACATGGCCAGGGCTTCCAGGGTGCCGTAAGCCCTGGCCCGGGCGACAAGCTCGATCAGCACCTCCGGCAGCGCGGCACCGTCAGGAGCTGCCTCGCGGACGGAGCTCAGGAACTCGGCGCCGCACAACTCGGCCCTGAGCGCATCGCAGCCCGGCTCGAGCAGGGGCGTCCAGCTCTCGAGCACTGCGGCCACGGAGTCCTCCGGGGAGGGCACCAGCCCGGCTTCCGTCAGCCGCTGCAGTGCCTCCGTCACATCGCCGACGTCGTCCAGCAGCCGCAGAACCTCTTCTGGTGCACCGGCTTTGGCGAGGTGCTCGCGCAGATCGGCGACTTCCGCCGCATCGGGATGCTCAGGGTCGGAAACGGCGCTGAGGATCCCGGCATCCCTAGCCCGTTGCAGGCGCCGATTGGTTGACATACGGGTCATCCTGTCAGCAGGCACCCGCGTTCGGCCTGGCGCTTTGGCCAAGACCCCGAGCCGGTCCTCGGTACTCAAGCCCGGGCATGGCCGTAGCGCTTCGTAGCACGTCGGCGCCACACTCCGGCCGCGCGTGCGCGGCGCATGAGCGTCCTTCAGCACGCTGAGTCCTCTTTCGAGCCGCTGCCGTTCGAGCCGCAGGCGGCCCGTGCGTTCGGCCTGATATCCGCTGCCGTGCTCACGGTCGGCCGTACACCACGACGCCGGATCGCGGATCTGGTGATCGCTTCCACTGCAGTCGCAAACCGGCTTCCGCTTTACACCACCAGCCCAGCAGATTTCGCCGGGCTGGACGGTCTGCTGACTGTCGCGGCCGTAAAGCGGCCGTGACGATCACGGTACGGCTAGGCGACGACTTTCACGGTGGACGAGCCATCGGCCAGGCGGCGCACTGCCAGGCGCTCGGGCACCCTGTCCTTCAGATCGGCCACATGGCTTACGATGCCGACTACCCGGCCGCGATCCCGAAGCTCGTCGATGACTCCGAGCACCTGGTCCAGTGTCTCGGCGTCGAGGGACCCGAAGCCCTCGTCGATGAAGAGCGTGTCCAGGTCCACTCCCCCGGCCTCGGCTTTGACCACGTCGGCCAGGCCGAGCGCCAGCGCCAGCGAGGTATAGAAGGTCTCGCCGCCTGACAGCGACCTGGGGCTGCGCTCCTCGCCCGTGTGACGGTCGATCACCGACAACGTCAGCCCGGCGCGCTGCCGCCTGGTCTCGCCCTCGTCGATGCGCTTGAGCTCATAGCGGCCCGATGACACCACCGCTAGCCGCACGTTGGCCGCGGCGACGACCTGCTCGAACCACTGGCGCAGCACATACGTGGTCAGGGTCACGCGGCGGTGGCCGTCCATCCCCTTGGCCAGGCCAGCTAGGTAGATGACGGGACCGGTCGCCTGGACGAGAGCGTCGGCGCAGTCCTCGGCGTCGCGCAGCTCCGCTAGCCGCTGGCTGAACCGCTCGGCCTTCGCTGTCCAGGCGTCGCGGGCGGTGCGTGTCTCGCGCTCGGCGTCCTGTGCGCGGGCGAGGGCCGCTTCGGCCCGGCGTGCCGAAGCGTGCACTTCGTCGGCCTTGCCGGGGTCGAGACCGGCCAGGTCGCTGGCCTCGGCGGCCGACGTCAGCGCGGTCAGCGTCGAGTTCCAGGACGTCACCTGCTCCTCGAGGAGCGTTTGTTGCTCCGGGGTCAGCACGGCGGCTCTGGCCAGCTCGAGGGAGGAGAAGCCGCGGGAGAGTGCCTCGGCATCGGCCCGGCCGCGTGCCCGGTTCTGCCCGGCCAGGCCAGCCGCGAGCGCCTCCAGCTGCCCCGCGAGGGCGCGGTCAGCCCCGGCTGCTCCGCGCAGTGCCAGCTGCCGCGCCGCTACCGAGGGGTGTCCCTGCGCGGCTTCGCTGAGCTCTGTCCGCAGGGCCGCCAGATCGGCCTTCGCCTTGTCCGCCCGGCCCCGCGTGGCCGCCGACTCGCCGACCGCAAGCACTAGTTCCTCGGTCAGCAGTTCCTGTTCGCCGCGCAGGTCTGCGAGGTCGGGCTCAAGGCGGGCAACCTCGGCCGCCGCCAGCTGCGCCTGCGAGAGCTGCTCGGCGAGTGCGGCGGCTTCGTCGGCCAGGCTGGCCGCTTCGCGACCCGCAGCGACCGCTGTACACGCCGTCGCCTCATTAGCAAGCGCCTCACGCTCGCTCTGCGCCTGTCCCCGAGCGGCCGCAGCGAGGTCGCGCAGCTCGCGAGCTGCCGCGACGTCGTCGCCAGTCACGGCGACACCACCGTGACTGGCCAGCGCCGGGTGGGCCGGCGACCCGCAGACCGGGCACGCGGCGCCATCAGCAAGCCCCGCTGCCAGCTCCGCCGCCATTCCGTTCAGCCGGGCATCCATCGCGCGCTGGTGCTCATCGACCAGTCGCTGGTGGGTGTCCACAGCCGCGCGCAGGACCGCATCTTTCGCCGCCAGCACCGGCTCGAGCTCGGCGAGCCGGCTCGCCGCCTCGCTTTGCGTCGCGATCAAGGCCTGCTGCTGGCGGATGGCCGCCAGATCAGCTGCAGCACTGCGGGCCGCTGCCAGCCGGGTCTCCAGCGCGGCAATGCGGTCAGGCAGATTCAGCCTCGTCGCCTCAAGGGAGCTGACGCGAGCTGCCGCCGCCGCGGCAGCCACCTGAAGGTCGCCCAGGGCGGCTTCGCGGTCGGGCAGCGTCGCTTCCGCCTCGGCAAGGGGCTGCAACGACGCTGCGCCGGCCTCAGCCGCGTCGCAGCGGCCGGCTGCCTGCTGGCCGCCCCGCCCGGCGAGCATGTCGTCGTCCGGATCGGGGACCAGGCGCAGCAGGGCATCGCGAGCGGTCATGGTAATGGCCTCGGCCTCGGCCACCACATCGAGCAGCGGACGCACCGGCTCTGATGCTCGGCCAGCTTCGCCAGCGTCTCGGTCAGCCGGGTCATCAGGCCGGCCTGCAGCTTCGCCCGCTCCTGCGCCGTCAGTGCCGCCGTCACCTGGCTCGTGGCTAGTTCCAGGGCCGCTGCCGTGAGCGCGACGGTCGCGGCAAGCTCCTCGCCGACCTGCTTGCAGCGGATCGCCCGGTCGGCCGCGGTCAGCGCCAGCAGGTCGCCGCGAGCCTGCGAATCGAGCCCGGCCGCCTCAGCTGCCGCGGATACGGCATTCTGGATCGCGGCATCGGCTTCCTGGCGCGCCCGGACCGCCTCGGCGCGGCGGCGGTCGAGCTCGGCGGTGATGCGGTCGTAGAGCTGCGTGCCGAACAACCTGGTCAGCACGGTACGCCGGTCGTCGTCATCGCAGCGCAGGAACTTCGCGAACTCGCCCTGCGGCAGCAGCATGACCTGGGTGAACTGCTCGCGGTTGAGCCCGACCTTCTCGGTGATCAGGTCACCTACCTCGGCTTTGTTCGCCGACAGGCTGGCCCAGTTGCCGCCGTCGCGCCGCTGCAGATGCACCCGCATCGGCTGGGCCGTGTATCCCTGGCCGCGCTTCTTCAGGCGCTGGTGCTCGGGCACCCGGCAGATCCGGTAGCGGATCCCGCCCAGCGAGAACTCCACCGTGACCGACGGCTCGACGTCTGGCGCCGCGAAGTCCGAGTGCAGCCGGTCGGCACCAGACTCGTCCCCGGCCAGGCCGCCGTAGAGGGCGAACGTGATCGCGTCGAGGATCGTGGTCTTCCCCGCCCCGGTCGGTCCCTCCAGCAGGAACAGCCCGCTGCTAGCGAGCCGATCGAAGTCGATGTGCTGCGCGGTGGCGTACGGGCCGAAGGCCTGCAGTTCCAGCGTGTGCAAGCGCATCAGGCAGCCGCCTCGGCGTGCTGAGCTAATTCCACCGCGTCCCGGAGGACCTTTCGCTGGGGCCCGTCGGGTGCACCGCCGCTGGTGAACTCGACGAACATCCCGCAGATCTCGACCGGGTCGGTGGTCTCGGCAAGGCGGCCCAGATCGGCGTCAGCGCTGATCAGCCCGCCCTCGGGAGCGAAATCCAGCACCAGGGTGCGCGGCCATTTCTCCCGCAGCCGCTCCATCGGGGCCGGCGGCCGCACGGCGTCGGTGAGCACGACCTTGACCCAGGCGCCGGCCAGATCGGCGAGGTCACCGTCGGCCCGGCTCAGCAGGTCGTCGATTGCGCCCCGTACCTGGCGCAGCGGCCGGGGCACCGGCACTGCGAGCTGGGTCGTGACTACCCGCCCGGTCCCGTCGATATCGGCCAGCGTGACGGACTTGACCTGGTGGCGCTCGGAGAATGAGAAGGCCAGCGGCGATCCCGAGTACCGGACCACGGTGCGTTCTTTCCCTGCCACGCCGTCTTTCCCGGCACCATCATCCCTGGCCGGCATCTGCTGTCTGCCGTGCAGATGACCTAGCGCCACGTACGTGAAACCGGCGAAAACCGAGGCTGGCGCGTCGCCGATGCCCGAAAGCGTGCGCGGCGACAACCGCGCGGTCGATGCCGCGAGCCGCGGCGTCCGCGCGGATCAGCGCTGCCGCCGCAGCCAGCACCGAGGTGTGCGAGCGGGCCGCGCCAAGCTCGGCCATGACAGCGTCGGGCAGCAGATAGGGAATGCCGTAAATAGCTACCTCGCCGTGGGAATCGCTGAGCACGACCGGGCGGGCGATGTCCGAGACGGACGTGCGCAGATGGATACCCGCCAATTCGCTCAGCCGGGCACCGAAGCCGAGCCGTACCGCCGAGTCGTGGTTGCCGCTGGTGACGACCACCGGAATGCCCGCGCTGGCGAAGCCCTGCAGAGCGCGGTCAAGTACCGTCACCGCGTCCGTGGACGGCACGGCCCGGTCGTAAACGTCCCCCGCCACCACGACGACGTCTGCCTGGTGGCGGACCGCCTCGCCGAGCAGCCACTCCAGGAAGGCGGCCTGGTGCTCCAGCAGGCTCTCGCCGTGCAGGGTGCGCCCTAGGTGCCAGTCCGAGGTGTGGATCAATCTCATCGGCGCGCCATGGACTCCCGTGAAAGGCCGGTGACGGCCAGGCGGATCGGGGCATCGTGACGCTCCTCATGATGGCGGGCGAGGGCGACAGTTCTCCCGATCTGGGAAATCACGGCGTGTCGCTTGCCAGCAGGCTGTCCGTGGTAGCCGCTGGCTGATTTTCCGGGCGAGATGGTTCACCGGCGGACCGCCGGAAAGGGGCAGCTGCCCGCATGGATGCAGGCCACCGTGCACCTGGCTAAGCGGATCCTGCCAGAGATGCCGCGCCGCGGCGCCAGTCGGATCTTGGTCACCGCATCGGTCGCCGCCGCCATGCCGGGCCCGGTCCGAGTAGCCGCACAGCCGAACAGGAGGGATGCCATGGGCATTGACATGGCAGGTCAACGACAAGGTTCAGGTCACCGATGTTCCCGACCCGCAGATTCAGGAACCCAATGACGTGATCATCCGGGTGACGTCCACCGCGATCTGCGGTTCGGACCTGCATCTCTATGGCGTGCGCGGGCCCTTCCTCAAGCCCGATGATGTGCTGGGCCCCAAGGCGATGGGCATCATCGAGGAAGATGGTCACTGACAAGGCGGCGGTGGACCGTCTCGACGCGCGCCGCGGTCAAGGGGATGCGGCGCGGCAGCACTGTCTCCATCAGCGGCGGCTACGGCGGCGAGGTGGGTCCGATGCCGATGGTGGAGATCTTCGGCCGCGGGATCCAGCTGAGGATGGGCCAGGCGCACGTCAGCAGGTGGATCGACGACCTCATGCCATTGGTCAGCGATGACAGCGACCCGCTGGCGTCCGGCAGTTCGCGACTCGTCACCTGCCGCTGGAAGACGCTCCGCACGGATACGAGATCTTCCGCGACAAGGCTAGGTAAGGGGTGCATCAAAGTCGTTTTGCAGCCCTAAGGAATATGCGGGCGGCCGGGATCGACCAGGCCGGGCAGATGCTCCGAGCCCTCGACGAAGGCGCGGGCCAGATCGGATAGCGCGCGGTTGTGCGACCGGGCGTAGCTTCGCAGCATCTTGAATGCCTTATCCATGTCCACGCCGCGGCGCTCGGCGAGCTTGCCCTTGGCCTGCTCGATCGTGACGCGGCTGTTCAGTGCGGTCTGTAGCTGCTCGTTGAGCTCCTCGCTGTGACGCAGAGCACGTTGGTGCAGCAGGCTGATGGTGGCCACGTCGGCAAGCGCCTGGCCGACCCGCATATCCGCCTGATCGAAAGGCCCCGGCGCAACGCGGAAGAGATTCAGCGCGCCGATAACCTGCTCGCGCAGCCGCATCGGCATGGCCTGGACGGCCGCGAATCCCGCTTCGCGGGCGGCTGGCGCAAAATGCGGCCAGCGCTCAGTCTGCTTGCTCAGGTCAGCCGAGGCGACGGGCTGCCCGCTGCGGAAGCAGTCCATGCACGGGCCCTGGTCGTTCTGGATCTGGAAAAGCTCCAGCAGCCGGGCTCGCTCGCTGGAAGCAGCCACCACGCGCAGGTCCCCGCGCGGGTCAGCCAGCAGCAGCCCGGCCGCGGACACGTCCAGCAGCTGCGCGCTGCGATCGGTGAGCAGATGCAGAAAATCGATGACGTCGAAGCCGACGACAATTGTGTCGGCCAGCTCCACGAAAGTCTCCGACAGCAGTCGTCCGTCCATCTCGCTCACCTTTCCGGGAACAATGACGGTTCAGGCAGCAAGATCGACGACGCCTGCACGGCGGTCATTCGGGAAATTCTCACTGCTCACCGCCCCGAAGGTCGCGACCGGGGCCCAGACGCAGCCGCCGGGCGACAATGTCGCCGGCGACCTCAATAAGGCGCCTCTCACGAGCATAAGCGTAAGCACGCAACCGCACGAATGCCTCCTCAATTCCGACGCCGAGCTGCTCGGTGAGCATCCCGGTGGCCTGGTCGATCTCGGCGCGGCGCCGCGCTAGCTCAGCGGCGGGCCCGCCAGCGCTGGTCGACGGCCCGGCCTGCCCGGCAGGCTGATCCCGGCCGTCGCGGGCGTGACCGTCAGGGCCGACGCCGTCAGGGGCCGGGCCCTTATAGCCGACGCCGTCATGGTCCAGGCCATCGGAGTGCTGGCCATCCAGCATCAGCACGGTGGCGGTGTCGGCAAGCACCAGGGCGTCACCCAGCTGTCGCAGTGTCAGTGGGCCCGGCCTGATTCGGTAGAGCTCGAGGATCCCGGCCCGGATCGCCCCGATCTGGAGCGGGAACGCGAAGACAGCAGCGGCACCGGCCTGGACGGCCATCGACGCGAAGGCCGGCCAGCGGCGGGCGATGTGCCCGGCAGAGAGATCGGCGGCGAGCACCGGGCCGCCGAAGCCGGCCGCATCCGATCGGGGCCCTTCCCCGACGATTAGCTGGAGCTCGGCGAGCTGCTCGCTGACATCGTCGGTCACGCACATCACGTGAGCAGTCCCCGCCCGGCTCACAGCCGTCAGCCCCGCTCCGCTGACCGCCAGCGCCGCGACCGCCACCGCGCACACGTCTGCGATCGACGGGGGCGCTCCCTGGCGGGCGGAATGGACAGCAACCAGGTCCCAGATCCGCACGGTGCGGCTATCTGCCATGCAAGCGGCCTGCCCAGTCCCCTGACCACCATGGAAACGCGACCGAGATCGCTCGCATGAGAGGCAGTTTTCCCTTTCTGGGCGCAACGCTCGTCGGCTTCAGCGCCGACCGGGGAAAGCAAGCGGGCCCTCGCGCGCCTTTCCCTGACGTCTTCGCGGCACCACCTTCCGGAATGGAAGAATGCCCTGATCAGCTGCCCGAGCGAGATCGAACTGCGGGCGCCAGCAGCCAGAGCGAGGCCTCAGGTTACTCCCAGCACGCTTGCGCGCATAGGGCGCTTTGGCCCTAATTGAATTTGCCGACAGCAACGGAGCGCAGGCATGTCAGTCAGCGG
>OBLW0100002459.1_pt1 | contig 14970 bp, 15 predicted proteins | sample 1520161 | NCBI WGS metagenome assembly OBLW01 (sample SAMEA3539309, study PRJEB22396) | soil metagenome | biome: tundra; feature: field; material: soil | place: USA | collected 2010-05 | depth 0.15 m
GAACCCCGGCCCTGCGGCCGGGCTGACGTGTCGACAATATCTCCGGAGCAGCCCCCGCGAGGTGCTCTCCGGGCAGTCGGCGTCACCACGACCTGCCGCGGGCACCATCCCGCTCCGCGCGGGTCCACCGACTGACCCATTCAGCTTGAGGCATCCGCAGCGTGCCTTCCAATTAGGAGCGTGGGCCAGGCAATTAGGAGCGCGGGCCAGGCAACCGCTATCGTCCGCTGGACAACCCGGCGGGCTGTACGGTCAGGTTTATTTAGTGTTAATTTACTGTCGCCAGGTCGCTTCGATCGCGAGGGACGGAGATGCCAAGAAAGCCGCTGACGCTGCCTCAGGTCGCAGACAAGCTCGGCGTTCATTACATGACCGTCTACCGCTACGTCCGCACGGGCCGGCTCCCCGCCAAGCGCGTCAGGGGCACATGGCAGGTCGATCCGGCGGACCTCGCGCACGTGGAACGCTCCAGGCAGGGGACCCGGGCGACCGGCAAGGCCCCGTCCCGGGCACGCCTCGAGGCGCGGCTCGTCGCCAGTGACGAGGCCGGGGCGTGGGACGTCCTCGAAGAGGCGCTCGCGTCGGGCATGGAGCCAGACCAAGTGCTCTTGGAGCTCGTCGGACCCGCGCTGCACTCGATAGGAACGCTGTGGGAGCAAGGCAGGCTCTCGGTCGCGGATGAGCACCGGGCCAGCAGCGTCGCCGCGCGGCTCATCAGCAGGCTCGGTGCTCGCTTCGCCCGCCGAGGGCACAGGCGGGGAACGGTGATCCTTGCCGCCGCACCCGGGGAGCTGCACGGGTTCCCCGTCTCCATTGCAGCCAATCTGCTGCGTTGGCGGGGATTCGACGTGGTCGAACTTGGGGCAGACACGCCCTCGGATGCTCTCGCGGAGACGGCGGCAGGCGAGCCCGACCTCGTGGCCGTAGGAATTGCATGCACCGCAAGGGGATCCCCCCAGGCGGCGCGCCGCGCGATCGCCGCTCTACGCAAGTCCGTCCCGAACGTTCCAGTCCTGATCGGCGGGGCCGCTGTCGCCGATGCCGCTCACGCCCGCCGCTTGGGCGCTGACGTGTTCACCGGCCGGCTTGCCGACGAGGTCGTGCGCTCTGTCGAGGCCATCGTCGCGTCCAAGTCCTCGAGCTGACGGCCGTGCGGGCAGTCGAAAAGGTGAGCTCAGGCGGCCCGGGCTCCTAGCCGACCGCGCCAGGACGGCTTGGCGAGCAGAACCTGCACGTCGCTCACGTGGCGCTCCAGGAACGCCGCCTCGCAGTACGCGAGGTAGAGGGCCCAGAGCCGGCGGAACTCGATGCTCACCCCGAGCCGCTGGAGCTCGAGCTCGTGCGAGTCCAGGTTCGCCGCCCAGCGCGCCAGGGTCTCGGCGTAGTGGCGGCCGATGTCCTCGAGGTCGACGATACGCAGATCCGTCGCCCGCGCCAGCGAAGCGGTGATCGAAGCCACCGAAGGGAGGCAGCCGCCGGGAAACACCATGGCTCGGATGAAATCCGGGTGCCGCTTGGCTCGCTCAAAGCTGCGATCGTCGATGACGATGGCCTGCACTGCGGCCAGCCCGCCATCGGCGAGCAACTCGGCGCACGCGGCAAGGAAGTCGTCGTGGTGCCGCCAGTCGACCGCTTCGATCATCTCGACGGACACCAGCTTGTCGAACCGGCCACGCAAGTCGCGCCAGTCGTCGCCGAGCACAGTGACGCGGTCGGCCAGGCCGGCCTCAACGACCCGTTTCTCGACGTAGGAGCGTTGGGCCTCCGAGACCGTCGTGGTGGTCACCCTGCTCCCGTAGCGCGCTGCTGCGTGGACGGCGAACCCGCCCCAGCCCGAACCGATCTCGACGAGGTGATCGCCGGGTCGCAGGTCGAGCTTCGAGCAGAGCCGGTCGATCTTGGCCACCTGCGCATCTCGCAGGCTCGCGTCGGGGCGTTCGAACAACCCGCAGGAGTAGGTCATCGTGTCGTCGAGCATCAGCTCGAAGAACTCGTTGGACACGTCGTAGTGGGCCCGGACGTTGCGCTTGTCGTCACCTCGACTCGGCGCGGCCAGCCGCGCCGGAACGTCGAGCACCTCCCCGACAGCCCGCCCGAGACGGTCCATCCGGTCGAGCAGGGGCCGCATGCGACGAAACAGCTCCCGCAAGAAGGCTGTCAGGTCGTCGACGTCCCACCAGCCGGCGATGTAGGAGGCGCCGAGGCCGACCGATCCCGAGCGCAGCAGCGCCTCATAGGCGCGGGGGTCGTGGACCTCCACGCGTGCCACGGGATCGCCGGTACCGAGCCGATGCGCCCGACCGGCTTCGACAACCTCGATCGCGCTGCCGTCGCCGAGAGCCCCGGCTGCGAGGACGATTCGCCGCGCAGTCTTTTCGAAGCCGGTCCAGATCCGGCGCGGCGTGGCGTAGCGGAGCAGCCCGCTGCCGTCGATCTCCGAGTGGCGTTTCCGGGCGACAGCTGCAGGATCGAGCAGGGGATTAGCGGAGTCCATGCGGGCGATCACCGACTCGGGGTCAATTCGCGGCACCCCGGACAGAGGCCGAGCAAGTCGAGCTGGTGCTCGGTGACCTGGTAGCCCTGTTCTTCCGCCACCGCGCGGGCCGCCTCGCCAAGCGCCCGCTCCAACTTCGGTGAGGGGTGGACGTCCTCCACCTTCCCGCACGTCGCGCAGACGAAGTGGTGGTGGTGACTCGAGAGCTCCTCGGTCAGCTCGAATCGGCCGTGGTCGTCGGCGCCCGCTACCCTGCGGACGACCCCGACGTCTATGAGGGCGGTCATGTTCCGGTAGGCGCTGCTCTGGGGGAGCTCAGGGGCTGACGCAACGATCTCGGGGATCGTCAGCGGCCTCCCGGCCGCCGACAACGTCTCGACCAGGACCCTCCGCAGGTGCGTGTACCGCTGGTCCACTCCGGCCAGCCTGAGGCTGACGGCTTCGTGGACAGAGCGTGCGATCACCTCGGCCGGAGACATTAGGTCGGTTCACCGCTCATCCCGGTGGCCGACGCGAGCTGTACCGGTCTCGTCGCCAGGTGCCCGGCGCTGTCCACGCGCCCGGCACCGGACCGACGCCACGCGACCCAGCCGCGTCCGGCAATGAAGAACACCGCGCCGAGGACGCCGACGAAGAACCCGACGGGCCAATCGGTCTCGTATGACGCCGCAATCGCTATCCAAACGACGGTCACCGAGATGCCGACCGAAAGGCTCAAGGCGCTCAGCGGCTTGGCGGCGAACGATCGGGCCGCACCGGGAGCACCGACCATCAAGCTGAACATCAACAGGGCTCCGACGACAGGGACCGACATGGTCGTGACCAGCGCCACTACCACCAGGAAGCACATCTCCATCCGGTGGGCTCGCACTCCGCGTGCTTCTGCCACCTCCGGCACCACCGAGGTCAGAAGGAGCGGGCGGTACAGGATCACGACGGCGGCTATGCACACCACACCGAGCACGGCCGTCGCGAGCACCTGGTTGGCGCTTACCCCGAGCACCTCGCCGAAGAGCAGCGCGTAGATCGCAGACGCGTACTCCTCGCTCCAGCTCAGGAACAACGCCCCGAGCCCCAGCATGAACACGAGCGCGAGAGCCGTCACCGCGTCGTGGCGACCGCGCTTGCCCAAAAAGCCAATGGAAAGTGCACTTATGACGGCAAATGTCCCCAGTCCCGCGAGAGTGCTTACCCCGATGAGCGAGGCGCCGGCGGCACCGGCGAACCCGGCTTGGGGAACCGCGTGAGCCACGAACGCCGAGCCCCTGAGAACCGTGAAGAACCCCACGATGCCGGCAACGACAGCGACCATAGTGGCGACGATCCAGGCATTGACCATGAACCCGGAGAACATCACTCTGCTCCCAGCACCGGGGGCAGCGACGGCTGGGTGCGACCGGCCGTGCCGGTTGGGAACTTGCGGCTCGCGACCCCTTGTGCCCCGGCGCGTCTCGCCTTCTCCCGGCTGGCGAGATCGGCCAGGAGATAGACGACGAGGATCAAGGCCACGACGAAGAAGCTCACCGGCCAACCTCGTCCTGCCGGCGGCCAGTAGTAGCTGTCGTAGGCGAGCAGGATGCCGAGCCATGTCACCGCGAGCCCGATGACGGCCGCCCAGGCGATCGCCAGGCCGGGCCGCTTCGTCATCCGCAGCGCCGCCGCAGCAGGTCCGATCAACACCGCGGTGCTGAGGATCGCCCCTATGGTCACACAAGAAAGCGACACCGCGACCGCCATTGCGAGCAGGTAAAGGATGCCGACCGCGCGCACCGGCACGCCCCGCGCAGAGGCGATGTCCTGGCTCACAGCGCTCAACAGCAGCGGACGGTAGAGCAACCCGACTATGGCGAGCGCAAGACCGCTCAGCAACGCGAAGACCGGGATCATCGACGCATGGATGACGAAGATGGAGCCGAACAGGATCGTGATGGTCGCGCCGGTCGTATTGCTCTCGGTCGTGCCCAGATAGAGGAACAGGGCTGCGATCCCGAGCCCTGCGCCGAGCACGATGCCGGTCGCCATGTCCCTTCCCCGCGGCCGTCGGGCCCCGAAGAGCTCCATGGCCCCGGCTCCGATGATCGCAAAGGTTACAAAGCCCCAAAGCGGGTTGGCACCGACGAGAAAGGCGCCCGAGCCACCCGTGGTGCCCAGGTCTCCCAGAGAGTGGCCGGCAAAGGACTGGCCGCGGACGACGGTGAACACGCCGACCACTGCGGACACGAGCGAGACGGCACCGCCCACGACCAGCGCCACGCGAACCGGCCCGCTCGTGAAGAAACCGGGTTCGAAGATGCCGTTGAGAATCGCGCCCACCGTGGTCACCCGAGCCCACGGGGCACGACGGTGTGCTTGCTCTCGAGATCGGTGTGGTGGGCCTCGTCCTTGCCCGCGACCACCAGGATGCGATCGTGCACGTGCAGCACGTCGACGTGATGGCCGTACAAAGCGCTCAGGACGTCTTCGCGGACCACCTCCTCGGTTGATCCACTGGCCGCGCGGCCGGACGCGACGTAGACGACGCGGTCCATCACCGGCAGCAGCGGGTTCATCTCGTGCGCGGAGATGAGCACCGCTATGGCTTGTGCCTTCGCGATCTTTGCCAGCAGGCCGACGACTTCCTGCTCGCTGCGGATGTCGAGGTTCGCTAGCGGCTCGTCCAGGAGCAGCAGCCTGGGCTTGGCGATCAGCGCATGCGCGATCAGGGTCCGCTGCAGTTCCCCTCCAGAGAGCTTGCCGACGCGTGCGTCAGCAAAGCCCTGGGCGTCAACGGCTTCGAGCATCTCGTCGACCAATTGCCGGCGGCTTCGCGAAGGGAGCGGAATGCCGAACCGGTCGCCGTCGAGCCCGAGAGCCACCAGGTCCCGTGCCCGCAAGGGCACGTCGGGGTCGAGCCCGATGCTCTGTGGGACATAACCGATGGACCGGTTGCGACGCGGACGCGGGTGGCCGGCGAAGAGCACCTTGCCTGCAGAGGGTGTCTCCAGCCCGAGAATCACCCGGAATATCGTCGTCTTGCCTGCGCCGTTGGACCCGATGAGGCCGGTGACCTCGCCGGCTTGGAGACTGAAACCGACATCGTGGAGGATCTCCCGACCTGAGAGCCAAAGCGACACGCCCTCGAGGGAAAGGATCTCCTCGCGACGAGCGCCGGGGCGGAAGGCGTCGGTCACAATTGCTCCGTGGAGACCTTGTTGGCGACCGCCCTCGCGAGTGCGCGGACCTCGGCCAGCATCCAGGTCTGGTAGTCGTAACCGGGTGTGGGCATCGTTTCGTAAACACCGACGACCGGTATCCCGTTCTTCTTGGCAAGCTCCAGGAAGGACTGGGTGATCGAGTCGGCCACCTGCTCGTTGTACAAGAAGACCTTGACCTTGTGCCCCGTGAACAGGCTGTCTTGAAGGGTGATGTCCTCCGGTGCCGGATCCACCCCGTTCATGATGTCCGCCTGCAACGCCCAGGGAGTCGCGTTGTCGGTTCCGGCGGCCTCCAGCATGTAGTCGGCGACCGGCTCGGTCGAGGCCACGGGAGTATGTGGATGGGCGGCCTTGAAACGGGCTATGGCCTGAAGCCAAGGCTTGAGGGAGCGGTCGAAGTTGGCCAGGTTGGCCCGAAAATAGGGGGCGCGGGCGGGGTCGAGACCGGACAGGTCGCGGGTGATCGCCTTCGCCACCGCCGGCATCGTGTCCGGGTTGTACCAAAGGTGCGGGTTCGGAGTGCTGTCGGGCAGCCCGAGCGTCTTCTGGACGTCGATGACCTTCCGCTTCGGGTTCGGCGACGCGGCTTCGATGGTGCTCATGAAGGTGTCGTATCTGGCGCCGTTCTGAACGATCAGCTGAGCGGCACTCAGCTCGGCCGCCACAGACGGGCTTGCTTCGAACGAGTGGGGATCAGTGTTGGGGTTGCTCAGGACCGCGGTCACCTCGACGTACCTGCCACCGATCTGACCGATGACGTTCGCATACTCGTTCTCGGCTCCCACGGCGGCGATGACACCGCTGCTCTGTACGCCCGACGCGCTCGAGCAGGCGCATCCGAGCATTGTCACGGCAAGGCAGAGCGCCACGACCTTCGCCCGGCCGCAACCTCGCAGGAGCTGAAAAGGCACTCTCGTGTGACACCTCGTGTGACAAGGCGCCCTCCTCGTGGGCCACCACGAGCGGAATGATAATCACTCTTATTGCGGTCGGTCAACCCGGCCTCGGGGCCTACCTCACGGCATGCGAGAGTGACATCGGCCTGTAGCCCCACATCAGCAGCGCTCCCGCGACCAACAGCATGGCTACGACTAACAGACCTCCCGCGCTGACCAGAACGTCGAATACCTTGCGTCGCATCGCGCGAACCCCCCACGGTTAGATCTTGAGCCAGCTAGTTTGGCTTCGCGGCAAACGAATGGTATACGGCCGATAACGGCCCTGGACCACAAGAGAACGACCAACAGGTGACAATTCGGGCAACTGAGCCTGAAATGGCACTTTCGTCCTCGAGGACGGCCGCGGGGAGTACCGAGAGGAGGGACCTGTCGCTGCGGCCGCCCCGATGAGCGACTGGGCCCGGCATTCGCGGGCCGGGCTCGTCTGTCCGGCGCCGGACTCGTCGGGCTTGACCGCAACGAATTCGACATATGGATATGGGACCTTCGGCTCTATGGCGCAACCGGCTGGCGTCCTAGCGTGAGGTGATGGTCCTGGGCGTGCCGGGTGCCCGGGGACACTCCCTCACCGGTGTCCCTAAGTCGCCCGGTGCGCCGGGACCGTTCTGATTGCCCGCTCTCTGAAGGCCTTGGGGGTTCGGTTCGTGTCGTGGCTCGCCGTCAGGAGCCCATCGCCGGTCGCCTCCGGCGGAGCCTCTGCTGCAGCCCGAGCACGCGTGTCACGGCTGGCTCGATCCCGGCGAGCCGGTGCTCGTGGGTGAAGCCCTGGGCCTTCCCCAAGAGCCCGACCGTGGTGTTGACCAGCGACACGTGGGAAAAGGCCTGGGGGAAGTTGCCGACGAGTCGTCCTGCGACCGGGTCGTACTCCTCGGCCAGCAGGCCGAGATCAGTGCGCAGCAACAACAGCCGCTCGAACAGCTTTATTGCGTCGTCGTGGCGACCGATGAGGTGCAGGTCGTCGACCAACCAGAACGAACAGGCGAGAAACGCGCCCTCGCGACCCGTAAGCCCGTCGACATGCTCCGACCTCTCCGAGTCGTACCTGCTCACGAAACCGTCCAGCGTGAGCTCGCGCTCGATGGCCTCGACCGTCCCGATCACCCGGGAGTCCTTCGGTGGGAGGAAGCCCACGATCGGGATCATGAGCACGCTGGCGTCGAGCTCCTTAGAGCCGTAGTACTGCGTGAAGGTGTTGCGCTCGGCGTCGAAGCCCTTCTCGCACACCTCTTTGTGGATCTGGCCGCGCAGTGACTTCCATTTGTCCACGGGGCCTTCGAGGCCAAAGTCCTCCACGTCGTGGATCGCCCGGTCGACTGCCACCCATGCCTCCACCTTCGAGTGCGTGAAATGACGGCGCGGCCCGCGCACTTCCCAGATGCCGTCATCGGGCAGGGCCCAACCCGTCTCGACGAAGTCCATGAGCGCAAGCTCGAGGTCCCAAGCCGGGCCGGCGGGCTCGAGGCCTGTCCGCCGTGCCTCGTGCAGCGCGCCCAGGACTTCGCCATAGACGTCGAGCTGGTACTGGGCCGAGGCCGCATTGCCGATGCGCACTGGCTTCGAGCCCTCGTAGCCAGGCAGCCAGTCGAGGACGTCCTCCTTCAGGTTCTTCTCCCCGGCGACCCCGTACATGATCTGAAGCTTCGACGGATCGCCCGCCGCCGCCCGCAACAGCCAGTCGCGCCAGGCGGCGGCCTCTTCGCGGTAGCCCGCCGCCATGAGCGCGGACAGCGTGAGCGTGGCGTCGCGAAGCCAGCAGTAGCGGTAGTCCCAGTTCCGCTCGCCGCCGAGCGACTCCGGTAGCGAGGTAGTCGGCGCAGCGATGATGCCGCCCGTCGGCTCGTAGGTGAGCGCCTTGAGGGTGATGAGCGAACGGACTACGGCGTCACGCCACCGGTGCGGCTCGAAGTTGGCGAGGTCCGCCCATTCCTGCCACCAGCGCTTTGTCTCCTCGATCGCGTACTGGGCGGCGACCGGGCGCGCCACTTCGCCGTGCGAAGGGAAGTAGGTGAGCACGAAGGGAACCTGCTGGCCCTCGCGCAGGTGGAACTCGCAGACCGTGCGCATGTTCTCGCCACGAGTGTCCGCTGTGGTCCACAGCGCCAACCCGTCGGGCCCGGCTATCGCGACGAGCTGGCCGTCGAAACGGCGCACCCACGGCACGACCGACCCGTAATCGAAACGGATCTCGAGATCCATGCGCATCTCGACCGCGCCGCTCGAGCACTCGACCAACCGGACGATGCTGGGGCTGTGCTCCCTGAGCGGCATGCAGTCGGTGATGCGGACGCTTCCCTCCGGCAGGTCGAACTCGCTCTCGAGCACCAAGCTGTCGCCGACGTAACGGCGGCGCGTCGCCGGCAACGGTTCGCCCTGGCCGGGCGGCGGGCTCGCGGCCGGTGCGATCCGCCAGAACCCGTGGTCGGTGTCCCCGAGAAGGTGGGCGAAGCACGCCGCCGAGTCGAAGCGCGGCAAGCACAGCCAGTCGATCGACCCGTCGCGCCCGACGAGCGCGGCCGTATGGGTGTCGCCGATCAGGCCGTAATCCTCGATCGGGAGCGTCACTGCGCCATCATTGCCGACCCGCGGTCTCGTCGTGCGAACATTTCTGGGCACCGGGTTACCGGCTCATTTCGCGACACAGCCGCCGGTGCCGACGACCGTCGAGGTCGGCAATGACTCCGCCTTCTGCACACGCTCGAGGACTCCCGGGGATGCGAGCGCGTAGCCGATGTCGGAACTGGTGGGAGACCTCGAGAAGATCACCCCGATGACGACGCCGTCCGGCTCGACGAGTGGGCCGCCGGAGTTTCCCGGCCGGACCAGGGCCTGGATCACGTATACCTCGCGCACCGACGGGTTCTCACCGTAGATGTCGAGCCCGGTCGCGAGGATCTCCGAGCGCACGCCCGCACGGTCGGCCGCGAAGGGACCCCCCTCTGGATAGCCGAGCACAACGGCTTTCGTGGCGCGTCCCACCGTGTCCGGGTCGATGGTCAGCGCTGGTTCCGCCAGTCCCTGCACGCGCAGGATGGCAAGGTCGAACTCGGGATCGAAGAGCTCCACCACCGCAGCGTGGTAGCCGACCGAGTCCTCGACCCTGATCGATTGCGTGCCGGCGACCACATGGGCGTTGGTGACGACCAGACCTCGCGCCACCACGAAGCCCGAGCCCTCCTGGACCTCGCCACAGCCGACCGCGACGACCTTCACCGTGGAAGGGGCGGCCCTGGTGGCACCGGCCCGCACCTCGGCCGCTGTGGGATACGGGACCGGCCCGGCGAGCTGGATGAAACCGTCAGCCACGAGTTGCAGGCCCTCGTCGCTCAGGAAGCGCTCCACAGGCGCGAGCGACGTCGGTATCGGCGGCATCACCTTTGTGACAACCCGAACGATGCCTGAACCATCGATCTGGTTGGCCACCAGGGAGAACTGGCTGTTCACCAGAATCGAGGCCAGCAACCAGACCACGACGAGAGCACCGCCGGCAGCGGTAATCGCGCCACCCGCCGCGTCGACGCCGCCGAAACGAGCCCGGCGCAGCCGGCGCCACAGCCCCGCGCCGAACTGGCGTCCTGCACCGGCGAGCACCGCCGCGGGCACGAGCAGCAGCGCGAGCGCGACGACGGTCTTCGCGTGCTGCCCGCTCACATGAGGGCAGACGAGGAGGACCAGCACGACGCCGAAAGCCAGGCCGCCGAGGGCCCCGCCGTAGGACAGGATCTGGACGGCGGCTCCCCTCCGGAACCCACGGAAGGCCGACGCCAGGATGACGACGATGAGGATCAGATCGAGAGCGTCCATGTCCGAGCCCGGTCAGATCCCGCCGGCGCTCAACGGGACGGGGCGCGGGCGCCGCGCTCAGCGCGGCAACCTGGAGAACCGCTCTCGTCGAGGGCTCCAGACACCGGTCGGTCCATAGGGTTGGGGTGAGTGTAGGCGCGAGTCCGTTGGAGGCGGACGCGTCCACCCGGGCAATACCGCCGTTCTCGGCCGCGTTCTCGGCCGCGTTCTCGGGCCGTCAAGCGGCGTCTCGGACCCGTGCCGAGGCGCTGGCAGTGGCACTGGTTGCACGTCGGGCACTTACCTGCTCCAAACTGGAGTCGTGGTTCGATCAGCCGACCTCCCCGTGACGCCCCCGCGGCGTCCCACCAAGAGCCGCTCGCGTTCCTTCGGTGTCCCCGGATGGCTGGCCGCGATCCTGCAGGCTCGGCGTAAGACCCAGAGTCGGACAGAGGGCCCGATCCAAGAGCACCACCACCGCGACATCCGGGGAGGCAGCGCGCGGGCCGCCGTGTTCGGTATCAGTGACGGCCTTGTGACCAACGTTTCTCTGATCCTGGGACTTTCGGGGGCGAGCCCGCCGGTGGGAGTCGTGCGGCTCGCGGGTCTGGCAGGGCTTCTCGGCGGTGCGTTCTCGATGGCTGCCGGTGAGTACATCTCGATGCGCGCTCAGACCGAATTGTTCGAGCGCGAGCTCGAGCGCGAGCGGCAGGAGATCCATCGTCGCCCCGAAGGAGAGCTCCAGGAGCTGGTGAAGATCTACGAGAGCCGCGGTATCTCCACCGAGCTCGCCACGCAGGTCGCCCGGCAGATGATGGCCAATCCGCAGATCGCGCTCGAGACCCATGCCCGCGAGGAGCTGGGCATCCATCCGGACTCACTCGGCAGGCCTGTACAGGCGGCGTTCGCGTCCTTCGTGACCTTCAGCGTGGGCGCCTTGCTGCCGCTGATCCCGTTTCTCGTCGGGCTTGGGACCAGTGCCGTGCTCGTGTCGATCGTGATCGCGGCAATTGCTGCGGTGATCGTGGGCTCGGCGCTCTCGCTCTTCACGGGGCGCTCATGGTGGTGGTCGGCATTCCGCCAACTTGCGATCTGTGCCGCGGCCGGCGCCGTCACCTACGGTGTTGGTGCAACAGTCGGCCTGAGCGCTGTTCACTGATGGGAAACAGGACGTCAGGCTCCGAGACGCCGGGACACTCTGCGGCTCGGGCAAGAGATGAGCCAAGGACGACAGTCGCGGTCTACGTCGTGCGACACGCTCACGCTCAGCCACGCGACGGGTGGACGGGTCCGGACGATGAACGTCCCCTCACCGATCGCGGCGTCAAGGAAGCTCAGGCTCTCGCCGATCGCTTCGACACCGGAGCGCCCGGCGCGCGATCGCTCAAGTCCGGTGCTCCGCCGCGCGAGCCCAGGCCCACGCTGCTCGTGTCCAGCAGCGCCAAACGCTGCCTGGCAACTCTCGGGCCTCTCGCGGCCGCGTGCGGGTTGCCGGTAGGAACCGCGGAGTTCCTTTCGGAGGGATCCGACGCGGGCAGCGCTCTCATGCAGGCAAAAGAGCTGGCAGCCGGTGGCGGCGTGCCGGTGCTGTGCACCCACGGGGACGTCATCTGGGGGATGGTCGAACTGCTCGAGAAGGCCGGCGCGTACCTCCCCGGACCGGTGGACGTGAAGAAGGGGTCTGTCTGGGTCCTCGAGATCGAATCGGGCTCCATCGGATCCGCGAGGTACATCCCCCCGGCCAAGGTGTAGGTTCCCGCCCCGTGAGCGATCAGCAGCACATAGGACCGGCGGCCGGCAGCGTCTCCGGGCAAGCGGCCGACAGCGTCCCCGAGACCTCGACCGGCAGCGTCCCCGAGACCTCGACCGGAGTGCTCGCCCTCGTCGGCGGAGGCGAGTGGCAAACGGGAACCGAGTACGACGCCGAGCTGTTGGAGCGCTCGGGTGCCGACGAAGTGCTGGTTCTTCCTACTGCCGCGGCCTACCAGCATCCCGACCGGGCCGTCGCGGCGGCCGAGAAGTGGTTCGCGGCGCTCGGGTGCCGAGCCCGTGGGCTGATGGTGCTACGCCATGCGGACGCCAACAAGGAGGCCAACGCGGCCGCCGTCCGAGAGGCACGCTTCATCTACCTCTCGGGTGGTTCGCCCCTCCACCTGCTCTCGGTGCTGAAGGGCTCGCTCGTCTTCGAGGCTCTCGCGAACGCCTTGCGCCACGGCGCGGTCGTCGCCGGGTCGTCGGCGGGGGCGATGGTGCTCGTCGATCCCATGGTCGACCCGCGAGGAGGGGCCTTCACGGTGGGACTCGGTCTCGTCGAACAGCTGGCCGTCGTGCCGCATCATGACTCGGGCACTTCTCACCACTTCTGGCGGACGCTCGAGCTCGCCCCGGCGGGGATCCCGATCGCCGGTATCCCCGAGCGCACGGCGCTCATCAGGGACTCCGACGGCTCGTGGCGTTCAGCGGGCGAAGGACAGATCACCGTCTACGTCGACGGAGCAGAAGCCGGCCTCGACGCTCTGCCTGGATAGAGCTGCCGGCCGAAGTACGCAGGCCGCTCAGTCCAGCTCGGTGACCATGACCGACTCGATCAGGACCTTCTCCTTTGGGGCCCCCGACTTGGTTCCCACCGAGTCGATTGCCGCGACGATGTCCCGCCCGGCGACGAGCTGACCGAACAGCGAGTAGAGCGGCGGCAGACGCATCCCGTCAGGTCCCGAGATGACGAAGAACTGGCTCCCGTTCGTGTCCCGCCCGGCATTGGCCATGGCGAGCGAGCCGAGCTCGTAGCGCCCGGGTTGGGGCAGCTCGTCCTCGAAACGGTAGCCGGGCCCGCCGGCGCCGGTCCCCTCCGGATCGCCGCCCTGCAACACGAAACCGGGGATGATCCGGTGAAACGCGATCCCGTCGAAGTAGTGGTAGCGCGCCAGGAACACGAAGTTGTTCACAGTTCTGGGAGCGCTCACCGCATCGAGAGCGAAGACCATCGTGCCCTTGGAGGTGACCATCTCGGCCGTGTAACGCTTGGAAAGGTCGATGCACATCGGTGGCGGCCCGTCGAAGCGTTGAGTCTTCGGCGCAGAGCCATCGGCAGGTGGGCACTCGCTCGGCATTGGGGGGCTCCGTTTCTTCTCGTCGGACTGACGGCCGGGCTCAGCCGGAGATCTGTCTCATGGTGACGCTGAGAAGGTAGACCTTGACGGTCGGGGTGCCGGAGCTGGACCCGTCTGCTCCGATCTTCTCGACGACGCTCATGCCCGACACAACGTGCCCGAAGATCGTGTAGTTGGGTTCGGTGTTGAGAACAGTCTGGCCGCCCGGCAGCACGAAGAAGAATTGGCTTGCGTCTGTGGACGGTCCGGTGGAGTTGGCGAGCGCGAGGTCACCGGGCACGTAGCAGCCCGTCTGCGTCGGCTTGGTCTTGCAGCTCGACGGCGGGGTGTTGCCGGTGAAGCTATAGCCGGGCAGGAGATGAGCTCCGCCGCTGCCGGTGCCGGTCGGGTCGCCACCCTGCACGACGAACCCAGGCATCACCCGGTGGAAGAAGGTGCCGTTGAAGAACTGGTAGTTGGCGAGGAACACAAAGTTGTTGACCGCCGCAAACGATGAGGCTGCCGGCATCTGCACGACGATGTCGCCGAGACTCGTCTTGAAGGTGGCGTCCCAGACCGAGGTCGCTGAGATGCAGGTCGGTGGCGCCTTCGTGAACCACACGACGCGCGTGGTCGATCCCGTGGAAGGCGGGCACGTCGGGACCACGGCCGCGGTCGTCAACGGCTGGGTCGTCGGCGTCGGGAACGTCGTGGGCGGGACCGTGCTCGACGTCGAAGTCGCAACGGTGGTCGAGGTGGAGGTCGACGTCGTGGTCGTCGTCTTCTTGGCCGACTTCGTCCCGGGTCCGTTGACGAGGAGCACGATGCCGACGATGGCAAGAGCCACGACTGCGCCACCGATTACACGCCGTGTGTTGCGGCGTCGCTTCCGGCCCTTTTCGATGACGGCTTGCTTTTGTTCACGAGCGGCTCGTTGCCGCGCTCTCTTATCGGTAGGCACGGATCGAAAGGCTACTTAACATGCAGGGCAAAGCGCATACGCGGGCCTCTCGGGCAGGAAAGCACACCTGCGGCGACTCGGCTCTGCGGCAGACGGGTCGCCGGACGTCCCGACCCGGCGGTAGGTTGGCTGGCGTGACCCTAGTTGTCCAGAAGTTCGGCGGAACCTCGGTCGCCGATGCAGACCGCATCCGCGCGGTCGCGGACCACATCGCGCGCACACGCCGCACCGGCACGAGCGTCATCGTCGTGGTGAGCGCCATGGGCAAGACCACCGACGGGCTCATCCGGCTCGCCGAAGACGTGAGCCGCGTGCGCCCGGGCAGGGAGCTCGACATGCTGCTCACCGCAGGCGAGCGAATCTCGATGTCGCTGTTGTGCATGGCACTTGCGGAGCTTGGTGTGCCGGCCGCCTCGTTCACGGGCAGCCAGGCGGGGATCATCACCGACACCACGCACACCAAGGCACGGATCCTCGAGGTGAAAGGCGACCG
>OBLW0100002460.1_pt1 | contig 14957 bp, 11 predicted proteins | sample 1520161 | NCBI WGS metagenome assembly OBLW01 (sample SAMEA3539309, study PRJEB22396) | soil metagenome | biome: tundra; feature: field; material: soil | place: USA | collected 2010-05 | depth 0.15 m
ACCACCGAGATCTACACTCTTTCCCTACACGACGCTCTTCCGATCTGGAGTGACGCAATACTTCGGCGGCGCCGCAGCCGTGGGGGGCGTGGCGCTGCTGATTCTTCTCGGCATTATTTTTTCGTTTTCGCGCGGGGGGTTCCTCGCGACGCTCGGCGCGATTTTGACGATGGGCGTTGTGATGCTGCGACCGCGAGGGCTTGCAATCTGTGCCGATTCAGGCCGGAAGCGCCGGGACCCCAGCACAGACGATCAATCCCTCTGTCGGCTGATGGACCCTTAGCAGGCTCACAAGACCAGCCATGTCTGGCATGTTTACAGCGATAATTGGCGTTGCGGGACTCGCCGTCTTCCTCTGGCAAGTGCTCCTGGCTCCGATGGCGCGGCTCTTGGACCTTTCCGAGGATTTGGCCGGTGTGCAGACGGCGTCTCGCTGGAGCGATCCTGCCTCGAATCGGCGTACTCTCCGACATCGCACGGGTCAAGTGAGACTCGCCGAGTCATCCGATTCCCACCCGGTGCGCATTGCCGTAAGCGCGCGCTGCACCGGCAACCGCACGTAATCCCTTCCCACTCAGACTGCCGGCCGGCAGTCTCAGACTCACGCCGTGCTGCATGGGCCGGAGGTGTGCTCCTCCGCGCATATTCCTGCTGAAGCATAAGCGTTCCAGCGTTCCGGCACTACCGCATTGCTTTCGGACAGCGGGTTGTGCCGGTGGTTGGGCGCAAGTATGAACGCGGCGCCGACGCCAAACCGCCGCCTGTGGTGGTTCTGTGCTGGATCTGGCGGGAAACTCCATTGCCGTGGTTCCGCCACTCCAGCAATTACCTTGAGGCGAACCTCCAGTATAAAACGATGCCGGGGGTTCATGCTCCTCAAGGTATGGGCATATTACCGACCGAACCGGGAGACGGCTTCCAAATGCACGTGGTAATCGAGACGCCGGGTAAGCTCAGCGGCAGGGTCCGGCCTCCAAAGTCCACCCGCACTTGCGCGTCTGCCGGTTGGGTGTTCAACAATTGGACCACCCAGTACCATCCTCCCTCCGCTTCGGGAGACAGAAAAGCCAAAGCTTGAACCCCCGGAGCATTCCCATTCATATTGGCTCGTATGGCGCCGGGCCGCACGAACTTGCTGAAATGCGCCAGATAATAATAGAGCCCGGTATAAGACACTTTCTTGGTCTCCCGGTTCACGATCACAATGGGCTGCTGCGCGTTAGGGTCGGGATCGCGGTGGACGGGCGAGACCATCCAGGGGCCGCCGCGTTGGTCCAGAATCATGTTCCAGTAGACCCATGCCGCGGCCCCGGCCTGTATGTCCGAGAAAATCATGTTGCCCCAAAACGCTCCATCCGCGAAGTCGTACTGCGGTACGGGCGCAACTCCCGGCGGCGTGGAACCTTTGACGAAACACACTTCCGTCATCCACAGGGGCAGGTCGGGGTAGGCTTGGTGGAGGCGTGAGATTTTATCGTAATTGCTTTGCTGCTGCATGTAATCGTAGCCATGATAGGGAAGCGCCTTCACATATTGCCGGGCTACCGGATCATTGAGGACTGTCGGATAGTACGCGCCGGCTTGCTGCCTAGTGGGCGCCTCACTCAGCATGATCCGGCTCTTCACCCCGGACTTCTTGAAAAGAGGGCCAACATGGTTCTTGAGTAGATCGAGTATCTCGGAGTAAGCAATCGTGGTATAGCCCCCGTAATCGATCCTCGGCTCGTTAAACAAACTCAGGTAATCGATAAACACGCCTTGTTTCTCGTACTCCTGGAGGTAGCGCAAGTAATAGCGGGCGAGGGCGTCATAATACTTCGGGTCGACGTCCTGATGCTTCTCTACGTCGATCAGCATCCAGTCGGGAGGGTAATCCATCGGCGATTGCAGCACGAATTTCCCATACTGCCGCGCGCGCTTGATGTAAGTGACGACCCCGTTCGGTCCCAGGTCCCGCTGAATGGAAAAATGGTTCATCTCGACGTCGCCGGGGGTATCGTCGTAGGTGTAATACGGTCCCGCCGACATGAAATCCGTTCCCGCAATTGGAGTCTTCATCGCGGAAAAGCCCGCTCCTTCGACCGGATCGAACAGCGCCCGAAGGACGGCCTCCTGATCGGCGGCGGGAAGATCTCTCAGGCAAACCATTCCCGCTTCCAGAAACGACGCCCCGAACCCATCCATTCTCTGGAGCATCACACCCGTTTGGATGTTATAAGCCGGAATGCTGTCTGTCGCTTGAGGTTGGAAACGAACCGGGGGCTTCACGGTCAGGCGGTCGCCCGCTTGCGACGATACAACCACCTTTACGTCCTGCCCCAGAGCCGGTCCTACGCTCGCAAGGGAAATGCCAAGCAGGAAGCAGAGCGCCCGGCCGTGTGAATTCAGTCTCATATCGTTCTCCTTTGCGTAAACCCGGCTCTCAGCGTTGGTATTCGTAGGCGCCGATGTCATAGCCAGCCCCTTGCGGGCGGGGCTTTCCGGCAATATCCGTTTTTACTTCCTTCAGCTCGACTCCGCTACCCACCAGCGGGGAAGTTGCCGTTGGCCTAAAGTCCTTGCCCGCGGCGTTCACGAATTGAGGGTCGACTCCAACCAGATCGTGCGGATGGGGGGCTTGACTACCCCCAGGAGACTGGCCATCGCTCATGGATTGAAGGTTGTACCCCACGGTCCATCCCTCCCAAGATGCTGCTCCCGTTCTTGACAAGTAACTCTGGCGATGGCCGCCCACATCGAAAAAGGCATTATTCTCGATGGTCACGTCCGTCAGATCCCCCTGCAGGAAAAGCGCCGAGCCGCCGAGCCGGTAGAAGGTGTTGTTCAACACTTGCAGAAAAGCAATATTGCCCCTGGCCGGATTGTTGTGGATATTCAAGGGACCGGTCTGGATGAAGATGTTGTTTCGATATAACAGGTGATGAACGGCGCCGGAGGAGTTCTCGATCATCGATGCCGATCCGCCAAGATCGCAGACGTTTTGCTCAAACGTCATATTGGTCGCTGGACCCCAAGTTTGAAAGCAATCGATATGCGGATCGAGGTTGCCCAGGTCGGACATCACAATGTCATGGATGTGGTTGCCGCGAAAAACATTGTCACTCCCGAAGAAGCGCATGCCGTCCGCGTCCGCGCCGCCCCATGCCGGCCCGCCGGTAGGATACTGGATCGTGTGACTGACTTCGTTGTCCTCGATCAGGTTCTCCCTGCCCGAGACACTGATGCCGCAATTGTTGGCCCGATAAATCCGATTCCCCTTAATCAGGTGGTGGCCAGGCCCTCCCACCATGATCCCGTCGTGGTAAATATCGTGAATGTAATTGTTCACGATTTCATCGTACTGACCCTGCAAGGATACTCCATAGCTATCGCGCGGTAGAGTGATCTGGCTGGTGATCTCGAAACCCACCACCCGGATATAGTCGGCGACTATGGTGAAGCCTTCCGTCAGGGCTTTGCCCCGAGCCTCGAAACTGATCGGGCGCTGGGCAGCGCCGGACCGCGTTACCTGGATGCGCTCCGCATAATCCCCTTCGGCAACCATGACCGTGTCGCCCGGTTGTGCGGAGTCGGCTGCCTTTTGGATAGTTTGCCACGGGGAGTCGGCCGTTCCACCGTTTGCGTTGTTCCCCCTTTGGGCGTCAACATAATAAGTGCTCGCAGACCCGGCAGACGCGAACAGGGCGAGCCCCGCCGCGAACATCAATATCCTTGCAACCGCTACTTTTCGCATTCGCGCTGACCTCTTGCAAACCGTGGTGGGAATCGGGACACTGCGGATTGACTGGCTTGTTACGGGTCCGTCAACCAAAGACTTAGTGTACACCCACGCAACTTAAGCCGCCTTCCTAACCTTGGCAGTCTACGGGCGCGTTCTTGGTCACTCTGAAACGTGATAAAATCCTCTGCCATGCAATCGGCCAGCCGCAAAGAATTTGTCGGCGTCCTGCTGCTCGCCTCGGTTTTTTGCCGCCTCGCAGTCTGCGGCGAGATCCTCGATGCGGCGAGCGCTGGGGATTTGAAGAAGGTCAAAGCGCTCCTCGCGATAGGCGCGAACGTGAATGAGAAGAACGGCAATGGCTGGACCCCCTTGCACGCCGCGGCGCATTCCGGCAACGCGGAAATGGCGGCGCTGCTTCTGAGCAATAAAGCCGCCGTCAACGCCACGGATCGAGTCGGCTGGACGCCGTTGCACTCCGCCGCGGACGCTGGCCACAAGGAGGTGGCCGCGCTGCTTCTGAAGTACGGAGCCAACGTCAACGCCAGGAACGACGATGGCGCCACGCCGTTGCATTTGGCGGCGTACGGTGGCTACAAGGAATTGGCCGCGCTGCTCCTGAGCAACAAGGCCGCCGTCAACGCGAAGGACAATTTCAGCCAGACGCCGTTGCACTTGGCCGCGGCGAAAGACAGGATGGATGTCGCCACGTTGCTTCTGGCCAACAAAGCGGACGTCAATGCGAAGGACCAGAAAGGCGAGACGCCGCTAGCCTTTGCGACCCAGAGTTACCACGCGGACATGGCCGGCCTTCTTCGCGCCCATGGGGCGACGAACTGAAGAGGGCGCGGCAGCGGCTACTCCCAACTCAACACCACCTTGCCCGAGCAGCCCGACGCCATTGCTTCGAACGCTTTCTCAAACTCGGTGTAGTGAAAGCGGTGGGTGATGATGGCGCCAATGTCCAGGCCCGATTGCAGCATCACGGTCATCTTGTACCAGGTTTCGTACATCTCGCGGCCGTAAACGCCCCGGATGGTGAGCATGTTGAAGATCACCGTGCGCCAGTCGATGGACATTTCTTCGGAGGGAATCCCGAGGACCGCGACTTTGCCGCCGTGGGCCATGTTGGCGAGCATGTCGCGGAAACCCGCCGGGCTGCCGGACATCTCCATCCCCACGTCGAACCCCTCGGTCATGCCGAGCTCCTTTTGCACGTCCGCCAGTTTCGTCTCGCGCACGTCCACGGCGCGCGTCACGCCCATTTTGCGCGCCAGGTCCAGCCGGTATGGGTTTACGTCGGTGATCACCGTGTAGCGCGCTCCCGCGTGCGCGGCCACCGCGGCGCCCATGATGCCGATGGGCCCGGCGCCGGTCACCAGCACGTCCTCGCCCAGCACCGGGAAGGACAGCGCCGTGTGTACCGCGTTGCCGAACGGGTCGAAGATGGCCGCGATGTCCAACGGAATGGACTTGTGGACGGGCCAGACGTTGGTCATAGGCAGCGCGATGTACTCGGCGAAAGCGCCCGGCCGGTTCACCCCAATGCCCATCGTGTGGGCGCACATGTGGCGGCGCCCCGCGAAGCAGTTGCGGCACCGGCCGCACACTACGTGGCCCTCCCCGCTAACGATCTCGCCGGCGTGGAAGTCCGAGACGTTCGATCCGGTCTCGACGATCTCGCCCACGAACTCGTGGCCGATCGCCATCGGTACGGGGATGGTCGCCTGCGCCCACTCGTTCCACTTGTAGATGTGGACGTCGGTGCCGCAGATCCCCGTGCGCAGCACCTTGATCAGCACGTCGCTGATCCCGATTTTCGGAAGGGGCAGTTCCTCGAGCCACAAGCCGGGCTCGCGCTTGCTCTTCACCAGCGCTTTCACACCTAATACGATAGCGCGACAATACAGTCAGTGCCCCAGCGTCTCCTGCTGTTCGCCGCCACCACCGGCTACCAGATTCGCGTGTTCGCCGAAGCCGCGCGGCGCCTGGGCGTCGAAGCGACGCTGGCGGCCGACCGCTGCAACCGTCTCGACGATCCCTGGGGCGACCACTCCATCGCGGTGAAGTTCGACTACCGCATGCCGCAATCGGTGGAGACTTTTCGCGGCATGCGGTTCGACGGCGTGGCCGCGGTGGGCGACCGGCCGGCGGCGCTGGCGGCGGAGGTCGCCGCCATGCTGGGCATCCCTTTTCACCCGCCGGCCGCGGCGTACGCCTGCCAGGACAAGTACCTCGCACGCCAGCTTTACCAAGCCGCCGGTCTGCCCGTTCCGGCTTATTTCCGCGCGGCGCTGACGGAAGATGCCGGCGCGCTGGCCTGCCGCGCGCCATACCCTTGCGTGCTGAAGCCGCTGGGCCTTTCCGCCAGCCGCGGCGTCATTCGCGCCAACAACCAGGCTGAGTTTGTCGCGGCGTTCGAACGCATTCGTGCGCTTCTGGAGAAGAACCCGGACCTGCGCCGCCTTCGCCAGCGCGCCTTGCAGGTGGAGAGCTACATCGAAGGCCGGGAGTTCGCCATCGAGGGGCTGGTCACGAACGGCTCCTTCCAGCCGCTCGCCATTTTCGACAAGCCCGATCCGCTCATAGGCCCGTTCTTCGAGGAGACCATCTACGTGACGCCATCGCGCGAACCTGCCGCGACGCAGGAGGCGTTGCTCGATGCCGCCGGACGCGCGGTGCGCGCGCTGGGTCTCGGTCACGGACCGGCGCACCTGGAAATGCGGTGGAATGAGGCGGGTGTCTGGATGCTCGATGCGGCCGCGCGCCCCATTGGGGGGCTATGCGCAAAGGCGCTGCGGTTCCGCTTAGCCGGAGGGTCCGCCCCACTGGAAGAACTTGTCATACGGCACGCGCTGGGCGAGGACGTGTCCGGGGCGCGCCTCGAAGGACCGGCATCCGGGGTCATGATGGTCCCCATTCCGAAGGACGGGATCTACGAAAGCGTGGAAGGCCTGGAACGCGCACGGGCGATTCCCGGCATCCAGGACGTGATTGTCACCGCCAAGCCAGGCCAGCGCCTGGTTCCGCTGCCCGAAGGCTCCAGTTACCTGGGCTTCATTTTCGCGCGGGGGAATTCGGGGCGGGAGGTGGAACTGGCGCTGCGGCGATCGCACACGGAATTGCGGTTCCACATCGCGACGGCGCTCGAAACGCTTAGCCCTTCGATTTAACCGGCACGAAATCCGGCGGCAGCGCGGATCCCTCGCCGAAGAAGTAATTGTCCATCTGCTGGACGATCATTTCCTGCGCTTCCTTCGTGCCGAGGTTGAGCCGGTACTCGTTCATGATCATCTTCATGTGCTCAACCCACATCTTCCAGGCTTCTTTGGAAACGTTCTCGTAGATCTTCTGACCCAGCGGATGGCCCTCGAACGGCACTTCGTCCATGCCCTCCATTTCGCGTTGGAACTTCACGCAGAAGACTTTGTGCGCCCCGGCTGGAATCGCATTGTTAATCTGGCTGAACCCGCCGCCTCCACCACACCCCATGTCGTTCGATCTCCTTAGGTCCAGGATACCAGCTATGTCAGCGCCGGCCGAAGCGGCGGCCGGCGCCGCTGGGCATGTGGAACGACCGGGGCGCGGGGGCCGGATGGAAACTGCGCGCGGGCGGCGGCGAGAAATGCCCCGATTCGGGACTGCTGTTGCGTCCGAAAGTCCTGGGCGCGCCGCTCCCGGAAGGCGAGGCGTACTTCGAACCGCCGAACCCGCCGCCCTTGGAGGCGTACTGGGATTCTTTGAAACCGCCGCTCTGGGCGTAGGAACTCCCGGAATAGCGCTGCTGCGTGGTGGCGCCGCGGGTGCCGTACTTCTGGCCGGAGGCGGAATCGTTGCCGTAATAGGTCTGGCCGCGGCTCTGGTACGTGCGGTAGCCATCCCATTCGCCGCGGTCGAGCGGGCGGTAATCGTGATGGAACAGGAGGTCGCGCATCAGCGCGTACTGGCCGTAGAAAACCCAGAAATCGCGGCCGTCGCGGTGGTCCCAATATCCGTACTGATTGGACCCTTGCGACGGCGGCGCCATGTAGGCGAAACCGGCCGGCTGGGCCACGCGGTCGGATTCCGAATCGAACTTCCCGAGTGGCTTGTGCTCGATGGTCATGCCGAGATCGTTCTGCATGGCCTGATAGGTGGCTGGCGGCACCGCCACCCAGCGCTCGTCGGAGGTGGCGGTTCCCTGCTGGGTCTTGACTGTCTCGATCTTCTGGTCGTATTCCTTGGAAGTCCCGATTCCGCGGGTTTCCATATCGGCCAGCACCTTGTCCCAGGAGGTGTACAACTGTGCACTGAGGGATTGCAACTGGGCCGCATTGGCGGGCAGAGCGGCAGCGTCGGCGTGCAATTGGCCGGCGGCGCCGAGCAGGGTTCCGTAGTCGAGGTTGGCAAGATTGCCGGCGGCGGCCTGGCGGCGCGGATCGGCGGTGGAATCCCAGAGCCGGTCGCCTTCGGTGGCCAGGTCGCGCTCCGCGGCGAGACGCGCATCGAGATCGGCCTTCTTGTCGGGCCAGTCGCTCTCGGCTTTCTGAACGGCGGCGGTCACTGGGGCGAGATCGTAGCCATGGATGACGTCGTGGTCGCGCTGCATCCCCTGCAGCGTTTCGGGCAGGCGCTGCTTGAGGTCTTCCCAATGCGCAGCTTCTTTTTGCACGCCGGAAGCTTCCGCCACGGCGCCAGAACGGAAGCCGCGCTCTTCGGAGAGCAGCGATTCCACGCGCGACCGGTCCTGCCGCCGGTTCTGCTTCTCCAGACTGGCCAGGCTGTCCGTGTCGCGAGTGGCGGATTGGAGCAGCGCGGCGGATTGGCCGAAGCGGGCGGGCCATTGCTGCGCCGCGGGGAGAGTGTGAAATAGCGCGGCGTCCGTCTGGACGTTGCGGTTCACGGCGTCCTGCGCCGATTGAACCTCAGCGCGCGCGGAGGCGAGCGCGGCGCGCTCGCTATCGATCTGGTGGCGCAAACCGCGCGGCAGGTTGTCCAGCCCCGCGAAGAGGACCAGGGCAATCGACAGAGAAAGAACGACGGCTGAAAACTTCAATGCGGATCTGCTCATAAGAACTCCAAACAATGACAGGCCACAAAAGGCGATGGCCGGTCCTACCTTCTAGCGGCGATACACGGTGACGTTATCCGGCGGGATGCCGGCGTACAGGGTGACGGTGAAGGGCTCGCCTTCGGCCTTGCGAACGGTCAGCAGGCCCTTGCCGCCTTCCTCCTGAAATTCCCAGTAATAGAAGCCGATGGGCGGCTGGCCGTCGTCGCGCCAGGAGCGGGCTTCGCGGCTCAAGCGGTAGAGCCAGACCTTGCCATCGAACCCGAACGAATCGGCGGTGTTCTGACGCTCGTCCATTTGGGACAGGTCGTCTCCGGAGACGCCCAGGTCTTCGATGGTGATCTTGCGCGGGTCGGAGTGGAGGGCCGCTTCAACTTCCTCGTCGCCGGCCACGCGCAACGCCACGCGGCGTTCACGATAGGGTCCAGCCAGCTCAAACCAGCGGCGCGAGCCGGCCTCGACGTGCGTGAGGCGGTCGGCCGTGAAATCCAGGTCGGTCATCGAGTCGCCCGCGCCGGAGACGGAGATGACGTCTCCGGCGTGCGCGTCGGTGACCTTCAGATTAGCGAGATCTTGCGGCTCCGGCTTGGCGTACGGGCCCGAAACCGGAGCGGGCTGCTTCTTGAAGAGTTGCATTAACACAGTCCCCAGCAGTGCGCCAAGAATGACTACCAGCGTCAACGTAATCATGTGGCGATTGCCCCGTTACGCCTTGGCCTTGTCACCCGTCTGCTGCGCGGCGGACACAGAGACGCTCCCCGCCGAGAGTTCCTTCGGCATATAGGGTGGCGGCGGGCTGGCCTTGGCCGGCGCGGCGAGCTGGCGCTCGCGCTTGAGGGCTTCCAACTCGGAATCGACGCCGTGGCCGCCAAGCTGGGCGAATTGGGCTTCCAGGTCCTCGTCCTTGCCGGTGCTGGCGAGCTCGTCGAAGGCCTTGGCGGTGGCCTCTTCCTTGGAGACAGTCTGCTCGAAACGGTTGAGCGCGGCGAAGGCGTTGTCGGCGTTGCCGACTCCCGCCATGGCTTCGGAGACCTTGCGCTGCGCTACGGCGGCGTTCTTGCGCGCCACCAGAGTGGTGGCCGTGCGCTCGCCTTCCTCGATCTTGCGCTTGAGCTCCGCGACCTGCTGCTTGAGCTTTTCGCTGGTGGCGCGGGCGGACTCCACGGCCTGCTGCATGGAAGTCACCTGCTGATCGCATTCGGACTTCTTGGCCAGCGCCTTGCGGGCCAGGTCCTCATTGCCCGCGTCGAGCGCGAGGCCGGCGCGGTCCTTCCATTCCTGGGACTGGCGCACGTACTTCTGGTACTCGGCGTCCAGGCTGTTGTAGTTGCTCATGGCCATGGCCGATGAGCGAACCACGTTGTTCAATTCGGTCCTCATGTCGGCCACGGTCTGTTTGACCGTCGCCTCGAAAGTGGCGTCCTCCAGGGCGTCCACGCCCTGATTGGCCTGGCCACGGGCCACACGGCCCACACGGCTGAAGATGCTCGGTAGAAATGCCATATATTTGTCCTCCGTTAGCTTTCGAGACCGCTCAGCAGGCGCCGCGCGCTCATCACGTCCTGCAACAGGAAATGGACGCAGGAGAGGATGTCGTCCTCTTCGTCGGGACCCATCTCCCGCAGCTTGCAGAAATTGTTCAGCGTTACGGCCACCGTGTCTTCGCCGGCGTCGTAGATCTTGAAATGGGAAGTGGAGATGCCGTTATCGGCCGCGAGCATGGCGGCCATGATGTCCGTGGTGACGGCCGCCTGCCGAACGACCGTGCAGACCAGCGAGAACAACAGGATCTCTCCCTGGAGCACGGCCTGGATGGCGACGCCGCTTTGCACTTCCCGAACTCGCAACGTGTCGGGCCCTGGTTCGGAGACCTCATAGCCGGCCTCCGCCAAAAGGGCGTGGATTTGCCCCAACTGGGGGCTGGTTGTGGCTGTCATAGGTTTGGAGTGTACTCCTTTTGGGTACGCGTTCCGCCGCGCGGAAGTTCCGCGCATGCCTGGAACAGCAGCGCCTTCGCCGCCTCGATTACGATAGCACGGGCGGTTCGAATTGTCGTTGACGCTCATATTATCGCAATCTGCAATCAGTTTATTGCAATTAGCGATAATTGTCAAGGGGAATCTTTTTGGAGCCGGGGATCTGGCGGAACGTATAACGGGCAATTACTTCAACTTGACCGTGTTACGTCCGATTGCCCAAGTCCAAGACTTGGCGAAGGATCCGCCCAAGCGCATCCATTGTAAATGGCTTCTGCAGAAGGAATGCCGCCGGGTCGAACATGCCGCGCTCCGAGGTGATGCCTCCCGGGTAGCCGGACATGAAGACGACTTTGATGCCCGGCCGAAGCGCGGCCACCTGTTCCGCAAGCTCCGGGCCGCTCATCTGTGGCATAACCACATCCGTGAGCAGCAGATCAATCGGGCCGTCATGCTTGCCGACCACCTCGACGGCGTCCGAACATCGTCTTGTTTCCAAGACCGCGTACCCTTGGGCCAGCAACATCTGCCGAACCAGATCCCGCACCTTCTCCTCGTCCTCGACAAGCAGGATCGTCTCGTTTCCGTGGTGGGGAGCCGGGGGCTCCGCCGGCCTGGCCGCCGAGTCGATGGGTTGATCGGTGGCGGGCCAGTAAATCTTGAACGTGGAGCCGAGTCCCGGCTCGCTATAGAAGGAAACATCGCCGCCGTGCTGCTTGACAATGCCATAGACCATGCTCAGGCCGAGCCCGGTACCCTCTCCCAAGAGTTTCGTCGTGAAAAAGGGCTCAAACAGTCGCCGTTTGGTCTCTGCCGTCATGCCGGTCCCGGTGTCGGTAACCGTCAGCGATACGTACCGGCCCGGCTTCAGGTCCAGGAATCCTCCGACCTCGTGTTCGCCGAGTTCGACGTTGGACGTGCCAATCGTCAACACACCTCCCTTCGGCATAGCGTCTCGGGCATTCACGACCAGGTTCATGACGACCTGTTCAACCTGGTCTGGGTCGGCTTTCACACGCCAGAGTTCCGGGGCGAAGTTCCGCTTGATTTCAATGTCCTCGCGAATCAGCCGCCGGAGCATCTTCTCGAGGCCGGCCAACAGCCCGTCCAGATCGATCGCGCGAGGACGCATGATCTGCTTTCGGCTAAAAGCCAAAAGCTGGCGCGTTAGAGCCGCCGCACGATTCCCGGCATTGACGATTTCCTGCGCCTGATCCCGCGAAGGATCGCCGGCTTTCATTTCGGACAGGATCATCTCGGCGTAGCCATTGATCACCACTAGAAGGTTGTTGAAGTCGTGGGCCATGCCGCCAGCCAGCCGGGCGATTCCCTCCAGCCTCTGTGCACGGCGAAACTTCTCCTCGAGGTGCTTGTATTCGGTGACATCCTGGACTGTGCCCAGGAGGCGGCTGGGGCCGGCGTCATTTTCGAGTGGCTCGATGTATTGCCGCAGGAAGCGCTCGGTTCCGTCCGGGAGGATGATTCGATGGTCGATCTGCGAGCATCCTCCCCGAGCGGGCGCCTTCTGAATCGTCTCCCGAACCGGCGCCTGGTCCTCCGGATGGACGCGGGATAACAGGGTCTCCATCGTGGTTCGGGACTCTTCAGGCCGCATGCCAAAAATCCGACAAGCGTCATCCGATAACTGGAGCTCTCCGCTTTCCAGATCCTGTTCCCAGCTACCGAGATTAGCCATTCTTTGCGCTCGCGACAGACCTGCCTCACTGCTCCGCAGCCGATCTTCCTGCCTTTTGCGCGCGGTCGTCTCGATCGCCAGCGTTAGAATGCGATCGGGACTGCCGGAGGGGCCTATCAGCGGAATCCAGGACGATGTAACGAAGATGGTCTCCGGTGGCGATCCAGAATCGCGTTGGAGAATACGGGGACTATCTACCGCGTCAAGAGCCCGTCCCGTGGCGATGACGTTCTCAAGACTCGCCACCAGCGGCTCGGACACATCACGCCAGATTTCCGAGAAAGGCTGCCCGAGGATCCGCTTGCCCGGCGCGAGGGCCTGGAATGCGGGATTCACCAGTTCGTAGATGAAATCCGGGGCCCGCATTACGGAAATTGCGACGGGAGACTTCTCGATAATTTCGCTCAAGACTTGCCGCTCAGCCTGGATCTCCCGAAGGAACCCCTCGCGCTGCATCTCGGTCTGCCGGCGCGCAGTGATGTCGCGAAGCCAGACCAATAGGCCTCCCATCGTTGAGGGTGAAACACGGATCTCCAGCCACGTCTCCAAGGGTGGAAAACCGCTATCGAAAATGACGGCGCCCCGTTCCTTCATCGCAAGCCGGTACTGGCGCTCGATTTCGGTTCCGATCGTTTCGGGAAAGACATCCCATTGGGTCTTGCCGAGCAGTTCACTTTTCGATTTTCCAAGGAGGCGCTCGCCGTCGCCATTCAGATAGGTGAAGTGGAACTCCGAATCGTAAACGAGAAATCCGTCGGTCGCGTTTTCGAGCATGCTCTCGGCGTCCACGGACGGCGCTGGCCTCGCCTTAAGCTGCACCATCTGGCCCTCAAGGTCGGCAAGGCGGGCACGGAGTTGCCCGATGTCGTGTTCGGGTACGTCTTCGGTCTGGCCTGGGATGCTCATACGGTCACCTCGCAGTTCCCGCCCGATGTACAAATTAAAATAATTAAAATATAATAATTCAAATATAATAACTCAAATATGACCCTTGGCGCTCACTTGGGGGGGGGCGCATGGCTGTTGCGAAATCCCCATACCGCCAGCTTGCAGTTGCTGGCGAAGCCTATTCCAACCGCGGCGCTTACTGGCTGCAATGCCGTACGGTTGCTATCTTGGTTTAGAAATGGATATGTGGACACGTCGCGATGTATTGAGGGCCAGTCTGGCGGCGCCCGCGGTGGCGGCGGCAGCGGAGGGCATTGCCAGTGAGGAAGCTCAAGCTCAGACTGGGCGGCCTTTGGGCCAGCCGCCGGCATCGGGAAACGGCCGCGAACGGCTCCTGCTGGATTTCGGCTGGCGTTTCCATCTCGGACATGCCAGCGATGAGACGCAGGACTTCAATTTCTCGGGCGACTTCGCGAAGACCGGCACGTTTGGTCCCGTCAGCACGCTGCTTTTCGACGACAACGACTGGAAGGCCGTGGATCTGCCGCACGATTGGGCCGTCGAACTGCCCTTCCAAAGCGACGCGCCTTTGGGCAAGGGATACCATCCGCTGGGGCGGCAATTCCCGGCCACCAGCGTCGGATGGTACCGGCGCATCTTCGAACTCCCGGCCTCGGACGCCGGCAAACGGATCGTGCTGGAATTCGACGCCGTGTACCGCGACTCCATGGTGATCCTGAACGGCTGCTACATCGGCCGGCACATCCCCGGCTACGTCCCGTTCAGCTACGACGTGACCGACTTCGTTTCGCTGGGCGCGCGCAACGTGTTGGTGGTCCGCGTGGACGCCACCGATAGTGAGGGCGCGGCCGTGGCTGACGACACCGTAGGCGCGGGCATCTACCGGCACGTCTGGCTGGTGAAGACCAACCCGGTGCACGTAAAGAAGTGGGGCACGTTCGCGCGCACCGAGGTACGGCCCGGCGAAGCCACCGTCCGCATACGCACGGAGGTGGAAAACCACGGCAAGGGCGCGCACAGCGCGCGCGTGACTTCGACCATTCTCGACGCCGCGGGCATGGCGGTGGGGAAAGCGGTCAGCCTCCCGGCATCCATCGCGGAGGGGGATGAGCATACCTACGAACAGCAGGTAGTGGTGAAGGCGCCGGCGCTGTGGTCGCTCGAACAGCGCAATCTGTACAAGCTGGTGACCGAGGTGGATACGGGCGGCGCCGTCACGGACCATTATGAGACGCGGTTCGGGATCCGCACCTGCGCGTTCGACGCCGAAAAGGGGTTCTTCCTGAACGGCAAATCCGTCAAGATCAAGGGGGCTTGCAACCACCAGGACCACGTGGGCGTGGGCTCCGCGCTCCCCGATGCGTTGCAGTACTACCGCGTGCGCAAACTTCAGGAGATGGGCTGCAACGCGCTGCGCACCACCCACAATGCGCCCACGCCGGAGCTGCTGGACGCGGCCGACGAGCTGGGCATGCTGGTGCTCGACGAAACGCGCCGGATGTCCTCCAATCCGGAAGGTCTTTCCCAGTTCGAGACCCTGGTGCGGCGCGACCGGAACCATCCGTGCGTCTTCATGTGGTCGATGGGGAATGAGGAGCCCGTGGCGGC
>OBLW0100002461.1_pt1 | contig 14948 bp, 9 predicted proteins | sample 1520161 | NCBI WGS metagenome assembly OBLW01 (sample SAMEA3539309, study PRJEB22396) | soil metagenome | biome: tundra; feature: field; material: soil | place: USA | collected 2010-05 | depth 0.15 m
CTATGGCCATGGTTGAGCGACGAGAGCTGGAACGGCTGCGCTACTGGCAGGGCCAGATGCTGCGGTCGCGGGACTTCCGCGACGATGGCGCCATCGAGGCGGAGCGCCGCTGGTGGCACAATCGCGCGCTGCATGCGGCGTTCGGCATTAACTACGGATTGCAGGTGGCCGGCGATGCGTCCAGCGGCACGCTCGTATTGACCGTGTCATGCGGCCTCGCGTACGACTGCTTCGGCCGCGAGTTGATTCTGAAGAAAGACCGCCCGGCGCCGTCTCTTCCTTTGGGGACCGCGGCGCAGACGCTGGTAATTCAGACCGCTGCCGGCGGCGCTCAGTTGTCTTGGGTAGCCACCGCAAACCTGGAGATCGGCGATGGTGTGCCGCTGGCGCAGGTGACGTTGACCGGCGGCACCGCCGCTCTCAACAAGATATTTCAGCCTCCTTTTGCGCGCGCCCTGGCGCGTCCCAGACTCGCCACCGGAGACACCGTTCGCGGAGACACGCCGTGGGAGCCGTGGATCGAGGAGGTTACCGGTCCGGATGGAACGCCGCAGCAGCAGACGGTGGGCGTGCAGACCCATATCGACACGTCCGCCGCGGGTTTCACCGCGGTACCGAACTATTTCGCGGAGCTCCAGTGGCCCAATCTGGCGAATCCGTCGGCCGCTTCCTTTGCGCCGGCGTTTTTCCCCAGCATCGCCGACGCGGAACCGGACGGATTCACGTTCCGGCTGTTGATGAAGGGCATCGCACGGCGAAAAGTAGCGGTAGCCTTCGGTGTTTCCGCCGTGGCGGCGCCGGTGCCGGCCAATTCTCCGCTCGACGTTTCAGTGACCGATGCCTCCGGTTTCCAAGCGGGCGATATGGTGGCCAGAGTGAAGCCCAGAGCTCTTCTGGCGTCCACCGTGGATGCGGTGGCCGGAGCGGACGTGACCCTCCACAGCCCGCTCGACGGAGTGTTGCAGGGCGACACCATGGCGATCGGCAATCCGCCGCGGGCGGCGCTGGTGACCAAGGTTCAAGCGCCCGACATGGTGATGGCATTCCAGCTCAACCCACCCCCGGCGGTGCATCCCGGCGACCTGCTGGTACAGATCGCGGCCGGCACCGTGCCCGTCGCCATCCTGGACGTGCAAAACGACGAGATCATCCTGGAGACGCCCATCAACAGCCTGAACGCCGGAGACACGGTTGGCCTGGCAAAGCAGGCGGATGTCTTCAGCATCACCGATGTCCAGGTGGACAACGCGGGCGTCATGACCGTGACCGTGACGGACCCGACCGTGTTCCAACCGGCCGACGTGGTCTTTCAGGTGGGGCCGGCGCCCGATCTGACGCCGGGACCCTCGGCGGCGATCCAGTCCAAGACGGGCAGCGTCCTCACCTTGAAAGCGCCCATCAACGGGTTGCAGAATACCGATCAACTGGGTCGCGTCAGCCTGACTGCCACGGTGACGGGAACGATTGAGAAGCCCATGGTCCTGCGGGTCACGGTGGACGACGCCAGTGTCTTCCGTGCCGGAGATCTGGTGGCGCGGTTGGACGCCGGAGTGGCCATTTCGTCCGCCGCCGCGATTGAGAAGATCGATGGCAAGAAGAAGCTCACCCTGAGCGCTCCCATTCAACTGGACGCCAACAAAAGCGTCCTTGGGGCGGCCAATGCCGCCGGGTCGTCCGCGGTAACCCAGGTCAACGGGGCATCGGTTACGGTGGCCACGCCGGCGGTCTTCCAGGCAGGCGACGTGGTGGTCAAATGGGGCACGCACGACGACCTCGCAGCCCCAAGCGTGATCTCCACCATTGCCGGCAACGGGGTACTGACGCTGCAACCGGCACTGTCCACGCTGCAAGTGGGGGACATCCTGGTAGCGCGAAGGTTTCCTCGACCGGCGACGGTGCTGAATGTCTTCCCGGTCGGTGTCGCCCTGTTGGTGAACGTCGATAACTCCGCGGCGTTCCGCGCCGGCGACCTGGCGATGCGGGTGGGAGACGCTGCACAGACAGCCGGCATGGCCGTGGTGACGCCGTTCGTTCCCGGATGGCTGATGATGTTTAACTCGATTTCCGGTTTACAGGCGGGCGATCAGCTCGTGCCGATCAACTTCAACACGGTGGCTGCCGTGGCCGCCGACCCGGCGGACACGATGCACCTCACCATCGACCGAACCGTGGATTTCCGGACCGGCGACCTGATGGGGCTGCTGACCGCCTATGTGGAGACTTCCGTGGAGCGGGCAGTCTCGCGCGTGGTCAGCAAGAACAATCCGGCGACCAACACGCTGTCCCTGGCGGCGGCGATCGACGGATTGATCCCCGACGATCTCATCGGCCCCGCGTCGCTGACGCCCACCCAGAACTCCATCCGGTTTTCGACGGCGGACCAAAACCTGGCAAGCCTGTTTCCGGGCGATCTGCTGGCGGTGAGCGGCCTGGACCCGTTGTATTTGCAGTTGTCCGATGCGCAGGTGCGGATCGCCAACCTGGATGGACAGACCGGCATCGCCGCGCTGACGCCAGTGGATGGAAGCACCAACAGTTTCAGGCCGGAGACCCTGAGCATCGCGGCGTTGTTCAACGCCAACTTTACCGACGCATTTGTGGCCTTCGCCCAGCAGCAAGACTTGTACGTGTGCTGGCTCGGATGCCAGAACGAGACGCAAACACAGTCCGGGTGTCCGGGAGCGACGGCCTCCGTGAGCCCGTGTCCGCAGAAAGGTAATTAGGATGTGTTCCGGAATAACAGTGAAGCCGCTCCCTAACCCGGCAAAGCCGGAACGAGATAGGAAGCCGATTCAACGCAGAGACGCAGAGATCGCAGAGATAAGCGCAGAGCCCTTGCCACGACGGCGTCGTGGTGGAATGGGATGGGAAACCCTGGCAGGCGTCTCGCCTGCAGTGGCACGGCGGGTGGGACAGGCCATCGCCTTGTGTGGCCTGTCGTGCTTCGCAGTGTCGCGACAAGCCGACAGACGACAAAAAGCGATCGTCTGTCCCACCGGGCTCGACGCAGAATCAACGAGGTGCGGGTGGGTTTCCGGAGAGAACACCAAGAACAAGCTCAACGGCAGGGGGCCAGATTTGCGCCACCCCCGCCAAACGCGTGAATCATGCTCATTCCGGCCACCCTGTTTTGGGTTTTCTCTGCGCTTATCTCTGCGCTCTCTGCGCCTCTGCGTTGAATACGCATTCCTGTTTGGTTCCGGCTGCGCCGGGTCAGGGAGCGACTGCCGGAAATTGAATAGGTTATTTCTAAACAGCGCCTTAGGGAAGGACGATCATGCTTCTGGAACGGCTGCAATTTTTTAATGGCCAGCGGCTGGCCGCGACGGACCTCGAGAGCATCGACGATTTCAATCGCCAGATGCGATGGCTGCACAATCAGAGCCTGCATCAACCCGGCGTGGGCAGCGGGTACGCGATCTCCGGGAAGAAGGGCGATCGCGAAGTCACCGTCCAGCCGGGTTACGCGATCGATTCCTCGGGCCGCGAGATTGTGCTCACGGATCCGATCGTGCAGGCCGTGCCCCCGGTGGCCAACGACGGCGCCGGCAATTCGGTATTCTTCGACTTGACGGTGTCTTATCCCCAGGACACCGACCTGGTGGAAGCGGAGACCCGCCAGGCCGTGTGTTGCACCTCGACCGGCGTGGTGCGGCTGCGTGAGTCGCCGGTCTTCTGCTGGATCCGCCTGGACAAGATCACCTCCGCCATGCAACTGCAGCTCGACAGCGGGCAGCGCATCCGCCTGGCGCGGGCGGAGGTCCTCAATTGCCAGTTGGCGCAGCCGCTTTCCCTGGCGCAGCGGCGCAACGCGCGCCCGGCCACTCGTCCCTACGTGGCATCCGGCACCACCAATCACCAGACGGAAGCCAGCCCGGCGTCGGACAAATGGACGGTGCTGCCTGCTTCGGCCTTCGGCATCGAGTTGCAGCGGCACGTGGATACCAGCGCGGCGTGTTTCCGCACGGCCCCCTGCTACACGGCGCGAATCGACGGCGGCCGCACGTTTCCGGTAACGGGGCTGCGCAAGGTTCCGACGGACCTTCTGCTGGACGGCTTTGTGAGCGTCCTGAACGCCACGGTGACGGGTTTCGACGTACTGGTGCTGATCCCGGCCATCCTGATGGAGCAGACCTCCGTTTCCCTGATCGCTCAAGTGCGCGCTCTGCTGCCCGACGCGTTGGGAGAGACAACCACTTCCACGCCCGCCGGAGCGACCCGGAACGACTGGCGGGTGGTGTGGATTGGTGTAGAGGGCTGATGCCATGGGACCGAACTCCACCAACTTTCGCTATTTGAACCGCGGCGGCACCTGGCCGGACTTCCATTGGGATGGCCTGGAGTTGCGCCCCGACGGCGCCTTGCAGTTGATCTCCCTGCCGCTCTTCCAGGGGCAGGTCCCCGATAGCGTGGCGGGGATTCCAACGCCCGGCGGACCGGCGGGAATCGCCGTCGATTGGGACGGCGGCGTCTACTACAGCGATCCCGCGGGCGATCGCATCTACTGCATGGAAGGTTGCTACGGCACCACTGCGGCGGCGCCGTGCATGGGAGGCGCCGGATCCGCGGAAACACAATTCCAGGCGCCGCGGGGGCTGCTGATTTCCCAGCACCGCCGCGCCCTCTTCGTGGCCGATTCCGGCAACCACCGCATCCAGATCTTCGACCCGGCTACCTGCCAGTTATTAGACACTTGGGGCGACGGCACACTCGCCACACCATGGTCGTTGGCGGCCGATGCCGAAGGCAGCGTGTATGTCGCCGACTACGGCAACCAGAGCGTGGTGAAGTTTACCATCAGCGGCGACCCCGATCCTTCGTTCTGGCAAAATGTCAAGGCTTCGGGCCTGATCGCCGCTCCCGTCGCGGTGGCCGTTTCGGACAGCGTATTTATCCTCGATGCCACCGCCAACCGGGTCTGTGAGTTCCAACTGAACGGCACCCCGGTCCTCGATGGCTCGCACCTGCCCGTCACCGTCGCCTGGGCGGGCATGCAGAAGCCGATGTGCCTGGCGGTGGCTGGGGACCGGCTTTACATTGGCGACAATGGCCTGCGAGCGATTTTGCAGTTCAACCGCAAGAACGGCGGGTTCGGTTTCGCCGGTGAAGCCGTGGGGTATACCGGCCCGGTGGCGGCGCTGGCGTTCGCCGCCAATGGCGATTTGCTGGTGCACACCGGCACCAGCATGGCGCCGATCCATCTGGCCGCCGGTTCCGGTTATGGCCCCCGCGGGACCCTGTGGAGTAAAGCCATCTCCAAAAGTGGACTGAAGCCGGCCTGGCACGAGTTGCAGGCGGCCGTGCAGTTGTCGGGCCCGGAAGCGCACTTTCAGTTCTTCGTGCGGATCTCGGACGCGACTGGTGCGCCGGCGGTCGATCCGGGCGGCGCCGATCCGTTTCCAGCGCCCGACTGGCGGCCCGTCGGCAGGGATATCGCGGACTTCTTCCTGGGCGGGCCCCCCAGCCAGTTCCTGTGGGTGGCGGCCGTGCTCACCGGCGACCGGCTGAGCACGCCGGCGGTTTCGCAAATCCGCGTGGAGTTCGATCACGAAAGCTACCTGGCTCACCTGCCGGAGATCTATCGCGAGACGGAGCCCCCTAGCGATTTCGCGCTCCGTTTCCTCACCCTGTTCGAGAGCTTCTTCGAAGAGCCCGAGCAGGCCGTCGACAACATGCCGGCGCTGTTCGATCCTCAAGCCGTGCCGGCGCCGTACCTGCCGTGGCTGGCGAACTGGCTGGCGCTCGATTTGCCGGGAGACGCCAACGAAAGCGCACAGCGCGCCGATATCGCGGGCGCCTTCGCGCGCTACGCCCGACGCGGCACGGCGAGCGGCTTGCGGGACGCGCTGCTGACACTGGCCGGGGTCCACGCGGTGATTGAGGAGCCCATCCTCAACGCAGCGTGGTGGCGGCTGCCGGGCGTCTCGGCCGCGTGCAATACCGGCGCCACGGGGCAGACCGTGTGGACTGACGCCGCGACCTCCGTGCTCGGTTTCACCACGGGGTTGGCCGCCTCGGCACCGCAGGGAGCCGTGGTGGGCACCACCACGGTGCTGGATCAATCGCGCCTCATCACAGACGAGCAACTCGGTGAGCCGCTGTTTGACGACCTGGCGTACCGCTTCAGCGTGCTGGTCTACCCCGGTGAAGTGTCGTGCGCCGCCAAGCTGGCCGAGGTAGTCTCGGTATTGGAAAGCGAGAAGCCGGCGCACACCGTGTATCACCTGTGCGTGGTGGAACCGCGCATGAGGGTCGGTTTTCAAGCGCGTCTTGGGATCGACACCCTGGTGGGCGGCCCGCCCGTCCCCACCAGGCTGGGAGACGCGCCGCCGGACGGCGCGGAGATGGTGCTCGCGGGCGAGCCGGCGGCGTTGATTGGAAGCAGTTTTGTGGGACAGGATGCGCATTTGTAAAAGGAGGATTTATGCAAGGTACCGATAGCTCCCCGAATTGCACGGAGCTCAAGGGTTTCACACAGACCCGCTATTTCTACGGCCAGCGCCTGGACGTCCGTCACTTCGAGCTGGAGCAGAACTACGTGCGGGGCAAGCTCTGGATGCTGAACCGCCTGGTTCACGGATTTGGCGTGGCCTGCGGATTGGACGTCACGCTGGGCGACGATCACAAAAGCGTCGTGGTACAGCCGGGGCTGGCATTGGACAAAGCGGGCCGCGAAATCGTGGTCCCCTGTCCGTCGGCCAAACAGGCGATTCCAGCCGTGGAAGCGGAGCCTGCCCCCGCCCCGGCTCCCGCCGCCACGGACCCGCAGAAGGATTGCTGCGACGACGCCAACTACGTCACCGTCTTCGTCTGCTTTCAGGCTTGCGAAACCGATCCCGAACCAGTGCTGGCGGGCGGCTGCGATGCCACCGAGCGCTGCGCTCCCGGCGCCATTCGCGAACGCTACAAGTTGATGGTGAGGCCGGGCAAGGCACGGGCGATCCCGGTGGATTGCACCATTCCGGACCTGCTGCTGGGCAACCGCATCAACTATCCGGCCATCGCGCGCTGGGTGAGTGAGCCTTGCCCGTGCCTACCCGACGACACCTGTATTCCGCTGGCCAACGTGCACCGCCTGGGGGCCACCGGGACCATCGAGACCACCGACATCGACATCACCATCCGGCCGGTGGTTTACAGCAACGATCTGCTGTACGAAATGATTCTCGCGCTGCTGGGCGGCGATCCGCAAAACCGCCGCAGCGGAAAGTATTGAGGAAGGAGCCACGCCGATGACACCCAGCACAACCAACAGCGCTACCAACGGCAACTGCGCCAAGACCGGTTTCGCGGAACGCCCGCGCTTTTTCCCCCGCCAACTGGTCACGCCCGACGACCTCACGCTGGCCCAGGATTATTTCCGCAACAAGATGCGGCGCCACAACCGCTACCTGCACGGCTGGGGCATTGTGTGCGGCGCCAAAGTCGTCAAAACGGTGGACAACCAGCCATGGATGGTGGTGATCAAGTCGGGCTATATTCTCGGGCCTTATGGCGACGAGATCCTGATCGACCACGACCTCTGTTTCGACGTGCGCACCAAGTGCATGTCGGCCGTAACCGGCGACGCGTGCAGCGGAAGCGCCGCCGTGCCCGACCCGATGTGCAGCGGTTCCACCACCACGCCTCCCCCCGGACCCCTGTTCATCGCCGTCAAATACAAGGAGACCATGGCCAAGCCGGTGCGTGTCCAGCCGGTGGGTTGCGGATGCGACGACTCGCAGTGCGAGTACTCGCGCTGGCAGGATGGTTATGAGATCTGCGTGCTGGATAGCTGTCCGGCGTCCCACCAGTCGCCGCCCGCCACCGACACTCTGCTGAACCCGCACCCTATTCCGGATTGCCCGCCATGCCCGGCCGATCCCTGGGTGGTGCTCGGCACGGTGACAGTGGACGCCAACGGCAACGTCCAGACAGTGAATCTCTGCTCGTGCCGACGGCTGGTGATCGGGCTCGCGCCGTACTGGGTGACCTGCAACGATACGACCGATACCGTGTCGAAGCCGGTGACTCCCGCGCCGGTCGGGAAGCCTGTCGTGGAGAAGACTCCCACTGCGACGGGCCGGTGAGACGGCGGGTTAGTACGATGACGAAGCGAGTGAGAAATAATGCAGTTGGCAGGCGAAAGCGCCTGCCCTACCACGGCCAAGTCGTTTGCATGCAGTGGTGGGACAGGCTTCAGCCTGTCAACGCCCGCTTGCGGGCGACATTTTTTCTCACGTTCTGACGCTCGGGGCTCCGATCGGAGCCCCGACGGGGTGCCATCTGGCGGAGTGCGGCATCCGTCAGGCGAGGAGAGCAGTTAGGAGGGGATATGGGACGGCAGCAGAGCATTCCGGGAAAGACACCCGACGCCAGCCAGGAACGGAGGTCTGCCGGGCACCAGCCGGCGCTGGCGGACGGGGCGCCACGCCACGATATCCTCGCGCTGCAGCAAACCATCGGCAACCGGGCGGTGGCCCATTTTCTGGGATCGGTCCAACTACAACCGAAACTGAGAATCGGTCCCCAAGGAGACTCCTTCGAGCAGGAAGCCGACCGCATGGCCGACGCGATTGTGGGCGGCGGGCCATCTTTCGGCGCCGCCTTCTCCGAAGTGCCGGGCAGCCGGGTGCAGCGGATGTGCACGGAATGCGAAAAGGAGGAGGAAGAGTTGCGCCGCCAGCCGGTGGACGGAGCCGCGGCGCCGGCCGAGCCGGCGTTGACCAGGGACCAGATGCCGCGGGGTGGAGCGCCGCTGGGCAAATCGCTACGCTCCTTTTTTGAGCCGCGGTTTGGCCGCGACTTCAGCGGTGTCCGCATTCACACCGGCGACCAGGCGGCGCAGGCCGCCAATGCCGTGAAGGCGCGGGCCTTCACGGTGGGCCCGGAGATCGTCTTCGGCGCCGGTGAGTATCGACCCGAAACCACGGCCGGACAGCGTCTGCTGGCGCACGAGTTGACCCACGTGGTTCAGCAGGCGAGGCCCGCTTCGTCCTCGGGGGGAACGGTGCAACGCGTAACCCAGGACGAAAATGCAGCGCCCGCTCCGGAGACCGCCCCCGCCGCCCCCGCCGCCGACACCACCGCCGCCGGACCGACCCCCGCCGCCGACAGCGCGGCCGCGCGTCCGGCACAGCAGCAGGAGGCCGCCGTTCCAGGTTTGGTGGTAGAGGACTCGGTCGCGGATGCGGGGCCCACCCAAATGCGGAAGAGCGAGTTCCTGGATGCCCTGCGCACGTCGGTCACCGCCGCCGTCGACGATGCCTTGACCGGGACGGGACAGACTTCCCAGGACTGTCCGTGGATCGATCACTGGTTCGGCTACTATGGCGCCCAGGATGCCGCCCATGTGGAACGGGCCATTCGCAAGTTTGCCCCCGAAACGGCCGGCGTAGCCGACGCCGGCGGCTATATCGACGTCGTCACCGCCCGCGTGCGCCGTTCCGTCGCTACGTGGGCCACCACCGGTGAGATGCCCGACTTGCCGGAGGGCGCGACTGCCGAACTTCCAGGCGCGGGAGCGACGGATGGAGTCAACGCCAAGGCCCGGCCCGGAGGCGCCAGAGACGCCGGCAATCCGCTGGCAATTCGCGCCCGATTGGGACGCGGGCAACCGCTGGAGGGCGGGCTGCGATCGCGCATGGAGTCGGCCTTCGGGGTGAGCTTCTCTCACGTTCGGACGCATACCGATCAGCCGGCGTCCGCACTCTCGGACCGCCTGAATGCGCGGGCGTTCGCGGTGGGTGAACATGTGGCTTTTAGCGCCGGAGAATACCGGCCCGGCACGCCTATGGGCGATGCGCTCATCGCCCATGAGTTGGCGCACGTGGTGCAGCAAGGCGGCGGGCAAGCGTCCACCATGGCCGAGCCGGGCGGGGGCGGAGTACAGGACGCTCTGGAACACGATGCCGACAATGCCGCTGTGGGCGCGGTGGTTTCCTTCTTAGGCGGAGCCAAAGGGGCGTGGCGAAATCTTCGTAAGGACGCCCTGCCCCTTCTCAAGACCGGTTTGGGGTTGCAGCGCTGTCCCAAGAAATCGGCGCCGGCGGCGGCGGGCGGCTTGAGCGCTGGATCGATCAGTGGCGGCGTCTCGGGATTAAGCATGAACGTGACGGTTAGCTACACGGATTGCACGGATTGCAAGGACGGTCTGGAGGCGGTCCAGGTCTTCTGGGGCACCAGGCGGACCGACGGCGTTCAAGTCGGAACCCATCAACGCGTATTTCCCCCTCTGGCCGCTACTTACGATTCGTTCGTCGATGGAGGCTCGAATTCGCCGGGCGGTGCGGTGTACGGTGGCAGCCATCCTTACTACATAGGCCGGGCGGACCTGCCGGCCACCTACGCCTACGTGGGGGGCCAGGGAAGTGCCGGGTCCGTCTCGGGCTGCACGGCAAATCCATCGGACGCTCCGGGCGCCGCCACGCTCCACCAGCAAGCTTTCTTTGAAACCGCTATCGCCTGCCTGAATTATCAAGGCAAGGGCAGCGATAAGCTGCTCGATGCGTTCAAATGGGGGTACGTAAGCCTGGGTACAGTACAGCAGCCAAGTCCCACCAGCGCCCCGTCCACGTCATTGGCGACCAGCTCGACGCCCAGCGCGGAATTTGAAGAGACGTTGAAAGCCGATTATCCTGGCTACACACATGTCTGAACCAAACAAGGAGCCCGAAATCGACATCGCCGATCTTCGCCGCCGGCTCGAAAAGTACGGCGCCGAGATCAAGGAAGGCGGCGAACTCGCCCTCGACGATTGTTTCGAGATCTCGCGTCTCTGGAATACGGTCCTCTTCTACAGCGCCCTGCAATCGAACGAGCCGGGACATACCTTCTATGAACTCGTCCGCGACAAAGCACTGCCGAAGATCGTCCGGACGCTGGAGATGACTGTCTCCAGAGGCTATTCCTTCTACTCTCAGAAGCACGACTTTGCGGTTGGCGGCACACTGGAGCCGCGGTACCGCTATCGGATTACAGATCCGGACTTCTAGACGGGGCAATCTATGCAGTTAGCGACTCACCACCTCAACGACCTCGGGACGCCGGAGCCTGCCCAATGGCTTGACCGCCTGGCCCGTCCCGGCATACGCCTCTTCGGGAAGACCCGGCCCAGCTTCCAGGTGTGCGGCGTGGCGGGTCTTTGTCTGGCCGTCTTCATGTCGTTGGTGCTGGTCGAGCGCCGGGGATTGTCGCCCTGGATACTGGCTGCCATCGCGGTCGCGGCGGTGTCCACCTTTCTGAGCCTGGCGATGCTCACCAAGATCGTCACCGGCGCGGAGACTCTGGTGTACTACCACCATGAAATTGCCGTGATTTCCGTCGCCGCCGTGCTGCTATCGGTATTGCACAGGCCGGTTCTGCCCTACCTGGACGTTACCGCCCTCGGCCTGGGTCTGTTTCTGGCCTGCGGCCGCATCGGCTGTTTCATGGTGGGTTGCTGCCACGGGCGTCCGCACCGCTTGGGCGTCCAATACACGCCGGCGCACGCTCACGCGGGTTTCACCGCTTGCTACGTGGGGGTGCGCCTCCTGCCGGTCCAGTTGTTTGAGTCACTTTGGGTCCTCGCCGTTACTTCCATCGGCATTGTCCTGCTCTGGAACGGAGCGCGGCCCGGCGAAGCCTTCGCCTGGTATGTCGCCATGTACTGCGTGGGGCGATTCGGCCTGGAGTTCCTTCGCGGCGATGCGGAACGGCGCTATGCTTGGGGATTTTCCGAGGCCCAATGGACCTCACTGCTGCTGGTTAGCGGTATTGCCCTGGCCGAGGCATTGCGGCCCAAGCCGTTTGTCTGGTGGCACGCCGCGGCGGCTGCCGGCCTGATCCTTACCATGGGCGGCGTGGCGACGGTCCGCCGTTTCCGCAAGACCTTCTCTCACCGGCTCTTGCATCCGCGTCATCTGCGCGAAGTTGCCGAACTGGTGGGGCGCTTGCGAGTGCCGGAGCCGTCAACGCATGACGGCGTCCGTATCGCCACCACTTCCCTCGGCATTCAGATTTCGGCCGGCCGGCAGGAGGAACCGGAGTCCACGGTTCACCACTACGCCATCTCCTCTCCGGGCGAGACGCTCTCGGACCGATCCGCGGCGGCACTCGGGGAGCTGATTGCAAGACTCGACCCCGCGCCCGCGAAAACCGGCGAATTCATCCGCAGCACTCGCGGCGTGTTCCACTTCCTGATTCGCGTGCCGTTGCGAGAGGTCGCGACAGATGCATCCGGCGGTCTCCAACCAGCCAACCATGCGAAGCTCACGGCATAGCTCGGCGAGAGTGCCGGGATTCTGGCCCGGCCCGAAAGGGGCGTGCCGGTGGTCCCGGACGGCCTGCCCAAGGAGTTGAAGGATGAGCCGAAGGAACAAAACCCGATCGAACCCGTCCACCGCTCATCGTGGCGGCGCCGGCCCGGATTCCCGTGGAATTCCCCAGGCCGATCGCGCCGTGCCCCAGGTGATCGGCAATCGCGCGGTGCTCCGTCTGCTTGGGTCGGAACGCGTCCAGACCAAGGCGTTGGAGGAGCCGGCGCCCGCCAATGTGTACGAGCAGGAGGCCGACCATGCGGCGGAGGCGGTCGCCGGCCAGGCGCCCGCCGGCCCGGAAGCCGCTCCCTCCGTCGCCGGGCCCATGCTGCTGGTGGAAGATGAAACCGCTCCATCCGGACCCGGACAGATGCGCAAGAGCGAGTTCCTGGACCAGTTGCGCGCCAGCGTCTGCGCCACTGCCGAGGAGGGCCTCACAGCCGCCGGCGAGACCGCGCAGGGCTGTCCCTGGATCGAATACTGGCTCGGCTACTACGGCGGCAAGGACGCTGCCCACGTCGAGGCGGCCATCCGGAAATTCGCTCCCGAAACGGCGGGAGCTGCCACCGCGGGCGAGTACATTCCGCCGATTGCGGCGCGCGTCCGCCAGGGTGTGGACCAGTATGCAAAGACGGGCGAGCCGCCCACCATGCCCGACGAAATGCCCGGTGCGGGAACGGCCGTCGGTTCGCCGCTTTTCAAAGCCCGCGACGGGGGTGCGCGGCCAGCGCAATCGCCCGAAGCCGTTCGCGGCCGGCTGGGCATCGGCCAGCCGCTCGATGGCGGTGTGCGTTCCAGCATGGAGACGGCTTTTGGCGCCGATTTCTCGCATGTGCGCCTCCACGTCGGCAGCCAGGCCGAAGCGCTTTCGAGCGAGCTGAACGCGCGGGCGTTCACCGTGGGCGAGCACGTGGCATTCGGGTCGGGCGAATACCGGCCGGGCACGCTGGTGGGCGACGCCTTGATTGCCCACGAGCTGGCGCATGTACTGCAGCAGGACAGAACCGTCTCCGGACCCCAGGGTGCCACCGCCGCGCACGAGGCGGACGCCGACCTGTCCGCCCACGCCGCGCTTTCCTCCATTCTGTCGCCATCCAGGAGCGGCGCGGCGAGCCCCGCGCGCATGAAGGCCGGCCTCTCGCTGCAACGCTGCACGCCGAAGTTATCCGGCTCAAGCGGTTGGAGCGTGGAGGGAGTCGCCAAGATTATCTATAGCCAGGGGGATCAGGCCACTCTGGAGGATTTCCTCAAGAAGGGAAACAAGATCTACCGCTTCACCTCGGCGTACACCTCATGGAGATACCCCGATGGCAAAGTGGTTGAAGAGAAAACAGATTTGGACGGCAATACCGGCGAGGACCCGGTGACGCATGTCAAAATCATCCGGCTGCGTACCGACCTCACCAATGAAGACGCCGCCAGCACGCTGTTCCACGAACTGGGACACTACAGCCGGGGGGACACTACGACTAATAAGGAGTATCTCGATCAGGAGATCGCGGTACGCATCGACGAAGAGAAGTTCCGGATTAAGCACGGTATGCCGGAGGGCGAACCGGGTTACCGCAAAGCCGACGGAACGGTGGACGAAGATGCCATCCGGCTGAGCATCGAGACCTCCACCCACTACAACCCCACGACACGCAAGTGGGCGGGCCGCCGATATGAGGGCGATAAGGAAGAGACGGGGTGGAAGGCCCCATAATGGCGGGAGGAGCAGTATGGTGAAATTCGAAACGACCGTGGTCCGGTTCCGACCGAACGCCATGCACGACCGGTTTCCAGGCGGCGGCTTCGCGTCTTACGACGCCAGCGAGCTGCGGGTGGAATCTCCGCCGGAGCGGCGCGGCGAAACCCTGTTGATCTACCACCGTCCGAGTCCGCCGGAGAGCAGTCCCTGGCGCCAGGCCGGCCGCAAGCTGCGCTTTGGCATCAGGGAGGAGGATCTGCGCAATCTGCAAGTGCTGTTCGATGGCGCGGTGGAGGACCTGCAAGATGCCTCCTGAAAACTTCGGGCCGTTGTGGAATAACGGAGCCGTGGGTGCCGTGCGCAGACCGCCGCCGCTACAGTCCATCCTCCGGTTGCAGCGGACCGTAGGCAACCAGGCTGCCCAGCGCATTCTCGGAATCGGCGACGGATGCCCCGTGGAAGTCCCCGCGACGGACGCTCCCTTGGAGCCGGCGGTCGCGCCGAGACGCACCTGGCGTCATCGAATCGCCGGTTTGGCCGGGGGAAGGCGGCTTTCGTGGACCGCCGGACTGTCCGCTGGCGGTGTCTTACCGCGCGGGCTGTTGCCTCGGATTCTCAAAACGGCCATTACGCGGCGGACGCGGCGGCAAGATCAAATACCGGAATAAGAAACGGTCCAGGAAACGGAAAGCCACTCCCTCGCGGTCGGGGCTCCGATAAGAGCCCCGAGGGGGCGCCCTCCGGGCCGCGAGCCAGCAGCACGCGAAGGCCGCAGAAGCCCCGTCCGAGAATGACAGGCGGCAGGGAGGATCAGGCGCCCCTCCCCGCAATCGTATAATAGAAACTCCAGTGGAAGACTTTATCCGGATCCACGGTGCGCGGGTCCACAACCTCAAGAACATTTCGCTTTCTATTCCCCACGAAAAATTGACCGTGATCACGGGCGTGTCGGGGTCCGGCAAATCGTCGCTGGCGTTCGACAC
>OBLW0100002463.1_pt1 | contig 14946 bp, 13 predicted proteins | sample 1520161 | NCBI WGS metagenome assembly OBLW01 (sample SAMEA3539309, study PRJEB22396) | soil metagenome | biome: tundra; feature: field; material: soil | place: USA | collected 2010-05 | depth 0.15 m
GCAGCAGGCTGACAAATTCGTCGGTATGTACGTAAACGAACGGACCCTCGACTATGGCAAGGATGGACGCGAGGCGATAAGCGCGCTGCTTGAAATGGGGTTTGAGCGAGGTATCATCCCAAACAAGCCGAATGTCGAATTCGTTGGCGATACGGCGGTCCCGGCTTAGCCGGAATTGAAGGTCGCAAGAGAATGTTTGCCGGCTCTTTGGCCGGCTTTTTATTTTGGGGTCGGACTAGCCTGCTCCTTGCCCCAACAGCCGCTCATTCCAGTTCGATAAAATACAACACATGTCTGCCGTTGCGTCGGAAAAGATCTCGCCAGGCCAGAACCTGCTCATCGACGCCGATGACACGCTCTGGGAAAACAACATTTACTTTGAGCGCGCCATCACCGATTTCATTTCCTTCCTGAATCATCATCAGTACACGGCCGATGAAGTTCGCCACGTGCTCTACGATGTCGAGCGCGAGAACATCCGCCAGCACGGTTACGGCATGCGCAGTTTCGCCAACGCGTTGGTGCTCTGTTTTGAAAGGCTATCGGTGGAACCGCTCACTCCGGAGTTGCACCAAACCATCCATGGGATTGCGCACCAGATCGCCGAGCATCCCATGGAGTTCCTTCCTGAGGTGCCGGAAACTTTGGCGGACCTGTCGCAACGGCATCGTTTGTTCATGGTGACCAAGGGGAACATCATTGAGCAGTTGAGTAAAGTCGAGCGCTCCGGACTGAGGGAGTACTTTACGGCAATCGAGGTCGTCGCTGAGAAAGACGCTGCGGCCTATCGCGGTGTGGTTGAGAAATACGGCTTGATGCGGGACATCACGTGGATGATAGGAAACAGCCCGAAATCCGACATCAACCCGGCGCTGGAGGCGGGCTTGCACGCGGTGTTCGTTCCCCACCATAACACCTGGATGTTGGAGCGCGACGAGTTGCGCAGCCATGCCGCCGACGGCCGTTTACTGCAGGTCGAAAGCTTTGGCCACCTCCGCGATTGCTTTTGATGAATTCCCGCCCCTGACCTTTTCGCAGCAACTATTCACTCCGCGACGGTTTATAAAACTCAGTCATGCAAACACGAAGAGCGATGGTGCAATGAAACTACGTTATTGGGCCGTGGGACTGCTTGCGGCCCTGTCGATTGCGGCGGTGGTCTCCGCAAGAAAAATATCCAAGCAGTCAGGTGCCGCTGACAATCACCGACGGGCGGTGCAGGCGCTCAACCGTCTTACTTTTGGGCCACGACCTGGAGATGCGGAAGCTGTGGCCGCGATGGGCGTCGATAAATGGATTGAATTACAGCTTCATCCGGAAAAGATCGACGACGGTGCAATGCAGGTACGGCTGGCGCAATACCGCACGCTGCGGATGAGCACGCGAGAAATGGCGCTGGAATTCCCGTCAAATCAGCTCTTGAAGACGGTTGTCGAGGGTAAGGTCGCCATGCCTAACGACCCGTATCGTCGCGCCATATATGCTGCGGGCATTGCCCGGCTGCAGTTCCAGGAAGCGGAAAAGAAGAGCACCGATGCGACCACTAGCGCGGCGCAGAACAACATGGCGGCCGTCAAGCCCGTCAGCGTAAATCAACCTTCTGCGACGAATCCAGTTGCCGCACAGCGCCAGCAGGACCGGCGTGATGCTCATGAGTTGGTTGATAATCTGAGTTCGCTGGAGTCGGATGCCCGCATGCAGCGAATCCTGAACCTGTCACCCGGCGAGCAGGCCGCGCTATTGAAAGGGTTGCCCGGCCCTAGGAAACAGGCGCTGTTGGCCGGCTTGTCGCCACTTCAACGGGAAACCGTCCTCGCCCTCGACAACCCGCAGGGCTTGGTGAACTACGAGGCGCAATCGGGCAAGCTGCTGCGTGCGATCTACAGCGATCGTCAACTCGAAGAGGTGCTGACCGACTTCTGGTTTAATCATTTCAATGTTTTTATCGGCAAAGGCGCGGACCGGTACATGGTCACTGGGTACGAACGGGACGTCATCCGGCCTCACGTGCTCGGCAAGTTCAAAGACCTGCTCATAGCAACGGCACAGAGCCCTGCCATGCTGTTTTACCTGGATAATTGGCAAAGCGAAGGGCCAAACTCTGAGGCCGCTACCGGACACCCCCTGCAGGCTAGAGCGCAAGCGCCGCAACGCCGCTGGGGGAACGGGCCGTTCGGGCCTCGGCCGGTTGCTTATCCGAATCCTGGCCAGCCTCCGCAATCACCGAAAACTGGGACAAATCAGGGTCAACTGAAACGGCGCAACGGGCTGAATGAAAACTACGCCCGTGAGTTGATGGAATTACACACCCTCGGGGTGAATGGCGGATACACCCAGCAGGACGTGACCGAGGTGGCGCGGGTCTTTACGGGTTGGACTCTGCAGGATCCCCGCGAGGGCGGCGGATTCGTGTTTAAGCCAAAGTTGCATGAGCCCGGGAAAAAGACAGTTCTGGGGCATCCGATCAAAGAGAATGGCGAAAAGGAAGGTCTGCAGGTGCTCGAAATTCTGGCGCACCATCCTTCCACCGCCCATTTCATTTCGTTGAAATTGGCGCAGCGGTTTGTGTCAGACGACCCTCCGCCTGCGCTGGTTAACCAAATGGCGAAGACTTTTCTGAAAACGGATGGCGACCTGCGCGAGGTGATGCGGACGTTGTTTCGGTCCCAAGAATTCTGGGCACCGGAAGCCTACCGGGCGAAGGTCAAGACGCCGTTCGAATACATTGTTTCGGCGATTCGCGCGACGCAAACCGACGTGATCGAAACCCAGCCCCTGCTGAACACGCTCAACTCGATGGGAATGGGACTCTACGGCATGCAACCTCCTACGGGATACTCCACAAAAGCAGATACATGGGTGAACTCGTCTGCCCTGCTTGACCGGATGAACTTCGCCATGGCGCTGGTGAACAATAAGGTCGCAGGGGCACATTTCGACGCGGCGCAAATTCTACCGGCGCCGCCAGCGTCTGACGCAACAGCACAATCGTTCGATCCATACGCAGACCAGGTGCGGCTGGAACAAACACTTCTGGCAGGAGATATCTCTCCAAAGACCCATCAGACGATCGAGCAAGCTCTCACCAACATGGGGTCAAGTGCCTCCCAAACTGCCAATCGTCAACCAAGCTCGAGCCCGGCGGTCGCACTGCTGTTGGGGTCTCCTGAATTTCAGCGGCGTTGACCCACATCGCTGGCATGACTTTGGATTGGAACTCTTATGAGCATTACGAGACGAGTATTTCTAAAAGGCGGGGCGATGGCAGTGGTCGGAACCGCTGCAATTCCGTCTTTCCTGACAAGGGCGGCATTCGGAGCGGCGCAAGCGGATTTCAGTAACAAGCGCATGGTCGTGATTTTTCAGCGCGGGGCGGCGGATGGGCTCAATATCGTAATTCCACATGCCGAGCGGGAGTATTACACGCTGCGACCCAGTATCAACATTCCCAGGCAGCAAGTGATCGACCTGAATGGCTTTTTCGGGCTTCATCCGTCGCTTGCGCCACTGAAGCCACTGTGGGACCAAAAGCACCTGGCGATTGTTCATGCCGCCGGTTCACCGGACGAAACGCGTTCGCACTTCGACGCCCAAGACTACATGGAATCGGGAACGCCGGGAGTGAAAAGCACAACGGATGGCTGGTTGAACCGAACGTTGCAAGCCGAGCGCGGTTCCGGTGACAGCCCATTTCGCGCGGTAGCGCTGGGAACATCGTTGCCGCGCATCCTGGCCGGAAAGGCGCCGGCGATCGCCGTCAACAGCGTGAACGGATTTGGCATAGCGGGAGGCAATCCGGCTGCGGCTCCTATGGGGAACACGTTTGAAGCCATGTACGCCGAGTCTGTGGACTCCGTCATGCACGGCACAGGACGCGAAACCTTTGATGCGGTGAAGATGCTGAAGGCCGCCGATCCGCACAAATACGCACCGGATGCTGGAGCCAATTATCCCAAGGGACGATTCGGTGATGCGCTACGCCAGACGGCACAATTGATCAAATCCAATGTCGGCGTACAGGTAGCCTTCACTGACATAGGTGGATGGGACCATCACGTCAACGAAGGAGCAGCCGAGGGACAGTTGGCAAACGTCCTGCGCGACTTCTCGCAATCGATCGCAGCTTTTTGGATCGACCTCGGTCCGCTTGCGGAGGAAACGGTGGTCGTTACCATGTCGGAGTTTGGGCGCACCGCGAGGGAGAATGGCAATCGCGGGACAGACCACGGACATGCCAACGTGATATTCGTCCTGGGAGGGCCAGTGCGTGGCGGAAAGGTCTATGGGCACTGGCCAGGCCTTGATCCTTCACAATTGCATGAAGGACGCGACTTGGCGTTGACGACAGATTTTCGCACAGTGCTAGGCGAAACAGTTTCACGCCATCTGGGTAATCGCGACTTGTCGACCGTATTTCCGGAGTTCGATAACTCCCCGAAATCGTTCCTGCGTTATCTGGGGTAAGGACGGCGGTAAACCGCGAGCGCTTATAATCCTTTCATGGACGAGCTGGAATTTCGTCGTTTCGCCGACGACACTATTGAAGAACTCAAGCGAAGCCTCTACGAAGCTGAAGGCGAGGCTGACTTCGAAGCCGAGGACAACGCCGGAGCGCTTCACATAAGCTTCGAGGAGCCGCCGGGAAAATTCGTCATCTCACCCAACTCGCCGGCCCGTCAAATCTGGATTTCAGCTTTGTCTACCAGTTTCAAACTCGACTGGTCCGACGAGAAGAGAGATTTCGTTCTCACCAAGACTGGCGAGGGCATCAAGAGGCTGGTCAATCGATTAATCAACCAACAACTGGGCGAGCAGGCCATCACTCTGCGATAAACAATGACGTGGGCCTATCGCGGCTGTTTTGCCCGGTCGATCGCGGCCCAAGTGTCTATCCATTTTGTTGCCGACTCGCCATGGTCTAAGATCACAGCGAGTTCCAACATCATGAATCGACGACTCATCGCCCGCGTTCCCCTTCTCTTATTTGCGGTTGTTCTTCTCACGGGTTCGGCGCACGCCCAGTGGACAGCGCCCAATCCGGTTACGGATTTTGAGAAGCAGTCCGACGGGATTGTCTTCCACATGAAAGTGGGCACCCTGCGACTGCAGGTATGCACGCTTGCGATCGTTCACTTGATGTACTCGCCGACTTCGTCTTTCCCCACTGTCACCAATCCCGCCGTCATCAAGACAAGCTGGCCGCCGTCGGAATGGACGCTGCAAGACAGCGATGCCGAAATCACGTTGCAGACAGCGGACCTGAAAATCGCGGTAGACCGCAAGACCGGCGCAATCACCTATCGTGACGCCAGCGGCCGCACCTTGCTTCACGACGATTCCAAGACGATGACTCCAGTCACCGTCAACGGCGAGCAGACTTACCGCGCCGAAGACTACATGACTCTCGGCGGATACGGGTCAACCGAGGCGTTATACGGACTGGGACAACATCAAGCCGGGGTGTGGAATTATCGCGGCGAGTCGGTTGACTTGTCGCAAGACAATACCAGCATCGCCGTGCCCCTGATGGTTTCGAGCGCCGGATATGGGCTGTTCTGGAACAACACATCGCGGAGCCGCTTCAACAATCGCTTCGTACACGCGCTCTACGTGAGTTCAGAGGTAGCGGACACCATCGATTACTTCTTTTTGTACGGCCCGGAACTCGACAGCGTAGTCGGTGAATACCGGGAGCTGACTGGAACTGCTCCAATGTTCGGTAGATGGGCGTACGGATTCTGGCAATGCAAGAACCGTTACAAATCGCAGACTGAGCTTTTGGGAGTAGCACAAAAGTATCGCGACTTGAAAATCCCTGTCGACAATATCGTGCAGGACTGGTTCTGGTGGAACCGCAAGGGCGAGCACGTATTCAATGAGAATTATCCCGATCCCAAAGCGATGATCGATCAATTGCATCGGGAGAACTTTCACTTGATGATCTCGGTTTGGCCGTTCTTCGAGCCGGGCTCACCGGCGTACGAGACCATGGACAAGAACGGCTGGTTCATCGACAAAACGGTGGTGGCGAAGCCTCCCTACCACAAGGCGGAAATGGCGGTTTACGACGCCAGCAATCCAGCCGCGCGAAAGTACTACTGGCAACTCATGGACACGGCGCTGTTCAAGATTGGCGTGGATGCGTGGTGGCTGGACACGACCGAGCCTGAGACAGAAGGTCGCGAAGAAAACATCCAACTCAATCACAAGCTCGCCATGGGCAGCGGCAACCGATATGTGAATGTCTTTCCGCTCATGACGACGACCGCAGTCTATGAAGGGCAGCGCGCCGCATCGGATCAGAAGCGCGTATTCATTTTGTCTCGCTCTGCGTTCGCCGGCAGCCAACGCAACGCTGTCACTGCGTGGTCGGGAGACATCAACTCCGACTGGATCACGTTTGCGCGCCAGATTCCTGCCGGGCTGAATTTTGAACTCTCGGGGATCCCTTATTGGACGACGGATATCGGGGGATTTGTGAGTGGGAATCCCGACGATCCAGCGTTCCGCGAGCTTTTCATCCGCTGGTTCGAGTTCGGAACATTTAGTCCGATATTTCGAGTTCACGGCACCCGAACCAACGATCAGAACGAACTCTGGTCTTACGGAGCGGATGCGCAGAAGATCCTCACCAGCTACGACCGCCTGCGCTATCGCTTGATGCCCTATATCTATTCAATGGCGTGGATGGTGACGAGTTCCAGCTATACACCCATGCGCGCGCTGGCTATGGATTTTCGTTCCGATCCGCGGGCGCTCAACGTGGGCGATCAATTCATGTTCGGGCCGGCGCTGCTGGTGAGTCCGGTAACCGAGCCAGATGCGAATAAAAGGTCCGTGTATTTGCCTAAGGCGACCTGGTATAACTTTTGGACCGGACAGAAGCAAGCTGGCGGAATGATGATCGAAGCCGCCGCTCCACTTGAGCGCATGCCGCTGTATGTTCGCGCAGGTTCCATCATTCCGCTGGGACCAGACGTGCAATATGCGGCTGAGAAGCCAGCCAATCCCATCGAACTGCGCGTCTACCGCGGCGCCGATGGCGCGTTCACGCTCTACGAAGACGAGAACGACGGCTACAACTATGAGACCGGGGCTTTCGCGACGATTCCGATGCGTTGGAACGAGGCAACTCAGACGCTCGAGATCGGCAAACGCAATGGCACCTTTGCCGGAATGCTGAGTACTAGGACGTTCAACGTAGTTTTTGTCAGCGAGAAACACGGGAGTGGAATCGATCCGACCGAGCACATAGACAAAGCTGTGAGCTACGCTGGGCAATCCGTGACCGTGAAGCCGTAGAATTCGCGGCCCGGATCGTTATGCACAAGGGCCAACTGATACCATCGCGGGATCGCGTCAAGAGCTGCAATGACATCGTCGATCATGTTCACTGCCATGGCAACTGGCCGCATTATTCCCCAGCGCAACCCGCCGGAACACCCGCAGGCCAGGCTTGGGGGAATGCCGAGTAGGGTTGCGATACGGTTGTCTTACGCGCCAACTTGGACTACGCGACTGGATTCCGGGTACGGGCATCTTCGACGGTGCTCGCGAATGTAAACAAGCTATCCACCTTCGTGGCCTTCAACGAGTTCAGCAGACGCTCCGAAGCGCCGACAACGATTAGTTTGCGGCCCGCATTCTCCCGCGATACGTGGGCGCCTACCAGACAACCGATACCTGCCGAATCGATGTAGGGAACGTCAGCCACGTCCACGATGAGCAAATTGGACTGGTCGCCCCGTACCATCGACTGGAAGCTAAAAAAGTTCCCCAATAACAAAGGACCGTGCAGGCGAAGAATGACACTGACGCCACCCGCATCGTCAACGCGTTCAATCTCCAAAGGCTTTTCTTGCATAGACCCGTATCTTATAACCGCCCAGTGCAACAGCAGTGTTAATTTTTGGTTACTGCGACAGGGAGTAGAAAACCATTTCAGTGCACGGGGGCCGTCGATACTGGCTACAAGCGAGGAATGCTTTCCAGAGGCGGTTCGGTCTTGGAGGGAGAGGAGTTATGGTTTACATCAACGTCGAGCTTGCCCTGCCCAGCGCTCGCGCGCGGGCCTTGCTGGGCTAGCGCGGATGCCGGCGTTGTTGTCTTTTGGTGACTCGCAGCCGTGTTGCCTGCAGAAGGAGATTGATGCTTGGTCGCCGCGGGCGGGGCCTGAGGCTGGCGATGGAACACCGCATGATCATGACCCGTGTAACGCTGAGCCGAGAGACCCGTGGTCAACCACAACGAGGCAACAGCAATTCGACGAATCATGGCGTGCGAATGAGACATAAAGAACTATATGCTATACAACTCCATTTGATTCTAGGCTAACGCAAGTGCGGTTGAGAAGCGGCTTGTTAGATGCGACGCATGCCACTTTCGAGGGATGCCAGCACTCACCCCTTCCCGAAAACAGGCTTGCGGCGAGTGGCCGTAAAGTGATGTTCGTATTTCGACATGTCTACGCGACGGCCCTTGAAGCGCACCCCCTCAGCCTCCAACAGGAACCGCTGCTCAAAACCGTATTCGCCCCGCAGCGAGATACGGCCCCCAGAGCCCACAACCCGCTGCCACGGCAATCCCGGCACTTGATTCAACACCTTGGAGACGTGACGGGCACAGCGAGGATAGCCGGCGGCCTCAGCAACGGCACCGTAGGTACTGACCCGGCCACGAGGAATCCGGCGGATCACCGCCGCCACGGCTGCGGCAAGAAGTGGTTTGGATACAGGCGGGCGATTCATGCTCACGATAAGATACACCCATGTCCGAGTCGGCACGAGACACTGTGGCGCGCTTCTCCAATCGCGCGCAAGACTACGCCAAATATCGCCCCCACTATTCTCCTGACGTTGTGCAGGCGCTCCGCGAGGCCTGTGGACTGCGTCCAGAGCACGTCGTCGCGGATATTGGTTGCGGTCCGGGCCTTCTGGCCGAAATCCTATTGGAGAATGGCAACCGGGTGATTGGCGTTGAACCCAATCTCGACATGCGTAAGGCCGGAGAGCAGTATCTGGGACGGTTCGGCAACTTCAGCATGATCGACGGCAGTGCAGAACATACGACACTGGCGGAAAAATCGGTGAACTTCGTTGTAGCTGGGCAGGCATTTCACTGGTTTCGACCCGAACAGGCCAAAACTGAGTTTGCTCGCATCCTCAAACCGGGCGGTTGGACGGTCCTTGTCTGGCACGACCGGGACACTCAAACGACGCCCTTTCTTAGTGCTTACGAAGATTTCCTGCTCACGTATTCTGTCGATTACCAAAGGGTCGACCACAAAACCGTTGCAAGCCCTGAGGCGATCACGCAATTCTTCTCTCCGAGCCAGGTGCAACTCATCTCCCAACAAACCCGGCAACACTTCGATTTCGACGGATTGCGGGGAAGGCTATTGTCTTCTTCGTACGTCCCGAAGGAGGGCGCGGCGGCGGAAGCAATGCTCCAGGAACTGCCTGCGCTTTTCTCGCAGTTCGCCCAAGATGGGCAAGTGGTCATCGAATACGAGACGAAGATCTATTGTGGGCACTTGACCCCATGAACGTCACCAACCAGCAGGATCAATCTGAAGTTGTATTGCGCGCGGAGAGGTTAAGTCGAGCGGTTGCGGACAAATCCATCCTAAGCGACATATCGTTCGGTGTTGCGACTGGCGATTTACTGGGCATTGTTGGCGCCAGCGGCTCCGGCAAGAGTTCCCTGCTGCGCCTGCTGAATCGATTGGACGAGCCAACCAGCGGTACCGTGTACATCGACGAGCAGGACTATCGCCAATTGCCGCCGCGTGAACTTCGGCGGCGTGTTGGCATGGTCACACAGCGACCGTTTCTTTTCCCAGGTGATGTGGCATCAAATCTGCGTTTTGGCCCGGAGCAGCGGGGCGAACATTTGCCAGACGCAGAAATTGGGCAATTGCTCGAGCGAGTCGGTCTACCGGAATTCGCTGGGCGCGAAGTCTCGGTCCTGTCCGGAGGCGAGCAGCAGAGAGTGTCGCTTGCGCGCGCGTTGGCTAATCGTCCTGAGGTGTTGTTGCTTGACGAACCAACATCGGCCCTGGATGAAGGTTCAAAGCTCGGCATCGAAGAACTGATTGCCGGACTGGTTCGAGATCATGGCTTGACCTGCGTCATGGTGACGCATGATCGGTATCAGGCACGCCGGATGTGTAACCGCGTGATACTGCTGGAAGACGGGCGATTACTACAGAGTGGAACTGCAATGGAGGTGTTGGGTGCTTAAATCGCTATTTCCCTCCCAGATTGCACTGGGCTTGGCACAAGCGGCAATTGCAGCCGTGATGGCACTCGCGGTTGTAGTCCTGGCGCGAAGGCGAAACGTCCACTTGGAAAGCGATGCGGCCGTCGCGTTGCTGCGCGGCATTGTACAGATTGTTGCCGTGGGATCGATCCTGGCATTGCTATTGAAGGCGCCGCGTTGGACAAGCGTGTTTCTGCTCACTGGCATGGTGCTGGCAGCGGGATCGATTTCGGCGAAGCGGGCGAAGAACATTCCTGGCGCCGCCAAGGTCTCGACGTATTCAATTGCAGCAGGTGCGGGACTGGTGACCGCGATCATGACATGGGCCGGCGTGATTGATACGGCCATCACCTCGCTGATTCCTGTCGGTAGCATGATCATCGCGAACGCCATGAATACCAACGGGCTGGCCTTGAACCGCTTTCGTTCAGAAGTGCTGGCACATGCGGGCGAAATCGAGACGGCCCTGGCTTTGGGAGCTGCGCCCGAGGTGACAGTCGCGAGCTACGCCGAATCGAGCATTCACTCTTCGCTCATTCCCGCCATTGATAACTTGCGGTCCTTAGGCATCGTGTGGATTCCCGGCTTAATGACTGGAATGTTGCTTTCCGGCGCGAATCCCATGTACGCGGCAATCTATCAGTTTGTTGTCATTGCGATGATCCTGGCATCGTCAGGTCTGACTTCCCTGCTCAGCACCATGATGATCCGGTCGCATGCGTTCTCGCCCGCGGAACAATTGGTGCTGAAAGGTGCAGTTTAGGGTTCGGCGTCAGAGAAACTTCCGGGCAGTGGCAACTTTCCAAGAATGGGCCCGGTTTAGCCTGCATTCGCTCCGCCCCCCCTCCCCCGGTTCTTTAGAATCATTAACTTGGCATGATTTTCCAGCTAAAGTATTAAAGCTAATGGAGTTATATGTAACTAATTAAAAGGAAAAGGGTTGCGCGCTCGAAATGTGTGGTGTCTACCGCACTTATTGTAGGAGAAGTATTACTAATGAGTTAACAATAGACAGCATAAGTTGTAAAAGAGCTAACAAGCGGAAACGCGCACTGAGCGCCCCCGGTGGGGTGTAGAACACGACACCCAACTTATTATTGTGATTTCGGGCAATGGGGAAAGCAAGGAAAACCAGCCGCTAGCCGGGTACTTCGGTAACCACTCCAAACAATAATCCAGCGAAAAAGTGCGGGATTGGGCCTCACACGTCCAGCGTATAGCGGGCAGCGGCCAGCCGGTACATCCGCCGCCACACCAGCCGATTAATGGTCACAACGATGATGGCCATGACGATGGTGGAAGCCAGGAGCAATGCGAAGTTTCCGGCATCCGTAGCACGAGAGATTACGGCGCCAAGGCCGACTGTCGTATAGGTCTGATCTTTGAGCCGAAAATACTCGGCCACAATGCTTGCGTTCCAAGCGCCGCCCGAGGCCGTTACCATTCCGGTGACGAGGTAAGGGAAAATGCCGGGCAGGATGAGCGTCCGCCACTTCTGTATCTTGGAGAATTGAAATAGTGCCGCAGCTTCCTTCAAGTCGGTTGGGATCGCCATCGCCCCAGCGATCACATTGAACAGGATGTACCACTGCGTGCCCAGCAAAAGCAGAAGAACTGAACCTATTCCCATGCCGCCCCCAATCTTGATCAACAACAGGAGGACGATGGGAAACAATGCAGTTGCGGGAACGGACGCCGCGATTTGTGCCAACGGTTGAGCAAATCGGGCCAGCCGAGGATTGAAGCCGATGGCAACGCCGACTGGGATGGTCCAAAGTGCCCCGATGAACAACGCAGCCACTACACGGAGGAAGGTGGCACCGGCCCCGGTCAGGAGCTCCCGATATTCCTCCCGGTTCAACTGGCTCATCATGCCAGTAGCGCGCGCCATGGCATAGAGAACGGCGCAAATCGTGACGGCGGCGATCATGCGTCCCACCCAGACCTTCCACGCTGGGGGAGCGGCATTGCATTCGGCAGAGTGATGCTGACGGGCAAAACGCAGAGCCAACCACTCGCCTGCTGGCCCTATCGTCCGTCTCTGCATTCGCACCAGTCCGCGCGAATGCTGAATAAAATGCAAAAACCATGATTGGGGAGCGTCTGAACTCTCTACCTGCTCCATTTTGAATTTCTCGGCCCACGCAATGACCGGACGCCAGACGATCTGATCGATCAACACGATAACGGCGATCATAGTGCCGACGCCCCACACAATTGAGCGCGTGTCCCCCGCGCTGGCCGCTGTCTGCAGGTATGAGCCCAGCCCTGGAAGTCGAAAGTCCTTGTCGCCCAGCACGAACATCTCGCAGGCCATCAGGAAGAACCAGCCGCCAGCGACCGACATCATCGAGTTCCACACCAGTCCGATGACAGAGTACGGCAACTCGATATTGGTAAACCTCTGGTACCAGTTGAATTGATAGATCGCACCTGCTTCGCGCATTTCGCGTGGGATGCTCTTCAGCGACGAGTAAAAGCTGAAGGCCATGTTCCATACTTGCCCGGTAAAAATCAGCAGGATCGCGCCTAACTCGACGCCCAACTGATGGTGGGGAAACAGCGCCACCATGGCCAGCATGACCCCAGGCAGAAAGCTGAGGACCGGTATCGACTGCAGGATGTCGAGCAAGGGAACCATAATGCGCTCCGCCCTGGCGTTGTAAGCGGCAACGTAGCCATATACAAGCGTAAAGGCGAGCGAGAGAACGTACGCCACTGTGATGCGAAGCAACGAATAGGCCGCATAGACCGGAAGCATCGCCGGGCTGCGCGAGATCTCTACGTGGGGATTGAACGGTCCGAACCAAGTTCGCGCCAGAACCACGACGACGTAGAGGAGCGACAGACCGCCGGCAAAAATGAAGAAGTCGGTGACCACCGACCAGGTTTGGGTGGGCAGTAGCGACCAGGGGCCTTTACCAAAAATGCGCGCCGGGAGCGAGGTCGAGCGCGCCATCAGCCTTCACCGGCGATGGGAGCAGCGTCAGCAGCATCGCTATGCGAAAGCCGTCCAGTCTCGGAATCATAATTGAAGATTTCCGCGTACCGGCCCCAGTTGAGGATCGTCTCAAACTGGCGCTCGACTTCGTCCGTGGTGAAGTGCTCGTCGAGAATATCGCGGAAAAATTCCTCGCCAATCGCGCGGTCGCGTTTGGCGTGCAGCGTGTTCTCAATCAGTCGGAGGATAGCGATGTTCTTCAGAGCTGCGTCGCGAAACATCTCCTTCTGCGTCTGGATATCGGCCTCGCCAAACTGGCGGCCCTCCGGGGTAATTTCGACATCGCCCTCGTGAAGCAACGCAAAGCCGAGCATCACAGAAGCATCGACAATGGGCAGAATGTCATCCACATCCATGGCCAACTCATCCGCCAGCTTGTACAGGTCGTCTCGCCCACCACGATCCACCAGCAACTCCATGAAGCCGGCTATGCCACCGGGGCGGGCATGGGGCAGCATTTGAAACTTGGTGCGCTCTCGGTTCTTGCCGCTGGCGGACGAGGCCACCGACGACTGCGGCATCGCAAGGTCATCATCGGGCTTGGTGAGTGCCTTGTAGATGAAATCAACATAGGCGAGGAACCGCGGCGATTTCCGGTCTCGGTACTGAGGAATGTCGATCTCAAAATCAGAGCGAATTCGGGCGGGATTGCGTCCCAGCACGATAACACGATCGGCCAGCAGGACCGCTTCCTCAATATTGTGAGTCACGATGAAGATACAGGTTGTCGGCATCTTCTTGCTCAGCCACAATTCCAGAAGTTCGGAACGCAGATTCTCGGCGGTCAAGACATCCAGCGCTGAGAACGGTTCGTCCATGAACAGCACTTCGGGTTCGACCACCAGCGCACGAGCGAAGCCGACGCGCTGCTTCATGCCGCCCGAAAGTTCCTTGGGATAGGCGGTTTCAAAGCCGTCGAGACCGACGGTGTCGATCATTCGCAGAGCACGTTTATGGCGTTCCATAGCGCCAATGCCGCGCGCCACCAGTGGCGCTTCGACGTTGTCGATCACCGTCAGCCACGGGAAAAGTGCGAAACTCTGGAAGACGATTGACACGCTTGGAATCTGTCCGGCGAGCGGCTGGCCATGCCACAGCACCGTGCCGGACGATGGCTGGGAAAGACCCGTAAGGATGCGGAGTAGGGTTGACTTGCCGGAACCCGAAGGCCCGAGGAGAGCAATGATCTTCCCCGGCGTGACATCAATGTCGGTCGGAGCGATGACCTGGATACGGTTCCCGTCAGGCTGAGGATAGTACTTTTCAACTGCGCGAGCTTGGATGATCGCGTCGGACAACGGAAGGCTCCTGGATTTGTTCCTTCCTAGTCTATGGGGTGACGGTGCTTGCCGACAATCAACGCGCAGGCCATTCATGTGAAAGAACCGTGAATTCGCCGACGGCAAACGCGTCAGTGCGCCATCGGCTTCGCGGCATCTAACGCCAGGTTCACTTCCAGAACGTTCACACGGGCTTCGCCCAGGTATCCCAACTGCCTAGGGCTGGAGTATTTAGCAATAATCGCACGCACCTGGTCTTCAGAGAGGCCACGCTCACGAGCGATGCGCGGTACCTGAAAGTCCGCGCCGGCCGGCGAAAGATCGGGATCGAGTCCCGAAGCGGGGAAACCTGTCTCTAGCTGGCTCGCGGCGATGCCGCGAATGTAAATCGCTCTTTGACAATTC
>OBLW0100002466.1_pt1 | contig 14929 bp, 7 predicted proteins | sample 1520161 | NCBI WGS metagenome assembly OBLW01 (sample SAMEA3539309, study PRJEB22396) | soil metagenome | biome: tundra; feature: field; material: soil | place: USA | collected 2010-05 | depth 0.15 m
ATCTCGCGTGTGTCGAGATCGTCCGGATCGCGGCGCAAGGCGGCAATGTACCTGGTGTAGTCCTGGCGCATGGCTTCAGACTTCCCGGGTGCGGCCCATTTCTGTCTCAGCGCGGCCAGTTTCCCCTCGATCGCGGTGCGTCTCTCGCCGAAATCCGCTTGGGCCGTGAACGGGGGTTGGAGCATCATCCCCAGCATTTCCATGGCGGACCTGTCTTGTTCCCAGTCGGTGAAAACGAGTGCTTCGGCAACCTGGCTTTCCGAAAGAGCGGGGCCGTCCACCTTGCGCTTGCGGATGCCTTCCGGCAGCGCGGCTTCCACGTGGGGAAGAAGCGTGTTCGCCAGCAGGTAGTTGCCTGCAAAATTGAGGTGAACATGCTCGTAGAACACTTCGTTTCCAGGCACACCCGCTTCCCCTCCAGCCGCATCGGCAAAGGTCCGTTCGAGATCGGCCAGTTGAACTCCCGGCCCCGCCGCCGCGGCGACTTCGCGAATAGACTGGTTGATGCGCGTATCGGCGCGGAAGCGCAAGGCGTCCAGGTTCAGCGCCCGGACAAAATGCTCCTTCGCTTCCCCGGGTTTTTGGAGGGCAAGCAGACAGCCGGCCAGACGGTAATGCAAATCCGCAAAACCATCATCCAATCGGGCTGCCTCACGAAACTCGTCCACCGCATCCGGGCAACGCCCGGATTTGGCTTTCTGCACCGCCTCGTCGTACAACCGCTGCCAGCGGGACTTATCATCCGCGCTCAAGCCCGGCCGGTGGACGGAAACAAACGGGGCGTTATCTTTCAGATTGACCGGAACGGTCGACAGGATCACGCTCGCGCCGGCCCTGCGGGCGGCACCGCAAACGACGGCCAGATTGCCGCGAAGATTCTCGTATACGGTTGGCAGTCTGGGGTCGTCCTCTGCCACGTAGTGGCCGAGAAACATGGCCATGCCTTCCCATTCTCGCGGGTTGTCCGTCTTGCGAAAACGCGAAATCAACTTCTCCAGCAACTGAGCGGTTCTTGTGGACTTGAACCAGATCCCGGTGCGAATCAGCGAAAGCGAAGGAGAATAAGCCGCCAGAACAGTGCCTGGACCATACGGTCCGACCACCTCATTGTTGCCCACCAGGACGATAAAGAGGTCAGGTTTGGCGCGCGCACTGTCGGCGGCGATGGGAACCACAACGTGGGAGTTGATCGCCGTCATGGCCGTGTTGATGACTTCGAACTTCGCCCCCCGATAGCGGTTCTCGAGCAACACTCGCAGCATCCGTGCAAAACCGAATGCCGGTTCCGGAACGCCCATGGCCGCGGAGTCGCCCAGGATGAAGATGCGATAAGTGTCGGGGCTCTTGCCGTCGGGTACATAGTTGACCACGGGGACCCGCGCGATGGAGGGGGGAAAGAAACGCCAGCCAAATTTTTCATTGGAGGCGGACGCGTTTTTTCCGTCGATCCGGACAAAGAACCCGGTAGGGTAGCCGTAATGGAAAACCGTGAGCCCCAATTCCAGGGCCAGGAAAGGCAAGACGCCCGCGGCAACAGCCACCGCACCGGTCCGGAGCCAGCGGAGCCAGCGCGGCCGGCGGACGCGAGTGGCGGGGGCTGGTTCCGGCTGGGGCTCTGCCGCGGGTCGGGGCACAGAACCAGCCGCCTGGCGGCGCCGGCGCTTTCCCGTATTGGAATCCGAGTTACGCATGGTCTCTTAGTGCGAGTAAGTCTGTGGGGCAGAACCCCTGGTCTGCGCGGATCCCTCTGGACAACTGCGACATGCCGGCGAGGCGTCGGCCGCAGTCCAGGGGGCTTGCCCCGCGATTAATGCTGGTGTTCGGTTGTGCGAAAAGTCCGCGGCATTGGGCTATCCAGCCTGCTGAGCCGCAACCAAAGTGATGTTGCGCCAAGCCCGGTGGGCGGAAGATATTAGCCCACGGCGTGAGCAATGGGTTCGGGTAGCCAATTGACCAGCCCCAAAACGGGGCGCAAGAAGCAGCACGGTGGGAGCCCTGGAAGGGGTGTAATACAAGCAACCCGCCGGCAATGGCGTTCGCAAGCGCACCTGCTCCGCGGGGAGTGAAATGAACAAACTCTACGAAGTTGTCGGCGCCATGGAGGAGTCTGGCGGCGTCCACCAACACGAGATTTCGATTGGCTGCCTCGCTGCGGATTACGTCATTGAGGCGGTTTTCCATGTCGAGAAAGCCGCCTTCATCCAGCATGGGGTAGAGCGTGCGCCAGGCGATCAGCATGGCCTCATCTCCCGGAGCGGCCGATGCGCCGAATCGGGTAGCGTGGGTCACCAACAGAGCTTGCACCTGATGGCCTGCCAGCGTATCCAGGAGGCGCGACAGGTCGCGGTGGAATCGGAGCACGTTCGACTCCGGGATCCGCTTCAGGACAACTCTATTGCGGGTCTGAAGCTCGATGGCGATGCGCCGCGCCCCGGTCTGGACGAATTCGGGAATATGTTCGCTCAGCAGAGAGGAGATCTTTCCAGCGATGCGAGGGCGGAATTTCGGCGTCTGCGGCTGGGTGGACGGCACGAAATTTTCCGGAGGCGGGTCGATATAGATGGCCAGGCTGGGATAAAGGACGGCGACCGACGGGCGGACCTGACGGATCACGGCCGCCGCACGCCGGTCAAAGCTGCTGAGCGATTGTCCGGGCAGACCGGCGTTTACCACCTGATATCGCTCCGAACCAGACCGCCGATTGAGTTCCCGCTCCAGTTGTTTCGGAAACTCCATCCCTTCGGGCTCGTAAAGGCCGAACGTTTCCGAAGAGCCGATGCACAGAATTCTCTCGCGATTCTCCCGCAGGTCCTCGCCGCGAAAGCCCAGCCGGTTCATTCTCCACTTGGCAAAGCTGGCGTTCGGCCGCCCGGCGATGCCAAATTCATCCGTTGTGGTTAAGACCGATTGATCGTAAGCGCCGAAGAACGGTGCGCCATCGGTCCAGGCTTCGTCCACTCGCGCGCAAATCTCCCAGACGGCGAGAAAAATGCCGAGCGCGGCGGCCAGACGAATTGGCAATTGACTCGGGGGCATGCCTCAAAACTGGAAATAGATGAACGACTTGGGTACACCGCCGCGAAACAGCACCAAGTATAACAGGACGGCGTAACAGGCAGCTCTCATCTCCATGGTTACCCACCGGAAGCCGAGGAAGTCCAAGCGCCGGGTGAAGTACTGGATCATCTGAATGAGGATCAGCGGCGCGGCGAACCAGGCCACACGGCCCGCCAGTTCGAGGTCGAAGATCTGAAATGGGTGGAGCAGCGCCGCAGTCATCACGGCGAGTTGGGCAAGCGACCTGGCGCGAAAGATGAGCCATCCGTAACAGGTCAAATGGAAGAACACGACTACCGAGAGCAAGTGGGAAGCGCCTTTCAGGAAGCGCGATTGAAAACTCCATGCGCGGGAGAGAAATGGCGCCAGCGCATGGTATGCCGTCAGTAAGACACCGTGGTACACACCCCACAGGATGAAGGTCCAGGCGGCGCCGTGCCACAATCCGCCGAGGACCATCGTGATCATGAGGTTGGCGAACATGCGCGCCCGCCCGCGCCGGTTTCCGCCCAGCGGCACGTAGAGATAATCGCGCAGCCAGGTAGACAGGCTGATATGCCAGCGGCTCCAGAACTCTTTCGGATTCCGTGCGAGATAGGGCAACCGGAAATTGAGCATGAACTCGAAGCCCATGAGCTTGGCCACGCCGCGGGCGATGTCGGTATAGCCGGAGAAATCGCAGTAGATCTGAAAGGCGAACGCGTAACCGGCCAACAGCACCTGAAAGCCGCCGGGGTGAGATTGGGAAAACAGTTGGTTCACCAGCGGCGCCAGATTGTCGGCGATGTATACCTTTTTGAAATAGCCCCAGGCGATCAGATGGACGCCGTCGACAATCCCGTCGAAATTCGGATGGCGCGGGTTGGTGACTTGGGGCAACAGGTTGTTGGCCCTCTGGATGGGGCCCGCGACCAGGTGGGGAAAATAGAGAACCGCAAGCAGAAAGTCCAGGTAACTGCCGGTTGCGTGGAACTGCCCGCGATACACATCGATGGTGTAGCTGAGCGCCTGGAACGTGTAGAAGGAGATGCCGACCGGGAGAATCACCTCCAGCGCCCAGAAGCTGGCATGATAACCAAATTGCTGGAGCAGATCCCGCATCGAGGCGGCGAAGAAATTGAAATATTTGAAAAAGCCCAATAAGCCGAGATTTGCCACCACGCTCAGGACCAGGTACGGCTTCCGCGACGGAACCAGTCCCCCGGCGGCGATGATTTCTCCCATGCGCCGGGCGGACCAATAGTCGATCGACGTGGTAATCAGCAGAGGAGCCAGGAACCGCCAGTCCCAACATGCGTAAAAGAACAGGCTCGCCAGCAGCAGAAAACGATTCTGGTATTTGTGGGAAAGCGGATAGTAGATTGCGAGAACAATCGGCAGGAAGAGCACGAATTGGAAGGAATTGAACAGCATCCGGGAGGCCTAATCCTGTACTCGAATCAGAAGGATTTGTAGCCAAGCATCGAGAGCCCGCCGCCATCAACCAGAATCAGCAGCACCAGCAGAAAAAGCAGGATCAGAAGGGCCGGAAGAAACCAGACGGCGCGGCGAAAGCGGGCAGGTTTTCGAGATTCCGGTTCCGGCATAGAACCTCCAGCACTCAGTCACTTCAATCCACGGCATGCGCGGAACGAGAGCGTGCCGCCAAGTCAGCTTATCACGCCCCCAAGCATCGCGCCAAGCCCGGCGACGGGCTGAGAGAGTTCGACTCGCGGTAATAGGACAAAAGCGATCTTCGATACCTGAAGCGCTTCAGACCTCTCGTTCAGGACGCGTCCCCGGCGCATTCCAGGATTCTTCATACCGTATTGGAATGTACACGCTGCCATTCCGGCCATATTGGCCTTGACACCCTCCGGGCTGGGGGGTAAAATCAACCTCGTATTGAGGAGTAGTGTCTCGCTGGCCCTTACATTATCGTTAACTTAAACGTATGGAATGACCCGCCCCCGCGGACTGCGGTTGGGCGGGTGTTGGCGAGGTGAGCCAACAGGGGATCGCTGACTGGAAGTTAGGTTCATTTCCCAAGTCTGGAGTGAAAGGGGTCGTCAAACAATGAAAATCAAAACTAAGATCGCCTTGCTTATAGCATTTGCAATCTTAATAACCGCAACAGCTTACGGCCAGGAATTTCGGGCCACAATCTCAGGATTGGTAACCGATAGCACCGGATCGGCCGTGCCCGGGGCTACCGTGGAAGTTCGTAACGTCGGCACAAATGTGGCCGTTACAGTGAAAACCCAGCCCACCGGCGATTACACCGTTCCGTTCCTGGTGCCAGGAACCTACACCGTGACCATTGAGGCGGCCGGATTCAAGAAGTTCGTGCAAAGCGGGATCGTGCTGGAAGTGGCGCAGAAAGCCGGCGTTAGCGCCGCGCTCCAGGTTGGCGCCCAGACTGAATCGGTCACCGTGGCTGCCGACGCGGCCATGCTCGATACGGAGTCGGCTAACCAGGGCGGCACCATCGACCCGCAGAAGGTAGCGGAATTGCCTATGAATTCCCGCAATCCTTATGTTTTGACTATGATGATGCCGGGAGTCGAATTCCGCGGCAATCTTTCCTGGTTGCGCCCGTTTGACGGCTCCACTTTTGTCCAATGGGACTTTAACGGTGGCGCGCAGGGCTTCAACGAGGTTTTGATCGACGGGGCGCCCAACGATACCCTGGCCGGCGGCGGCTATGGCGTCGGCTACGTACCGATTGTCGATGCGGTGATGGAAATGAGGGTAATGAGCAGCCCGTACGACGCCCAGTTCGGCCGCACGGCCGGCGGCGTTTCAAACACCATTACCAAGAGCGGCGCCAATACCGTGCATGGCTCCTTGTATGAGTTCATGCGGCGTCAGGCGCTCGACACCAATACCTTTCAGAACAATGCCATCGGCGCCGCGAAGCCGCAGCACTTTCTGGACCAGTACGGCTTTGAACTGGACGGCCCGGTCTTTATTCCAAAGGTCTATAACGGCAAGAACAAAATGTTCTTTACCGTCGCCTTTGAGAGGTATCGGGAGGCCTCGCCAAATCCCCTGTTCGATTCGGTTCCCGAACCGGAATTCTTCAATGGGGATTTCAGCAAGCTGACTAACTCAGCCGGCCTGCCAATCACAATTTACGATCCCAACACCGGCGTGGCCAATTCCTCGGCCTCCAGCGGGTGGCAGCGCACACCCTTCCCCGGCAACCAGATTCCGCTGGCCAGGATCAGCCCGATTGCGACCAAGATCCTCAGCTATACCCTCAAACCAAATTGCACGACCCCTGGACAGGGCTACTCCATCGACGATCTTTGCCTGAACATCGCAGACGTCGATCATTTCCACAACATGCTGTACAAGTGGGATTACAATATCAACGAAAAGAACCACATCTTCCTGCGGTATGGTGGCTTCAACCGCCAGGAACACCGCCCCTACAACGGGCTGACAGCTTCGCCCGGTGTCGATGGTCAGGAACCTTACTACCGCATTAGCAATTCGGCCGTGGCGGACTGGGTTGCAACCGTCAGTCCCACGTTGATCGCCAACGTGCACGGCTCCTACACCCGTTTCATCGAGTGGGGCTACGGCATCGCCAACCAGGACTTTGACCTGACGTCGCTGGGTTTCCCCGGCTCGCTGGTCAACGGTCTTCCCAACGCCAAGGATTTCGGGATTTACGCGTTCGACAACTACAACCCGCTGGGCCGCTCGCAGGTTCTGAACCTGGATAACGATTTTGCCTTGAACGGGAATATCACCAAGATCTACCACAAGCACTCCATCCATGCCGGAATCGATGTTCGCCAGCACAACTACGAGATTCAGAACACGGGCAACATCTTCTACTTCGACTCGCACAACGATATGACGCAGAAGACTTACAATGTGTCCGATTCCACCAGCGGCAACTCCATGGCCAGTTTCCTGCTGGGGCAGCCGACCTCGGGTAGCGGCATCAATATCCCGCTTTTTTCGTGGTGGAAACAATGGTACGAGGCTGTGTTCGTTCAGGACGACTGGAAAGCATCGTCGCGCCTGACGCTGAATCTGGGTTTCCGCTGGGATATTTATCCGCCCACCAGAGAGAAGTGGAACCGCCAGAACGGCCCCTTCAGCACCACGGTAGCCAGTCCTCTGGCCAGCCAGATCAATGGGGCGAATTATCCCGCGTTCCCCACCCTGACCAACATCTCGGGTGGCCCGACCTTCGTGGGCGTAAGCGGCGCCGATGGGGCCTCTTCGCTCTATAAGACTGACTGGCACGACTTGCAAGCGCGCATTGGCGGCGCATACCGGATCAACGATAAGCTGGTGGCGCGCGCCGGCTACGGAATGTACTACTTCAATGTCAACAACGACTGGAACCGGACGACCGGATTCAGCAGTTCCTCGCCGCTGAACTATAGCAATACCAACGGCGAGCTGCCTATCATCACCGCACCGGGCGGAATTCTCTCGAACCCCTATCCGACCGGCTACCTCACGCCCACGGGTTCCTCGCTCGGCCCGCTGACTTACGCCGGACAGGGATTCAGCGCCTTCAATCCCAATTTTACTCCCCCGCGGACGGACCAGTTCTCGGCGGGCCTGCAGGCCCACGTTAGCGCGAGCTCAATGGTCGAAGTCTCTTACGACGGTTCGCGCGGCTACGGTCTTCAGATGACCGGCATCCCGTACAACGAACCCAGCCTGGCCAACCGCAAGACCTGCAATATCATGGAAGGTGGTAGCCCCAACTATTGCAATACGCTGGTGCCCAACCCGTTCCAGGGAAACGCGGCTTTCAATGGCACGTCTTTCTACACCGCGTCTACCATCACCCGGTATCAACTGTTGAACCCCTTCCCGCAATTCGGGGCCATTTCGCAACTGGGCAACAACGGCGGCCACACGTGGTATAACTCGGCGCAATTCCGCTACACGTTCAAGGCCAGGAACGGCTTGAACCTGAATGCCAGCTACGTGCTCTCAAAGTGGATGCAACGCAGCGGTTACACCGACCCCTTCGCCGGAGTGTTCAACCAGAGTCCTGCTCCTGGCGACCAGACCCACGTTGTGAAGATCACGGGCGTTTATCAGCTTCCGTTCGGCAAGGGCAAACATTTCCTGGCCGGCGCAGGCGGCGTTGCCAACCGCGTGATTGGCGGCTGGGAGTTCACTTCGAACTATCAGATTCGTTCCGGAGAGCCCGCGAACCTGCCGGGTAACGTTCTGATGCTGCAGAACCCGGCAGCTCACAGTGTCAACTGGGACCAATACCAGCCGCGCATCTGGAGCAACTGCGTAGAGGTGATGGACAACAACGGCAACATCACGCCGGAGCCCTACAGTGTCCAGGCTGGCTGTACTTCGAGCCAGTATGCCTGGTTGATTCTGCCCACCTATTCGCCAAACGTCAACCCCAGCACCAGCGGGCAGATGCGCATGTCGCGCGAGACCTTCATGGACTCCTCGCTCAACAAGAACATCCAGATTACCGAACGGGTACGGTTTGAGTTCCGCGCCGAGGCGTTCAACTTCCTCAACCACTTCTCGTACGGCACCACGAACATCAACACGACGGCGACCAGCGCCCAGTTCGGGACGTTCACCCCGTCGACGCTTTCGACCACTACTTCCGTGTACCCGCGCCAGATCCAGCTGGGATTCAAGCTGCTTTGGTAAGGAACCGTTAAGAGGTTGATGAAATAGGCTTAGGCGCCGGCGAACGCGGATTCACTTAGGTTGAAAAACCCAAAGTGGTCCGCGTTCATCGGCGTCTGATTTTGGGTTTTCCAGCATCCCGTTCCAGGACAAGAAGAGGATTTATATGCGAATATCGCGTTTTACTCCACGCCGTTGCGCGGCTCTGCTGCCATCGGTCTTTCTCATGCTGCTCTGCGCCTTGGTTGCAAGCGCGCAGGCGGATATGAACGGCTATTGGGCCTTTCATGTCAAGGACGGAGGCGTAGCCTATTTCCAATTGCAGCAGAACGGCGAGAACGTCAGCAGCGTTTCACCAGCCGGCCGGGGCGGCGGCGGTGGTGGCCGCGGAGGCGGGTTGACCGGCACTCTGCATAATGGCAAACTGCACCTGGAAACCGCTCCCCCGGCAGCTGCGCCCGCGGGCGCGCCGGCTCCGGCTGGGGCCGCGGGCGGACGCGGCGCCGCGCAGGTGCGCATAACGGTATACGACGGCGCTGTCACCAACGCTAACCGCGTCGACGTCAGCAAGACTACCACCGGCGGGAAAACGTATCCAGGCTGGTTTGAACGCGTACCCCGCGAAGAGGCTGTTCCGAACCGCGTCGCGCCCCCCGAGTTGCACGACGTTCCGGATAACGGCCTGGCGCGAACGCCCCCAATGGGATGGAACAGTTGGAATAAGTTCCAGGATGAGTTCGACGACGCTACCGTTCGCGGCATGGCCGACGCCATGGTGTCGAGCGGTATGGCCAAGGCCGGCTACACCTACATCGTGGTGGACGAAGGCTGGACCAGCGGGCGCGACGCCAGCGGCCACATCATTGGCAACGGCAAGTTCCCCAACATGAAGGCACTGGCCGATTACGTCCATTCCAAGGGCCTCAAGATCGGCATCTACTCTTCGCCCGGGCCGCAATCCTGCAGCGGAAGAATGGGCGGCGGATACGAAGGCAGCTTCAACCACGAGGATGACGACGCCATGACCTTCGCCAACTGGGGCTACGACTATCTGAAGTACGACTGGTGCAGCGCGCGGGGTGTTTACGACGGCACGCGCGAGGCCAATCAGGGCGCTTACCAGAAGATGGGAGAAGCGTTGCTCAAGACCGGACGCCCCATCGTCTATAGCCTCTGCCAGTATGGCTCGGGCGACGTCTGGAAGTGGGGCGCGAAAACCGGAGGCAACCTCTGGCGCACCACCGGCGACATCGGCGACCGCTGGGAATCCATGGAACAAAGGGGCTTCGGCAACATCGAAATCTCCAAGTACACCCGCGTGGGCCACTGGAACGATCCGGACATGCTCGAAGTGGGCAATGGCGGTATGACGGCCGATGAGTATCGTACCCACATGAGCCTTTGGTGCATGTTGCAGTCGCCGCTGATGGCGGGCAACGATCTGCGCAGCATGACCGACGAAACGAAGTCGATTCTCATGAATCCGGATGTCATCGCGCTCGATCAGGACCGGGAACCGCATCCGGTGCAGTACCTCTCCCAGCAGGGGAAATCTGAAGTGGTCATTCGGCAACTTAGCGGCGACGCCTACGCCGTCGGGCTGTACAACCGGGGAGACAATCCGGCCGAGATCAGCTTCCGGTGGGACGCCCTGAAATTCGACACCGGCCTCTATGGTTTTCGCCGGTTAGTGGCGCAGGATCTGTGGAAGCACGAACCCGTGCCGACTACCGGCGACACTTTCACCGCAACCGTGCCGAAACACGGCGTGGTGCTGCTGAGGGTTTCAATCGCAGCCGGACGCGGCGGATTCTGATTCCGAATCGCCGGTTTCCGCTTTGCTTGCAGGGCGGAAATCGGCTTGACGGGAACCTGAAAGTTAACGTTTTTTATTGACAATTCCGCAGAAGCCTGCTTAGCATGATGTATGCGCTTACGGCTCTGGTGCGCGCTCGCACGAGAGCCGTGATCCAAGGAGATCTTAAGATGGATTCGCGTTCCAGATTTGCTGCGTGCTTCGCCCTGATTGCGCTGTTGGCAGGAGCTGCCTTCGCGCAGCCCATGCTGGCTCCCACTCCGCCGATGGGCTGGAACAGTTGGGACTCGTTCGGTACCGGTGTCACCGAAGCCGAAGTCAAGGCCAATGCCGACTATATGGCCTCCAAGCTCGCCAAGGTCGGATGGCAGTACATTGTCGTGGATATCCAATGGTCGGAACCGAACCCGCAGTCGCATGGCTACCGTCCCGGCGCCGAACTGGTGATGGACGCCAACGGGCGGCTGGCGCCGGCGCCGAACCGCTTTCCCTCGGCGGCGGATGGTAAAGGATTCAAGGCGCTTGCCGACTACGTCCACTCCAAGGGCCTGAAGTTCGGAATGCACATCATGCGCGGGATTCCGCGCCGCGCGGTGGATCAGAACCTGCTGATTGCCGGCACCCAGTTCAAGGCGGCCGACGTGGCCAATAAGCAGTCGATCTGCCGCTGGAACTCCGACATGTATGGCGTCGACGTCACCAAGCCGGGCGGGCAGGATTACTACGACTCGATCGCCAGGCTGTATGCGCAGTGGGGTCTCGATTTCATCAAGGCCGACGACATGTTCGGCGGCGACCACAGCAGCGAAATCGCGGCCTTAAGCAAGGCCCTCAAGAACAGCGGCCGTCCCATCGTGCTCAGCCTTTCTCCAGGGAACCGCGATACGAATAACGTGGCGTTCGTCGCGCAGCAGGCCCAGATGTGGCGCATCTCGGGCGACTTCTGGGACCGCTGGCAGGATCTCAAGCGCCAGTTTCCGAACTTCACCAAGTGGAACCCCTACGTCAAGCCGGGCAACTGGCCGGATGGCGACATGCTGCCGCTGGGCCACATCGGCATCCGTGCCGAGCGGGGCGACCCTCGTATGTCCCTGCTGACGCACGATGAGCAGCGGACCTTGATGACCCTTTGGTCCATCGCCCGATCGCCCCTGATGTTCGGCGGGAACCTGCCGGATAACGACGATTTCACGCTAAGCCTGATCTCCAACGACGAAGTCCTCGCCGTGGACCAGGAGGCCACCAGCAGCAAGGAACTGTTCACCCGCGACAACCAGGTGGCCTGGGTGGCGGAACTTCCGGGTTCGCCGGCGAAGTACCTGGCCGTGTTCAATATCGGCGACAGCGCGGACGAGCAGATCAAAGTGACCTGGTCCGAACTCGGTCTTTCGCAGGATTGCGCGGTGCGCGATCTCTGGGAAAAGAAAGACCTGGGCACGGTGCCGGCCGGGCAGACCTTCAAAGTGGCTCCGCACGCGGCCGCTTTCTACAAGATCACGCCAGCCAAGGCAAAGTAGCGGGAGGTCTTATGTCCAGGACATCACGACGCACTTTTCTGCAGATGGCGCCGGCTGCCGCGGTGCTCACCGCCATCGGCCGGGCGGCGGACGGCGGTCCCGAGCCGTCTCCCACCACACTCTGGTATCAACAGCCCGCCACCAAATGGGAAGAGGCGCTGGCGATCGGCAACGGACGCCTGGGCGCCATGATTTTCGGGGGCGTCGAAAAGGAACGGCTGCAGCTCAACGAGATCACCGTCTGGTTCGGGAGGCTGGAACCCGAGCAGAACCGGCCCGACGCTTACAAGAGCCTGCCCGGCATCCGGCAACTGATCCAGGACGGCAAGTACGCGGAAGCCAGCAAGGCGATGAACGAGCAGCGTACCTGCCTCAAAGAGGGCCGGGCCGCCGCCGGGACCTATGGCTCCTACCAGGGGCTCGGCGATCTCAACTTCGAGTTCGCACCGCTGACCGGCACACCCACGGCGTACCGCCGCTGGCTGGATATCGGCGAAGCCGTCGCGGGAGTCAGTTTCAAGGTGGGTGAGGACACATGGACGCGCGAGTTGTTCTCCTCGGCGCCCGACCAGGCGATCGTCATGCGCATCGCCTGCACGCGCAAGGGTGCGGTCGGGTTCGAGGCGAAGCTCTCTCGCATCCAGTTCGCCGAGACAAAGCAGACCGGTCCCGACACGTTGACCATGACCGGCACCAGCGTGGGACTACCGGGCGACTTGAAATACGAAGCCCAGGTCCGCGTGCTGACAAAGGGCGGCTCAGTTTCCGCCGCCGGCGACAAGATCGCCGTGAAGGACGCCGACGAAGCCACCATCCTGATCGCAGCCGGCACCGACTACATCCTGGATTACGCCAAGAGTTACAAGGGGCCCGATCCCCACGCGGTGGTCACTAAGCAATTAAACGCCGCTGCCGTGCGCACCGCCGCGGCCATGAAGACGGATCACGTCAAGGACTACCAGCGCTACTTCAACCGCGTGTCGCTGAACCTGGGCAAGAGTCCCAATGCGTCGCTCCCCACCGATCAACGCCTGCGACGCTTCTCGGCGGGCGAGGAAGATCCAGCCCTGGTTTCGCTCTTCTACCAGTTTGGACGCTACCTGCTGATTTCCTCCAGCCGGCCGGAGAACCTGGTGCCCTCCAACTCGCAGGGCATCTGGGGCGATGGTCTGCGCCTGCCCTGGGGCTGCGATTACAAATCGAATATCAATTTTGAGATGAACTACTGGCCCGTCGAAACGGCCAACCTCAGCGAGTGCCACACGCCCATGCTGCGCCTCATCGCCGGCCTGGTGGAACCGGGCCGCAAGACCGCCCAGGCCTACTTCGACGCGCCCGGTTGGGTGATGGCCTACACTACCAACACCTGGGGCTGGACTGCTCCCGGCGGCAGCGGCCCTTATGGACCGTTCTTCTGCGGCGGAGCGTGGGTTTGCCAGCACTTGTGGGAACACTACAGCTTTACGCGAGATAAGGACTACCTGAGTAAGGTCTACCCGGTGATGAAGGGCGCAGCCGAAGCCTGCCTGCACATGCTGGTGGAAGATGAAAACGGCAAGCTGATCACCAACCCGTCCACCTCGCCCGAGAACAGCTTCAAGACGGACGATGGAGTTCGCGGCTGGACCTGCGCCGGCACCGCGGTGGAGCGGCAGATCATCTACGATCTGTTCCACAACACCGCCGCGGCATCCAGGATTCTGAAACTGGACGATGACTTCCGCAAGCAAATCGAAACAGCCCGGGCCAAGATCAGGCCGCCCGAGATCGGCAAAGGCGGCCAACTGATGGAGTGGGGCCAGGACTGGGACCTGAACGCTCCCGAACCGGGGCACCGCCACATTTCGCACCTCTTCGCACTGCATCCGGGACGGCAGATTTCCCCGCTCCGCACGCCGGAACTGGCCGCCGCCGTCCGCAAGAGCCTGGAGTTGCGCGGAGACGAAGGCACCGGCTGGAGCAAGGCCTGGAAGATTAACTGTTGGGCGCGCTTGCACGACGGCGATCATGCCTTCCGCCTGGTGCGCGAGCAACTCACCGCGGTGGACAGTACGCAAACCAACTACCAGCGCGGCGGCGGCACGTATTTGAATCTGTTTGACGCGCATCCTCCGTTCCAGATCGACGGCAACTTCGGCGCGCTTTCCGGCATTACCGAAATGCTGCTGCAAAGTCATTTGATGTTTGACGATCCGGCGGATATAGCCGCAGACCATTACGTCTTGGACCTTCTGCCCGCCACGCCCTCCGCCTGGCCGGACGGTGAGGTGAAAGGGCTGCGGGCGCGTGGAGGCCTCGAAGTCGATTTGAGCTGGAAAGCCGGCAAAATCGTATCGGCGGTGTTCCGGCCGGCAGTGGACGGAACCTGGCGGGTGCGTCCCCCGAAGGGACAGAACATCTCAGCCATTCGATCGAGGAGCGGCGCAGCGGCGTTAAATGCGCAGCCCGACGGGTCGGTTGAAGTAAGGCTGGCGCGCGGCAGTGAGTTCCGGGTGACGTTCGCCTAGAAAGACGGATGAGCTGCTCACGCAGCATCGGATTCACCGCACCTTGGCTGAGACCGGGGAAAGGGACGAAAATCGTAGAAAGTCCAGATTCCATCCTGCAGCACCACATCCAAACTGTAAGAAACAGCACCTTAACGAACATTCATAACCTGGGAAGCCCTCCGCGCATCTATAGTAGTGGATGTAACAGGAGGTAGAAGATGGCACACCGAATGGCGCGGCAGGCCGGTTTTGTGGCGGCTTTGCTGGGAATTCCGTTTCTGATGGTGGCACAAATTCAGGCGCCGGCTCCGGTTTCCGGGCAGCAGGCGCCGGTCCAGGCGCAGATGATGGCTCCGGCGCAACTGGATGACCTGGTGGCGCCCATCGCGCTGTATCCCGATGCGCTGCTGAGCCAGGTTCTGGTG
>OBLW0100002468.1_pt1 | contig 14920 bp, 15 predicted proteins | sample 1520161 | NCBI WGS metagenome assembly OBLW01 (sample SAMEA3539309, study PRJEB22396) | soil metagenome | biome: tundra; feature: field; material: soil | place: USA | collected 2010-05 | depth 0.15 m
ACTCAAGCGCTTCGCGCGCCAAGCCGAAATCCCTCTGGACGTTCCCTGGTATGACCTTGAAGCCGAACACCTGAAACTGATCGTGGATGGGGGCCGCGGTTTCGGCGGTGTTCGCGGTTTCTTCCAGCATCTCGAGCGCAAGAAGTACAAGCTGCATGTGCGTGTCTTTCTCAGCCGCTATCGCGGATACTCACTGTGCTCCGCTTGCGGCGGGACGCGCCTGCGCGTCGAGGCGCGCCAGGTAAAGATCGATGGCAAGAACATCTGCCAGGTGTGCAGTATGACGGTTGAAGAGGCAGCGCGTTTCTTCGGTCAACTCACGCTCTCGCCGCAACAAGCGGCAATCGCGGAAAAGTTGCTGATCGAACTTCAGGAACGGCTGCGCTTCCTCAACGAAGTTGGCCTCGAATACTTGACGCTTGACCGTCTGGCTACCACGTTGTCGGGAGGCGAAGCGCAGCGAATTCAGCTCGCCACTTCCCTCGGCTCGCGTCTGGTCGGCACCCTTTATGTGCTGGACGAGCCTTCGATCGGCCTGCACAGCCGCGATACTCACCGACTCATCAAGATCCTGCATGACCTGCGCGATCTGGGAAACACGATCCTCGTGGTCGAACACGATCCCGACATCATGCGCGCCGCCGACCACATTCTCGACCTCGGCCCCGGGGCGGGAGAAAGTGGCGGCAAGGTCGTCGGCGCGGGCACCTACAACGAGATCATCAGGATGCCCCACTCGCTTACCGGCCGTTACCTTGCCAACGAACTTCACATTCAGATTCCCTCAAAGCGCCGTCAACCGGGAACGCACAAGCTGCGGATCATAGGCGCTCGGGCGCACAACCTTAAGCACATCGATCTTGAAATCCCGCTCGGGATGCTGGTGGCGATTACCGGCGTCTCCGGGTCGGGAAAATCCTCGCTACTGCACGACGTGCTCTATCAGGCCTTGGCCACGGCCAAGCGGCAGGCGAATAGCGGCGCTTCCGGCGCGATTTTGTGGGACAGCATCGACGGTGACGAATTTCTCGATGAGGTCGTCCTGGTGGATCAATCGCCCATCGGCCGGACCCCGCGGTCGAATCCGGTTACCTATATCAAGGCTTTCGACATTATCCGCGAACTGTTCGCGTCGCTTCCGGAAGCAAAGAAGCGCGGCTTCCCTGCCGGCCATTTTTCGTTTAATGTGCCCGGCGGACGCTGTGAAAACTGTCAAGGAGATGGCACGGTCACCGTCGAAATGCAGTTTCTAGCCGACGTGGAGCTGATCTGCGATGAATGTAAAGGAACGCGCTACAAGCCGCAGGTGCTTGAAATCCACTACAAAGGCAAGAACATTCACGAGGTGCTGAACCTCACGATTCGAGAAGCGCTTAAGTTTTTTGCCGAAGTTCCCCGGCTCACGGACAAATTGCGCGTGCTCGACGAAGTCGGTCTAGGATACTTGCGGCTGGGCCAGTCGGCGACCACGCTCTCCGGAGGAGAAGCGCAGCGCATGAAGCTGGCCGCGCATCTTCAGCCAGGCACGCGCCAGCCTGTCTCCCGCTCGACGGGGCGAACCGGGGAAGGTGGTGACTCGCCGAGACACAAGCGACGCATGCTTTACATTTTCGATGAACCAACCACCGGCCTGCACTTCGACGATGTGAGCAAGCTGCTGTCGGCGTTTCGACGCCTGATCGATGCGGGAGGCTCGATTGTTGTCATCGAGCATAATCTCGAAGTGATCAAGACGGCCGACTGGGTCATCGATCTTGGCCCGGAAGGCGGAGATCGCGGCGGGAACCTGGTCGGGTCGGGTCCGCCCGAAGCGATCGCGGAGCTGGAAAACTCTTACACGGGACAGTATTTGAAGCATGTCTTGAATGGAAACGGCGTATGCAATGGTGACCAGTAGAGTCACCTGTTTTCAGTGAGGGCACGTGAACAGGTTGAATAGTGTGCTGGCGGACAAGGTCGTCCCTCCGGGACTTAAATCATATCTGCAGCTTAGCCCAGCGCTGAAGCGCTGGGCTAAGCTCGGTCGCCCCTCCGCGGCTGGATGTTCCCACGCCGGATATTCCCAAGCTGGACACTCCCACGAATGAGCCGCCCGTTCACCAAAGCGATCCTACATACAGTGCTGATTATTGTCCCGGTTGCTTGCGGCCTTGCTCAAACTCACACCACCGTCCGCCATCGCCGGGAACTCGTCGAGGACCAACCGCCGGAAATCGCGCAGGCCGAAGATGCGATCCAGAAAAATGATTTCAGCGGCGCCGAAACGCTGCTGAAGAAGGCGATCGAGAAGGACCCCAACAATTATCAGGCATGGTTTGATCTTGGATTCGTACTGAACCACCTCACCCGGACTGACGAATCGATCGCCGCGTATCGCAAATCGGTTGCCGCCAAGCCGGATGTTTTTGAATCGAACCTCAACCTCGGTTTGATGCTTGCCCGCGCCAATAATCCCGAGGCTGAACCATTTCTGCGCGCTGCCACCACGCTTACACCCACGGCTCATCCCGCCGAAGGCAAGGCCCGCGCCTGGCTTGCGCTGGCGCATTCGCTTGAAAATAAGAAGCCAGACGACGCGCTTGAGGCTTACCGCAAGGCCTCCGAACTTACACCTCAAGACCCCGAGCCTCATCTTTCTGCGGCTCTGCTCCACGAGCGTCAAAAAGAGTTTTCGGACGCCGAGACTGAATACAAGAAAGCAATGGCGCTCGATTTGCACTCGACTGATCCGCACAGCGTGGAAGCGGCCATCGGCCTCACCAATATCTATATGAAATCCGGCCGCCTCGGCGAAGCTGAGCCTTTGCTGCGTCAACTCGCTGCCCAACGCCCTGAAGACGCCGGCATTCACCTGCAACTCGGGCGCGTGCTTGTCGCGGAAAACAAGAAAGATGACGCCATCGCGGAACTTCAGGCGGCGCTCAAACTCTCGCCGGCAGACTCCGAGGTGCAACGCGAACTTGCCGATCTTTACGCTGGCGCCGGGAAGAACGATCTGGCGGAAGGCGCCTATCGCGCTCTGGTTGCCGCGCAGCCTAAAGATGCGGAATTGCATCGCGGGTTGGGGAAAGCCCTGCTGCTTCAGAAGAAATTCCCGGAAGCCCAACAAGAGTTTCTGGCAGCCCTCCGCCTGAAGCGCGATTGGCCCGAGGTCTACGTTGATCTGGCCTTCGCGGCCAACGAAAACAAGAATTACGAACTTACCATCAGAGCCCTTAACGGGCGCACCATGTTGAATGGGGAGATGCCTGCGATCTGTTTTTTTCTTCGCGCGACCGCTTATGACCACTTGCGGGACAACAAACAGGCTGCACTCGATTATCATCGCTTTCTGGGGGTTGCCAACGGGAAGTATCCCGATCAGGAGTGGCAGGCTACCCACCGTCTGATCGCGATTGAACCGAAGAAGCGATGATTGCCATGCGCCCATTTGCCGTGACCATGCTTCTGCTCGCACTCGCCTCCGCCTACGGCGTCGCCAAGGACGAAACTGTGGAGGAACTCAAGGCGCGCGTCGAAAGCGCACGGGTTGAAGACCGTCCCGAACTCTGCATTCGGATCGCACAACATCAGCTTCGAAATGCCGACAAACTGTACAACGAGGGCAAGGAGGACGAGGCTCGCGCCGCCGTCGATGACATCGTTACTTACTCCGAGAAAGCGCGTGACGCTGCCACGCAAACCAAGAAGCACCTGAAGAATGTCGAGATTGATGTCCGAAAGATTGCCGACAAACTGCGCGACATTAAACGCACTCTCGCCTTCGACGACCAGCCACCAGTCGAACAGGCCATTCGGCGCCTGGAAGACGTTCGCACGTCGCTGCTGAAAGAAATGTTCGCCAGGGAAAAGAAGAAGGAGAACAAATGAAGCTGGGGAACCGCCGGTGGCGCACCGCGGTCGGACTGGCGCTCTTGCTGGCTCTGTCTTTGTCACATCCGCTCCGCGCCCAGCGCCGCCGCGATCCACTCAATCCGCTGGAGATCGACCAACTCCGCGATGCCATGCTTGATCCCAACGAGCGCTTAAAGCTCTACGTTAAGTTTTCCCGCGATCGCATGACCAAACTGGAGCAAATGCGCAGCGACCCCAAGACAACCGAGCGCGCCCGCCAAACTCATGACATGTTGGAAGACTTTCTTGCTGTCTACGACGAACTGAATGACAACATTGACATGTACGTAGGCCGCAAAGATGACATTCGCAAGCCGCTGAAGATCATCATCGAAGCCGACACTGAGTTTCAGTCCAAGCTGCGCGCACTCAAAAGCTCCGCCAACACCAATGCCGCCGAGGCCGGTCAATACGAGTTCCTGCTGACCGATGCGCTCGACAGTGTCGACTCCAGCACGGAAGACCACCGCAAGACGGTTGCCGAAGTCGAGGAGTACATGAAGCGCAAGAAGAAGGGCAAATAAAGCGACGCCGTCCACGCAAACTTCTTTACCACGGGGGACACAAAGGAGACTGGGGAACCCGGTCCTTGCCCTCTGTGCTCGCTGCGGGTAGGGGCTCTTCGCTCAAGCTTCTGGCCCCAGCCCACTCTTCAAATCCGCCGCCAGCAATTGGTGAAACAACTGTTCCCCAGCCTCCCGGCGTGCCGAGAGCCGCCCCGCTCCGTAGGCGCGAGACTTCAGTCCCCGCTGTACTGCTTCGCAGATTCCCAGATCTTCGTCCTGCACGCGATTTCCCACCGCAACGCTTTGCTCGTTGTACGCCCGAGCCGGCTCGCTCACATCGGCAAAATAGAAATCAAAAATCACCCGGCAATGGTCGACATCCAGCGGAATCACCAGGTTCGTATCCAGATAACCTTCGTAGCAATTGAACATGAAATTCGGATACAGCCAGAAATACCACGCCCGATCACCTCTTCGTGTCGCACCAGTAGCGGCATCCTCTTTTGAATTCACCATCGGGCTCGACTGCAGACAATACCGGTCTTCATTCTCGATTGTGTATTGCTTGTAATCCAAGACCGAGTTCAGCCCTTTATGCAGATGCGGGACATGATATCCGCCATCCAGATAGTTATCGACGAATACCTTCCAGTTACAGTGGATGTCATAGCTCTGACTTGCAAAGTAGTGCAGCTTATTCATGCCGAGGGGAGCCACGCGTTTGACTAATCCCCCTAGAAACTCTGCCAGCGGATGTGCCTCCGGATTCAGATTGATAAATACAAACCGCTCCCAGGTCTCCACCGTCACTGGAACCAGACCATTGTCCTTGCGTTCGAAGTTCTTCACGCCATCGAACTCCGGCATTCCCTTGAGCGTTCCATCGAGCCCGTAGTTCCATCCATGATAGGGACAATGCAAAATCGACGCCTGGCCGCATTTCTCGGTCACCACCGCCGCCGCATGATGGCGGCAGACATTGTAAAACGCCCGCAACACTCCATCGTTCCCGCGGACGGCCACCAGCGGCTCTCCCGCGACGGTTGCCGTCACAAACTGTCCCGGGCTCTCTACCTGGTCCACTCGTCCCATCACCTGCCAGGTTTGCGAGAAGACCGTCTGCCGTTCCAGGTCGGCGATTCGCGGATCCACATACCACGGCGCCGCGATCGTCGATGCCTCCTGCAATGGCGCATTCACGTCATAACTCGCGACAATCTGCTCCACTGTGTTTCCGTTTCTCATACTCTTCCTACGTCACCTGCGCTTTCTCCGATCCGACTGCGCGGCGTAGCAATTCCACAAACTGTTCGATGCGCGCCTCTTTCTCCTCGGGCACAGGTCCCGACTTTCGGAATAGTCCCGGATCTAACTCCTCAGTAAGCAGCGCGTCCTGAAACCGGTCCATCGTCCACTCCAGGATCGACCCGATCATGTCCGCATCCAGATCTGACCGTAATTCGCCGCGCTTGACACCGAAGCTCACGAATTCACGCCACCCGTAAGGATCCTCCGCCACCAGAAAGCGATTGATTTCGCGCCGCAGGGCCAGGTCCGTCCCGTAATTACCAATCAGATAAATCCGGTATGACGACCAGTTGTCCCGCACCATATTCTCCGTGCGGCCCAGCCAATATCGCAGCGCTTCAAAAAATCCCCGCTCCTGCTCCTCCAGCGGAGCCTGCATATACCTTGGAAATGACTGCACCGCTTTTTTGTACGCCTCAAAGAACAACCCATCTTTACTCTTGAAATGCTGAAACACCGATCCCTTGGCGATGCCCAACTGCGCCGCAATATCTTCCACTCGCGCCGCGCTATACCCACGCTCGGCAAAATGCCGAATCGCAACCTCCACAATCTGGGCCCGCTTCGCCTCCGATCGTGGACGCGGCTTCCCGTCCCGCCTCATCTGCGTCGGTTTCGCCAGACTGCTGGTAATACCTTCCATGGCCCAACTCCTCGTGATCTTCTTGACCTTCGGTCAACAAACGATACAGTAGTTAGAATCCACTTTTCAATGGCTTTTTCCATGGCGTTTCGTTAGCGTTTAGGCGGAGTTTTTGTCGATTCTTGACCCCAAGTCAGTCGTGGAGGAAGATTCCAAGTGTCCGAAACCGCTCAGCAATACACTCAACGCATCCTGGCCAACGTCCAAGGACAAGACCCAATCAAGGTTCAAGCCACGACGAATAAGAAACTAAATCGTCTCATCGAGGGCGTCACTGCGTCCAAACTCCGCAAGCGCCCTGCCCCCGATAAATGGTCTGTCGCGGAGATCCTCGCCCACCTTGCCGACGTCGAAATCGTAATTGGCTGGCGCATGCGCTCCATATTGGGAGATCCTGGAACGCCCGTCCAAGCCTACGATCAGAATGCCTGGGTGATCTCCGGACATTATGAGAAACGCGATCCCCGAAAATCCATCGAACTGCAGCGCGTGGTGCGCGAAGCAAATCTCGCGCTCCTCAAATCGCTTTCCCCCGATCAATGGAAGCAGTTCGGCCAGCATGCCGAGCGCGGCCGGGAATCCATCGAGCACATTGTCCGCATGGTTGCAGGACACGATCTCAATCACATCCAACAAATCGAGCGCATCCTGAAGCCGGGCAAATTGGGGTGATGGGCGCCCCCATTTATTGTTCCGCCAGTTCTTGCTGAGGTGAATTCGTCAAGCGCGGAGTAACAGGCTTCGGAGTGCGAGTTGTGGTGATCACAATCACGCTCACCAAGACCAGAAGCGTCCCCAGTAAGGTTCTCGGGCCGACCGTTTCGCCGCCCAGAAAATATCCCACGATCACTGCCACGACTGGGTTGACGTACGCATAGGTACCGACTCTGGTTGGCGATTCGTGATGGATCAGCCAGACGTAGGCAGTGAAACCCACGATGGAACCGGCGACGATCAGGTAGGCAAGCGCGAACCACGCTCCGCGAGAGACTGCCTGAATATGAAATCCGCGGAATTCGCCGAAAATTACCGACGCCAGCGCAAGCATGATTCCTCCAGCGAGCATCTGCGCTCCCGAGCTCATCACTTTTGAAGCAGGTAACGGCAGCTTGCGGGTAAGAGCCGAGGCGACTGACCAACTTATGGCAGCAATCACCAGGGCAACTGCTCCCGCGCGATCGATGGGTGCTTCGCCCAGACCCTGGCTCAGTGACCGGCTCACCAGAATGGCGACGCCGCCGATCCCGACTAAAAGGGCCAGAGCGAGGCGGACGGTAAGCCGCTGCGTCCCCAGAAAAAGAATCTCCGAAAGAGCCATGAAGACCGGGATCGTCGCCAGCATGACCGCGGCGAGACCGGAAGGCACGCGCTGTTCGGCCCAAAACAACAGACCGTAATCGACAACGAAGATGCAGACCGCCAGAAGCGAAGCCGCGACCCACTCGCGACGGGACGGCGACGGAGTACCCTTCAGGCGCATCCACGCAAAGAGCACGATTCCAGCCGTGAAAAAACGCATGCTGGCGAGAAGGAGTGGGGGAACCTCGCGCACTCCGACGCGGATGGCCAGGAAGGTCGAGCCCCACACAAAATAGATAATGGCGAACGCCAGCAAGGTCTTCCATGCCGGAGGACGAACCGTTGCTTCCATGGGAAATAGATCACGGGCAAGGCGGCGAGGACGCAGAGTTTTTCTGCTGCTGGCTTTTCAGTCGTTCCGTCAACTTGCACCACCCGACAGAAATCCCTTACCGGTGGGCTTTTCGGACAAGCGAAACCCCTGCATAGAAAACGCTTGAATCAATTCCCGGATTCAAACTTGCCTGGTAGTTGTTGGACAAATGGTGATATTTCCATCCCAGAGTGAACGTTTGCCCCGACCGCCGTAAATACTGTGCCCCAACCCCAATGGTTATCGTGTAATTAAACTGCGACGACCCAACGATGGGAACCTGTTGGCGGAAATACAGGAATCCTACGCTTCCGTTTACAAATGGCTGAATGGCCTTCCTTCCGAAATTCCCCTGGAAGCCGACGGGACTTGCGCCTGCGCCGTAGATCGTGCCCGCCCGGTTCACGACATTGTTTCCGTTGATGAGGTAGACCTCGGTGGGCTGAATTTGCAATGCCACCGGCACAATTTCTGCCGTGTACTTGACGGTCAGCGGATTGGAAGCAAACAGTGTCCGTGCATATTGGAGGTTCAAAAGAAAGAGCTTCCGATCTTCTGTCTGCCCTTTCAATTTGAACGAGGCTGGGGAGAAACCGGTCCATAAGCCGAACTCGTTGCTGCCACGCTGCAGGGGCACATCGGTGCACTCTTCTTTTTCTTGCTTGGCTGGTGTCGAAGAATCCTGCGCTTTCACAAGTGGGATCAGGGCCAACAGCAGCATTAGAAGCACGGCTCCTACCCACAACGAAGACCTCGCTCTTCGCCTCATGAGCTGCCAATCCATATCCCTACCACGAACACCAGCACTCCGCCCACCACTACCTGGAACGCCGCCGACAGCAACGGAGTATCCATATACCGGTTGCGAATCCAGGCAATCGTAGCTAGTTCCAGAGCTACCACAATTACTGCCGCGGTAAACGCCACATGAAAATCCTTAAGCAAGAAAGGAAGCGTGTGTCCAATTCCACCCGTGGCGGTCATCAGTCCGGTCACGGCACCGCGCAGCACTGGACGCCCGCGCCCGGTCATCGATCCGTCATCCGAAAGCGCTTCCGCAAACGCCATTGAGATGCCAGCCCCAATCGATGCCGCCAGCCCCACCAGAAAAGCATCGTTGCTGCTCTTGGTTGCAAACGCCGCCGCAAACACAGGAGCCAGCGTCGATACCGATCCGTCCATCAGACCGGCCAAACCGGGCTGTACGATCTGCAACACAAACAGGCGGCGCTGCGCTTCGTCCTCCGTCTTTTTGGTCGCCGGCGTTATGCTCTCCGACATCGCTTCCGCCGCCACCTGGTGTTTGCGCTCGACCTCCTCCAGATCACCGAGCAATTTTCGGATGCCTGCATCCGTGACCTGCTTCATGGCCTTCTGATAAAACTGGCGCGTCCCCAGTTCCATCAACTCCGCTTGCTTGCGCACCTCGGAAATCTTCAATGGACGCGTCAGCCAGAATGGCCTGCGCTGCACAAAACCCTTTACATCCTCGCGCCGGATCAGTGGAATGTGTTCTCCGAAGCGTTGCCGATAGGTTTCGAAGAGCGAAGCCCGGTGTCCCGACTCCTCCGCCCCCATGTCGTCGAACAGCTTCGCCGTCGCCGGATAGGTCTCGCGCAGCCCTTCCGCAAAATCCGAATAGACCCTCCCGTCTTCTTCTTCCAGTGCGATTGCCAGCGCCAGAATTTCGCGCTCCGACAAGTCTTTGAATTTTCTTGCCATGCCGATCAGTTTACTGGTTCTGGATTGAGTTTCAAGAATTGGGTTGGAGATATCCCTGACTGTCTCGATACCTTCGTAATATTCCCCATCGCCCCGGGGATCGGTTCTAATCGCAAACATCCCGAGAGGAGACCAATGAAACGAATCGCGTTGTTCGCCCTGTTTTGCGCGTCCTTCGCCTACGCTCGCGACCATCAATCCCCAGCAGTCGGGCACGCTCCTGCAGATGGATTCGGTGCAATGCGGCACCCACCAGAATAGCGCCAAGAGTCTAAGCGGCGAGCTTATCGGCACGGACTCCGCTCACCAGAAAATGCGTACCCTGCTCTGCCAGGAATATCTCTTGCAGACCGACCGCATCACCTACCGCATTCGCCCCAAGGACAACAAACATCCCACCTGCTCCCCGTCGGCGAAAAGGTGCAGTTCCGCATCGAGAAGGACCATATGAAGCTTCGCGTCGAAGACTTGGACGACAAGGATCGCGAGTATGTGGTTGTATCCATGACTCCGCGCGGGGAAGCGCAAACCGCCGACAACCACTAGTAGGTGGGAGCCAGAGTTGTCGACTGAAGGATTTTGGAACGCGTACTGTGTGCGCGATTGTGTCGGGCTCCACTAAGGCGTCCTCGAACCGCAGTTATGTGAGCCCGGCAACTCTTGCCCCGGCAATCCCTGCAAGCTTTGCCTGAAACTTCCGTGCCGCGCCATCGCGCGCCGGACGGCGCCCGCCAACTCCCACAAAATGCTTCGACATTGCTTCCGCACCATCGCTGTAGTTCATGGAAGCGAGCGTGCTACAGAACTACACGGTTCACTTGGAACGCGGCGGTCAGCGGTAATTTCCGCCAGCGATTCCGAGCCGAATGCTCGCAAAACTTTATATCGAGGGACGTCCATGACAATCTCTGGGATTTCAAGCAGCTTCAGTCAAAACGCGCTCAGCCCCGCTGGCACTAGCTACCAGCAGGAGTTACAAAATCTCGGCAAGGATCTGCAGGCGGGCAATATTTCCGCCGCGCAAAAAGATTTCTCCTCCATCCAACAGAGTCTCCAGAATTCGAGTGGCACTAATTCGAATGGCACTGGCGAGGCAAAACATGCCTCCCATCACCACCATCTCAGCGGAGGCGGAAGGGGAAACTCAAGTGAACAGAATTCGCTGCTCCAGGAACTGAGTCAAGTCGGCCAGAGCCTGACGTCCGGCAACCTTTCCGGCGCTCGACAGGCCTACACGGCCGTGCAGCAACAATTACAACAGGCCGGCCTCGGCGGAGGGGCGTCACCCACCCAGTCGCCACTATCATTTGAAGCCTAGAAATACCCAGCAGCCATCGCCCGTGTGGTGGCGGGGCGAAGCCCCGCTACCAAACGGAACAAGCTACTGCTCCTACCGCGCTGCCCGGGACGCTTCGATGGCTTCGTGCAATTCGTGCTCTGCTGCTCGCAGATGTTCTTCTGCCTTCGCGCCATGCCCAGCCATATCGTAGTGGTTGGCCGCGCGGGCGCGCTCCATCTCTCGGATCGCTTCCAGGGTGTGCCGATGGGCCGCTGCCAAGTCCGGCCAGTCATGAACTCTCTCGGCCACGGCGATCCCGGCAACAAACGACAGACACACAGAAAGAACCACAACTGCTATCGCTTTCGTCATAGATTTTTCCTCGACTCTTCCTCTCTCAAAGTTGGGGATTAGGTTTTTCCGGAGCGCACAAATATCCGCTATTCACCTCGGCCCTCACCGTCTTGTCAAAATGAAACAGGAGCGCCGTAGTATGACGGAAGGTTCGTTTAGTCGATTTGCTTCCGCAGTGGGCTGAAGTCAAGGGCCGCGGACAGGAGTGTCCGCGCCACACTAACGGGCAAATTCAGCCTTCGATGCGCGGCTCGTTCATTACTACCAGAAATTCTCCGCCGCAGTGTACGCAGCTTGGCTTGGCCAAGAGAATTTATCCTCCCGGGCGAATGGTGTACAGTTTACCTCTGGCAGTGTGGGCATTTGATCTCGTGCCTGTCGAAGCCGAGATCGATAAGGTCGGCGTCTGACATGACGTGGGTTCAATGGTCCAAGCATTAGACAGGCTCACCTTATTCCTCGCCCTGGTGTCCTATGTCGATACGGGTGGGGAACTGCCGAATGTGGGCCCGGCGCGCGCTGGGCTATCCCGCCTCGGCCCGCCATTCTCTCATCTGCACCTGCATCAACTCGTAGCACTCACAGGCCGCTTCTTCCAGTTTTGGCCGGTCAACAATCTGGACGTCGCCGCGACTGTGGGTGATGAGACCGGCCCTCTCGAGCATTCCCGCCGCTACGCTGACGCTGGAACGCCGGGTTCCCAGCATTTGCCCCAGAAATTCCTGCGTCAAGGGCACTGAATTCGAATCGACGCGATCCGCGCACATTAACAACCATCGCGCCAATCTCTCATTTACTTCGTGAAGGCGATTACAGGCTGCAAGTTGTGTAACCTGCATGGCCATGACCTGCGAAAACTGCTGTAACTGCCGCTCCAGTTTAGGGCACTCCCGCAAGAGTTCGACCAGCGTCTCGGCGTCGACTCGAAAGGCTGATGCCTCAATCTGAGCAATGGCCCGCGTCGACGCGGTGCGAAATCCCGCCACCAGCGGCAAACCGATAAAACCTTCCTTACCCACCAGACCGACTTCCACGCTCTTTCCATCCGGGAAGACGCTGAGAATGGAGATCATGCCGCTGTTGCAAAAAAAGGCGGACTTCAAGGTATCACCCGTCTCATGCAGCAGGTGGTGAACCTTTAAACGTACAAATTCCAACTTCGGAAACAGCCGCTCAGATTCACTCGGGGGGAGGCCAAGCAGTATTTCATTATGGATATGGTTGCCGTCACTGTCGTGGGCTGGCGATGCGGGCTTTGAGGGCGGACGAGTTCTGTTGGCCATGACGGCCTCCTTGCGCGCAGCGTGAACGCTGTCCGATTTTCGCAAGGGACCGTCACCGTAAGGCGCGGCGGAAGGATGCTAGAAGAGACACTTTTAGTCTAGTCTATTCCGTGGTCAAAACTGTGCAATGTAGCTCTATCCTTTACCGGCCGAGCCTCACTTCAGGGCGTCGATCAGCTATCCGTCATCGGTAAGAACTGCGGCTGGTGGCCAATCATTGACACCCGCTCGGTTTCGTTGTGCCCCGCGGACACCGCTGGCGTGACCCAGGTCACAGCCTTATACCCGCTCATTTGGCTAGTGTTGAGCATGGGCGGATTTTCCATTCTCACTAACCGCAAGCGCGCTATCGTCGCGCTGGCGCATTCTGTCGTGTTTCTGCTAATTGCGGTGCGACAGATGGTTGCGGCCAATCCCGCCGGGGGCATCTGGGTGGCGTCCACGGTATCGCGGGGCACATGGATTCTCTGCGGAATCTTTGCCATCGTCTCTGCCATCCTGCTGTGGCTCTTCGTCATATCGCGCGGAAGGATGGAGAAGTTCTATTTCGGATTCTGCACCGTGAGCGCCAGCTCCGGACTGCTTAGAACCGCCGCGGGCGACCAGGCATTTCACGCCGGGCTCTACATTCGGGTAGTGATGTTGATCAGCGCAGTTCTGGTGGGACTGCTGATCGTTCGCATGCACTCTGGCAAACCCGCTCCCGCTTCCTCGGAGTACGCGGAGGAAGGCAGTTAATCGCCGCTAACTCCCCGTGGTGGTGGTGGTGGGCACTGCATTAGCCTTGATGGGCGTCGCGGAGTCTGCTCCCACAACGGTATTCCACTCCCGCACGTACCATCGCTTCACGGCGCCGCTGGTCACATAAGGATCGGCACGGGCAAACTTCTCCGCGACCTCGGGTGAGTCGCCCTTGAATAGCAACACCGCGCCGTCGACCGGATTCGACAGCGCACCACCCAATACCAGTTCGCCACGCTCGCTGGACTGCCAAGCTTTTTCGAGGTGGGCATCCCGATATTGCGCGCGTCTGGACACGTAGTCCTCACCTACCTCGTAGAACAAAAGGTAATGCATGACCGGTCCTTTCGTATGTGGATCCCGGTGGGCCTTGCGGTGTTTACTTTCTTTGGCGATGCGTACAGGCGCCTCAGACCACAAAATACTTAGCCCCCGGATGATGCGCCACAATCGCGGAAGTGCTCTGCTCCGGTTCCAGTAAGAACCCCGAAGTCAGACGCACGCCCACGTTCTCTTCCGGCTTGAGCAGCGCGAACAGCTTTGTCTGGTCCTCCAGGTTCGGACACGCCGGATAGCCGAACGAATAGCGCGAGCCGCGATACTTCTGATGGAAGAGATCGCGAATATGCGGCGAATCCTCGGCTGCTATGCCTAACTCTTCACGCGTCTTCTTATGGTGAAACTCGGCCAGGGCTTCGGCCGTCTCCACGCTTAGGCCGTGGAGATATAGGTAGCGCGTGTATTCTCCACCTTCGAAGAGACGCTGAGTTTCCATGGAGGCCTTTGGACCGATTGTTACCAGCGACAGGCCTAGCACATCCATCTTTCCGGATGAGGGCGCGGCGAAGAAGTCGGAGATGCAGAGGCGGCGGCCTTCTTTTTGGCGGGGAAAGGTGAAGCGGAGGAGTTCCTTTGGTGTGGTTGAGGAAGACGGGCGTGGGTGCCCGTCGCTCCAGGGGATGGGGTCGTAGACGACTACGTCGTTGCCTTCGCCTTGCGCTGGGAAATATCCGTAAACTACTTTTGGCTCGAACCAGCCCGCTGCCATTACATCTTCTTCTAACTTCTTCTTGATCGGACGATACTTTTCTTCTACCAGGCGGGCGTAATCTTCCTGCGACGCTGTCTTTAATTGCCACTGATTCTTGAACAATGCGGTGTCGTTAATGTAGTTGAAAATCTCGCGCAGATCGTAATCCTTCACCACGCGCACGCCCCAGAATGGAGGCTCGGGAATATTCGGCGCATCGGTCACCACCGCGCTGCGCTCTGAAAATACGGGGCCGATTTCTTCATCGACGGCTGCGGCTTTCGCGTACTCCTTTACGGTCCGGCCCTCTTTCAGACGCAACTCACGATGGCCGTCCCCAGAGGCCAGGTCTTCCATCACGTGCAGGCCGGCGAACGCATCTTCTCCGTAAAACACAGCATTCGAATATTCACGGCGCAGATCGTCTTCCACATACTTGCGGGTCAGGGCCGCGCCTCAGATCGGAAGAGCACACGTCTGAACTCCAG
>OBLW0100002469.1_pt1 | contig 14919 bp, 7 predicted proteins | sample 1520161 | NCBI WGS metagenome assembly OBLW01 (sample SAMEA3539309, study PRJEB22396) | soil metagenome | biome: tundra; feature: field; material: soil | place: USA | collected 2010-05 | depth 0.15 m
CGTGTAAACCTTTACCGCGGCATTCCGGTCTATATAAACGAATGGAGATAACGCTGGCGGCGGAACCGGTTTCGGTGACGGCGGCGCCCGCGGGGGAACTCGCGGATTTCGATGCCGTGGTGCGGGATCACCAGCCGGCGGTATTCCGGTTTCTGCTGGCCTCCTTACGCGAACGCGAGCCGGCGGAGAACCTGACGCAGGAGTGCTTCCTGCGCGCCTACCAGGATAATCCCGAACTGGCCAAGCACCTCAACCTCACCACCGACCAACAGAAGAAAATGGACGAGGTGTTCCAGCAACACCGGCTGCGGCTGATCGATCTTCACGCCGCGCTCGAAAAAGAGGAAGCGATTCTCGAGCCGCTGCACGAGGCGGCCAACCCCGATGACGCTAAAGTTCTGCCGCAGATCGACCGGGTGGCGGAGGCTCGCGCCGAACTGGAGAAGGCCAACGCGCGGATGCTGCTGGGACTGCGCCATGTCCTTACGCCGGAGCAATGGAAGGCGCTTGAAAGCGAAGAGCACGGGCCTCACGGACCGGAAGGACACGGCGGCCCAGGCGGCCAACACATGATGCCGCCGCCACCGCCGCACCCGGAGCACGATTAGCAACACGCGGGAGGGGCACACCGCGGCGGGCGTTTCCTTCTCCGCCCGCCGCGCGGACATTTCGTTCTTTCAATAATTTGAGGGCAGGCTAAAGCGGGTGTGCGACGTGGAAGTAGAAACCGGCGACTGGCTTTGTATCAGGGCACCGGCTTCAGCCGTGCCACAACACATCGGTAACCAGAGGCTTTAGCCGCTGGGCCTTCCGGCGGGCGCAGGGGCTGAAGCCCAACGTTTCTCACGATCCTTCGGCACGGCTCAAGCCGTGCCCTGATACAAAGCCAACTGAAGGAAGGAAGCCCTGCGTAGCCCTACGGTCAGATTCGCGGGAATTCATTAGCAAAGGAGAGTTTCGCCGTTCCTGTGTCGCGCGCCCAGCTAAAGCGTGCCCTACCGGCGCTAGAATAGAAGCATTCCTACCTTCCCCAAGAGCCGGGCGTGTGCCTGGGTTAGAGGAGCCGAAAAAGAAAGATGTCCTTCGTCCACCTGCATTGCCACACCGACTATTCGCTGCTGGATGGGGCGTGCGATATCGATCAGTTGATGCAGCTCGCCGTCGAGCAGAAGATGCCGGCGGTGGCCATGACCGATCACGGCAACCTCTTCGGCGCGGTGAAATTCTATAACGCCGCCCGGAAGGCCGGCGTGCATCCCGTCATCGGCTGCGAGATGTATGTCGCGCGCCAGGGGCACAAGTCGCGCTCCGACGGCGCCTACAACCACCTGGTGCTGTTGTGCGAAAACCAGGAGGGCTACCGCAACCTCATCAAGCTGGTTTCGACCGCCTACCTGGACGGGTTCTACTACAAGCCGCGCGTCGATCTGGACCTGCTGGCGCAGCATTCCAAGGGGCTGATCGCGCTTTCGGCGTGCCTGAAAGGCCACATCGCGGAGACGATCCTTTCCGACCAGTACGACGAAGCCAAGCGGCTGGCCTTCACCTATGCCGATATCTTCGGGAAGAGCAATTACTTTCTCGAAGTCCAGGACCATCACCTGGATCAGGACAAGCGGCTAACCCCGCAGGTGAACCGGCTTTCGCAGGAGACCGGTCTTGCGCTGGTCGTCACCAACGATTCGCACTACCTGCGGCGCGACGATGCGCGCGCGCACGAGATCCTGCTGTGCATCCAGACCGGCAAAATGATGAACGACCCGAACCGGATGCGCTGGAACACGCCGGACTTCTATCTGAAAACGCGCGACGAAATGATGGAGTTGTTCGGCGAGCTCGAAGACGCGGTCGACCGCACCTGGGAGATCGCCCAGCGCTGCAACGTCACGCTCGAACAGATCAAGGAGCCGTTCCCCAAGTTCGACGTGCCCGAACAGCACACCACCGACACCTATTTCGAATATGTCGCGCGGCAGGGGTTCGAGAAGCGCCGGCCGCGACTCGAAGCGATGCGCGCCAAGGGCATACTGAAGCACGACCTGGCGGATTACGCCGAGCGCCTGGACCGCGAAATCCGGATGATCCAGACGATGAAATTCTCCGGCTATTTTCTGATTGTCTGGGACTTCATCCGTTACGCCCGCTCGAAGGGCATTCCGGTGGGGCCGGGGCGCGGCTCGGCGGCGGGCAGCCTGGTCGGATACGCGATGGCGATCACCGATATCGATCCGCTCCAGTATGGGCTGCTGTTCGAACGCTTCCTCAATCCGGAGCGCGTCAACCTGCCCGATATCGACGTCGATTTCTGCATGAACCGGCGCGGCGAGGTGATCCACTACGTCACCGAAAAATACGGCCGCGAGCAGGTGGCGCAGATCATCACCTTCAACACGCTCGGCGCGCGCGCGGCGATTAAAGACGTGGGCCGCGTGCTCGAAATACCGTACGCGGACGTGGACAAGCTCACCAAGCTCGTCCCCAACGTGCTGAATATTTCGCTGGGAGACGCCATCAAGCAGGAACCTGGCTTCGCCGAGGCGCGGAAAGATCCGCGCATAGACGATGTGCTGAAGGTCGCGCTGCGCCTGGAAGGCCTTTCGCGCAACTGCTCGGTGCACGCGGCGGGGGTGGTGATCTCGCCGCAGCCGCTCAGGGAGCTGGTGCCGCTCTACAAAACGAACCGCGATGAAATTGTCACGCAGTTCGATATGAACGGCCTCGAGAAGCTGTCGCTGCTCAAGATGGATTTCCTCGGGCTGACCACGCTGACGCTGATCGAAGACGCGCTCCGCCTGATCAAGAAGCGGCACGGCGTGGAGATCATCCCCGAGGATTTGCCGCTCGACGATGCCGCCACCTACGAAATCTTTTGCAAGGGTTTCACCAGCGGCGTATTCCAGTTCGAATCGCAGGGGATGCGCGACATTCTGCTGCGCTACAAGCCGAGCCGGCTGGAGGATTTGACCGCGCTCAATGCGCTGTACCGCCCGGGGCCGATTCAGGGCGGCATGGTGGACGATTTTATCGAGCGCAAGTGGGGCCGCCGCGCCGTGCAGTACGACCTGCCGGAACTGAAAGAGCTGCTGGAAGAGACCTACGGCGTGATCGTCTACCAGGAACAGGTGATGCAGATTTCCAACCGCCTGGCCGGCTATTCGCTGGGGGAAGCCGATCTGCTGCGCCGCGCCATGGGCAAGAAGAAGGCCGAAGCCATGGCCAAGGAGCGCGAGCACTTCGTGCAGGGCGCGGTGGCACGCGGCTTCGCGCAGCGCAAGGTCGAAAAGATTTTCGACCTGATGGAGCAGTTCGCCGGCTACGGATTCAACAAGTCGCACTCAGCCGCTTACGCCTACCTGGCGTTCGTGACGGCATACCTGAAAGCCCATTATCCGGTGGATTTCATGGCCGCGCTGCTCACTTCGGAAACCGGCAACACTCTCAAGGTGGTGAAGTACATCAACGAATGCCGCGCCATGGGCATCACCATTCTGCCGCCGGACGTGAATCAGTCGGAGTGGAATTTCACGCCGGACGCGCAGGCGCCCGGTGGAATCGGCATCCGCTTCGGGCTGGGCGCGGTGAAGAATCTGGGCCAATCCGCGGTCGAGGCCATCGGCCGCGCGCGCGAACCGTTGGGCCGCTTCCGTACCATCCACCAGTTCGCCGAAACGGTTGACCTGGGAGCCGTGAACCGCCGCATGATCGAGAGCCTGATTCGCGCTGGCGCCATGGATTCGATGGAGGGGACGCGCGCGCAGAAATTCGCCGCCGTGGAAGGCGCTATGGAAGCGGGCCAGCGTGCCCACCGCGACCGCGAAAGCGGGCAAACCGGCCTGTTCGGCGAACTGATGGGCGGCGCGGAACCGCACGACCCGCCGCTCCCCAACGTTCCCGACTGGACCGAAAAAGACACGCTGGCCGGCGAGAAGGAGTTGCTGGGATTCTGGGTGACCGGGCATCCGCTGGATCGCTACCAGGAGAAGATCAGCGAACTGGCCACCCGTGACACCGCCAGTCTCGAAGGCCTTGGCAAGAACGCCGAAGTTGCCCTGTGCGGCGTGCTGCGCGGCATCACGCGCAAGCGCAACAAGGAAGGCAAGCCGTGGGTGGCGCTGACCATCGAGGATCAGCAGGGGTCGGTGGACGGCATGGTCTTCGCCTCCAGCTACGAACGCCTCGCCCCGCAGGTGGTGGAAGACCAGGCCGTGTTGGTGCGCGGCCTGATCCTGCCCGAAGAGAACGCGCCGCCCAAGGTGTCGGTGCAGGATATCATTCCCCTCGATGTGGCACGCGTGGATATGCCGTCGGTGATTTCCATCCGCGTCTGGCTGGGCCGCAACGGCGGCACCGATAGAGCCGCCGCCCTCGACGAGCTCTTCAAACGCAAGCCGGGCGAAACCCAGGTGCGTCTACGCCTGGAATCCCCGCGCGATTTCTCGGTCCTGCTCGACGTTGCGGCCAAGGTGCGCCCTGACAAGGAATTCCGCGCGGCCGTGGAAGCCATCTGCGGCGCCGAGTGCCTGGAGCGGGTGGCCGGCTGAGGGCGATCTCCGGCGTTTTGGACGCCCTCTTATCAGTCGTCAAGATCGACGCGCGGACTTGCCCCGGTCAATTCTTTACGGCAATCAACAGGTTCTGCGAGCCGCTGGCCCCATTCAGCAAAAAGGTGAGCGGGACCGTATCGCTCGCAGCGATGTTGGGCACCACCACGTTGAACTGATACAGCCCCAGGTAACCCGGAGCCAATCCCGCATAATTCACGGTGGCAGGGGTTCCCGCGAAGTAAACCTGGAACGACGGGAGCGCGTTGGTTTGCGAAACGATCTGGCCAGCGGGAATATTCGGCGTCACCGGCCCAAAACCCACTCCGTATAGTGTAATATTGTCGCCGGGCTTTGCCCGCGCCGTCGTTATGCCGGGAACCGTGGCGGGGAGAACGTATGTGAACGTACCCGAAAAAAGCGCGACGACATACTGGTTCCCATTCAAAATGAACGATGGCGGCGCAAGCAAGCCCGGCTGCGTGGGGTTGACCTGGACGTTATAGGCGATGCTGGCTCCGCCGGCCGTGGTGACCACGACCGGTTGGATGCCGGCCGCAACTCCGGAAGGCACCTGAACGTTGACTTGTCCCGGGCTGACGTAATCGATAAACGCAGACTCTCCGCCAATGGTCACCGTAGTGCCGCCCAGAGCGGTGGGTGCCAGGTCGCCGGTGAAATCGGAGCTGGCCCAAGTATGGTTGAGGGTGTTGGCCAGATTCTGGCCGTAGATCTCGATCCAGGTCGCGGGCGCGATGGATGGGAATGCCCCGAAAGATCCGGCCGTGATGATGCCCGAGGGCAGAATGACGGGAGCAGTGGCCCAGGTGCCGTTAATGGGCCCGGTCATCGTGGCGCCCGGCGTGAGCCCTATCTGTCCGACATTACAGGGCGGACCTACCAGCGTGCAGGTAGCACTCGGCAGAAAATTGTAATAGAAATTCAGGTCATAAAACTCGATGGTGGGGCCGTTGGTCTCGGTGAGACTCGTCATGAAAGAGCCCGCACTCAGGCCGAAGTATGTATAGTTGTTTCCGGGAGTGTCGGAAATGGCGGTGAGTGGGGACGGGCCGTTGCCCCGGTAAGTGAGCACAAAGTTGTAAGTGCCTCCATTGGCGAGACCGGTGAAGGGGCCCGACACGGTGCACACCGTATTCGTTCCGTCATACGCGCATGAGCCCCATATAACGGCGCTCTGACCATCGCCCACGGCGTTGCCACCGATGCCGGTGAAGGTGACACTCTGATTGCTGGTGCCGAGCGTGACCTGTGCCGATGCCGTTAGTGAGGCCGCGGCCAGACAGAGTAGAACTTCCGGAATAGTTGTTAGTCTCATTTAGTTTTGTACCGTGATCAGGGTTGCGGACTGTGTGGTGGAACCGTTGTATGTCGCCTTGAGCGGCTGGTCTCCATCCGCCAGCGACGCGGGCACCGTTACGTTGAACTGGAACTCGCCCGGCGCAACCAAGCCGGCAAAGTCGACGGTCGCGCCGATGCCGCCGATCTCGACTACCGGCAGCGGCGACAAGCTTCCCGACTGCACTTCCGATCCGCTGACCACGGGCACGCTCGTCGCTCCGAAGCCATTGGCGTAGAGCAGCACCGTTTCTCCGGGTTTGGCGGGCGTCGTCGATCCGGGAAACAAACTAGCCGGCCCGAGAAGGCTATAGTCGGCATGCAGCGCGGCCACGTACGGGGTGCCGCTGAAGACGAAGAACGAAGGCGACAGCGCCTGTGCCGGAACGCTGATCGATGCGCTGGTGACGCCGTTGTTGGTGAGTTCGATTGCGACCGATCCCGGCAAGGCATCGGGCGGGGTGAGAATATTCACCTGCGTGGGGCTGATGTAAAAAATGTACGCAGGCTTGCCGTTTACCGTAACGCTGACGCCATCGAGCTGAGTCGGCATGTCGCCACTCTGAAAATCGGCGGCCTGCCAGGTGCGCGCATCACCAGCCTTGGCGAGGTTCGACCCACCTATCTCGACCCATGTGTTCGGCGCGATGGTTGGGCTGCCGCTTTCGGCGTTCACCGCCCCGGCAAGGGTGGGCGGACCGGCCGGGCCCGAGATCTTGGCGAAGAAGCCTTCGTTGTACCCTCCACCGTTGGTGCTCTGATAAGCGCTGTCGAGCGGCAGGCCTCCGGCGGTGTAACCGGCGACGTAGATGTTTCCCTTCGCATCGACGGCCATTCCCGTCGGAAACACGTTGTTCGCACCGCCGTAAAAGGAGCCGAACAACACCTGTGAGGCGTCGCTTTTCAACTCGGTGACGTAGGCAACCCCGCCGGCGTAGCCCTGGAAGCCATTGTTCAGCGGAAAATCGCCCAGTCCACTCGCGTTGGCGGCGATGTAGACATTCCTGTTGGCATCAAGGGCGATCGCCGATACGGTTTGGTTCCCTCCGGCCGTCGAGGGCGAGCCATAGAAGGTCGACCACACCAAGGCTCCCGCCGGGCTGAGCTTGGTCACAAAGCCGGTGCCGCACTCACCTGAATTGCTGGCGACCAGGCAGGCCGGCTGCAACACTCCCGGCGTTGTCGGGAAGCCCTCTTGCACGGTGTAGCTGTCTTGTCCACCGGCATACACGTTACCCGAGGCATCGGCCGCAAGCGCATTTACCGATGAAGATTCGGTCCTCTGCGTCGATACCGAACCATTCAAATAGGTGGAGAAGACCAAGGACGCCGCGCCGGACTTAGTAGGATCGAACTCGGCGACATAACCGTTCGGGCTGTTATCTACACAATCGGTATCGGGACCCGCCGCGGTTGGACTGCCTTGGCAGGTACTCGATATGGCGCCCGGGGTTGTGGGGAGGTGCGGGTCCTGGGTGAAACCGCCGATAAAGATTTTCCCCGCTCCAACCGCTAGAGCGTTGTTATATGTGTTTTCGTTAGGACCGCCGAACATGGTGGAATAGAGGATGGTTTGCCCGCCCGGAGCGAACTCGGTGACGAACGCCGAGTACGCGCCGCCGGTCAGTGCTTGGGTTTGAAACGCGGATGGCGTGGTTGGATAGTTATAGTAACTCGTCTGCGCGAACGTTCCGGGGACGTTGGTGTAGGCCGTTCCCGCGACATAGATGTTGCCCGCCGTATCGAGAGCGATTTGAGCCGCAAGCTCGCCGTTAGTGCCGCCTAGAAACGTTCCGTACAGCATATTCGTCCCTGTCGGGTTGAGTTGGACGAGGAACAAAGAATAGGTGCCGTTGTAGAAGTATCCCGAGGCGTTCGGCCCGCCGCAACTGTTGGCTTTGGTCGAAATTATGTAAGCGCCAGAGGCTATCTCCGCCGGCTCGCAGTTGAGGCTGTAAGCATTGGCCGTAATGGGGAAGTTGTTCGAGTTGGTTTGGCCCACAACCCAGGCATTGTCATTGGCATCCACCGCGATTCCAGTGCCCAGGTCGTTTCCGCTGCCTCCTGCGCCGGCGGCCGATCCGCCCACCCCGTACCCGCCGCCGCTTCCACCCAGATAGGTGGAGTAGATGAGGGACTGGCCGTCAGCGCTGATTTTGGAGACAAAGGCTGCCGATGACGATGACGGACCGCACTTGGTGTCATAGGCTCCATTGCTAGCCGGGCAGTTTGCTTGGATGACGCCTGGTGTGGTCGGGTAATCGAGTGCGTTGGTGACTCCAGTGACGTACATCTGGCCGGCGGCGTTGATCGCCATCCCGTAGATGACCGACTGCTGCGAGGAGCCGCCGAGGTAGCTGGAGTACACGAGCTCGGGATCGATCACCAGTTCGCGGCTGTGGTCGTAGGCGCCGACCTGGAAACCGACATCATGATTGGCGGCGACGGTGAACTTGCCGTTCACGGGCCGGCGGATTCCCTCCACCTGCTGATAAAGGACCGGCTTGTGGAAGCGGATGTCGTTTTGGCCGTCATGGGTGGCGAGCGCCAGAACCAGGTCCCCGGACCCATCGATCACCGGCGTGGCGCCTGAAAATCGCAGGCGAATGCTGGCCGGATCGGCCAGTGGAGTTAGGACGAAGTCATATTCGAGCTGACCTTGGGTGCCGTAATAGATGAGGTCGATCCCTGGATACACATTTGGCGAGCGGGTCTTCGCGTAGGTGGGAAGGTTGGTGGGCCATTTGGCGCGGGTGCTCGCGGCCAGGTAGTTGGCGATGCCGGGCAGCTTGTCTTGCGGCTCGATCGCGATGTCCGGGTTGGCTCCCAGCAAGTCCATGCGCACGACTGCGGACTCCGCCGCGGAGGGCGGCTGGCCGGATACGGTTGGCCGGCCTGTCCCGGCACCGCGCTGGAGGGCGAATGTCGCTGAGGTGGGGCTGAGGAAGATGGTGTAGCCGGCTCCGCGGGAGACGAACTGCACCCGCGGGTCGGTTTGGCCCCGATTGGGTTCGAAGCTGAGCGGTAACTTGCCATACCTTGCGGCAACCTGCCGCGAGGCGGCCGTGCGCTCAGGCGAAGGCAAGGGTGAGGGGGCCTGCGCACCGGCAGCAATGCCGATCAGGAAAACAGGAACGACCGACAGCACACTGGTGACGATTCTGGTTTTCATTGAGTGATTTCCTCTGGGCGGATGTCGATTTGAAACAAGGTGACAGCGTGCGGCGCTTGCCTATCCTCTTACTTCCTCTTATTGCCCACTTACCGTGACGGTGAGACCCGACGGTGTACTTGCGGTACCGATTGTCAATTGCAGCGGGACGGTTCCGCTCACGCCGGCTGGAATCTGAATGTCGACCTGCAACACGCCGGCCACAAAATCGGGCGCGGCTCCCGCATAAAGAATTTGCGCAGGCTGCCCGCCCACCATCGCAGTAACCGACAACACTGGCTTGGGATATACGGAGGTGTTCACGCCACCATCCACTCCCGCCGGTATCGTTTGTCCCTCACCCGTGCCGTACAACACCAGGATTCCGCCCGATGGGGCCGGATTGGACGGCGTGTTCAGTGAATAGTCCAGATTGGTGATGGCAAACGATCCAGGGGAGGATGCGACGACGGGCAAGGTGACTGTGTTAGTGGGCTTGCCCTGAACGGTCACCTGCAATTGCGTGGAGGTTTGCCCGGCGACCTCATACGGCACCACGGCGTTAATCTGCCCCGCGCTGACATAAGTCAATGGTGCGGGCGTTCCATCGAACGTCACCGCGGTGCCCCCTAGCTCGGTTGCGACGCGGCCCGACGCATCCAACTGCAGGCTCAGCGGGGCAGCCGGACCCAGACTGACTCCGGGCCCTGCAAAGATGGTGACAATCTCACCGGGCGCCACTCCGCCGGCCTGAAAGGTTGCGCCGTTGGCGACGCCCTCCTTCACGATCTGCGCCGGAGTGAGCCGGCGGACTCTCAGATTGTTTTCGTCGGCGAAATAGACGTTCCCGGAGGCATCCACGGCTATGCTCTGCGGACCATTCACCTCCGCCAGAGTGGCCAATCCACCGTCGCCGCTGAAACCATCAGTTCCATCTCCCGCGATGGTGGAGATAATTCCCGTGGCTGCGTCCACTTTGCGAATCCGCGCGTTGCTGGTGATATACAGATTTCCCGTGGCGTCCACGGCTACGCCACACAGGTTGCCGCCAACGGTGGCGGCCGTGGCGGGGCCTCCATCGCCCAGGGCCCCGTTGCCGCCGCCGGCGACCGTGGTGATGGTGCCTGCGGGGGTGATTTTGCGGACGCGGCTGTTGCCCCAGTCGGCGATGTAAAGGTCATCGGCGGTGTCGAGCGCCAGTTGAAAGGGCTGAAACAGTTTCGCCAGCACGGCCGGTCCGCCGTCTCCGCTAAAGCCGGCGACTCCGGCGCCGGCCGTAATAGTGCCGGCGTAGGTAGTGATGATTCCGGCGGGGTCTACGCGCCGGATCAGGCTATTACCCCGATCTGTAATGTAAATGTTCCCCGCCGCGTCCCCCACCGCATCGGTCGCCCCGATCATTGCGGCTGAGGTAGCCGGGCCGCCATCGCCGCCATACCCGACCACGCCGTTGCCCGCTACGGTCGTGACGATCCCGTTCGTCGCAATTCGCCGGATGTCTCCGGTTCCGAAATATAGATTGCCCACCGGATCAAAGCCCAAATCGGTCGGGCCGCCGATTTCCGCGTTGGCCGCCAGACCGTTGTCGCCGCTAAAGCCGGGCACGCCGTTACCGATGATGGTGGTGATGGTGCCTGAAGGCGAAACCTTGCGGATCCGGTAGTCCACGTGATCGGCGATGAGAATGTTGTCGCTGCTGTCCACCGCAACACCGAATGGGTCCAGCAGAGCAGTGGATGTGGCCGGGACATTATCGCCGGCGCCTTGGACCGGCAGCACTCCCGCGATGGTCGTAATGGCCGATTGCGTCACCTTCCGCACCCGGCGATAGTTGATATCCGCCTCCACGAGGTTCCCGCTATTGTCGAGCGCGATTCCAGCCGGCGAGAGTCCCGCCGAAAGCGGCGGCACGCCGTCCAGCAGCGAAGCGCCCCCGCCCGCGACGCTCGAGATGATGCCAGTCGCCAGCTTCACCTCCCGGATGAGGCCATTACTGCTGTCGGAAATGTACAAGTTACCCTTGCCGTCCAACGCCACATCCGCCGGGAACGAGACCGACGTCAAGGTGGCCTGCACTCCATCGCCCTCGTAACCGGGTTGCCCGTTACCGGCGACAGTCGAAATAATGCCTTGCACCGTAATCTCGCGAATCCGGAAGTTCTCCTGATCGGCCACGTAGACGTTGCCCGAGGCATCCACGCGGAGCCCCCGCGGACCAAAGAGCAGGGCGGCGGTGGCTGGCCCTCCGTCGCCGGAAAAGCCCGCAGTTGTGAGGTTGCCCGCAAAGGGAGTGACGTTACCGGCGGCATCCACTTTGACGATGACGTATCCGCCGGAAACGTACAGATTGCCCGCCGCATCGACGGCTATGCAGGCGACGCCACTGCCCACGGCCGCGACCGTGGTGATCACGCCGGCCGGCGTCACCTTGCGCACACGGTAGTTGGAGGAATCGGCGATGTACAGGTTGCCCGCCGCGTCCACGGCGAGACCCTGCGGATTGAAGAGCTGCGCTGACGTTGCCGGTCCGCCATCGCCGCTGAAGCCCGCTGTGCCGTTGCCTGCGTACGCGGTAATCATTCCGCCCGGCGAAATCTGAAATACCTGGTGGAAATACGTGTCGCTGACGTAGGTATTGCCAGCGGAATCCACCGCGACGTAGCTCGGCACCACCAGTTTGGCACCAACCGCCGGTCCGCCCGCTCCAAATTGGAGCCGGCCATTGCCGGCGATGGTGGTGATGTTGTAGAACTGCGCCGAAGCAAGCGCCGACCAAAACAGCAGTAAGGGCAGCAGCCTTCGAGTGGACATCCTCTTCACCCCCCCGTTTTCTTGTCAGGCCGCGGATGGATGCGAATGAGCCGCGTTAACCAACGTTAACCGGCACGGCAGAGGAAAAACAAGGAGCAAGGGGTAGTACTACCGTAGCAACGCGTGCGATAAGCCCTGGTATCTATAGGAGTTGCATAGGGGAGAAAAAGTGCATATCCTGAAGGTGCGCCGGAGTGGCCTCTGCCCGAAAACACCTGCCAACCAGACCTCGACAAGCAGGCGAAAGCGGACGCCGCCTGCGAAATCCCGCCGGACGCGGTGCTCGCGGCACTCGACACGGTGATCGCGAGCGCGGCGTTTTCCACCGCCAAGCGGCCAGCCCGATTCCTGCGGCATCTCGTCGAAACCGCTCTCCGCGGGGAACGCCACCTCCTGAAGGAGAGCGTCCTGGGAACCGACGTGTTTGACCGCCCGGCGTCCTGGGACCCACGTCTCGATCCGATCGTCAGGCAGGAAGCGTCAAGGCTGCGGAAACGGCTCGCCAGTTACTACGAGACTGGCGGCGCCGAGGCCGAGATCCGAATTGAGTTGCCGGTTGGCAGCTATGCGCCGTTGTTTCGCCGGAAAACGGCCGAAACCGGAACCACGCCGGCGGAGCACCCTCCGATCGAAGTCGCCACCGTCACCGACCCGGTGCCTGCTACCCGCACATGGAATCTGGCCAAGCGCTGGATCTTCATCGTCGCTGTGCTTCTGGCAGCGGCAGCGGTGGGTGTCCTGTTTGTGCGGTTTGTCCGGCCTGACGGAAGCGGCCGTAGGGGGATCCAGAGCCTCGGCGAACGCGGGGGAAACCCCGCCGCGCAAGAGTTGTACCTGAGGGGCAAGTACTACTGGAACAAGCGCACGCCGGAGAGTCTCAACCAAGCGGTGGATTATTTCACCCAGGCGATTGTGAGGGATCCCGGCTACGCCAAGGCCTACTCCGGGCTTGCGGATTGCTACAACCTGCTGCGCGAATACGCCGCTATGCCTGCCAGTGAAGCCTGGCCGCGAGCCATCGCCGCAGCGAAGAAGGCGGTGGAACTCGACGACTCGTCGGCCGAGGCGCACAGCTCATTAGCGTTCGTGCTCTTCTACGGCGCGCTCGATATCAGGAATGGCGAACGGGAGTTCCAACGCGCGATCCAACTGAATCCGGACTATGAGAAGGCGCATCACTGGTATGCCACGTCGCTCATGGTGCAGGGCCGTTATCGGGAAGCTCTCGCCGAAATCGAGCGGGCCCGCGAGCTGGACCCGGCCTCAACCTCCACCCTGGCCGATAAGGGATACATCCTGTTCTATGGAGGCCAGCCGGATCAAGCCATCGCGCTGCTAAAGCAGGTCGAGGCGGCCGAGCCCGCCTCCCAGTCCGCTCACATCTACCTGGCGACCATTTATTTGAGTCAAAACGATGCTCCCAACTATCTGCTGGAATCGCGGAAAGCGGCGGAATTGTCGCAGAATGCGGCGGCGCTGAAGATCTGGGAGGCGGCCCGGAAGGGCTTCGCTGCCGGTGGCACCCACGGCATGCTGGAGAGCATGCTGGAGGTTCAGAAGAGCCTCCTGAAGGAGGGGCGAGGCTCGCACTACAATGCCGCTAAGACATGCATGCTGATAGGAAAACGGCAGGAAGCCCTCGATCAACTGCAGATCGCTATTGAGAACCGTGAGATGGACATTCTGGCCCTCGGCATCGATCCCGCGTTCGCCAACCTGCGCAGCGAGCCGCGCTTTCAGGAACTGCGGAAAAAGTTGGAGCTGGTGCTTCGATCTGGCGTGGGTTGAGTGGTAGGGACGGGCGGATTCGAACCGCCGACCTGTCGCTTAGGAGGCGACCGCTCTATCCATCTGAGCTACGTCCCCACGTTCCCTTCATTGTAGCGTTCCAGCCCCTTGCGGCCAACGTCGCGGCGGAAGTGCGCGCCGTCGAATACGTTTACGTCGTCACCCCCGCGCCAGGGAAGCGATGGTGATGCGATCCTGGCAGCGGATCAGCCGAGGACGCCGATCAATCTCCGCTCGTGTGCTCCGGAGGTCACCCAAAAAAAACGGATAAACAGGTTTGAAATGACCTGAACGGGTGTAGTATTGATGGCGGCTGGAAACCGTAGCCGAAACGAAGGCCTTTCTTATGATCACCGCACTTCGCGACAGTTCGGGAACCCGTTTGCCACTTCTGGCGTTGCTGCTAGTGGTCGCGGTTTTTCCTGTTCGGGCTGGAACAGTGGTTGGAACGGTTCTTGGGGGATCCGCGCAGGAAGGCCCGGGGTGGTCTTTTGAAGTTTTCGGCGCGGGTTTCAGTATGGGTGGCAGTAGCTCGCCGTACGACAACGACGTTTGCCCCAGGTACGCAGCCTGTGTGGCGCCCGGCACCTACTATTTCGTTTCTGACATCGGTTCAGAAGGACCGCCTGAAGGCATGAGCGGATCAGTCACGCTGAATGGGGTGACGACCTCCTACGACTGCAATGCGGCCACAGACTGCGGCGGCGGAATAGGCTTTATCGGCTGGCTCACCTTGCCCGATTTTGGCAATTCGCCGCCACGGGAAATCACTGTGACGGCGCCTTTCACCAGTGAGGGCAGCATCGATTGCGGCATCGCTGCCGATAGACAGACCCTCGAATTCACGGGCGTCGGAATTGCGACTATCACTCTTCAAGAAGCAGGAGGGCCAAGTCAGTATGAGTTTCTCAGCGCCCAGTTTGATTTCCTGCCCACTCCGGAACCTGGGACGATGGTCCTGATCGGACTGGGGCTAGTGGCGCTTCGAGCGTCGTCTCGCAGCCGCCTTGGCCCGCGAGTGTGGCAGGAACAGGCGGATTCGAACCGCCGACCCGTCGCTTAGGAGGCGACCGCTCTATCCATCTGAGCTACGTCCCCACGTTCCCTTCATTGTACCTGGCAAGCCCTTTGCGGCCAATGTCCCGGCGGAAGTGTGCGCCGTCGAAGTAGATCGCTTCCACTCCCTTGTACGCGCCGCCGATGGCCGCCGCGAGATCGTCTCCGCTGGCGGTAACACCCAGCACACGCCCGCCGGCGGTCTCGAGACCGTGC
>OBLW0100002472.1_pt1 | contig 14916 bp, 14 predicted proteins | sample 1520161 | NCBI WGS metagenome assembly OBLW01 (sample SAMEA3539309, study PRJEB22396) | soil metagenome | biome: tundra; feature: field; material: soil | place: USA | collected 2010-05 | depth 0.15 m
CGGCCTACGACAAGGCCCATAGCTGACGCAGCTGGGAGGGTGACTGGCCCCTAGGTTCGCAGGGCCGTGGCGAAGACGTCGCCATCGATCGCCGTCCGGGCCAGGACGGTGTCCATGTCGAGCTGTCTCAAGGCGTTTTGTTCTTCCGCGCCGCGTTCGACCTCTGCCCATGTGCGTGGCGCGGCGACGAAGGGGGCGTCTTTGCCGCGCAACGAGTAGGGCGTGATCGTTGTCTTCGCGGCGACGTTCTGGCTCCAGTCCAACAGCACCTTGCCTGGGCGCAGGGACTTCGTCATCTTCCACACGACCAGCTCGGGTCGCAGTCTGGTCAGATCCTGGGCGATCTCTCGCGCGATGTCGCGGATCGCGTCGGAGTCCTGCGCGCCCGGCAACGCTGCATACAGCTGCATGCCTTTGCTGCCGCTGGTGACCGGCGCCGTGCTGAGCCCGATGTTTGCGAGCCGTTCACGCACTAGCAACGCCAGCAGGGCGCACTCATGGAGCCCCGCAGGGCTTCCTGGGTCAAGGTCGATCACCAACCGGTCGGGATTACGGGGCTGCCCGTCGGCGTCAAAGCGCCATTGGGGGACGTGGAACTCCAGCGATGCGAGGTTCACCAGGTAGGTCAGGTCTGCGGTGTCATGCACGAGGGGGTAGCGGATCGTGTCACTGCCGCTCTGCGATCGCGAGCCGCTGGTGGGCACAACCACGGATTGCAGCCAGGATGGCGCTCCTGATGGCAGGTTCTTCTCGAAGAATGACGGTCCGTTCGTGCCGTGGGGCCAGCGGATGCGGGTCACCGGCCGGCCGGCGAGGTGCGGGAGCATGAACCCGGAAACCCTCGCGTAGTAGTTGAGCACCTCACCCTTGGTGGTCTCTGTTGCCGGGTACAGGACCTTGTCCAGGTTGCTCAGCTGGAGACGACGGCCATCAACGATCACGGCGACCAGGTTGGTTGTCCTGTCCGGCAAGTCAGCACCCCTCGTCGTGCACGTCGTCGGGCGACAGGTCAGGTCGAAGACCAACGTAGGCCGGCGCTCTGAGTCGGCCCTGCGCGGACAGTCCCAGGGACTGCACCTCTATGACGACCTCCGGCCGAACCCACAGTGTCCCCCGCGAATCCATCGGCGGGACCTCGTCGGCAAAGGGCGAGAGGTCGATGCTGCGACCCTGCAGTGACCTGAGTACGCGATTCTGTTCCCGGCCCGCCAGGCCGCTTCCGACCCGGCCCAGATAGGTCAGTCCATCCGTTGCCGGACGGCCGACGAGCACCGAGCCCAGCCGGCTGGCGCTGCCGGTCTCCAGGCGCCAGCCGCCGATCACTACCGATCTCGACGTGCGATGGGCAAACTTCAGCCAGTCGGGGCTGCGGCGCCCGGGACGGTATCTGGACGACAGTCGCTTGCTGACGACACCCTCCAGCCCCTGTTCCAGCGTTGCCGTCTGTAGCGCCACCCCGTCCTGATATGTCGGTGGCACCTGGGCGTGAGGGCCGGCCACGCCAATCCTCTCCAGGGCTGCCCGCCGTTGGGCCAGCGGCTGCGCGATGAGGTCGACCCCACCGAGGCGCAGCAGGTCGAACACCATGAAGGTGACGGGCCTGGTCACCGTCAGGGCTCCCACCTTCCTGGGGTTGCTGACGTGCATGCGCTCCGAGAGGGCCGAGAACGAGGGGAGACCTGCCTGGAGCGCCACGACCTCTCCGTCAAGCAGCATGTCGTCGGGCATCCCCGGGCCGGCCAGTGTGCTCAGCTCAGGAAAGGTGGACGTGACGTCGTTCTCGTTGCGTGACGACAACCTCACACGGCCGTCAGCGACATCGGCCAAGAGCCGCATACCGTCCCACTTGATCTCGTGCGCCCACTGCGGACCGACGGGGACCGCGGTTCCCGCACTAGCCAGCATGGGGCGCATGGGTCCATCCTGACGGACGGGAGGTGGGTTCGCGACGATCCGGGAGGATGATCTGATCATGCGTGCCATCTGGAAGGGCGCTGTGTCCTTCGGCCTGGTCAACGTGCCTGTGCGGCTCTATTCGGCCACTGAGAACCATGACGCGCAGTTCCGGCAGGTGCACCGCCAGGACGGAGGCCGTATCCGGTACCAGCGCATCTGCAGCCTCGACGGCGAGCAGGTGTCCTATGACGACATCGCCAAGGGCTATGAGACCGAGGACGGCCAGATGGTGGTGCTGACCGACGAGGACCTGGCAGACCTGCCGACACGAAGCAGCCGCGAGATCGCCGTGGACAAGTTCGTGCCCGTCGACCAGATCGACCCGATGCTGCTCGACAAGTCCTACTATCTCGAGCCCGACAAGACGGCGGCCAAGGCATACGCATTGTTGCGGGATGCGCTCAAGGCCGCCGACCGGATGGCCATCGTGACGGTCTCGCTGCGCGCCCGGGTGACCATAGCGGTGCTGCGCGTACGTGAGGATGTCATCGTGATGCAGACCATGTTGTGGCCGGACGAGATCCGCTCCCCCGACTTCGCCAGTCTCGGTGAGGACGCCGAGGCCAAGCCGACCGAGCTGGCGATGGCCAACATGCTCGTCGAGTCGCTGGCCGGGGACTACATCCCGGACGACTATGAGGACGACTACAAGCAGGCTGTCGACGCGGTCGTCCAAGCTAAGCTCGAGGGTGGACAGGTGCGGGAGGTGCCCGCCCCGCAGGAGAGCGGGGGTGAGGTTGTTGACCTGCTGGCGGCGTTGCAGCGCAGCGTCGAGGCGGCCAAGGCCGCGCGCGGCGAGGCCAGCTGAGTGCCCGAAGGTCACACAACCCATGCCCTTGCCGCAAGGCTGAACCGGGCGTTCGCCGGGTCGCCGGTTGCGGTCTCCAGCCCGCAGGGCAAGTTCGTCGGCGGCGCCGCGCTGCTGGACGGAGGCACCATGGTCGAAGCCACGGCGTGGGGCAAGCACCTTTTCGCCGAGTTCGAGGGGGAGCGCTGGCTCAACGTCCATCTTGGCCTGGTCGGAAAGTTCTCCGTGATGCTCAGGCCTCAGGGCCAGGTCCCGGTTAAGGGACAGGTGCGGCTCCGCCTGCTGAACCACGGGTGGGTCGGGGACCTGCGGGGCCCGACCGTGTGTGCCGTGGTCTCCCCGCAGAAGGTCCACCACATCCAGGCACGACTCGGCCCCGACCCGTTGCGCCGCGACGCTGACCCGGACCTGGCGCTGCGCCGGATATCGCGCAGCGCCCGGCCGATTGCCGAGCTTCTGATGGACCAGGCAGTGTTGGCCGGGGTCGGCAACGTCTACCGGTGCGAGGTGCTGTTCCGCCATCGCGTCGACCCGTTCCGGCCTGGTCGACAGATCCGGCCCGCCACGTGGCTGGCCATCTGGGACGACCTGGTCGCCCTGATGCCGCTGGGGGTGGCTTTTGGCCAGATCCTCACCATGGATGACCAGGTCGCCGATGGGCTTGCCGAGGTCGCGGAGGGCTCAGCGGCCGCGGATACCGCTGCGGTCACAGGGGCACAGCTCGGCGAGGGCTTCGAGCGACGCTTTTACCTCTACAGGCGGACCGGTGAGCCGTGTCGGGTGTGTGGCTCACCGGTGCGCACGCAGCTTGTCGCCGGCCGCAACCTCTTCTGGTGTGGGCGCTGCCAGCGCCGCCACTGACTGTGAGCTCAGCTGGAGAAACTCTTGACCTCGAGGCTGATCGGCGTGGCAGCCAGAGCCTGGCTCACCGGGCAACCGCCCTTGGCGCCCTCGGCGGCCTGCGCGAACTCGTCTGCGGTGATACCGGGAACTGTGCCGCTGACCCTCAAGACGATCCCGGTGATGCCCGTGCCCGGCTGGAAGGTGACGTCTGCCGAGGTGTCGATCGCGGTCGGCGGCGTGCCTGACTTGGCCAGGGCACTGGACAGGGCCATCGAGAAGCAGGTCGCGTGTGCCGCACCCAGCAGCTCTTCGGGACTGGTCTTGCCGTTCGCCTCGTTTGCCCGCGACGGCCAGCTCACATCAAACGTCCCGACACCTGAGGACTCAAGAGTGATCTGGCCGGCACCCTCCAGGAGGGAGCCTTCCCAGTGGGCTCGGGCGGTCCGTGTTGTGGCCATGTTGGTCTCCTCGATTGGTTAGGATGGTTGCATGAATCGACGCTGCAAACCGACCTATGTCGGGTCGGGCAGTGCCGACGGCTGTTGACTATGCCACCGGTGACGCGCCGCCACCAGAGGGCGTCCGGATACGCCGAGGGCGAACATGAACCGAGCCGGCTTACCGGGCGGAACAGACCGGCATACGGCATCGTTTGTTCCGATGACGCATCAGTCTCCGACTGACATAGGCGATCACCGCTGCGCACAGATAGCATCGAGGTATCTCGAAGCGAGGAGCGATGAGCGATGTTTGAACGGTTTACCGACCGAGCCCGCCGGGTGGTAGTGCTTGCGCAGGAGGAAGCGCGCATGCTCAACCACAACTACATCGGGACTGAGCACATCCTGCTCGGTCTGATTCACGAGGGCGAAGGCGTCGCGGCAAAGTCGCTGGAGAACCTCGGGATCTCGCTGGACGCTGTCCGCGAACAGGTCCAGGAGATCATCGGCCAGGGTCAGCAGGCCCCGTCCGGGCACATCCCCTTCACCCCGCGCGCCAAGAAGGTCCTCGAGCTGAGCCTGCGCGAGGCGCTGCAGCTTGGCCACAACTACATCGGGACTGAGCACATCCTGCTCGGCCTGATCCGCGAGGGTGAGGGTGTTGCCGCCCAGGTGCTCGTCAAGCTCGGCGCCGACCTCAACCGCGTCCGCCAGCAGGTCATCCAGCTCCTGAGCGGGTACCAGGGCAAGGAGCACCAGGGCGCCGGGGTCGGTCCGGCCGAGGGCACTCCGGCTGGGTCGCTGGTCCTCGACCAGTTCGGCCGCAACCTGACCGAGGCCGCCCGAGAAGGCAAACTTGACCCGGTCATCGGCCGGGGCAAGGAGATCGAACGGGTCATGCAGGTACTGTCCCGGCGGACCAAGAACAACCCGATCCTGATTGGGGAGCCCGGCGTCGGCAAGACAGCTGTCGTCGAGGGCCTTGCCCAGGACATCGTGCGGGGCGAAGTGCCCGAGACACTCAAGGACAAGCAGATCTACACCCTCGATCTGGGGGCCCTCGTTGCGGGTTCGCGCTACCGAGGTGACTTTGAGGAGCGCTTGAAGAAGGTCCTCAAGGAGATCCGAACCCGCGGCGACATCATCTTGTTCATCGACGAGATTCACACCCTGGTCGGTGCCGGAGCGGCTGAGGGCGCCATTGACGCTGCCTCCATCCTCAAGCCGATGCTGGCACGCGGCGAGCTCCAGACGATCGGGGCTACCACCCTTGACGAGTTCCGCAAGCACATCGAGAAGGACCCGGCCCTCGAGCGGCGCTTCCAGCCGATCCAGGTCGCCGAACCGACGCTGTCGCACACCATCGAGATCCTCAAGGGTCTGCGCGACCGCTACGAGGCCCACCACCGGGTGTCCATCACCGATGCCGCACTGGTTTCGGCGGCCAACCTGGCCGACCGGTACATCAACGACCGGTTCCTCCCAGACAAGGCGATCGATCTCATCGACGAGGCGGGCGCCCGGCTGCGCATTCGCCGGATGACCGCGCCGCCGGACCTGCGGGAGTTCGACGAGCGTATTTCGCACGTCCGCCGTGAGAAGGAGTCCGCGATCGACGCTCAGGACTTCGAGAAGGCCGCATCCCTGCGCGACGACGAGAAGAAGCTGATCGGCCAGAAGGCCGAGCGCGAGAAGCAGTGGAAGTCCGGTGACATGGACGTGGTGGCCGAGGTCGACGAGGAGCTCATCGCTGAGGTTCTTGCAGCCTCGACCGGCATCCCCGTGTTCAAGCTGACCGAGGAGGAGTCCTCGCGTCTGCTCAACATGGAGGATGAGCTGCACAAGCGCATCGTCGGCATGGACGAGGCCATCAAAGCGATGTCCCAGGCGATCAGACGCACCCGCGCTGGCCTGAAGGACCCGCGTCGCCCAGGCGGCTCATTCATCTTCGCCGGTCCCACCGGCGTAGGTAAGACCGAGCTGGCCAAGACGCTGGCGGAATTCCTGTTCGGCGACGAGGACGCGCTCATTCAGCTCGACATGAGCGAGTACAGCGAGAAGCACACGGTCTCGAGGCTGTTTGGTTCGCCTCCCGGCTACGTCGGCTACGAGGAGGGGGGCCAGCTGACCGAGAAAGTCCGCCGCAAGCCGTTCTCCGTCGTGCTCTTCGACGAGGTCGAGAAGGCCCACGCCGACATCTTCAACTCGTTGCTGCAGATTCTCGAGGACGGCCGCCTCACTGATGCCCACGGCCGGGTCGTGGACTTCAAGAACACTGTCATCATCATGACCACGAACCTTGGCACCCGCGACATCGCCAAAGGTCAGTCACTTGGGTTCGCAGCCGGCGGCGACACCAAGACCGGCTACGAGCGGATGAAGAACAAGGTGCAGGACGAGCTCAAGCAGCACTTCCGGCCCGAGTTCCTCAACCGGGTGGACGACATCATCGTCTTCCCGCAGCTGACCGAGCCTGAGATCGTCCAGATCGTTGACCTGATGATCGCCAAGCTCGACGTGCGACTCAAGGACAAGGACATGGGTATCGAGCTCACGCCCGCCGCCAAGGCCCTGCTCGCCAAGAGGGGCTACGACCGTGTGCTCGGCGCGCGTCCCCTGCGTCGTACGATCCAGCGGGACATCGAGGATGTTCTTTCCGAGAAGATCCTCTACGGTGAGCTCAAGGCCGGTGAGATCGTCGTGGTCGGCACTGACGGTGCCGAGAAGAACGAGGCGTTCACGTTCGAGGGTGCGGCGCACTCTGAGCTGGACGCTCCGCCACTGAGTGATATCCAGGACAGTGACATTCACGATCCTGACCTCCAGGACAGTGATATCCAGGACACGGTCACGACTCCGGTTGCTCCCGACGAGAAGTGACCGATGGTCGCGCCGGACCAGAGGTGACGGCGGCGTCGATGGTCCGAGACGGGTGAGGCTGCGCGGCCGTGTGGCGAGCACTACTTACGGTTGCGACATGCCGACCGTCTCGCGGTCTTCGCCGCGCCCGGCTTGGGTCATCGGGTTGTCGACTCTTCTCGTCGACGCCTTGGCGTTGACGAGAACTTCGTCGAAGCCCAAGGCCGTCACAAAAGCGGTAGCCACACCGAGCGGGGTTCCGGTCGGTGTAGCCACGGCCTTCGAGGTCGTAGGCGGCGACCTCGTTCGCTCGGTCCACCAGGGCCAGCTCGTCACCGCTGCGCCCGACTCTGCCAGACAGGTTGGCTCGGTGAGCCTGCCCGGCGTCCCGCAGATGCGGGCTCCGAAGATGCTGACCAATCTGGGCGCCGGGCAGGTGCTGACCTTCGGGGCTGGGGACTGTTTCACCTCACCGAACACCCTTGGCAACCGGGCGAGCGGCGGGTTCGGATGCACAGCGGGCCGCCAGTCGAACGTTGCTCTCGACGCCAAGGCGCGGGGTCTGTTCGCCGACAGCAGGGATGGGAGCCTGGCGTGACAGTCGGTGTGCAGGCTATTGTGCCCGTGATCCAGGTTCGCTGGGCTCGATGCAGTGACGTGAGTTCCATCCGTGAGCTCGTCCGCCCGCTGGCAGGAAACACGCTCACGCCCAAGGACCCGGTCGCCTACTACGAGGCACTGCAACAGTTTCGGGTGGCCCCGGATCCTGATCTGCCTGGACGGATCATCGGGTGCGGCGCGCTGCACGTGATGTGGGATGAGCTCGCCGAGGTCCGCACGTTGGCGGTGCACCCGAAATTCGCCCGGCGCGGCCTGGGCGGTCGACTCCTGGAGACCCTGCTCGATGATGCCCGGGCACTTGGCCTGCGTCGCATCTTCTGTCTCACCTTTGAGGTGGACTTCTTCACGCACCACGGTTTCTCGCCCATCGTGGGTCAGGCCGCCGAGCCTGACGTCTACGCCGAGCTGCTCCGTTCCTACGACGAGGGAGTAGCGGAGTTCCTGGACCTCGAGCGGGTCAAACCGAACACGCTAGGTAACACCCGGATGCTTCGGATGCTGTGATCTGCGGTCCTGCCCGGTCACCAGCGTCGACTTCCTTCCAGTCCTGAACGGCCCCGTCAGGGGGTTGGCCGGCGCTTGAGCGCTGAGCAAGCCTCGACGATAGCGGACCCGGCGCCGAGGCGTGCTCAGCGCTCGTGCACCTCAGCCACGGCGGGCGTCCCCCGGTCGCAAGAGAGCAGAGCGCCAGGCCAAGCGCTCCGTGTTCGCCACCGAACGCAGTCCGTCTCGGTAGTGCACGGCTCGCCAAGGCGCTGGGCCAGGGCCCCCGATGGTGCTGTGCTCAGGGCCCTGATCGCCCATGATCACGACGGGCGGTATCGAAGAAGATCCATCGCTGCACCTTTCCTGGCTTTGGCCCGGAGGGCCGGACACGGCGGATTCGGGCCACGAAGCGATCCTCATCATGGGACGGCGGCGACCGGAGGCATCAGGTTCCCCAACCAGGGTGCCGCCATGACGGCGATCCGGTGCTGCATGACGCTTTTGCGGTGTCCCCGATGCCAGGGGTCAGGTTCTAGCGACCCGGCAGCTGGTACCCGTCTGCGGCCACTGGTTCGACCAGACCATCCTTGACCAGGCTCTCCAGACACCGGTCTCGTTGGGGGCCGTCGGCGGGCCATGCGGCGTCCACCTCGGTTGCCGTGACGGGTCGGGTCGTGGCTCTCAACATTGCCAGGATGGTGCCCCGACACTTCCTGTCCGTGCCATGCCACGCCTGGCTACGGCGTACCGGACCCTCATATGCAGGCCGGTTCGCCAGCTGCCAGGCGCACAGATCGCGGATGGGACAGGCCGCGCATCGTGGGGCCCGCGCCAGGCAGACCAGGGCACCCACCTCCATGACGGCCACACCCCAGACTCGTGCCTGGCCGGCGTCATCGGGAAGAAGCGTCGTGGCCAGGTCCGTCTCGGCCCGGGTCAGCGACGGCGCGGCCTGTCCGACGCCGCTGACGACCCGGGCAAACACACGACGCACGTTCGTGTCGACCACGGTTGTCCGACGACCGAACGCGAAGGCGGACACTGCGGCAGCCGTGTAGGTGCCCACGCCCGGAAGCGCGAGAAGCTCGGCTGACCTGTCGGGAACTTGTCCGCCGTGCCGCTCGACAATCGCCACCGCCGCAGCGTGCAGGCGCAGCGCCCGGCGTGGATAACCCAGCCGTCCCCACGCATGGACCGCATCGCCGGGCGCTGACGCGGCCAGGGCGGCGGGGATGGGCCACCGTGACATCCACTGCCGCCATGCGGGCTCGACGCGGACGACAGGTGTCTGCTGCAGCATCACTTCCGAGACCAGAACCGCCCACGCAGAGGTACCCGGCTCGCGCCAGGGAAGATTCCTTGCCTCCTTGGCGTACCAGCTCAGAATTCTTTGGTGCAAGAGCGAGCTGGACACCTGCGGCGCGCCGCCGGCTGCGCTCATGAAGCGCCCTGACGGACGATGCTGTGTTGATGGGGCTGAGTCATCGGTGGGAGGCGGCCCGGCTCAGACGTAGCGCTCGAGGATGCTTGACTCAGCCAGCCGGGACAGGCCTTCACGAACCGCACGGGCGCGGCCCTCACCGACGCCCTCTACGGCCATGAGGTCTTCAAGATTTGCACCGAGCAGCTTCTGCAGGCTCCCGAAGTGGTCGACCAGCCGTTCGATGATGGCGCCCGGCAGGCGGGGCACCTTGGTCAGCAGCCGGTAGCCGCGGGGGCTGACCGGGGTGTCGAGGGCGTCGCCGCCGACGAAGAATCCCACGGCTTTGGCGCCCGCGGCAAGGTCGAGCAGCTCGATGGACGTGAGCTTCATGAGGTCGGCCAAGACCTGGTCGACGGTGCCACCGCTGTCTGCCGCGTCGAGGTAGTCGCTGATCACCAGCTCGCGGTCATTGCCCAGGCCGCCGGTCAGCTCCTCGAGCTGGAGTGTGAGCAGGCGGCCGTCGGTGCCCAGCTCAATGACATAGCTGTCGATCTCTTCCTTGATTCGCCGGACCATCTCGAGACGCCGGAGCACGGTGGCCACGTCGCGGACGGTGACCAGATCCTCGATCTCCAGCGCTGACAGCGCGCCGGTGACCTCGTCCAGACGCGTCTTGTAGCGCTCAAGAGTCTGCAGGGCCTGGTTTGCACGGGAAAGGATCGCACCCGAGTTCTCCAGGACATGGCGTCGGTTTGCGACGTAGAGCGCGACGATTTGCATGGACTGGCTCACTGAGACCACGGGGAAACCGGTCTGCTTGGCGACCCGCTCGGCGGTGCGATGCCTCGTGCCGGACTCGTTGGTCTCGATCGAGGGGTCAGGCAGTAGCTGGGTGGCTGCGCGCAGGATCCGCCCGCCCTCACGGTCGAGCACGATCGCCCCGTCCATCTTGGCGAGCTCGCGCAGGCGCGTGCTGGAGAACTCGACGTCGAGCGGAAACCCGCCGCTCGACATTCCCTCGACGACCTTGTCGTTGCCCAGCACGATGAGCGCACCGGTGCGCCCGCGCAGGATCCGCTCCAGACCATCCCGCAGCTCGGTCCCGGGGGCCACTGCCGCCAAGGTTGCATGGAGCAACTTGTCGTCGGTTCCATCTACGATGATCGGTCGCCCCCTGGGCTTGGACGGCTGGGTCGGATTTGTCGTTCGGCTCCAGTCGCCGGTTCACACTCCCGGCCTGCGGGCAGTCTATCGGGCAGAACGCCTCAGTCGCCTCTTGTGACCGACCCGTGACCTGGCCAATATCACGGGTGGGTCACTCTCGCGCCAGCACCGGAATCCGGAGGCTGACCGCTTCGACGATGTCACAGACCTCGATGACCTCCATGCCGGCCGGGGCGTGGTCGGTGCCGAGGGCGCCCGTGGGCACCACGGCTGTGCGGAACCCGAGGCGTGCTGCTTCGGCGAGCCGGCGAGGGATGCCGGTGACGGCCCGAATCTCCCCGGCCAGACCCACCTCTCCCATGGCGACAGTGCCAGCGGGAAGGGCCCGGTCGGACACCGAGCTGGCCATGGCCAACGCGATCGCGAGGTCCGAGGCCGGCTCAGAGACCTTGACCCCTCCGACCGTCGACACGTAGCAGTCGGCTTGGCGGACGGGGACGTTCGCGCGCTTGTCGAGGACCGCAATGATCATCGCGACCCGGGAGCCGTCCAACCCGCTGGTCGTGCGCCTGGGTGAGGGGGCGGTGCTGGCCGCGAGCAAAGCCTGCACCTCGGTGACCAAGGGGCGTCTGCCCTCAAGCGCGACGGTGACACAGGTCCCGGGGACGGTCAGGTCGCGGCTGGACAGGAACAGGCCGCTGGGGTCCGGAAGACCGACGATCCCGATATCGGACAGGTCGAAACAGCCCACCTCGTCTGTGGGGCCGTAGCGGTTCTTCACCGCGCGCACCAGCCGCAGCCGGGAGTGTCTTTCGCCCTCGAACTGGATCACGACGTCGACCAAGTGTTCCAGGACGCGCGGCCCGGCGATCGACCCGTCCTTGGTGACGTGGCCGACCAGCAGGATCGAGATGCCCCGGGACTTGGCGAGCTGGATCAGTGAGGCGGCCACCTCACGGATCTGGGAGACGTTGCCGGCCGCACCCTCGACCTCACCGCTGGCGATGGTCTGCACCGAGTCGATGACGACAAGGTCTGGCCCGATCTGGTCAATGTGGCCCAGCACGGTGGCCAAGTCCGTCTCGGCCGCCAGGAAGAGGTTCTTGGCCATCGCCTCGATGCGCTCGGCCCGCATCTTGACCTGCGCGGCCGACTCCTCACCAGTGACGTACAGGACAGTTTGCCCCTGCCGGGCAGCTCTGGCGGCGACGTCGAGGAGCAGCGTCGACTTGCCAATCCCTGGCTCCCCGGCCACCAGGACCACGGCGCCGCGGACCAGGCCGCCTCCGAGCACGCGGTCGAGCTCGCTGACGCCCGTGGAACGAGCCTCGGCTTGTCGGGCATCAACCTCACCGATCCGGATGGCGGGCCGGGTGACGACCACTGCGGCGGTCGTCTTGACCTTGGCTGTGCCGATCTCGGTGACCGTGCCCCACGCTTGGCACTCTCCACACCGACCGACCCACTTGACCGTGGACCAGCCGCACTCGGAGCAACGGTGCCCGGGCGAACGGGTCATCGCCTTGGTTGCCATACGGGCGACCCTACGAGACGCCTCGGACACGCTCAGACCACGGTGCGCCACCACAAGCTGACCGCGTAGTCAACGCCCGATCCCTGGTGGTCTGCCAGGATGCCGTCGGCCAGGGTCTCGGTGAACTCGATCCGCAGAACCGACTCGAAATCTGCGCGGGACCCGAATGACCATCGCATGTCGATGCGCTCGCGCGACCACCCCTGCCGGGCCCAGAAGCGTTCAACTGCAGCGGGGTCATAGGACGGCATGGCCCTGCGGAACCACCGACCGAAGGTGGACCGCGAGGCGTCGTTGTCGATCACGAATGCCGTGCCCCCTGGTCGCAGCACCCGCTGCACCTCGGCCAGGCCGGGCTCGCATCCCGGCCCGAAGAAATAGGCCCACCGAGCATGCACCACGTCGATGCTGTCATCGGCAAGCGGGAGCTGCTGGGCGGCGCCGTCCAGAACCGACGTGTTGGCCAGCGACAGATCACGCACCCGTTGCCGCGCGAGACCGGCCAGCGGTTCGTGCGGTTCGACTCCCACCACGGTGGACGCGGTCTGCGCGAATCGCGGCAGGTGAAACCCACTGCCACAGCCAATGTCCAGGACCCGCTGCCCCGCCCAGTCGTGGATGCCGGCCATGGCCGCCTCGATCAGCCGGTCGGGATCGATCCCGCGGTTCTCGATCTCGTAGACGTCCGGTTTCGCCCAGATGTTCGGGCTCGGGATCATTGTGGGCCGCCGGTGGCACTGCCGGCGGAAGGACTGCGTGCGCCCAGCGTTGCCGGGTGCACCAGAAGGGGTAGCAGCCTGCGCGACCCCACGGACTGGGCGGCATTCACGGCGACCATGTGAGCATCGCAGCGCACGACCAGCTCCGCATAGGCAGCATCACCCATGAGCTCGCGCAGCTCGGCGCTGTTGTTGCGATAGACCGGCTCATTACCGATGTGTGCAGCCGGGTTGCCCGAGCAGTACCAGTCCAGGTCATGGCCGCCGGGGCCCCAGCCGCGGCGGTCGTACTCCGTGATGGTCACCTCGAGGTAGGAGCTCTCGTCTGGCAGCTCGACGTTGCGGTAGGTGCGCCGGATCGGCAGCTGCCAGCAGACATCCGGCTTGACCGTGTGTGGCTCAAGGCCTCGCAGCCGGGCGTGCTGGTGCAGGGCGCAGCCGGCTCCGGCGGGGAATCCCGGACGGTTCTGGAAGATGCAGGCCCCGTCCACGACCCGGGTCTTGAGCTCCTTGTCTTCCTTGGTCTTCCAACGGCCGCCACGGCCGGCCTCGTAGTACTGCCATTCATCCTCCCCGAGCTCGGCGACTGCGGCCTTCACCCGCGCCACGTCGTCCGCGTCCGCGAAGTGCGCGCCCAGCGTGCAGCAGCCGTCGTCGGGGCGGTCCTTGTAGATCCCAGCGCAACCGCTGCCGAAGATGCAGGTCCAGGACGACGTGAGCCAGGTCAGGTCGCAGCGGAAACGCTGGTTGGCATCGGCAGGGTCGGGAAACTCGACCCACATGCGCGGGATATCGAGGGCGGTCTCTGACATCTGCCAAGACTATGCGGCACGTGCGCTGCTCTCACCTCGGTAGATTCACCACATGCGACTAGGCGTGATCGACGTGGGATCCAACACCGTTCACCTGCTGGTCGTCGACGCACACGTCGGCGCCCATCCCCTGCCGGCGTCGTCGCACAAGATCGAGCTGCGGCTCGCAGAGTACGTCGACGCGGATGGCTCGATTGCCCGATCGGGCGCTGACGCCTTGGTTGAGTTCACCCGCGAGTGCCTCACGATTGCCGAAGACCAACAGGTCGACGACCTGCTTGCCTTCGCTACCAGCGCAATTCGCGAAGCGCCAAATGGGGAGGCGGTTCTTGCCCGGGTGCGTGCGGAGACCGGGGTCGAGCTGCAGGTGCTGTCCGGTGAGGACGAGTCGAAGCTGACCTTTCTGGCTGTTCGCCGCTGGTTCGGCTGGTCAAGCGGCCGGTTGCTGGTGATGGACATCGGCGGCGGCTCGCTGGAACTCGCGGCTGGCATTGACGAGGTGCCAGACGTCGCCCTGAGTCTGCCTTTGGGGGCGGGTCGCCTCACGAGGTCTGCGCTTGTCGGAGACCCGCCCAAGCCGGCGCAGATCAAGGCCGTGCGCAAACAGGTTCGGGCTGATGTCGCGTGGGTGCTGGGCGCGGTAAACCAAGCGGGGATGCCTGACAGATTTGTCGGCACAAGCAAGACCTTGCGGTCCCTTGCTCGGATCGCCGGGGCGGCCGGCAGCACGCTCGGACCGTATGCCGTTCGCACGCTCACCCGAAAGAACGTCTCGGCTCTGGTGTCCAGGCTGGGCCAGATGACTGCTGCCGAGCGTTCTCAACTGCCCGCGGTCTCTGTGGGGCGTGCGCCACAGATGCTCGCAGGGGCGATCATCGCCGAGGCCGCCATGGACCTGCTAGGCATCGAACGGCTCGATATCTGCCCGTGGGCCCTGCGCGAAGGCGTGATCCTGCGCCGGTTGGACTGGATCTCGGCCGGTTGACGCCCTGGCGATTAGGCTCGAGGTCATGACCGCAGTTCAGGTGCCCAGGGCGCGTGTGGCGCTGTCTACCTCATCGGTCTACCCGCAGAACTGCGCCACGGCTTTCGACCTGGCACAGCGGCTCGGCTTCGACGGGGTCGAGGTGATGGTCTGGACCGACCCTGTCTCACAGGAGGCTGGCGCGCTGAAGGCTCTGTCGGACCTGCATGAGATGCCGATTGTGTCGATCCACGCGCCGACTCTGCTACAGATCGGAAGAGCACACG
>OBLW0100002473.1_pt1 | contig 14915 bp, 9 predicted proteins | sample 1520161 | NCBI WGS metagenome assembly OBLW01 (sample SAMEA3539309, study PRJEB22396) | soil metagenome | biome: tundra; feature: field; material: soil | place: USA | collected 2010-05 | depth 0.15 m
ATCATGTTCTTGATCAGCTTGCGCAGTTTGGCTTCCGCGCCTACGGTCGCCGCAAGTTTGTCATAAGGTACGGCGTAGTAAATCAAATCGTCGCGTACCTTATCGAGGGCCAGCGGTTCGTCATACAGCACGGCCGCACCCGGCGCCAGCGTCTTCACATCATCCTGCGCCGTCTCGGCGTTCATCGCGATGAGAAGGTCGATTTCCTTTTTACGCGCAATGTAACCATCCTTATTTGCGCGAATCGTGAACCACGTAGGTAGCCCCGCAATATTCGAAGGAAATAAATTCTTCCCCGAAACGGGCACGCCCATCTGAAAAATACTGCGCAACAAAACTGTGTTGGAACTCTGTGAGCCCGAGCCATTCACCGTCGCAACTTGAATGCTCATGTCATTGACAATGCGCTTCAGTCCCGATCGGCCGTGCACTTCATGGGGCACGACATCAGTAGTGGCCATCCCTGTACCTTTCTGGTCTGAACCTATCCATTTGACCGGGCAGACCCCGTCGCCCGGGGTAGTTTAGCGGAGTGAGAGGGTGTGAAAACCCTTCAGTACACTCGGTATTATACGCGCTATGGTTTGGCGACGTAACTAAAGCGTTAACAGGGGTGGAACGCTGAGTGTGAAGTTAAGAATCGTCTTACTCCGCAACGTAATTGCTACATAACGCAATTTATCGAGCAACGTTCATCGCCCCACTCATCCGGCCGGTACAAATATAGATGAGGCAGCCAGCCAACAATAGCAAGCTTCCGAGACCGCAGACACCGCCCCAACCAAAGTGATGCCATAGCAAGGAGCCGGCGTACGACCCGGTGGCTCCTGCCACAAAGAAACAAATCATATAGACCATGTTCAGACGGCTTCGCGCTTCCGGCAATAGCCCATAAATTCGCGTCTGGTTCGACACATGCCCTGACTGTACGCCAATGTCGAGCAAGATCACTCCCGCGATCAACCCGCTCATGTGCCTACCGAAAAAATAGAGCACTCCAAAAGAAGCAAGCGTTACCAGCAACGCCAGAAGCACATTCCGTCTTGCACCTTGACGATCCGCCATTCGTCCTACAAAAGGCGCGCAAATCGCGCCCACCGCCCCGACCAACCCAAACAATCCGGCGACTCCGCTGCCATAGTGATAAGGAGGAGTCTGCAAAAAGAAAACCAGCGTGGTCCAAAAAGCGCTGAATGCGCAGAATAGAATGGCACTCAGCGCAGCGGCCTCACGTAGCACAGGCTGCTCGCGAACCAAGACTGCCGCTGATCGAATCAAACTTGGCCACGAAAGCTTCAGCTCCGGTTTGCTCGCTGGCAGGCCAAAACGAATTGCAACCGCGAGCATCAGCATGAGCACCGACGCCACCCAATAAATCGCTCGCCAACCAATCCACTCGCCCAGAAGCCCGCTGAAGATTCGGGCCAACAATATGCCGAACAACAATCCCGAAAGGACCGCGCCCACGGCAGCGCCACGACGCGCAGGCGACGCTAGATGTGCGGCAAATGGGACAATCACGTGTACCGTGCATGCGGCTAGTCCAATTCCGAAGCTAGCCGTAGCCAGCCACAGAAACGTCTGTGCGCTCGCCATCAACGCCAGGCTCACCGACTCCCCCACCAGCAGCCAGACGATGAGCCCGCGTCGTTCCTTCGTATCTCCCAACGGAACAAAGAGCAGCATGCCGCAGGCAGCGCCCAGTTGAGTGAGCATCGCCACTGCTCCCACTTGCGGAACGGAGATGCGGAAGGTCATTGCGATGGCCGACAGCAGTGGCTGAATGTAATAAATATTCGCCACAATAGCCCCGACGCTAAATGCCATCAACCAAACGTGCGCGGAGCTTATGTCTTCGCCATCCCGCGAAAACGAACCATCAAAGTCCGTCGTATTTGTGGAGATATCATGCATAAAACTACTGACCACATCGGGCAGAAATATTCAGATGTGATTCCAGCGAAAGCGACTCAGAATTTTCCGGCGATTTGCAAGACGTGCGGACGGAATTTGCGCCACCGTCGTTCGAAAGAACCGGCGTCAGATCATTGCAATCTTTGCCATTGCCAGATCTGCTCCCGCAGAGTGTTCAGGCTATTAGTTATCCGGTCGGTTTCTTCATTCACCAGCGTAAAACGAGAAGCTAGCGAAGAAATGAGCCGGTGATGATCTTCGCGGAGGTCAGGTAAATCGCGCGCCCGCACTTTCTGTCCTCGTAACGCTGACGCTAATTTTTCGAGGGTCACTTCGACGTCTCGCGCGAAATCTCGACGTGCCGGGTGCACAGCCGCACTTTCAGTGGGCGCTACCTCCAGCGTCATTACCGCGCGCACAAAACGGTGGCAATTCGCGAGCATGGCCGTCAGCAGCTCCATTTTCTCGCGCCGCGTTCCCGGCTCCGCTCGCAGCCTTTCCCCAGAAGCTTCCATGTTTGAACGCGCCAGCCGTCCCGCTAACCGCAGGCGATTCAGTTCCGCTTCGTTCGCGGGACGTCCATATAAATTTCGCTCGGCGACGGCGTGAAAGTAAGCTCGATATGCGTCCAGCATTTGTGCCAACGTCGCCAGCACTTGAGTTCGCTCCCATGTTGGCCACGCAAGATACGCCGCCAGCGCGATTGCTCCTCCGAGACAGGTCATTTCACCGCGTGCCAGTATGACCGACTTTGGAGATACTCCGGTAAACGCAATCATCACTACAATCAACGCGCTGACCGCGATCGTGAACACTCCATAGTTTGCCCCGCCAGCCCAGCGCAACAGAAACATGAAGATGCCGACCAGAACAACCTCCATCACAACGCCCGGCGATAGAAAGTGAAACAGGCCAGTCGCCAGCACTAATCCGAGGATCGTGCCCACAATCCGCAGCACACCACGACTGAACGTCGCCGCAAACTCCTGCTTCAGCACCAAGACAATCGTCATCGCCAACCAGTATGCTCGCCGATTGTGCAGTTGATGAGCGAGCACCTCTCCCAGCGCCAGGCACAAGGCCATGCGAATCGCGTGCCGAAATGCCGAGGATCTCAGCGTGAGATTTGCCCGCAACGTGGCAAGATTTCCAGTAATTTTGCGCGGCCAAGGCTGAATCGCATCGCGGCTTGCCAGAGCCTCGAATCCAGCGGGCGACACTTCAATAACACTCCGCACCGCGCTCCGAAATTGTCCGATCAGGGCGTCCATCTGATATCGCGCGTCGCGCGTCATCGCCGCCAAAAACTGCGGACCAGGCTTCGATTCATCCTTGCGTAACTTTTCCGCCAGCGTTTCTAACTCCCGCAGTGTCGGTCGAACTTTGTCGATCACAGCTTCTGGCGATTCACCTCGCGTTGTCTCCCCTCGCGACAACGATCTCGCGATCCCGTCCAAGACGGCTGCGGAGAGATTCAAAAACTGCTGCACTTCCGTTTCTCTTTTTGACGATTCAGCCTCGCGTACCGAATCTCGTTCCATTCGCTTTCGCAAGCGGCGCAAAGTAAGAATGCTCAGGCGAATACGTTCCGCCTGGTTCAGCAACGACCAATAGCGCGCAGCCTCGAGGCCGTTGTCGTTACCAAGTCCCGCCAACGCTTCTCTCGCTGCTGTACTTTGCAGACTCGCCGGAGGACCACCTTCCGGCCCCGTGGGAATAACCGCCGCGCGCGCCAATTCACGATATAAATCTGCCAGAGCGCGCCGTTCGGGCTCGTAGCGCCGCAGCGGCCAAAGCAGTAAAGAGAATGCCGTTTGCAACAAGCCGCCGCCTAGAGCGAGCAGTCCCGAATAGATTGCTCTCGCTGGCGTCAGTGGCTGCGCCGAATAAATGATCAGCGTCACCAAGCTGATCAGGCCCAAACTCTCTGCTGTGGGACCGACGCATACAACGAGCCCCGCCGCAACGGCCCATAAGGTCGGGACAATTACCGACAGGACACCGTTTCTACCCGCTAGTCCGCCTGCCACCACCGCCAGCGCACATAATAAGGTTGCCGTGAGCATGCGGCGAGCCCGTTGCGCATAAGGACCATGTCCGTCTGAATAGGAGACCTGCAACGCGCCCGTACCGACCGCCAGTCCGCCCAGCGGCATCCCAAGCGCGGCACCGACTCCGATCGGCAGCATCACGCCAATCGTATTGCGCAAAGCAATCCATGGCTCCATTCGTCCGCGACCGAATTGCAAAACTTTTCGCCAATACTGCCGCCAAGGATTCTGGGCCGCACCCTTTAAAGGCGAAATATGCGCGGATTTTAAGTCGTTCAAAATCTAGCTCTCTCTCGCCGCCACTGAAGTATGAAGGAGGTCAGTGTATCAACCAGCGGCAGGTGCGATCTCGCGCGTGCAATGCGCAGGTCTCCGGCGCAATCGCGCAGTAATAAGTTGACATGCTTTTGACCTAATCATGACACCACTGCAACGAGAACAAACTAATTTCAGGGTGCGGTGATTCCGAGATGCAGGTGACAAATCGCCGACATCCAGTTCAAGAGACAGGAGTCTATATCATGACGAAAAACAATCTCCTCCAAGTAGCGTCATCCGAAGTAGGTAATCCACCTCAAGAGGGAGTCGACTCTTTATCGGGCAAGAGTGCCCGCCGCCGTTCCTTCCTCAAAGGCATTGGCATAGCAGGGGCAGCTGCGGCCACCGGTTCACTTCTTGCAAATGTCGCTGAGGCCTCTAGCCGCAGCGCCATCATCACGGTTGGAGACGTGGCCATACTTCGCTTCTTGGCCGCCGCCGAGATTCTCGAAACCGATCTCTGGCAACAATACAATGAGCTCGCCGGAATCCAGGACCAAGAGGTTCCGGGGGGGAGCGGAAATTCCGCCTACACCGCCGCCGTTTCTCAACTCGACAGCGACATGGCCCAGTACATTCACGACAATACCGAAGACGAGTTGTCGCACGAGGTTTTCATCAACGCCTACCTGGTTTCAAAAGGTGCGGAACCTGTAAACCTCGAGAAGTTTCGAACACTGCCGAGCAGCGAGGCGACCGGAGCCCAGAACGTGGGCCGTCTCACAAATCTCATGCAGTTAACTGTCGACACTACTTGGTGGACTCGTTATCGTAGCCGCACCCTCAATCCGGACCTCGGCGACACGCTTCCACAAGCAATTCCAACCCTGGCAGTCGGACAGCACACGGCCATTCCCCGCAGCGACGACGATGTGCAGGATTCAAATTTCCTGCAGGCCGTCGCCAACACCGCTGGCTTTCATTTCGCAACCATCGAACAGGGAGGAAGCAGCCTCTACCCGCAACTGGCCCAGCGTGTCACCAGCGTGGAAGTTTTGCGCATCGTACTTAGTATCGGCGGAACGGAGATCATGCATTTCCAAACGTGGTCAGATAAGGCAGGTAATGCCCCACCAATTGCAGATGCCGTGGACCCCGTTACAGGCGTGCATGTAACTTTTCCTGACCTGAACTCTCCACCCTTTGGCGGAGAGGATTTTCAAACCAACCTGATCATGCCCGAGCCGACCGCCTTCCTACACCGAAAGCTACCAGCATGCTCAATCATCCGTCCCACCGCAACGAAAGGCGCCGCGATGGGAGCTCTGAATGCTCTCACGTCAGACGGCCTCTTTGTCGGCCAATCAAAAGAGTTCTTCAAGTTCATGCGCACTCTCGCGACTGAAGCAGACTTGGCAGTGCGGGAAAGTTAGGTAAAGCCGGTCGCCCGGCGAATCACCATCGGCACAATCGGAAACGTACACGCAACCTGTGTCGCTGCGGCCAGAAGTCAGGGTCGCAGCGCATGGGCTTCATAATGACGACCATTTGATAATAGAAAGGAACATTCAATGTTCGAAGGAATTTTTCAGCCCACGCATCTGCTCGTTATTTTCGGCATCGCTCTGCTCGTCTTCGGTCCCAAGAAGCTTCCGGAACTAGGCAAAGGAATTGGCGACGGTATCCGCGGCTTCAAGGCTGGAATGAAAGCGCCACAGGAAGAACCCGATACCCCGCCAGCGAAGAAATGAATTCGCTACGCTCAACATAATTCCTCTGGAGCGCATTCGGCGCAGGGATTCGATCGCTGGTTACGTACGTGCCATCTCCGCAATACAGTCTGGCATCATTCGGGTCATAATAAGGTGACTCGGCGAAGAAGTTCCCGTTCCCGCAATTCAGGAACTCATCCGCGGAAGTTCGGGAGATTACGTGACCAGCAGGTCAGCACGAGATCGGACTGTCATCAGTACAGAACAAGATGCCCAGGAAAACCGAGGCGTACCGTCGTGCAAAGTCGCTTTGCTTGGCTTCGGTACGGTCGGTAGCTCGGTCGCGAGAATTCTTTGCGAACGTTCCAACACACATCTCCAACTGACGCACGTCCTCAATCGTAACGTCGCGCGAAAACAAGTTGACTGGCTTCCCTCGTCGGTCCAGTGGACAGAAAACATCGATGACGTTCTATCCTCCGACGCTGAGATCGTTGTAGAAGTCATGGGCGGCCTTCAACCCACGGAAGATTGGATTCGCCGCGCCCTATCCACGGGCAAATCCGTCGTGACAGCGAACAAGCAAATAATCGCACGCTGCGGCCCAGACTTGCTTGCCCTGGCCCGTGCCAACAAACAGCAGCTCCACTTTGGCGCCTCGGTGGCGGGAGGCGTGCCCGTAATTTCCGGACTGCATGAAGGCCTTGCCGGCGATGAACTGTACAAGATCCGCGGCATACTCAACGGCACTTGCAACTACATCCTTAGTCAAATCGAGACTAATGGCATCCCGTTCGCTACTGCTCTGCGCGAAGCGCAGAAGCTGGGTTTTGCTGAAGCTGATCCTACGGACGACATCGACGGCCTCGACGCCCGCGCGAAGCTCGCTATCCTGGCGCGCGTCGGATTGCACTGTGATGTCCGCCTGGAAAGTATTTCAGCGCGCTCCATCTCACCCATCGACACGATCGACTTTGAGTACGCGAAACAGCTTGGTTACACAATTCGCCAGATATCCAGCGCAGAATTAAAAGACGATGTTCTGTTCGCCGCCGTGCAGCCCGCCCTGGTCGAACTTTCCTCGCCGCTTGCACGCGTGGAGGGCAGCCAAAATTTGGTGATGGCAACGGGCAAATACGGCGGCGAAACTCTATTCGGAGGTCACGGCGCAGGCGGGCATCCCACCGCTGTTGCAGTAGTTTCCGACATAATAGCCATCGCTCGTTCGAAGCAGACTACGACCGGTAACGCGCAGCAATCTCCCGACAAAACGCCCAAAGTGACCGCCGATTTCACGGCCAAGCACTATCTGCGCTTTCTAGTGAAAGATCGCCCCGGAATCATCGCCAGCCTCGCCACCATTCTTTCCGAGAGCGACATCAACATCGATTGGGTTCTGCAGAAGTCCGGCTGCCCAAAATCGCATCTCCCATTCTTAATTACGCTTGAGGAATGCAAGGCATCGCTGGTAGACCAGGCGTTGAAGCAAATCAACGCGCTGGATTTTCTCGTTCAGCCCTGTCTGCATTTACCCATCCTTTAGAGAGATTAGACAGGCATGGTCGGCGCGTCTGCGCATGGCGATAGCCCACTTAACAGACAGCAGCAGGCTCGCCAAGGGCTAAACTTCCACCTGAAAGAACTGTGCCATGTTACGGAATTTCTTGTAGCGAGAATCGAGCAATTCGGTAGTCGGAAGATTCTTCAGCGCGCCGAGATGCTGCTGTAATGCCGCATCCAGCAATGTCGCGGCCTGCGCATGGTCGGTGTGCGCGCCCCCGGAAGGTTCCGGGATGATGCCATCAATACAACCTAGTTCGTTCAAATCCTTCGCCGTAATCTTCATTGCCTCGGCCGCAAGCATTTTCTTGCTCGCGTCGCGCCACATAATGGACGCGCACCCTTCGGGCGAAATCACCGAATAAACGGCGTTCTCCATCATCAACACACGGTCAGCCACGGCAATCGCCAGCGCGCCTCCGCTCCCGCCGACGCCAATCACCGTTGCAACAATCGGAACTTCCAGTCGCGCCATCTCCAGCAGGTTGCGCGCAATCGCTTCTCCCTGCCCGCGCTCTTCGGCATGTAATCCAGGATAGGCGCCATCGGTATCGACAAAGGTAAAAATCGGACGCTTGAACTTCTCCGCAATCTTCATCACTCGCAGAGCTTTTCGATATCCCTCAGGATGCGGCATGCCGAAATTACGATAGACGCGCTGCTTCGCGTCCCGCGCCTTCTGCTGACCGACAATAACAACTTCTTCGCCATGGAAGCGCGCCATCCCACAAACAATTGCCGGATCATCCCGGAATCCGCGATCGCCGTGAATCTCGCTCCAATCAGTAAAAATACGTTCGATGTAATCCAGCGTATATGGCCGTTGCGGATGTCGCGCCAGTTCGGTGCGCTCCCATGCGTTGAGGTGCGAAGAAATTTCGCGTCGCAGGTCGTTCACCCGATCATGCAGTTGCTGTATCTGCCGAAGCGCCTCCGCGTTCTGCCCCTCCACGCCCTGCAATCGCGTAATCTGCCCTTCGATTTTTTCCAGTTCCTTCTGCGCTTTCAATCCAGAATCCATCTTTATGCCGTTCCCATTCTTGCGGGTGTTATGCGCTTCCACAATTGAAAGCATAAGATCCGTTCCAGCAAACGCCGGATTTTCCACGCCAACGGTCGCGCCGCTGTTTACGGCGAGAGCCAACTTCTCCGCCCGTTTTATCTTTGCTCGTCTCATCCGCCGCAATTCTCCATCAACTAATAACCCGAACGCTGCCCCTCCCGCATAACTCTTCCACGCGACCTAGAAAATTCCGATCCGGCATCACATTATAGCCTTCGGCTTCCATCACCACCATGAAATCACCCTCGCGCTCCACGTCAAACAACACCTTCGCCTCTCCTTTGCGCTCATTAAAAAGAGCATGTAGAGAATCGACCGTCCCGTCGTTTGCGCTACCTAGAGGAATCCTTATGCGCAATGCTCTCGGCATTGGTACGCGGGCTTCATCCAGAGGAACAATTTCGTTCGCCGTCACTTTCGGATTCGCTCCCTCTTCAATCCGTACTCCTCCGCGAATCAACACCGGCACTTCGAGCTTCACCTTCTCCGCCAGCTTTCTGTAAGCCTCCGGAAAAACCAGTAACTCCACTTTTCCCGACATGTCTTCCAGCGCCGCCTGCGCCCACAACTCTCCCCGACGCGACTTGGCCACCCGCAGGCCGCAAATCAATCCAGCGGTCGTGATGTTTTCATCCTTCCCCGTCGATCTCTTCATGGCAGAGATGTCCGCGGTCGACAACGCGTTCAGGTCGGTAAGTTTCTCCTTGTACTTCTCCATCGGATGGCCCGTAATAAAGAAGCCGAGAATCTCTTTTTCCGCCGCCAGTCGTGTGTGTTCATCCCAGTCGGGCACATTGGGCAGTGAATCGTTTGCCTGCTCAGCGGTTTCATCGTCAAACACTCCGAATAGTCCGTGTTGTCCAGATTCCGCGTCCCGTTGCGCTTTCTGCGCCTGTTCCATCGCCGTATCGAGTGCCTGCATGAGTTGCGCACGCCGTCCAAAGCAATCCATGGCGCCGCTCTTAATCAACGATTCCATAACGCGTCGGTTCAACAAGCGCAGATCTACTTCTTCACAAAACTCGTAGAAGGATTTGAACTTTCGCCCTAGTTTCTTGCGCGCACCAACAATCGACTCAATCGCGTTGCCCCCAACATTCTTCACCGCCGCCAGTCCAAAACGAATCGCCTGCCCGTGCGGAGTAAAGTTCGCATCGCTGACGTTTATATCCGGGGGCTCAACCGAGATTTCCATCTCTCGGCATTCGTTAATGTACTTCACCACGTCATCTGTGCTGCCCGTGACCGAGGTCAGCAGCGCCGCCATAAAGTCCAACGGATGATGCGTCTTCAAATACGCGGTGTGATAAGCCAGTAGCGCATACGCGGCCGAATGCGACTTGTTGAATCCATATCCCGCGAACTGCGCCATCAAATCGAATATCTTTTCAATTTTTTTCGGAGGATACCCGTTCTTCGTCGCGCCCTGAACGAAACGCTCGCGCTGCGCGGCCATCTCTTCCGCCTTCTTTTTTCCCATGGCACGCCGAAGCAAATCGGCGTCTCCTAAGGAATAGCCGGCGAGTTTGTTCGCCGTCTGCATGACCTGTTCCTGATAGACAAAGACTCCCAGGGTTTCGTGCAGAATTTCTTTGAGTTCGGGCAGATCGTATTCAATTTTCCGCCGCCCATGTTTACGTTCGATGAAGTCGTCAATCATCCCGCCCTGTATCGGACCCGGGCGATAGAGCGCGTTCAATGCTGTAAGATCTTCGATCGAATTCGGCTGATACCGCCGCAGCACATCTCTCATCCCCGACGATTCAAACTGAAACACCCCCGACGTCAATCCCTTATGGAAGACTCTCTCGTATGTCTCATTATCTTCAAGTGGAACATCCTCCAGCTTGAGATGGGTCCCCTTCTGCGCGATCAGTTTCAGCGTGTCGTCGAGAATGGTGAGGGTCGTCAGCCCAAGAAAATCCATCTTCAACAATCCCATCTTTTCGATGGCGACCATGTCAAAGGCCGTGACAATTTCGTCGTTCTTGGTCCGGTGCAGCGGCACCAACTCAATCAGAGGACGTGGCGAAATCACCACCCCCGCCGCGTGCACGCCCGAATTGCGCACCAACCCTTCAAGTTTTCGCGCCGTATCGAGCAACTGCCGCACCTGCGGATCCTTCTGATACGCCTCCTGCAACGCGACCGATTCCGTGAGTGCGTCGTCGAGCTTGATATTCAACGTCGTGGGGACCATCTTGGCGATGCGGTCGACGTCGCTATAAGGCATGTCCATCGCGCGGCCCACGTCTTTGATCGCCGCTTTCGCCGCCATCGTGCCGAAAGTGATAATCTGGGCCACATTGTCCCGCCCATATTTATGGGTGACGTACTCGATCACTTCGCCGCGCCGGTTCATGCAGAAGTCGATGTCGATATCTGGCATCGAAATACGCTCTGGATTTAAAAAACGTTCAAACAGCAATTCGTGCTGCAACGGATCGATGTCCGTAATTCCAAGCGAGTATGCAACTACCGCGCCAGCCGCCGATCCTCGGCCTGGCCCCACGGGAATGCCTTTTTCGCGCGCATAGCGGATAAAGTCCCACACAATCAGGAAGTAACCCGAGAACTGCATCTGCTGAATAATCGCGACTTCGCGCGCCAGTCGCTCTTCATACTCGGCCAGCGAATGCTTCAGTTTCCTGCTCGTAGACGCATTGCGCAGATTTTCCATGCGCCGCGCAAATCCCTGCCGCGTAATGTGCTCAAAGTAACTGTCTAGGGTATATCCGTCAGGAACATCGAAATGCGGGAACGGACTGGGAACTTTCTCGATTTTGAGGTTGCAACGTTCCGCGATACCCAATGTCCGTGACAGCACCTCCGGCGAATCCTTGAACACGCGCATCATCTCGTCGCCATTCTTGACGAAAAACTGCGTGCCCTCGAACTTCATCCGGTTCGTTTCTTGAATCGACTTCCCCGTCTGAATGCACAGCATCACATCTTGCGCATGCGCGTCGTCTTCGCAGAGATAGTGACTGTCGTTGGTCGCGACCATGGGCAGACCTAAATCCTTCTCTAGTTGAAACAAACCAGAGCGAATCCGGTGCTCCATCTCGAGTCCCTGATCCTGAATCTCAAGAAAGAAATTGTCTTTACCAAAGAGGTCTCGATAAAACGCGGCTGCGGTGCGCGCTGCGTCGTACTTTCCTTCCATCAACCGCTCAGCCACTTCTCCCTTTAAGCAGCCCGAAAGACCAATCAATCCTTTCGAATGATCCGCCAGGAATTTCTTGCTGACTCGCGGCTTGTAATAAAAGCCCCGCAGCGAAGCTTCCGAGGTGATCTTCACCAAGTTCCGGTAGCCTTCTTCGTTTTCGGCAAGCACGAGCAGGTGATTGTAAGTATCTCCGTCCGGCGGAGTCCGCGTAATGACGTGGTCGTCTTTCTTGCAAACGTAAAGTTCGCAACCCACAATCGGTTTGACGCCAACCTTATGTGCCGCATTAACGAAGTGCACCGCCCCAAAAATGTTTCCATGATCGGTCATCGCCACGGCGGGCATGCCGAGCTCATGCACCCGTTCAACCAGTTTTTCGACGTCGCAGGCCCCGTCGAGCAGCGAGTAATCACTATGCAGATGTAGGTGTACGAATTCGCTTTTACTCATGAAGTTTGTGGCCCTTGGCTTCCGGCTCTTAGTCCTCGGCTCCTGCTCTTAATTCTAGCGGCTCTCATAAGCAGTTTGGGTAGGGTGCCCTTCGCTGACGATAACTTGGGGGCGTATCCCCAAGCACACTACAGCCTGTTCTGAAAATAATGATGCGAACAATTTCAGCGAATCGGATTTCATTCTACTGGCTGGAGGAATCGGCGCAACGCCTGAAAATGGTGCAGTCAGCGTTAACGCACGATCATGATTTGAAGCGAAGGTTCCGGCACCTGAAAATCTACGCCGCGATCATCGTTCATTTTGACGGTCGCCGGAATATCAAGCTGAGCGAGCGGAATCTTCTTTGCCGCCTGCTCTCTAAATACCCACACCATTCCACCCGAGATCGCATAATTCCGAACTTCCTCTACGTGCTGGTCACGGAAGACTAGCGCCGTCTTCGGTTCTTCACTCGCCTTCGGCTGATTGCGCGCCTCTACGTCCGCTTGTAGACGATCAATTTTCCCGCTCAGCGACTGCACATCGCGATGCAGTCCGCTATCCTCGGCCGGACCGTCAGAATACGAAGGCCCCTGATAAGCCGCATACGAATCCTGATCCCCAGTTCCATTGTCAGAATAAAAACCGTCGTTATCCCAGCCGTAATAGCCGTAGGGATAATAGCCCGCATAAGGATAAAAGGGGTAATAGCCCCGACGTCCGTTGATACCATACCGATTGTGTTGATTATTTCCGATCCGCAGGCGTACGCCGGCTCCGTTGCTAAAACCTGAGCCGCGAACTGATCCAGACGAGCGCCCCGCAAACGAGTGACTGGCGAATGCGTGACTGCCGAGCGAGTGCCCAGCAAACCCGCTGCCCGCCGAAAAGTGACCACCGCCGCTGCTGCCCCCGTGCCGCTGTCCCCACACGGGTACGGCGGACATAATCAGGGCCGCCGTCAAAGAGAACGCCGCAATGCATGGCCAGCGCCGCATGTCGCTATTATAGCGCGATTCGCAACACAAGGGCAGGTCCGACTTTATGGCAAATTTGTGGCAAAATTTACCCCCTGAAAAAGGACGGCAAGCAGCAATCTTCTGAGCTTTTTCCAGACTCCAACGTTCCTGTCTAATAAATAAACGACTGAAGCGAGTTGCCCTGCGTCCCATCGGGTCCCGCCCCATTGACGTATCCAGTACGATTGCTCGGATTCAATGCGATGCGGGTCGCAATCACACTCGAAGCGTCCGAAAAGTTGAACCCATTCAGCGATTCCACCAGGTTTCCGCCCGTGTCATAGACCTGGATGCTGCTTCCAGGCCCTGTACCCGATACCTGCTGGGCGACGAAAAACAACTTGTTCACCGTGTCGAACTCCACATCCGTCCCACTCGTCGTTTGGCCCGCGTCCGGAAGCGCAACTAAAAATCCAGTGTGCTTGGCCAAGTTGTAAAACGTAATGTTGCCATTCAATTCCGTCGACGTGACCGCGATCCCGTCCTCCGAATCCACCGCGATCCCGTTGATAGACCCCGGCCCCAGCGGTGGCTCCGGAACTCCTGTGAACTGCGTCACCTTCCCCGTCGCCAGATTCGCCAATGCGATCTGCGGTGCTGGACCACCGACCGCCCCCGTTGAAGACGCTACCACCGCCTGATTCGTCACCGTGTCGTAGGCCATTACGGGCGAGTAGTTGAAGCCAAAAACCTGATCGGTGAGATTGATAATCGGTCCAAAAGTATTCGCGCCCACGTTTGATCCGAACACAAACGAAGTAAACTGGCCGTTCTCAAAAGCAAACACGGCCATGGTCGCGGAACCCTGGTTGTGGCTCACCCCTAAAATAATGTCTTTCACAGTGAGTGGCGCCTTCCACTTGCCCGTGAACTTGTTCGCGTCGAGCGGATTCAACTCTTCGTAAACCCGGCTAGTCACGTAAATCCCGTGCGTCTCCTCCTCATGCTCCACCAGCCCGATGCTTGTTCCCACAATTCCCTCTGTCACAAAGTCGCCGAGGTTCTCCGTCTTGGTCACGACTTTCAGAATCTTGCCTGTCGCCTGATCGAAAGTTTCGACCGCAGCGAGTATTTTCCCGTTGGGCAGGGATTGACCTTCACTCAACAGGCCCTCCGTTCCGTTCTGGTCAATGTCGAATCCGAAAATGCTTCCGCCAAACTCGCTGGTCACAAAAGTTGTTCCCGCACCAACCGATGCTTCTCGACTGTCGACGGGTCGCCCATCCGTAGCCTGAGACCAAGCCAGCGTCGCTCCAGATAAAGAAAATACGCACCACGCAATCAGTGCTCCTGCTCGACACAGCAGAGAAATATTCTTGCATTTCATGATTTGAATCCGTCCTGTTGAAGCAATATCTCGCTCTGGAGCAACTCGTCTGGCCACTAGAAGCTAGCATCGAACCTCGCGAACGATGTCACCGCCCGGTCAGGAATTTGTAAACATTTTGTCTCTGGACGGTCCAATCATTGAGATTTGGGGGACTCTCGGATTCGCTCGAAGGCGTTTTTTTCCGTGCTAGACTGACTTGCGATTGAATCGACAAATATTCAGATGACTTTCTTCCGTTCTAATCGCTCGCGACGGTTGGCGACTACAATTTTGACGTCAGTCTTGGCAAGCCTGCTATTTGCCTGCGGCGATCCCAAGTATCAACCTCCCGCAATTGTGGTTAGCTTCTCTCCGATTCCTCCGACCTCGATCAATACTGATTCGACGGTGGGCATAACGGCCGTTGT
>OBLW0100002474.1_pt1 | contig 14911 bp, 10 predicted proteins | sample 1520161 | NCBI WGS metagenome assembly OBLW01 (sample SAMEA3539309, study PRJEB22396) | soil metagenome | biome: tundra; feature: field; material: soil | place: USA | collected 2010-05 | depth 0.15 m
CGCGGCCAGCCAGCGCGACGGCACGACTACCTTTGCCGATGAACAACTGATGGCCGGCACAACCTACTCGTACCAGGTCAAAGCATTCGATGCCGCGGGAAATCAGTCGGGGTTGAGCAACACAACAACCGTCACGACTCCTCCACCTCATCTGTATCCGACCAACATTGCTCTGGGTCGACCGTACACGTCGACCATGCCCGCAAGCTCCAGCTATCCGGACACCGACGGCGTCGAGTTGACGGACGGCGTGATCGGGTCAATCGATTTCAGTGATCCCGCGTGGCAAGGCAGGGCCACGATGAAGACTTACTCGTTCACGATCGATCTTGGCTCCGAGCAGGTGATTAAGGAAATCCGCAGCGATTGGCTGCAGGACGAGGGATCGGGGATTCTTTTGCCGCAGGGGGTCATTGCTGCGGTTTCCAGCGACAACGTGAACTTCACAGCTGTAGGGGCGGCGAAGAAACCCTTGCTGGGCGATGACACCCTTTCGTTCTGGTACACCCTGACGGACTTGAGCAATGTCAACGGTCGCTACGTACGGATTCAAGTAAGTCCCGGACCGAATGCGGAGTGGACATTTCTAGACGAAATCGAAGTGCGTCAGTAGAACTGCAAGCACAAGAAGCAGGAGGCCCGCACGGTGCAGAAAATAAAAGTACTGCGTTGGATGGGAGTTGGGACGATCGCATGTGGTTTCCTGCTACTTCTGGCACCGACTGTGTCGGGTCAGCAGGGAAGTTCGAAGGCAACTACGGCAGCGGCGGTTCAGAAGTTGCCTCCGGTTCATCTTGATGGGCAGTACTTCACGCGGGAAGGAAAGCGGTTCCTGCCCGTGGGAGCGCACTGGGTTCCCGCAAAGGCAGCGATGCAGTGGCCGGTGCAATGGGATCCGAAGGACATTGAAGCCGATTTCGCGAAGATGCATGAACTCGGCTACAGCATCGTGCGGTTCGACATGATGTGGGCGTGGTTTGAGCCGCGCCCCGGCGACTACAACCCGGTCGCATTTCAGCAACTCGACTACTTTGTTTCGCTGGCGCACAAATATCAGATCTACCTTCACCCTTCCTTATTTATAGGCGGAGAAGTCGGGGAAGCCTATTGGGACGTGCCTTGGCGGCACGGCCGCAATCCGCATTCAGATCCTGAAATGCTGAGGCTCGAAACGAATCTCGCCGCTGAGTTTGGCCGCCGCTACGCAAACGAGAGCGCAATCATCGCCTGGGATCTCACCGACGAGCCTCCGTTTTGGATCGTGCAGGCGCAGACCACCGATGCCATGGCGATCAACTGGACTCGCTTGATTGCCGGCGCGATTCGCCGCGAAGACAAACTCCATCCAATTGTTGTCGGAACCAGCGGAGAAGAAACCGGCCATGGTCCGTTCCGGCCGGACAATATTGCGAAAGAAGTCGATTTTTTCAGCGTGCATCCCTTCACGATTTACAGTTCCGATCTTTTTCCCGATCCCATGTTGTCTGAGCGCGGAACCTATGGCGCCGCGTTCGAAATCACGTTGTCCAGTGGGGCTGGTCATCCCGCCATGATCCACGAGATGGGCGGTTCGACCGCGCAGTACTCGCCTGAACGAGTGGCTCTCTACGATCGCCTGCAAATGTATTCGGGGCTAGCCGCTGGATCGATCGGCGTCGATCTTTGGTGCTACACGGATGCATCACCGGAGCAGTATCACAAAGCGCCCTATTTGCGAACTCCGCAAGAGACGCGTTGGGGCATGACAACCTGGGACCGTCAGGACAAGCCTCTGGCTACTGAGTTCACGAAGTTCTCAAAGATCGTCGGTCAGCTCGATCTGACTGGAATCAAGCCGGCTGCCGCCGAGGTTGCCATTTTGATCCCCGGCGAATGGGCGCGAACGCATGGAGATTTTTCGCGTTTCGGCCTGACTGGTCCTGAGGTCACACCTTACGTCTCCACTTTCGACGGCGATGCCATACCGGGGCAGGCTCCACCAAGTACGAGTGCAGATAACTCATGGCTAATCAGCTCCGCGTTGAACTCCTTCATCCTTGCTCATCGCGCGGGGCTGAAAGCGGATTTCCCCCGCGAGTATGACGACTGGGCGAAACGCCCGATGCTGTTCCTGCCATCTCCACTGACCAGCACCGCCAGTGTGATCGCGCACGTGCATTCTGACTTCTACGAGAAGGCAAGGAAATATGTGGAAGGCGGCGGATTCCTCTACGCGTCGGTTGCCGCCGACGCTGCCATCCCCGACATGGAAACCATCTTCGGCGCGCGGCTAGTGGATACCGCCGTCGTCTCAGACGTTACGCTGAAGATCGTCGAGCCCTTTGGTGGCCTCAAGCCGGGTGACACCTTCCACTACTCCGCTCCCGGCGCAAGCCCTCGCGTGTGGGGTTCGTTGCTCGAAGTGAAGGGCGGAAAGGTCATCGCCGTCGATCAAGATGGACGGCCTGCTCTCATCGCAAACACAATCGGCTCTGGAAAGACGCTGCTTTCCGCCTATCCGATCGAAACTTATCTGGCCAATACCCCCGCGGCATTTGAAAAGCCAGAGAGCACTCATCGCATTTACGAGGCGTTCCGTAACTGGACCGGAGTGAAGGCCACGTTTCAGAGCGACCAGCCTTCGGTGGAAGTGACGTCGTTGCGCGGAGATGATCACGGATATGCGGTCGTTGTGAATCACGGTGCGCAGGCATACAAGGTGACGATCTCGACATCGTTGCCGGTCAAATCGCTCCGCCAGATTGGACCGGAGAATTCCAAAACGCTGGCGGTCACAGGAAGCACCTGGAAGATGGACCTGGAACCCTACGAAGCGGTCATCGTGGAGTGGAAGTAAATCGTGGAAGGAAACGGCATGATTGGCGCGGTTGATATCGGTGGCACAAAAATCGCGGTCGGATTGGTGGATGACGCGGGCCGCGTGCTGTCGCGTGCGGATTGCCCGACTGATCCAGGAAGTGGCTACGCGGCAGCCCTTGAGCGGACTCAACAAATGCTCCGCGCCTTGTCTTCGACCGCTGGCGTCACGCTGACTGGCATTGGGATTGGGAGTACGGGTCCGGTTGATCCGTTCACTGGCGAGATCGGAGAAGTCAATTTCTTCCCGGCATGGCGCGGCAACAATCCCGTCATCGATCTGGCTCGAATCTTCGATGTACGCGTTGCCATGGAAAACGATGCCGACGCCGCAGCCCTCGCCGAGGCGGCGTGGGGCGCAGGGAAGGGCAAGAAGAGCCTGATCTATGTGACCGTAGGAACGGGCATTGGCGCCGGCGTCGTTCTCGATAGACAGCTCTATCGCGGTGTGGATGGTGCTCACCCGGAGATCGGCCATCACGTGATCGAGTCCTCTGGGCCAGCGTGCGTATGTGGTTTCCACGGATGCTGGGAATCGCTCGCGGCCGGTCCCGCAATGGTTGGTTGGGTCGAGGGCAAGATGCCTGCGGACTACCCGCATCGCGCCAACCTGACCGCGAAACGAATCTGCGAACTCGCGAACGACGGAGATCCATTGGCGCTGCAAGCATGCGAACGAGAGGCTCACTACCTTGGGCTGGGATTGGCGAATCTGGTCACCCTATTTACGCCGGACGCCATTGTGCTGGGTGGCAGTGTGATGAAGAGCGCCGTCCTATTTCTCGACGGCATTCGAGCAACAATCGTCCGCTGTTGTCGCCTTGTTCCGTTTGAAAAAACCGAGTTGACCCTGGCCTCTTTGGGTGACGATGCCAATCTTATCGGTGCTGCTCGCGTCTGGCATCACCGGTTTGCGCGAGGGGAGGAACACAGTGTTTGAGGATCTCGCGATCGTCGAGGGCGAATATCTTCGGGACCTTCTTCATCAGCCCCAGGCCCTGGAGAACACTCTCGCTGCGCTGGAAACGTCGAAGCCCCTGCAGGATGTTGCAGCGCGATTGAACGCAGGCAAATTCCAAAGAGTCGTGTTGACCGGCATGGGCTCTTCGTTCCACGCCCTCCATCCGCTGAACCTGCAACTGATCAGTCACGGCATTACTTCGCTGATGGTCGAGACATCCGAACTGGTGCACTACAACAAGCAGTTGTTTGATCCCAGGACTTTGATTGTTGCCGTGTCGCAGTCCGGGCAGAGCGCAGAGATGGTGCGCCTGGCGCAAACGAACCATAAACGCTGCACGGTGATCGCGGTGACCAACACGCCCGATAGCGCGCTGGCCAGGCATGCGAACGCTGCCGTGTTGACCAATGCCGGCAGTGAATTTTCCGTGTCTTGCAAGACTTACGTCACGGCGCTCATGGCCTCGAAATGGCTTGGGGATGTCTTGTGCGAACGCAGCCTTCGTTCCACACGCAAGGAACTGAAGGAAGCTTGTCCCGCCGTCGCTGCGTATCTCGCGGACTGGAAGGACTATGTTCGTAGCCTGGCTCAGGTGCTCAAGAATACGCACCACCTGTTTCTCCTCGGGCGTGGAGCGTCGCTGGCAAGCGCTGGGACCGGAGCCCTGATTATCAAGGAGTCCGATCACTTTCCCGCGGAAGGCATGAGCAGCGCGGCTTTCCGGCACGGGCCGTTCGAAATGCTGGGAAGCGAAACGTTCGTGCTCGTCTTCGCCGGCGACGCCAAGACTCGCGACTTGAACCAGCGCCTGCGTGACGACATTCGTCAGCAGGAAGGGAACTCCGAACTCGTGGACGAAGGTGCTTCCTTGCCGGCGTTCAGTATCGCGGAGCACGGCCCAAGCATCCGGCAAATTCTGGAAATCCTGCCCGTGCAGATGATCACGCTGGCGTTGGCCGCTCGATCTGGGCGGGAAGCGGGCCGCTTCGAACTTGCGACCAAAGTGACGACGACAGAGTAAGAAAGCCAGGAAGGACTTGTGACAATGGCACGAAATCGCTACATGGTCGCTTTGGTCTTCCTGACATTCTTCGTGATGTCGCTGTTGACCAACATCCTGGGCCCGATCGTGCCTGACATCATCACCAGCTTCGGTGTCAGCCTAGCGGCTGCGGCCGTACTGCCTTTTTCCTTCTTTATTGCTTATGGCGTGATGTCGATCCCAGCCGGATTCTGGGTGGAACGCTTTACGGAAAAACCGGTAATGATTGCCGCATTCTTCGCCGGCACTGTCGGATCGCTCAGCTTCGCTCTCTTTCCTACCTACGACGTTGCGGTGGTGTCGCTGTTCGTCATGGGCGCCGGAATGGCGACGCTCCAGGTGGCCATCAATCCGCTATTACGTGTGGCAGGCGGCGAAGAACACTTTGCATTCAACTGCGCGTTCGCTCAATTGATCTTCGGTTCCGCCTCGTTCGCCAGCCCGCGAATCTACTCCTATCTCGTGGAGAATCTGGGAAAGCCTTCCGCCGAGAGCAATCTGTTGCTGCGGACTCTCGGCAGGCTGACTCCACTCGCCCTTCCGTGGGCTTCGATGTACTGGATCTTCGCGGTTTTCACGGTGCTGATGATTGTCGTGCTTGGGTTCGCACGCTTTCCGCGTGTCGAACGCACAGGCGAAGAAGCAACTGGTTCGCTCCAGATGTATGGCAGCCTACTGCGCAAGCCGATGGTGTGGATGTTCTTCTTTTGTGTCTTTGCGTACGTCGGTTGTGAGCAAGGCACGGCGGACTGGACTTCCAAGTTTCTAGCTCAGTATCACGGTTATGACCCGCACACCACCGGAGCGACCGCAGTTTCCTGGTTTTGGGGAATGCTGACGGCCGGATGCTTCCTCGGAATGGGCCTGCTCAAGCTTTTCGACAGCCGCAAGGTGCTGATCGGATTTTCCGCCGGTGCGCTGCTCTGTCTCACCGTGGCGCTGTTCGGACCGGCCCGCGTCTCCCTGATTGCATTCCCGGCTATCGGCCTCTTCGCCTCAATCATGTGGCCCGTGCTGGTCTCCCTGGCGCTGAATTCCGTCTCCGAGCACCACGGTCCTTTCGCGGGGATTCTCAGCACAGGAATCATGGGCGGAGCAGTCGTGCCGCTGATCATCGGACGCATTGGAGATTTTGCGGGTCTCCGTACTGGGCTGGCTTTTCTGTACCTGACGTTCGGATGTGTTCTCAGCGTCGGCTTCTGGGCTCGCCCGATCATTACCAACGCCACGATTCTGAATCGTGAAAGCGGAGTCGAAGCCGCACCAGACAGCGTGAGGGCGAAATGACATCAGGAAGAAATGGCGGAGGAAGAACGCTAGCGAGACTAAAGCGGATAGTCGCCGTCATTGCCGCCGTGTTCTCGCTCTGCCTATTCTTCCGTGCACAGGACGCCGTACCCGAACCCATCCACGGTGTCACGGTCGATGACAAGAACGATATTCGCGACAACGCATTCACGGCAAAGCTGCTTGATTCGTTGAGACATCTGTCAGTGAAGCCAACTGTGAGAATCGTCTACTCGCCCGGGGAAAAAGGCGGGTCCTTTTCTGCCGCGTCATATCTCGACGCCACGCGGCAGATCAAGAGCGTGGGCTACGTATTCGGCCAGCCCGTGGATTCTTTTTACATGAGGTGCTTCACGCCAGCGGAGCACCTTGCCCGTTTCAAAGAATACGTCACCGCGATAGGCTCAGTGGTTGACATCTGGGAAGTGGGAAATGAAATCAATGGCGAGTGGCTCTTTGGAAAGACAAAGGGCTGTTCTCCCAAAGTGTCCGTGAAGTCCACGTCCCCAGCCGACGTCGTGACCAAAATGACCGAGGCCTATGACTATCTGAAGTCGCAAGGGCAGGTCACGGCGCTCACGCTCTACTACAACACGCCATGCCGAAAACCCGCAGCCAACGAGATGTTCATATGGGCGAATGCGAATGTACCGACTCGCATGAAGAATGGTTTGGACTACTTGTTTGTCAGCTATTACGAGGTGGACTGCAACGGGCATAAGCCGGACTGGCAGCGGGTTATCAGCCAGCTAGCAACGATGTTTCCCAACTCAAAGCTAGGCATTTCGGAGTTCGGCTGGTCGGAAAAGAAACCGTCCGACGCAGTTGTGAGGGACCTGGTGCAACGTCACTACGCCATTCATCCCAGCGTCTCGAACTGGGTGGGGGGAGGTTTTTATTGGGAGTTTGCCATCGACATGGTTCCTTACGATCCATCTTCAGACTCGTTGTGGAACACGATCAATACAGCGATGGCAAACCAGAAATAGTGCATTCAAATTTCGATGAGGAGCCTACATGTTCAGCACGATTCATAAGATCCGAGTTCTGGCAGCAGTGGCGCTTTTCATTCTTGCCATGGCAGGAGTTGTTTTCTCTCAAGAACATCCCAAGGCGGTACCGTACCTCAAGCTCACCACACCGCGACACGTACTTCCCGACGCGCAAAAGTGGGAGGAGGGCGAGTTTCCGCACACCATGTCGGTGCTGGAAATGCATCGCGGAGGATTCCACTACTGGGGATGGTACGGGCTGAATGAAGGCCGCGGCATCGGCCTCGCCCGCAGCAACGATCTCGTGACCTGGACCAAGTATGACCAGAATCCGCTGTGGACAAATGCACGCTGGCCCTCGGTTCTCGCTGGGGCTGACGCGAAAGACAAAGACCTGCTCTATTTCGCGATCACTCGAGAGTACGACACTCCGAGCAGCCGCATCGTGCTGGCCAGTTCTCGCGATGGACTTCATCTCACCGAGTTAAAGATTCTGGTGGCAGGCGTTCCCAACCAGCGCAACCAGAATCCGAACCTCTTCCGCGATCCGCGCAACGGGCGTTTCTATCTCACCTTCTATCGCGGCAACGACAAAGATCATTTCGAGATCATCAGCAAGAGTGCCGATTCCGTCGTCGACCTCGACAAGGCTCCCGAAAAACTTCTACTCAAATCCGAAACGACAATCGCGGCTCCCACGTTGCTGTATGTCAAAAATGCAGTCAGCGTTGGGGGAAAAAAGGGTGGAATCTACTATCTCGCCACTGAAATTTATCCGCACCGCTACACCGACGATCCCGAAGGCGAGTGGCAGGTGAAGATCTTCGCGGCGGACTCACCCGATGGCGATTTCCAGCCGGTAGAGGGCAATCCCATTATGGGTGGCCAGCGCGCCTGCCTTTTCCAGCACATCTTTAACGACCGATTTTATGGATATGACTGTCATCTGGAATCGCCCGATCACTGGGTGCTTGAGGAAGTCGAGGCACCGTTGCCCTGAGGCACCGCGCGCCGGCCATGCCGGGCACGGCGGCGCGCACGCGAAAACAGAGACTAGAGACCCAAGGAGGCTACTATGACATCCGCTTCGTTCAACTTCGCATCCCTGAGGGGTCGCAGGACGGCCACTCTGCGCATTGTTGCTATCCTGCCCCTCGCGGCATTTCTGGCCCTCATTCAGTGGACCATCTCAGCTCAAGCCCAACTTTATGCCGGCTCTGTCACCGGAGTAATCGCTGACCAGACGGGAGGCATGATCTCAGGCGCGGACGTGACGTTGGTGGATGCGGAGAAGGGCTTTACCTTTACCTCCAAGACCGATACCAATGGGCGCTACCTTTTTCGCTCGGTGGCGCCTGGCACTTACAACCTCTCGGTCAAGGTTTCCGGATTCAAAGAACAAAACCGGACCGGCATTACCGTCGACGTCAACCAGAATGTGGGCGTTGATTTCGCGATGCCGGTTCTAGGTACTCTTGAAACCGTCCATGTCTCCACGTCTGCGCCGTTGCTTGGTACTGAGGACGCGGTTAGCGGCCAGGTTGTCGACCGGAAGTTCATTAATGACCTCCCCCTGAATGGAAGAGGTGTTTTCAATCTGGCGTTCCTCGCTCCCGGTGTCACGGAAGTAGACGCGGCGTGCATGGGTTGCTCCGCCAATAACTTCATCTCCAATGGAACCCGGAATGCCACAGCCGACATCCTTATGGATGGCGTGACGACCACGAACTACGAACAGAACAGCGGTATTCGCGTGGATACCTATACGCCATCGGTCGATGCTGTCGAGGAGTTCAAGGTCCAGGAATCGAATTTCAGCGCGGAGTTTGGCTTCAGCGGTGCGACCATCATCAATCTCGTCACGCGCTCGGGCACGAACAAATTTCACGGCAGCGGATACGAATTCCTGCGGCATTACAAGTTGGACTCGAACAGCTATTTCAATAACCAGCAGGGAATTCCGATTCCCGCGTTGCGTCGCAACAATTTTGGTGGAACCATTGGCGGTCCGATTTTCAAGAACAAGACTCTCTTTTTCTTTGACTACGAAGGCATGCGCCTGACATCGGCTGCGGGGCCGGTCTTTTATGGAGTGCCCAGCGACGCTGAGCGGCAAGGGAACTTTGGTGAAGTCTGCGGATACAACGGTGGCACCTTCGACTCCCAAGGCATTTGCTCAACCTCGGGGGGCCAGCTCTGGGATCCTTACTCCGGCACCTACGATCCGGCCGTGGGCGGTGCAAGACGGCAGGCGCCCATCCCGTTCAACAATCTCGCAATCTACACCAGCACGGTGGACGCGAATCATCCGGGCAACCAGATCCTGGCTAACAATCCTGACGCCGCTCCCTATCGGCTGCCTTCAGGGAAGGGAAACCTCATCGATCCGGTGGCTCTCAAACTCATGCAGTACTTCCCGGAGCCGAATCTGAACGTCGGCAGCGGCAGCTATAGTCCGTTTTTCAATCGCGTGGATTCAGGCTCGACCAAGAGCAGCAATAATCAGTGGGACCTAAAAATTGACCAGCGTTTCAGCGAAAAGAACCTGCTCAGCGCAAAATACTCGCAACAAGCCAGCGATTCGACGCCTTTCAATTGCTTCAAAAACTACGCCGACCCGTGCTCGAGTGGACCAGTTACCGGCACCGCCCACATGTTTGCTTTGAACGACAACCATATGTTCAGCCCCACCTTGCTGCTGAACATTTCCTATGGCGTTTCTCGCGGCACCTACTTCTATCCCAGTAATGCCGGGACCTTTCCCAAGGGAGTCTCCGCTGTCGATCTGTTGGGAGAGCCGGCGTACATGAAATCTTCTGGTTACGATTGGTTCCCGGCGGTCGGGATCGGTGGCGGCTACGGCTCTGCCGGTCCCTACAACAACATTGGTACCGAACTCTATAGTTACGCCAAGCAGGGACAAGAGACGCACCACCTGATCGGAACGTTGGATTGGGTGAAGGGGAAGCATGATATTAAGTTCGGCGCAGAAGGACGGCTCCATCGCCTCAATTTCACGCAGCCGAACTATGCTCCCGGCGGATACTACAGCTTCGATCAGACCGGCACCTCGAACTACGATCCCGGTTGTATTCCGAACCCTCCAGCAGTGAATTGCGATCCATCGGGTGGCGACGGGATGGCGAGTTTTCTGATCGGTGTGCAGCCAAACTCGTGGGGCATGTACGAGATTCCGAACTCGGTGGCCAGTCAGAATTTCGAGTTCGGCGGATTTGTTCAGGACAACTGGAAAGCGAACGACAAGCTGACTCTCAATCTCGGCTTGCGGTACGAATTGGTTCTACCTCGTACCGAACGGAACAATGAGCTGAACTGGCTCGATCCGAATGCGATTTCTCCCATCACTCTCGATGGCCAGAACCTGAAGGGCGGCGAGAGATTCGCTAATTCCGGCGATCGGCATTCCTACGCGGCCGACTTCAAGAATATTCAGCCTCGATTCGGTTTCGCATACCGAGTGTTTCACAACACCGTCGTGCGCGGCGGATACGGCATTTATTACTCTGCCTGGCGAGGCGCAGTTGCCGGGACCTCGGGAGTCGGCCAGCAGGGCTTTGATCAGTTGTCGTACCTGGTCACCTCGTTCGGGGGAGATGGAGCCACGCCCGCTGCGAGAATGAGCAATCCTTATCCCAACGGTCCGATTAAGCCTCCGGGCAGCAGCCTGGGACTGTTGAACGACGTCGGGTACGGCGGATACGGTCCCATCCGAGATATCAGCAACAAAGTGCCCTATGAACAGAGTTGGAGCTTTGGCCTGCAGCACGAGACTCGCTTCAACCTCGTGCTAGACGCCTCCTACATCGGCAAAAAAGGAACGCATCTGTATTACGCCAATGCCGGTAGCATCAATCATCTGGGACCCGAGATCGAGCACTACAGCAACGCTCAGTTGGCGGACCTGGAGTCGTTCGTCGACAACCCGTTTGCGGATCCGACCCGTTCGAACGCGTCGCAGATCATCACTGATCCCAACAATCCGCTGCTCTACTCGCAAATCCAGAAAATGCAGCTTCTAATGCCCTACCCGCAGTTCTTTGGATTCTCGGGCGACGAGCCACCCATCGCCAGCTCGATTTATCACGCGTTCCAGTTTCGAGCCGAGAAACGTTTCTCGCACGGCCTGGAATTCCTTGCGACCTACACGTTCTCCAAGTCCATCGACGATGCTTCGCTGACCAGCACGAACAGCGGCTACTTGGGCAGCTTTGCCAGTCTGCAGAATCCGAATAATCCGGAGGGTGAACGCAGTCTTTCTTCCTTCGACATTCCCCAAGTCCTGCAGCTGAGTTATACCTACGAGCTTCCGATCGGAAGAGGGAAATTCATCGGAGGCAATATGCATCCGGTGCTCAACGCGTTCGTAGGCGGATGGCGCACGAACGGCATCTGGCGTTTCAACAGCGGCAGGCCGATCAACCCGATGCTCTACATTTCTCAGAGCCTGCCCACCTATGGGCCGCAGCGTCCGAATCTGATCGGCACGCCGCACCGTGCGGGAGGGAAGGACTCGGACTGGATCAACCAGTACTTCACCAGCGTCGACGGCAGCGATTTCTTTGCACAGCCGGCACAGTACGCGATCGGCACCGCGCCTCGCGCTCTGGGAGCAGTGCGTAATCCGGGCGCCGATAATGCCGACCTGTCCATCTTTAAGGAGTTCGGGTTGAGCCCGCTGCGTGAAGGCATGCGCCTTGAATACCGTTTTGAGACCTTCAACACCTTCAACCATCCGCAGTTCTGCGGTCCAGATACTACGTTCGGCAGCCCCACTTTCGGCAAGATTTTTTATCAGTGCAACGCTCCACGCGAGGTGCAGATGGCACTGAAGCTTTACTGGTGAGACGACGCTGCAATATCTGCTGCGCTTGGAGCTTGGTTCTGAAGGTCAATCGGCTTGCGAACCCGTTCGACCGCTAGCTGCTGTGAGAACAGGCGGCTAGTGTCCGGTTCACGGGCGCTCATTCAGCTACAGTTTCCTAGGTGCGTTTTGACTTTCGAATCGAAATCCATTGTGATTTTCAACTTCTCTACCAGACGGATTTTTCCACGCCCCTTCCGTCGGCGGACGCAGCCCGCGGAGTGTGAATCGACGGACGCGCGACGATGCCCCGCGAGGATTCGTCGCTGCTTCTGGCGTGCCATATCAGCGTATTTGTTGCCGCGGATTCGTTCGCAACCAGGCTGATTTTGGAGATGATGCGGATCGATCCTGGGTTCCGCGAATCGTCGAGGGCGGCATCGAGAAGTGTTCGAGAGAAGTTTTTTGTGCTGAATCTGCGCTCTGTTTGCGCTCCGTTAGCGTTCGTACCATAGATTTCGGTGGTCTTACGTGTCATCGCTGGCCCTGCATGTTGTTGAATGTACGTTGTACTGTGTTTTCGAATCCCACTCTCTCCGCCATATTGTTCAAAACAAACAAACCGGGCATTACTTGCAGTACTCCGACCGTTCCATCACCGACTCTTCAAGAATGTTCGCGGAAACCTCCAGAGGCTGTCCGGAAGCCATCGATTCGACGGCCAGCAGAGTACACAGCGTGGTCTGAAAGTAGTCGCTTGGGTTCACCGGAGAGGTTCCCGCACGGACAGCTTGAATGAAGGCGCCGATTTCGGCCGCGTGTCCTTTGTCCTGTTTCAGCCAATCTTTCCGCTTCTTCCGCTTGCCGTCGCGGATCAATTCGATCTGTCGAAAGTCGTCGATGACGGCAACGGAACCGTCTGCGAAGACCTCGATCCGCTCTTTGGAGAACGCTGGCGAGCCTTGGGTGGTATAGACAACGACGCCAACTGAGCCGTCTGTGAAGCGGACGGTCAGGGCCGCATTTTCAGAGGCGTCCGAGCGCTTGCCTTCGCCGGAAATCGAGGACGCAAACACTTCCGCGGGAACGCCGCCGGTCAAGTAGCAGAGCGTATCCAGAAAGTGTCCGCATTCTCCGATAATCCTGCCTCCACCCTGTTCGGCATCGCGCTGCCAATCGGTGGGCGGCAAATAGCCGGAGTTGATCCGGTAAGTGGCCATCAACGGGCTGCTTCGCCCCTCGAAGAACTTCTTTGCTTCGCGAATATACGGAGAGAACCGTCGATTGAAGCCCACCATCAGAACCTGAGATGGGTGAGCCGTAGCGATCCGCCGAACCTGCCGCAGTTGTTCGAGGCTCACGGCGAGAGGCTTCTCGACAAACACGTGCTTGCCGGCCTCGAGCGCCGCACAAACTAATTGCGCGTGACTGTCAGGACGTGTGCTGATCACGACAGCGTGGATACTCTTGTCGTTCAAAATGGAGTCCGAGTCGGAGGTGCAATAACCGAATTTCCAGCGGTCCCCGACGCTGCGGGCGCTCAGTCCGCGCTGCGAACAAACGCCGCGCAGAGAAATGTTCGGCTGCGCGCTTAAAGCTGGGAGAATCACTCCGGTGCAGAAGCTGCCCGCCCCGATCACACCGAGTCCGATCTCTTTGTCGGTTATCCCACGCGGCGAAGCTGCAACACCCCGATGTTGTGCCAGTTCGACGACCGGCGATTCAGCGGACGTGGATGCCTCGTATGTCAGCAGCACGCCCAAATAACGCTCTTTGCCGCTGAGAATCATGTTGTAGGCGTCGAGCGCGCGGTCCAGCGGAAATTCGTGCGTGATCAGCGGACGCACATCCAGCTTGCGTTCCGCCATCAACTTGACAAGCGCTTCCATGTTGCGGTTTTCTGTCCAGCGCACGTATCCGGCCGGATAGTCGACGCCACTCTCCTCGTAACTGCGGTCGTAACGTCCTGGCCCATAGGAACGCGACATGAGGAGCGACAATTCTTTTTCGTAATAGGGCTTGCGCGGCACCGCCATTCCCACTTGTCCGACGACGACCACACGCGCCCGATCGCGAGCCAATTCTGCAGCAATTTCCAGCGGCCCACTCGTGGGTGTTGCAGCCGTGATCAGCACCGCGTCGGCTCCCAAGCCACCGGACAGCCGCAAGCAAGCGTCGATCAGTTCATGTCCATTACTGGAGGCGGCATCGGCTCCGAGTTCGCTTGCCATCTTGCAGCGCTCGGCATCCGGATCCATTCCGACGACTTGGCAGCCGCAAGATTTCAGGATTTGTACCGTCAGCAGCCCGACAAGTCCCAGGCCGATGACCGCGACAACCTCGCTCAGCCCCACGCCGGCGGTTCGCACTCCCTGCATCGCGATGGCGCCCACGGTAGTAAAGGCAGCCTCCCGCAACTCCAAGGACTCGGGAAGAGCGACGCACAGGTTCTTGGGGACAAACACAATCTCCGAATGACTCGCATAGCCGATTCCACCGCAGGCAACCTGCATACCGGCCTTCAGACCTTGCACTCCCGCGCCCACAGCAATCACCGTACCCGAACTGCTGTAGCCGAGCGGCGTGTCGGTCGACAGTCGCAGCATCGCTTTCTTGTAGGCTGACAGCATTCCTTCAGTACGGGCCTTGTCGAGCACCTTCCGCACAAGATCAGGGCGAGACCAAGCCTTTTCGGCCAGGCTCATACGAGCCATCTCAACCAGGGCGCGCTCGGTACCAGCACTGATGAGGGAATTCGCGGTGCGAACTAATACCCCTCCCGGTTGCAATTGCGGAGCTGGAGTTTCACAGACGGTCAGTTCACCGGATTTATAGTTCTGAACAAGCTGTTTCATTTGTCTCCAAGGGCCGAGCGATCGAACTGACCGCGACAGACATTGTAACTAGATCGGAAGAGCACACGTCTGAACTCCAGTCACTTAGGCATCTCG
>OBLW0100002475.1_pt1 | contig 14909 bp, 7 predicted proteins | sample 1520161 | NCBI WGS metagenome assembly OBLW01 (sample SAMEA3539309, study PRJEB22396) | soil metagenome | biome: tundra; feature: field; material: soil | place: USA | collected 2010-05 | depth 0.15 m
TGGGGCTGGCGGCGTCGGCGGTGATGAACGTGCTGTTCGGGCTCGGCTCAGCCGTCGTGACATTGGGGGTCGTCTGGATGCTCAACGGCTGCTTTCAGGGGATGGGCTTTCCGCCTTGCGCGCGGCTGATGAATCATTGGTTTGCGCCGAAGGAATACGCGACCAAGATGTCCATCTGGAACATCTCGCACTCCCTGGGCGCCGGGTTGATCGTGGTGCTGTGTGGGTTTGTTCTCGTGCCGTTGGGCTGGCGCTTTTGCTTCCTCGTGCCGGCGGCCATTGCGCTGATCTGCGCGCTTGGCCTGTGGTTTACCCTTCCTGATACGCCGCCCTCCGTCGGCTTGCCCGAGGTTGAAGGGACCCAAACCGAGCTTCCGGCACCGGAATCGGGCGCTGAGTTCAGGGCCTTCCTGATGCAGGCGGTGTTTCGCAACAAATACATCTGGCTTGTGTCAGTGACGAACTTCTTCGTGTATATCCTGCGCTACGCGGTGCTGGATTGGGGCCCGACGCTGCTGCATGAGGCCAAGCACCTGAGTATTGGCAATGCGAGCCTTATGGTGGCCGCCTTCGAAGCTGCCGGGGTCGTGGGAGCGCTGCTGGCCGGCTGGCTGACGGATCGGTTCTTCGGCGGGCGCCCGATGCGTGCGGGCCTCTTTTACATGGTGCTCGCAGGCATTGCGATTCTGTTGTTTTGGAAAGGCGCGGGAGAATCCAGGCTGTGGAACACCGTGTGGCTCTGCGCTGCGGGCTTCTTCATTTATGGGCCGCAATCCCTGGTGGGCATCGCCGCGGCCAAGCTCGCCACCAAACGCGCTGCGGCCACGGCGGTGGGCCTGACCGGCTTGTTTGGCTACCTGAGCACGGTGCTGTCGGGCTGGGGACTGGGCGCGCTGGTTCAGTGGCAGGGCTGGGATGCGGGCTTTGCCGCGTTGCTGGCTGTGGCGGCAATCGGCACGCTGCTCACCGCGGCCGCCTGGGGAGCCAAGGCTGACGGTTATGCGTCTTAAACGCGCTTTTTTGCTTTGATCTCCTGGCCGGGGGTGGTAATTATGGCGCGTGCCGACCCGGAGACTCCTCCGCGCCGGTCGAGTAGCCGCACGCTCAAATAATGATCAAGCTGACGCCAACCGCAAGGGTTCCGGGAACAATAGTGGGGTTGTTGGGCATGGCAATTGTCAAGGGATTCACAATTGAGGATAGTGGGGCTGTCAACTTCGACGACATTCAATACGCACGCTGCCAGTTCAACCAACCACTAGAGTATCCATGAGAATTAAAACTAACCTTTGCTCGGGCCTGATAGTCACGGGCTTGATGTTCTGCCTCAGCACCCAACTGGCCCACGCCACGGTGACCGTCACTGTGCTGCCGGGCAACCAGATAGCGCTTGTCGGGAGCAATGTCGTTTTCACCGCGCAGGTCAATGCAAACAATGGTGAAACGATCACGGGCTACACCTGGCTAACGTCCCCGGACGGCCAGAACCCATTCACCACCGTTCCCGGCGCCACCACCGCCACCTGCACCTTGACCAGCGTCCAGCTCAGCGATACAGGCTATTATTTCGCCAGGGTTACCTACAATTCCGGGCCGACCATCGGTTTGACCTCGGTCAGTGCTGCGGTGACGCTTACGGTTGTGGACCAGGCGCGGATCACCGTGCAGCCCCAAGGCGGCCTTATCCGCATCGCGGGCACCAACGTCTCATTCAGCGTCAGCGCTCTGGGCTCGGCGCCACTTGGCTACCAGTGGCGATTGAACCGGGTAAGCCTCGCGAATAACGGCCGCACAACCGGCGCCAACACACCAAACCTGACGATTAGCGCGCTGGTCACGGGAGACTCGGGGAGCTATGACGTGGTGGTTACCAACGCCTATTCCGCAGCGACGAGCCAGGTGGCGACGCTGAGCGTTTTCCTGCCGCCGGGCATCAGCGTGCCGCCGCAGAACACTTCCGTCATTGTCGGCAGCAACGCTGTGTTCAGTGTCACTGCGACCGGCAGCGTCCCGCTGGGTTTCCAGTGGCAGAAGGGCGGGGCAAACCTGTCGAACGGCGGGCGGATCAGCGGCGCGACGAACAACGTGCTGACAATTGCGGCAACGACCACCAACGACGCGGGCGGCTACAGCGTGTCTATCTCGAACATCGTCGGCTCACTGACCAGCTCCGTGGTCACGCTCACAGTGCTGGTGCCGGCCACCTTTACCAGCGCGACAACTGCCACCGGACGGCAGGGCGCGTTCTTGAGTTTCACAAACACCGCGGTCGGCACGACTCCCATTACTTTTGGAGCGGGTGGTTTGCCCACCGGGCTGAGTATTGACCCGGCCAGTGGAGTAATCTCAGGGATTCCGGCGGTGATGGGCGTCTTTAACATTCCCGTGTATGCGACCAATGCCGCGATGACTACCACGGGGCACTTGGCGCTCACGCTGACGACCGGCGTGCCGGGCATTACGAGCGCGCTGTCCGTCAACGGCAAGCAGGGGCAGCCTTTCAGTTACAGCATTACCGCGAGCAACGACCCGGTCTCTTTCAGTGCCAGTGTGCTGCCGAACGGCCTGAGTTTTGACCCGGTCGCCGGGGCCATATCCGGATCGCCACTGATGAGCGGCACGTTTCCCATCACCATCGGTGCCAGCAACCAATATGGAGGCGATAGCGAGGTGCTGACGCTCACCGTCGCTGCGTCGGGGCCGGTGATTACGAGCAGCCTGCTGGCCAGCGGCAAGCAGGGGCAGGCTTTCAGTTACACCTTGACCGTAAGCGACCCGGCAACCTTAAGCGTCGGCGCGCTGCCGGCTGGGTTGAACTTCAACCCCGCCACCGGGATCATTGCGGGGCCACCGATTGTGAGCGGCTCATTCCATATAGCCCTCGGCGCGACCAATCAGTTCGGCTCCGACAGTCAGATACTGACGCTTACGATTGCTTCCGCGCTGCCGGTAATCACCAGCGGCTTAACGACTAACTGGACGGAGAACCGGACCAATTTCAGCTACACGATCAAGGCGAGCAATTCGCCGACCCTGTTTGGGGCGTCGAATCTGCCGCTGGGGCTGACGGTCAATCCCACTAATGGGATCATTAGCGGCACCCCGTGGTATGGGGGCACGTTCACCGTCCTGATCTGGGCAAACAACGCGTGGGGCACAGGCTCGACCAACCTGGTGGTGACTGTCAACTACGCCACCCTCAGCGGCCTGGCCATCGCCGATGTCATCACCAACTGGTCGATGCCTTACCTGCTGAACTTTACGTTTTCCCTCCGGGACGGGACCAGCCCGACCAACAACCCGGTGGTGCGGCCACCAAGCCAGTTGCAGGTGTTGTGCATGGAGGACGGGGTGCCGATCTCCAGCGAGGCCCCGCTTGTTTTGGATAGCGTGATGGGCTCAGGCTCCTCAAAGCAGCTCAAGACTTTCCTGGCTTTGGATTATACTTACAGCATGTATGTTGTGCCGGGGGCCATTGCTGCGATGGAGGCGGCGGCCGAGCTCCTGATCAATGAGGAACCGTCGCACGCGCTGTTCGGCATCATTGAATTCAATGCCGATTACATGGCTCCGCAATTCGTCACCAATAACTTGACCACCGCCAACAACTACTTCATTACCGACAAGACCATCTTGAGCCAGTCCATTGCCGGCATCCAAACCAACTATGTTAAGGGCAATTACGCGGGCACCCGGTGCTGGGACGCCATTTACGCCGCGCTGCAGCAATTCGGAGCCGACAACCCCGATGAGCAGCGCTACCTGGTGGCGATGACCGACGGCAACGACGATTCGAGCCTGCTGAACACGACTTCTGACCCACTCGCTGCCGTAACTAACCTGTTCCAATTGGCGCAGGCCAATCATGTGGCCATTTTCTGCGTGGCCTTCGGAAGCAACGTCAATACCAATTCCCTGCAACTGCTTACGTCTCAGACGGGCGGCCATTATTACCTGGCCGCGACGACTGCGGACTTGGGCACGCAGTTCCAGATTATCCAAAAGGACATTAGCAGCCAGTACGTGCTGCGTTGGGCGACCTTGAAACGGGGGCCCGTGCCGGCGTACCCGGTCAACGGCTTCCAGCCGTCGTTCCAAATAACCTACGGCGGCTTCTCGGACAGTTGGAATACCAACATTGTTTATAAGAACATCGATATCGTGGACACCAACCAGACTCCGCCGGTCACCAACACCATTACCACCAACGTCGTGCAGTTTCCCTACAATCCGCCTGACTGGTCGAACGATGTGCGCGTCGGCTCCCTGCGCCTGGTGACCGATGCGGCTGTCGGGCCGCAAACGGTCCGGCTGCGGGCTTCTTATGCGCCGAGGTTTGTGCGGGAGATACGGCTGAGTTACCGCCCCAACTATCCCTGCACGGCGTTGCTGGATTCCACGGCAGCGAACGAGATTCTTTACGGCTGGAGCATGACGGAGACCACCGACACCAATGGTCTGCGGACGCTGACGATGACCAGTTCGGATACCAACAATCTACTCACTAGCATCCCGTATGCGGCATTCGGCGAGCTGGTGGAGTTCGACTTCACCTACCCGGATTCGGTGACCGCGACGCAGGCGTTCAGCGTGTTCAGCATCGATAATAGCATCTATACGAACATGCTGCCCAGCGGGCAAACCTTCACCAATGAGAACTTCACCAACTTCGTCACGGTGTATCCCCAGCCTCCGCCGCACGGAACACCCATCCCGTGGTTGATTAGCTATGGATTCACGACCAACTTCGCCGCGGCGGAGCTGATTGCTACGAACGGGCTGCCGGTCTGGCAGGATTACCTCGCCGGTTTGAACCCGACAAATGTGAACTCGCGGTTTAGCGTTTCGACGGCCTTTACACCGGGACAAACGCCGCAAATCATCTTCAGCACGGTGGTGGGACGGACGTATCGCGTGGAAACCGCCACCAGTCTGGGGGCTTGGGCCGTGTTGCGCGACAACATCCCAGGAATCGGTGGCAACATCCTGTTCATCGACAACCGGACTCTCAGCGGGGTCAGCGCGGTATTTTACCGCGTGGCGGTTTACTGAAGACACTGATCCCGACTCGTTCTTGATTCGACTCTCGAGGACCAGCCCCATTATTGGGCTGCGTCCGGGGTCGGTTGGCTGCCCTCCGCTGCTGGCTGAAAATCGTCGCCTCGGTCGCCATGGTTTACCTGGGCCTGCTGGCGCTGCGCATCCCGGTCAGGCTGGACGCCGCCAGCCGCGGCAACAATTGAAATGATCAACGGCTCCAAACCAACCAGCCTCCCCGGCGATGATTGGACCCCAAGCCCAATGTGGGGGCAGTGCGTAGTCCAGGTGTCTGCTTCCCGCCTGAGCAATTTGCAATTGGCCATTGGCCATTGGCAATTCCCAATCCTCCTCCCCCTCCTCGCCCTGCTCTCATTCCTGCCAGCTTGTTCCCAGTCCCCAGCCGCTGATCCCGTGACCAACAGCGCCCCTGCCACGTCAGGCGACCTGTCGCCCGTCGCACTTGCTGCTTCCCTCGGCGGCCAGCACCTCTACATAGCCTGTGCCGCAGCCAAACAAGTGTTGGTTTTTAACATCGGCCAGCGCCGAATCACCAGACGGCTGGCGCTGCCGGGAGAACCCTCGGGGTTGGTGTTGTCGCCCGACGGCGCGCGGCTGTTTGTGACCTGTGCGGGACCTGCCAGCCAGGTCTGCGTCATGGACACCGCTTCCGGCAAGGTGCTGCAGACGTTGGCTGCCGGCCATACGGCCCTCAGCCCCGTCTTAAGCCCCGAAGCGAAGACGCTGTTCGTCTGCAACCGCTTCAACGACGCGGTCTCGCTGTTCGACCTGCGCCGGGGCCAGGAGGAGTGCCGCATCCAGGTGGCGCGCGAGCCGGTATCCGCCTCCCTGACTCGGGATGGGCGCTATCTGCTCGTGGCCAACCACCTGCCCCGCGGTCGCTCGGACGTGCCTTACGTGGCCGCGACCGTCAGCGTCATCGACGTGGCCCAGCGCAAGGTGATCAAGGAACTGCGCCTGCCAAATGGCAGCATCAACTTGCGCCAAATCTGCGTCTCTCCGGACGGCAGGTACGCCTGCCTGGCGCAAACCATAGGCCGGTTCCAGGTGCCGGTGACCCAACTCGCGCGCGGCTGGGTCAACACCAGCGCCCTCACGCTCATTGATCTGGCTTCCCTGGAGATGCTGAACACCGTGCTGCTGGACGACCCGGATCGCGGCGCGGCCAATCCCTGGGCGGCAGCGTGGTCCGGTGACGGCCAATGGCTCTGCGTCACCCACGCAGGCATCCATGAATTGAGCATCATCGACTTCCCGGCCTTGCTGAAGAAGCTGGCCGCCCTGCCCGCCACGCCTCCACCCCCGTCGGTGAAGGATAGCTACGTCAGCTCGCGCTCCGCCGCCGACGTGCCCAATGACTTGTCCTTCCTCTACGGCGTGCGCCGCCGGGTGCAACTCAACGGCCAGGGCCCGCGCGCGTTGGTCATCGCCGGCAACCGGGTCTTCGTGGCCAGCTACTTCTCAGACAGTCTGGACGTGGTGGACCTCTCCGCCGCAGCACCTTTGGCTGAGGCTGTGGCGCTCAATCCAGGTCATCAGATGACGACGCTTCGGCGCGGCGAGATGTATTTCAACGACGCGACGATCTGCTTCCAGGGCTGGCAAAGCTGCGCCAGTTGCCACGACGACGACGCGCGAGTCGATGGTCTCAACTGGGACCTACTCAACGATGGCATCGGCAACCCGAAGGACACCAAGAGCCTGGTGCTAGCCCACCAGACGCCGCCGACCATGAGCCTGGGTGTCCGGGCCACGGCTGAAATTGCCGTCCGCAACGGCATTGCAAACTCTCTCGCCACCGCCTTGGCCGAGGAAATGCCGGCGGCGATGGACGAGTGGCTCAAATCGCTCAAGCCGGCTCCCAGCCCGCACCTGGTCAATGGGCGGCCATCAGAGGCGGCGCGGCGCGGCGAAAAGCTCTTCAAGAGTCCCGAGACCGGCTGCGTCAACTGCCACGACACGGAGCGGTTTACCGACCTGCATTCCTACAACGTTGGCACGCAGAACCCCTTCGACAAGGAAGACAAGGAGTTTGACACGCCAACGCTGCGCGAGCTTTGGCGCACTTCCCCCTACTTGCACGACGGCTCCGCCGCCACGATCCGCGACGTGCTGACAGCCCGCAATCCAAAGGACGAGCACGGCAAAACCTCCCAGCTCACCGCGCAGCAGATCGACGACCTGGCCGAGTATCTCCTCTCACTTTGAACTCGAACGTAGGGCGCGCGTCCCCAGCGCGCCGTCGGAGGTCACCCCTCTCACGGGCCAGAGCTCCTCGGGCGCTCGTGGCGCGCTGGGGACAGCGCGCCCTACCATCGCCAGGCAGCTTATGAATGGTGGCGGTCCAAGTAGCCGCTGAAGGCGGCGTGCGTGATTTTCTCCTGCGTCCACTCTCCGGGCAGGAACTCCGAGGCGATGCTCCCGGCGGACATCACAAGAATGCGGTCGCACACCGCCATCAACTCCGTCAGTTCGCTGGATACGAAGACCACGGCTTTCCCGTTTGCCGCCAGGTCGCGCAACAACTGGTAAACCATGTCCTTGGCCGCGACGTCAATGCCGCGCGTCGGTTCGTCGAAGAGCATTACGCTGCAATCGCGGGCAAGCCAGCGTCCGATGACCACTTTCTGCTGGTTGCCGCCGCTTAGCTCGGACACCGCCTGCTCCAGCGACGCGCAGCGCACGGCTAACCGTTGGCAGACCGAGGCCGTCGTCGCCGTTTCCGCACTGGCGTCCAGCCAGCCGCCGTGGCGCGTGTGACGCGGCAAGGTGGCCAGGGTGGTGTTGACACGGATGGATTGCGCCAGCAGCAGGCCGTCCTGCTTTCGGTCTTCTGGGACCATGCCAATTCCCGCCCGGACTGCATCAGCCGGCTCACGGATGGCTATGGGCCGCGGCGGGTTGCCGAGGAAGACTTCACCGCCGTCCTTCTTGTCGGCGCCGAAAATCGCGCGCAGGGTCTCGGTGCGGCCCGAGCCGATGAGCCCGGCCAGGCCGAGTATTTCCCCGCACCGCACTTGAAAGCTCACATCCCGGACACGATCACCCGCGCGCAGGCGGTCCACGCGCAGGGCCGGCTCGCCGGCGGACCGCTCGGCAGCGGCCCTTCGCTCGGGCAGGTCGTGACCCACCATCTCGCGGACCAGGGCAGCGGGCGTCACCTCCGCGGCGTCGTGGGTGGCTACGCGTCGTCCGTCGCGCAGGACGGTGACGCGGTTGGCGATGCGGCGGATCTCATCCATGCGATGGCTGATGTAGATGATGCCCACCCCGCCGGCTCGCAGCCGGCGAATGTTGTCGAACAGCCGCTCAATCTCGGGGTCGGTCAAAGCGGCAGTGGGTTCGTCCAGGATCAGGAGGCGGCAGTTCTGCGCGAGGGCGCCGGCGATTTCGACCAGTTGTTGCTGCCCCACGCCAAGGTGGTCCGCAGGCGTCGCCGGATCAACGTCTCCCAACCCCAAGCGAGCGAGCGCCTCGCGGGCCTGATCATGCAGGTCGGCGAAGCGGACGAATCCGGCGCGCCGCGGCAGCCGGTTGAGGAAGATGTTCTCCGCGACGCTCAGTGTGCCAATGACGTTAAGCTCCTGCAGAACCATGACGATGCCCGCGTGTTCCGCCTCGCGCTTGGATCGCGGTGCATAGCTTTGGCCGTTGAATTGAAGCTCGCCGCTATTGGCGGGGGTCAAACCGCAGAGGATGCGCGCGAAGGTGGACTTGCCCGCACCGTTGCTGCCGATGAGCGCATGCACCTCCCCGCCCCGCAGATCGAAGCTGAAATCCGTCAGCACCGGAACATTGTAGCTCTTATGCAGGCCGGTGACTTGGAGCGAGGGAGTGGCGGGCATGGTCACCTGAACTTAACCACAGATGAACTCGGATGCCCACAGATATGGAGAAACACTCAGCAACACTGCTGGCGAGGTGGAAGCGTCAGACAACCTTTGCTCAGCTTCGTGAGTGAATCTATGTCTATCTGTGTCCATCTGTGGTGCGACTGCTGTTTACTTTGTAATCAGATCCACCGCTGTCGTCTGGTCCGCCGGCGGGGCCTCTCCCTTCAAAATTTTGAGCGCGGCTTCGATGCCGAACACCGCCAGTTGGTCGGCGTGTTGGTCGGCGGTTGCCGCCACTCGCCCATCGGCGATCATCTGGTGGATCGCGCCAATGTTGTCGAAGCCCACCACCAACACCTGGCCGGCTTTGCCGGCGCTTTGAATGGCCGCCACCGCCCCGAGGGCCATGTTGTCGTTCGCGCAGAGAATTGCCTTAAGGTCCACATGCTCGCTGAGCATCGCGGCAGCGATGTTGTTGGCCTTGTCCATCTCCCAATTGCCGCTCTGCACGCTGACGATGTTCATGCCCGCTGCCTTCATGGCGTCCTCGAACCCAAGCCGCCGCTGCTGGCCGTTGAAGGCGGTGGGGATGCCTTCGATGATGGCCACTTTGTCGCCCGGTTTGAGCTGTTTGGCCAGCGCCTCGCCCACCTTCCGCGCCCCGGCGCGGTTGTCTGGCCCGACAAACGGCACAGCCAGGCCCGCTTGCTTGAGCACGTCGGCATCCAGTTTGTTGTCGATGTTCACCACCAGTATGCCGGCTTCCTTGGCGCGTTTCAGCACAGTCACCAGCGCCTTGGAGTCGGCCGGGGCGATAACGATGGCGTTGGCCTGCCGCGCGATCATCTGTTCCACCAGGTTCACCTGCTCGGCCAGGTCGGTCTCGTTCTTGATGCCGTTGACGAGAAGTTCGTAAGCGCCGGCATTGGCCGCCTGGTGCTTCCTGGCGCCCTCGGCCATTGTGCCGAAGAACTCGTTGGCCAGCGACTTCATCACCAGCGCGACCTTGGGCTTGCCGGGCTCAGGTTTGGTATCGGACTTCCGGCATCCGCCGCTGAGCAGCGCCACGCCAAGAAGGCACGTCGCGATAATCAAGCCGCCGGGAAGGGAATCATGTAAGGAGTAATGTTTCATGCGAATAAGTCTATTGCCATGGTGTGCCCACGATTCCGCAATGCCCCCGGCCTCGTCAATCGTAAACTGACCCTCTTGGCTGTAGCGCCGAAAGGTAAAGCGGCAGAGGACTACCGCACTCCAGGACGCTGGCGCGCTCCTTCACACCCCAGAACACGCGCCAGCGTCTTGGAGTGAGCTTTCCCCTACCATTCACCCTCACCGCTGCTAACCTCAAAATCATCCCTCACTGAAATCCGGTCCCACTTGAAACGGTAGATCGATTTCACGATTGCCGCAGAAGCCGTCCGCTCAAACCAGGCCGCCGAACACCAGCGATACTGGTTGGCCACAGGAACCAGCCCATGCTTCACGGCGTTCTGGTGCACGTAGTTCAACCGCGCCAAATAGGACCGCTGGTGAGTCAGCCGCGTATCCCGAAAGTTGAACCACACCTGCCTTCCCGGGGATCGATCCAGGCGGTTAATCCATCCAGCGGTTTTGACGTGCAGCAGGCTTAACATATCCGGCAGGTTGGTCGCATCGGACGCATCCGCTGGTGAGTGCGCGACAAAATGGTAGTGGTTGGAAAACACAGCCCAAGCTTCGAGTCGCCAGCCGAACTGTTGCGCTACGGTGAGCAGGCCGCGATGGAGAACCCGCAAGCGTTTCGTGCCGCGAAAATGGTGTTCTTTATTATAAGTCGCTGCGGTGACGAAATAAGTGCCGCGAGTATTCAACTGGTGGGTGGGCGCATGGGGCCAGGGCGTTTCATTTTCTGGCATGCGTTGCAGTGTACCACCCCAGGCTGGCTTTGGAAGCCTTATTGGCTCCGAAAGCGGTAGAGGGCTACCGCACTCCAAGACGCTGGCGCGTATCCAGGAGCGCAAGGAAACGCGCCAGCGTCTTGGAGTGCGCCAGCCCCCTGGCGCTTTGTCACTACGTCTACCTCGGCACCGGCATTACAAAACAATACGCGTCGTAGCGCAGTTCACTCCAGGCCAGCTCTGGCAGGGGTTCGCCAGGGAATAGTGGAATCCTCACCGGGGTGAACCTGACGCGAATCCGAAGCTCAGACTGGCCGCTCGTGAGCTTGCGGGGAATCAGGAACTCATCATCGCGGAATCTGCGGTTCGAGGTCTGCACCACATGCTGAGTCGCTCCCAGTTCCTCCTTGGGGTTGGAATACACGCAGGTGTTGCCGCCCGCCAGATACCACACGCCCGCCGGCTTGAATGCTCCGGCCACCTTCCCGCCTTTCACCTTGGCCACAAAAACCTCCGCCCGCTGATTGGGGAATTGGCAGTCCAATTTGCGCCGCAGCAGGACGCCCAGATTCCCCGCCACCAGCTTCAGGTTGAATTCCGACATGCCGGTAGTTTTTCGCCCCAAATCGGCGTGCGCGGGATAAATCTCCTTCCCCTTCAGAGTATCCACGCCCCATTCGTAGCGGGAGGTGATTTCGTAAGGCGGGGAAGCTTCAGGAGATGAATACTGATGCGCCCTTTCGCTCTCTGCGCTCCCGATCTTCAGTTCGTCTGTCTTGATGAGCGAGGGGCGGTTGACGCCGTACCAGTAGGTGACGGTTTGGTAGTGTTCGGTCGAATCATCCAAGCCGCCGTGTTCGAGGCGAATGACGGCGTTCCTGCCGAAAGGCATGAGGTCGGCCAGCAGGAACCGGTAGGCGGATTCTATCTTGTCCTCCTCGTTCTTCGCCTCTTTCGCGCTGCGCGCGCCGGTGGGATGCCCGGCAAACGGCAGCGTCATGTTTTGGCCGCCCCAATAATCTCCGCCCCCGCCCCACTCCTCGGTGCCGGTGCCTTGCGCTTGCGGCGTCTGGCTGTCGTCAAAGAAGAACCGGGGATCGCCCTCCAGCGTGTTGAGCACCGCGCGGTCGGAGAAAACCCAGGAAGTGCCCACCAGTTGTCCCGACCAATCGCCGCCGCCTTCGGTGTCGCGCGTGTCGAGCAGGACCAAGTCTTGGCCGGGCTCAGGATTCGGGTGATCGCGATAGGTCGCGTGAAAGTAGCCAACGTGCGACGGGGGATCTTTATACGGCTGGTAACGCAGCGACCAGCAAACCTCGAGCGGAGTTTGGGCAGGGTTAACCAACTCAATCCGCGCCGAACGGAAGAACGGCATGGGGAAATAACATGCGAGGTGAACCTGCTCCGCATCGAAACGCACATTGACCGGGAAGGCTTTGACGAGGTATTCCCGGTTGTCCCGATTGTAGAGTGTCCCTGCCCCGAAGAACAAAGCGACAGGCGCGTCGATCGAAGCTCTGGGCGACCCATCCCACACAATCCGAAGTCGGGCACGACCAAACTCAATTGCCCGGTCACGGGGGATAGAGAACTCCAGCGCGCGCAACATCGAAGGCCCTTCGGTGAGATCCACCATAGCGGTGGTCTTGTTCGGCGGAAGCAGGAGTCTTCCCCCCTTGCCCTTGATGTGGAGCTTCCGGCCTTCGGGCGACTCGGCGGTTGGCACAAGGTCGCTCCCGGCGCACGCGACCAAATCGAGCACGTCCTTTCCCGGCGTATCCGTTTCCTTCCACGACCGGATGGGGCGTGAGAACTTGGCGCCCGGCACATACTGCTGATAGATGTAATAGCCCGTCCCGTAATGTGTTCGCGAATAGGCCATGCGGAACGAGCGCTCGAACGGAATCGGCACCCACATCAAATCCGCGCCCCGGGTGACGAACCATGTCGAGGTCAGCGGATTCGGGAAAGGCTTCTCTGGCAGAAAGACGGAGTCTGGAACCGGCTTGTTGGGATTGGCAGTGCTGCTCTCCTGGACGATATGATCCTCGCCATCCACCTCGTAATGCCAGGGGCTGCCGTGCCAATGGTTGTAACGCGCGAAATAGAGCACGCCCGGCCCCTGAACGTCCAGCGTGACGTTTCGGTCGTCGGCGAGCAGGTAGAGGAAATGGCTGGCGTCGGCGCCTTCGTTGCCGCCCCGGCGGTCGTAGGTGCTGCGCATATACGTCCGTGCGCCAATCCGTTGATAGGGCCACTGCTCCCATAGGCGATACGCATCCAGACCCACCGGAATGACCGGCGGCTCCTCGGCAGCGGCCGGCGCGCCAACCAGGACCAGACACAATAGCGCGCGGCGGAACAGGCGGAGGTTTAAGCTCATTGGGCAGAAAAGGCGCCGGCTGCGATTGGCTTCAAACTCCCCGGTTCGCCCGCCACAGCAACACCGCGCCGACCCCCTGAAAGATGAAGTTCGGCAGCCAGACGATTAAATGCGGCGCCCACTCCGCGCGGTGATCGAGCGACTGGCCGATCAAAATGAAGCTGTAATACACCGCCACCAGCACCAAGGCGACGGCGATGCCGACATTGGTTTCGCGTCGATGCATCCTGATGCCCAGCGGAATGCCGACCAGGGTAAAGCCCAGACAGGCAAAGGAAAACGCCACTTGCTGATGAATCCTGAACCTGATCGGCGTGGTCGGATCGCCCATCAGCTTCTCCAACTCGCGCCTTCTCAACTGCAGTTGCTCCTTCGACAGGTTCCGACCCGACACCTGCGCGTTCAGCCGCTGCTCCCACTCGTGCATCTCGTCGCAGAGCTGCTCATAGGTCATGTCACTGATGTTCGGCTGGAACGCTGACTGCGTGCCTAAGGGGAGCGGGACCGGCAATTCCTCGAAAGCGCCGGGGACCATCCTGCCGTCGCGCATGTCCACGACCTTCCCGTCGTAAAGATACAGGGTGATGCGCTGGTTCGGGGCATCCACTTCAATTCTGCCGCGCGCCGCGCGCAAGAAGGTTACGTTGTTCGTCTCGTCCTTTGAGACCCAAACACTCACGTCCTGCAACTCGCCGCCCCGGTTCTTGCGCACGTGAATGATGTAGTCCTTGAACTCCTTGATATACTGGTCTTCAGGCAGCAGGGCGCCTGACAAATTCGCCTTCAGGTTGAAGAGGATGTTGGTGTAGGCAACGCGGCAACGCGGCCCGATCTCCATGTTCACCAGCGCGCTGAGGCCGCACAGCGCCACGCTCAACAACAGGATCGGGCTGATCAGGGACAACAGGCTGATGCCGCTGGCCCGCACGGCCGTCAGTTCCTGGTCCGCGCTGAACCGGCCAAAGACCAGCAGTGTCGCCGTCAACATGCCCATTGGCAGCGCGAACACCCACGCAAACGGGATCAACAAGCCAGCCGCTTTGGCCACCACTCCAAGAGTCAACTGGCGATTCACCAATAGCGGCAGGATTTGCTGCATTGCGTTGCCGAGCAACAACACAAACGTGAAAACCATCACGGTAACCAGCAGCGCCGCCAGAACCTGGCGGACTAAATAAGCGTGCAACGTCTTCACGGCTCCCCCATCGTCCGCACCTTGGAGGCCATGCGCAATCCCAAATGCGGTCGGCGGGGTGAGCGCTAAATGATTCAGCACCGGATACCCTACAAAGGCCTGCTGCTGCGGCATGAGCCGCCAACAAGCAACTGTACGTGCCCAGTTGCCTTTTACAGTAAAATCCCGGTTCTCCTTTGCGGGATTTCGCGCCTGCTCCACACTCCGATTTCAGCTTTCAGCTTTCAGCGTTTCAGCTTTTCCGTCTCCCCCTCATCCCTCAACTCGCGGCCCTCTACCCCACCTTCCAAGGCGAAACCACCGAGCTCGAGGCCGACTACGCCCCATCTCCCCCCAATGGCGACCAACCGATCACTGCCCTCCACCCTCCAGTTTCTGCTTTCAGCTTTCCGCCTACCGATCACTGGCCACTGATTACTGATCACCGACCCCTGTTCTCTTGTCCCTAGTGACCACGGGCATGACCGGGCCATTACTCGGTCTCGGCGATCACCTTCGCGCCCGGCACGCCTTGAGGACCAAACTCATCTGACCACTCCCGCAAACCCTACGGCGGCCGG
>OBLW0100002480.1_pt1 | contig 14893 bp, 12 predicted proteins | sample 1520161 | NCBI WGS metagenome assembly OBLW01 (sample SAMEA3539309, study PRJEB22396) | soil metagenome | biome: tundra; feature: field; material: soil | place: USA | collected 2010-05 | depth 0.15 m
AGTCATGGCGGATAGGGCGGGCAGTCCTCTGCGCGCCGGGCCGGGAATATGCGCGTGCGGCGGCGTGCAGAGGACTGCCCGCCCTACCTCCTGCAGGTTCCATTTGACAGAGGGGCTGTACCAAGTTGACTATCTGGTTAATTAACTTATGCGCAAACGTACGGACCAACAACCCGGTACGGGCAGGCGCGCGGCGGGTGTCCGCACACGGGCTGCCATTCTGGCCGCAGCCGAAAGGGTGTTCGCCCGGTCCGGCCTGGCAGGCGCTCGCACGGATATCATTGCCGACGAGGCCGGCGTCAACAAAGCGCTGCTCTATTATTACTTCCAGAGCAAGGAAAAGCTCTACCTGGCCGTGCTCGAAGACCACTTCGCCCAGTTCAATCGCCAGGCCCTGCAGGTGCTCGGCGGGCCGGGGTCCGCGCGCGAAGTGTTGTTGCGCTACGTCGGTCTGCACTTCGATTTCATCAGCGCGCGGCATCGGCATGCACCGCTGTTTCAGCAGTTCATGAGCGCCGGCGGCCGGTGCTTCGAGGGCCTGGTTCGCAAGTACTTCGAGCCGCGGGGGCAAGCGGTGGCCCGCCTGTTGGAGCGGGGGGATGCGGGAGGGAGAATTCCGACGGGCCGACCGTTTCCACACGGCCATTTCCATCGTGGCACTGATCGTCTTCTATTTCTCGGCAGCACCGGTGCTGCAAATGCTTGGCCGCGCGGACGCTTACGCACCTGCGAGTCTGAAGCGGCGCAAACAGGAGGTGCTGGATTTCATCCGGCACGCCTTATTCGTCCATCCCTGAGCCGGTATGAAACGCAAAGCGCTGATTCTGATTATTTTGGCCGCCGCGCTGGCCGCCGGCCTGCTCTACCTGCTGGCCGGGCGTTCGCGGGATATCGTCCTCACCGGGATGGTCACCACGGACGAAGTCATTGTGGGCCCGGAAATCCAAGGGCGCTTGCAGCAACTCCTGGTCAAGGAAGGCGATGTGGTAACCAACGGCCAACTGCTGGCGGTCATCCAGCCTCAGGAATGGAAGGCGGACGAGGCCTTTTATGCGAGCGGGGTGCAACAGTCCACGGCCCAAACAACTCAGGCGGAATCAGACCTGAGATTCCAACAGGCGCAGACGAGTAATCAGATCTGGCAGGCGCAATCCACGCTCGCGGCGACCGAGGCGCAGATGAGACAGGCGCAGGCGGACCTGGAGAATGCCCGCCTGACCTTCGAGCGCGAGCAAGCGTTGTTTAAGCAAGGGATAGAATCGAAGGGAACCTACGATCAGGCGCGCACGGCGCACGACTCCGCCAAGGCGCATTTGGAATCGTTGGACAAGCAGGTGCAGGCCGCTCGGGCAGCCGTCGCCCTTGCCGAAGCCAACCTGGAGCAAGTGGAGTCGCGAAAGGCCGCGCTGACGGCGACTCGTCACCAGTTGGAAGGCGCGAGTGCCCAGCAGCAAAAGGCATCGGTCCGTCTAGGTTACACCGAGATTCACTCCCCCATCGCCGGCATCGTGGACACGCGCGCAGCCTTGCAGGGCGAGGTGGTCAATGCGGGCCAAGCGGTGGTCACGCTGATCAATCAGGACAACCTGTGGGTGCGCGCCGATGTCGAGGAGACCTACATTGACCAGATTCACCTGGGCGACAAATTGAAGGTCCGGCTTCCGTCCGGGGCCACGCGCGAAGGGACAGTGTTTTATCGCGGGGTGGATGCGGACTATGCAACGCAGCGTGACGTGAGCCGGAGCAAGCGGGACATCAAGACGTTTGAAATCCGCCTGCGCTGTGACAACCAGGACCGCAGTCTCGCGGTCGGCATGACTGCCTACGTGACGCTGCCCTTGGCCAAACAACAGGGATAATATGCAGGACGTCGAGGTGGACCATCTGACAAAGCGGTTTGGCGAGTTTTGCGCCGTGGACGCTTTGAGCTTCAACATCGGCCACGGCGAGGTGTTCGGGCTGCTGGGGCCCAATGGCGCCGGCAAATCCACGCTCATTCGCATGCTGACGACGCTGGTGCCGCCCACGACCGGCACGGCGCGAATCAACGGCTTCGACATCGTGCGCCAGGCGAACGATGTCCGCAAAAGCATCGGGGTGATCCCGCAGGCCATGACGACGGACCTCGATTTGAGCGCCGTGGAAAATCTGAGCATCTTCGCCAAGCTTTACGGCATCCCGGGCGAGAAACGCCGGCGTATCATCAAGCAAATGCTTGCGGCAGTTGACCTTGAGCCGTGGGCGGACAAGCCGGTGAAAATGTTCTCCGGCGGGATGAGGCGCCGGCTGGAAATCGCCCGCGGCCTGGTGCATGAACCGAAGCTCTTCTTTCTGGATGAGCCCACCACCGGCCTCGACCCGGTCTCGCGGGTGGCCGTGTGGGACATGCTCGAACGGCTCAAGCGCGAACGCGACCTGACTATTCTGGTCACGACCCATTACATGGACGAGGCGGACAAGCTCTGCGACCGCGTCGCTATCGTGGACCATGGGAAACTGGTGGCCCTGGATTCACCGCTCAAGCTGAAGGCTTCGATTCCGGGCAAGAACATCCTCGAAGTCAGCTTCTCAGATGTGCCGCAAGGCTGGAACGGGGTGTTGCAGGCTTTGCCGGACGTGGCCGACGTGAAGGCCGACGACCATGTCTTCAGGCTTTCTTCGAACAACGGCCCACGCACCACGCTGGCGTTGGTAGAAGCTGCGCGCCAGGCGGGCACTGCTCTCACCTCCCTTTCCGTGCAGAGCACCACGCTGGACGACGTGTTTGTGCATTACACCGGGCATCAATTGCGCGACGCGTTGCAGGCACCAGACGCCGCCGCCAGCCCTTTCCTGTTGCGCAGGTGACGAGCGGGCCCTGTTATGCATCGCATTCTCGCCATTATCGAACGCGACCTGCGCCGCTTCCGGCGCAGCCCGACCCTCATGATTGTCTCAATGATCATGCCCCTGATGCAATTAGTGGTGCTAGGCTATGCGTTCGGCGGCAAGGTCAAGCACTTGCAGGTGGGGGTGGTGGACCAAGACCATGGCCTGTCGGCAGTAAAGCTGAAGGAGATGTTTCAGGCCATCGCCGCCAACGCCGCGACCTTTACCACGACTCCCTATGCCGACGAGGCGCACGCGCTGCGGGACCTGCGTGACGGGAAGCTGAATGGCGTGGTTACGATTCCGCCGCATTTCTCGCGCCTGGTGCTCGCCGGCGCTAATCCGCGGTTAGCGCTCATCGAAGACAATACCGACCAGTTTTCCTCCTCGGCTCTCGAAGGCGCGGTCAACAGCATGCTCGTGCCATACAACTTCCCGGCGCCGCAGCCCCGGATGTCGGCTGCGGCGACGCTGTCCGTCGTCGAGATCTACCCTTACGTGCCCTACATCCAGTATTTGTTGCCGGGCACGATCGCGCTGGCGATCTTTGTGTCGGCGATGATTGGCGGGGGCATTATTTTCATAGACGACAAGGCGCGCGGCCTGCACGAGGGATACCTGGTCACACCCATAAGCAAGTTTGAGTTGATCATGGGCTTTACGCTGGCGGGGGCAATCAAAGCTATTATTGCCGGGCTGGTGCTGGTCACCTTTGGGTCGGTGATCGCGGGAATTCCCAACCCGCTTGAGCCGCTCCGACTGCTGCGGATGCTGGTGTTAGTGGTGGCGACGGCGCTGGCCCTGATCAGCATGATGTTCCTACTGATGGTGCGCGTGAGCGATCCACTGGTGCCGCGCGCCATCTTTGGTGTGCTCAACACGGTGTTGTTCTTTCCGAGCGGCGCCGTCTATCCCACCGCCGCGTTTCCGGCATGGATGAAGGCCATCACGGTGGTGGATCCGTTCACCTATGCCGTGCACGGCTTCAAGAATCTCGTGCTTAAGAACACCGGCCTGATGGCAATCGCACCGGACCTGCTCTTTCTGCTGATCTTCTCCGCACTGGCCATGGGCGCAGCCACTTTCTTGTTTCGGCGGACGCTGTGAGGTGGCGTCATATGAGATTGACGCCTGGCGGCGACACAAACAGAATCAGGCGGCTATTCGAAACTACTGAAACCAGGTATATTCAAGCAACGTGGGCGCACAATGGAAACAAGCCGGGCGCGAAGAACACGCGCAGAAAAAAGGCCAGATGACCGCCAAGCTGGTCCGCGAAATCATGGTCGCGGCCAAACTGGGCGGCCCTGACCCTGATCTCAATCCACGCCTCGCCGCCGCCGTCGAAAAGGCGAAGAAGGCCTCGTGCTATCGCGACACCATCGAGCGCGCCATCAAGAAGGGGTCCGGGCAAACCGAGGAAAAGGTCAGCTTCGAGCTGGTCACCTATGAGGGGTTCGCGCCACACAAAGTCCCGGTGATCGTCGAGTGCCTCACGGATAGCCGCAACCGCACCGCACCGGAGATCCGCAATATTTTTAAGGCGGGCACCCTTGGCCAGCCCGGCAGCGTCGCCTTCTTCTTCAACCACCTCGGCGTCGTCGAAGCCACCCACACCGACGTGAACCGCGACGCGGAAGGGGATGCCATTGAAGCCGGCGCCCAGGAAATCGAGGCGCTCGAACCCGAGGAAATTCCAGCGGGCCAGAAAGGCGCGCGCTTCCTCACTGAGCCCAAAGACCTCGACCATGTCTCCAAGGCCCTGAAAGGCGCGGGCTGGACGATCATCTCCTCCGAAATCCGCTACCTCGCCAAGAACTTCACTGAGCTCAGTGACGCCGCTAGGAAGGAAGTGGCCGACTTCCTTAACGCACTAGACGACCACGATGACGTCCATCGCGTCTATGCCGCGATGCGGTGAAGGACCTCAACCGGGTTCAGGCCTGCAGATCAGCCAGCAGCCAATTCCCGTGACACAGGCTGAGCCCCTACCTTGGCTCATACAACTCATCCAACTCAGTCTTAGTTGGAAATGGGCGCCATGATGGTGCGGTTCATAGTAAGGGCCGCGCGGTTGTTATTGATGGCGGTGGTTTTGAATTCCTGGAATTTAGCGAGTTCTCCCGCACTGAGGAAAGAACCTGCGCGCGCGACGGCGTGCTGGTAGATGTCGTCCAGGAGCTTGAGGCTCTGCTCGCCAGCCTGCTCGGAGGCAATGTTGCGGAAGTTGAGCATCGGCACAGTCTGGTAATCGGCCGGCAAGCCGGCGCTAGCCAGCGCCGCCTGGACCTCCTCCTGCATTACCTGGGACAGTTGTTTCGCCTTTTCCTGCTTCGCCGCATCATCGCCTGTCATCATACCTTTGAATTGCTCGGCGGTGAGCGTGCTGAGAAGGTTCTTAGTATAGTCCGCGTACTGCGCCTGACCGTCCGGGCCCAGCAGCGCTTGCACTGTTTCTTTCAACGTCGCGTCCTGGGCGGCAAAAAGCTCATTCATCTGTTCCGGCGCTGGCTTGTCATGGAGCACTGTCGTGACGTGGCCCACATTCTCCATGATGTGGTCTGCCAGCAGATCGTTGAGCTTGTCCGTCTGTTCCGGCGTGAGCTTCGCGCGCTGGGCAAATCCCTTGTAGATTATGGCCATTCCGGCTTTTTGCTGGTCGCGCAGCAGTTTCCTCATTTCGGGATTAGAGGTAACCTTGCTCAGCGCATTGGTGGAACCGATCTCGGCATTCTCACGTCGCAGCCGACTGACTTCACCGCGCAGTTTCAGCACCGGGTTCGGATTCGTCTTTAGCGCGGCGTTCTCGTTGGCCAGGGCGGCTAGCGCATTGGTGGCGTGGTCGCGTTCGAGCTGCAGCGCCTGCAATTGGTTGCTCGGCGCGGCTGACTGTTCCTGTTGTTGTTGGAGCAATTGCACCTGCGCGCGCAGTCTCGAAACCTGGCGGGCCTGGTAAGCCCCGGTCGCGATGCCTCCGGCGGCAACTGCGGTGATGATTATCTTCTGGATGGTAGTCATAGCAATAGTTTTGGTGATGGTAATTGCGGCTGAAGTGGAAACAGCGGTTGAGGCGACGAGCGCGCCCGCACCCACAGTTCCCGCAAGTCCGGCGGGAGCGGACTGGATGGCGTTTGCGGATAACAGGGTGGCCAGTCCGCTCGCGCCCACAGTCACTTTGCGTTTGCAGAAAAAGTCGCGCAGACGCTCTAAGGCGCGACCGACTCGTTTCTGGGCCGCGTCTTCGCTGGCGCCAAGGGCCTCGCCGATCTCCCGCAAAGATTTGTTCTCGAAGTAGCGCAGCAGAATGGCAGTGCGATCGGTTTCGTCAAGCGAGTGCATAGCTTCATCGAGCAGCGGCTCAATATGCGTCCAGTCGGCGGAGGTGTCATTCATGCCACTCATCTGGAAGGCGATTTGTTCGCGGGCCTGCCGCCGGGCTTCGCGGCGGACGACATCGATGGCCGCATGCCGCGTGACCTGGTACAGCCACGCAGTCAGAACGGTGTCCGGGTTCAGTTTGGCAGCGTTGCAGGCGAGATTGGTAAAGACCGATTGGCAGACTTCCTTTGCCAGTTCTGGTGAACGTACCTGCCGGAGGGCGGCCGTATAGATGAGATTCAGGTGGCGGTTCACCAGCGCCGTAAAGGCGTCCTGCGACTGTTCGCGCGTGAATTGCCTGAGCAACTCATGATCGTTCGCGGTCATGTTCACAAGCATAACGACACCGACCGCCAAAATCCGACAACCTTTTTCCAGGGATTCCACCGTCGGAGGCGAACGCGACGAGCGCGTCACCGAGACCTATTCGATCGCGCGGTAGAGGTACTCGGAGCCGATTTCTTCTACGAGGTGCTGCGGGATTTTGGTGACACAGGCGGACCTATGTGGGACGCGCTGGAACAGATCCAGGAAGCCCCGCCGTGGACGGCTGGCCCATGCACCTGCGGCAGCGGCGTCGCCTTCCGCGACTGTTGCATGGAACGTGAGAATGCCTTGGCCGACGAAGCCGACGCCGCTATTGACTAAAACTGCCTCCGAGCCTTCAGCTCTTCGGCTTTGCCGCAGGTTACTGGTCCACTAAGCCCTGTATTCCCCCCGGATCGGCTTGAGCAAGACCTCTTCCTCATCCGCCGGCACTTCTACCCGTGCCATCACCACCGGCCATAGCTCAATCGGCGGGGCTTGAATGAGCGTGGATTCGAGGGTGAGGGCGCGGAGATCGTCATGGAGATAATGCCGCTGGCCGCAGTGGAGCGCATCGCAACTCTGCCGTATGCCGGGGCCGCACTCCTTCCAAAGGCAGGCCCCGCCGAGGTAATTGCCGCTCACACTGGCCAGGAATACATCCCCGCCGCGGCTTTGGCCAGTTTGCATGGCGCGGCCATTCAACTGCCGCGCGGCTTTCGCCAACGGCGCCAGGTTCATGTCGTCGGTGACGGCGACCAGCAGATCAACATCTTTTGGCGAGGGTTCCGGCGTGGCGAGCGACCCGATCAAGGCGATTCCTTCCACACCCGGGAGACGCGAGGCGGATTGAACAAATAGAAGCGCTGCCGCGAGCAGTTGGGCGCGCACCGGTGGTTGGGGGGCGGTAGCGGCGGCTCTTCCCACGCCGGCTCGATGTCGAGAGAGGCCAGCCAGTCTGTCATGTGCGCGTGCAGGCGCTCGCGCTTGAATTGGAACCAGCGTTCCCGTTCGCGAGAGTCGCTTGCGAGCACATCCTTGAACCGGCGAAAGGCGCCGCGTCCGTGGAGCGCAACGCTGGAGTTCGGCGCGCAATCGCGGCTCGGGCACGGTGGTGACGAATGCCGCCATTTCACGAAAGCCGTCGCGCCCTTCTTGCTCCGGAACCCCCACCACGCACGTGCCGAAGTCATCCTCGACCTTTTGCGCCTCGACCAGGGCCTGCTTTTGCCAGTCAGGCAGATCGGAGTCGCGTAGCAGATGCTCGAGTTTGTCGTCCGAGCCGGCCTCCTCCTTCAACCTTTCCAGCTCCCGGCGGGACTCGTCCTGCACCATCAGCACCTCCCCGGACTCGGTGTCGAGGTAGTAATGCATCTCCGAAAAACCTGCCTCAAAAGCCTCTTCCAAATCCATCTGATTGATTTTTAGGCGTCGCATAACCGAGAGCATAAGCGAGCATCGCCATCTTGGGTAGCCCGTCTTGCAGCCGCTGTGAATACTCTGTGAATAACCTTGAACAATTCCGCTTTGACTCCGGCGGCCCCATGAGGATCATCCCCCGAATGCCAAAATCCGCTGAGCAGGAAATTGCCGTGCCGTCGCCACATAACTGGCGCACCACGGACGAAGACGAAATCAACCGCCGTCGGGCTCGCGCTCGGACGGAGGAGTTCCGCATCGCGAACGCCGAGCCTCACCACCCGATCTTCTCCAACTTCCGCGTCCAGTCCGGCAGCGGTTTGACTTACTCGGTGGAAGTTCGTGACGTGCGCCAGCGGCAGTTCGCCTGCGATTGCGTGGATTTCCGCATCAATGGGTTGGGCACATGCAAACATATCGAAGCGGTGTTGCTGCATCTGGAGGCGCGGTTTAAGCGGCTGTTCCGAGCGGCCGAGAAAGCCGGCTCGCCGCGGCTGGATGTGGTGCCTGACCCAGGGAGCGACTCGATACGGCTGCTCGGGGGCGACGGCGGCCTGCCCCGCGTCCTCAAGGGCTGGTTTGAAGCGGACGGCACACTTCGCAAGGGCATGCCTGAGGAGGCCATCGAGGCGCTCAAGCAACTGGAGGCCGACGAGGCGCCTGCCTTGCGCCTCTCGCAGGAACTCGGCCCGTGGCTGGAAAGCCGCCGCCGCGCTGAGGAGCGCATACAGCTCCGGCGCGATTATGAGCTAAAGGTGCAGAGCGGTGAGTGGCCAGCGCACGAAACCAAGGTCCCCCTCTTTCCGTATCAGCGCGAGGGGATGTTGCATCTCGCCTTTACTGAGCGGGCGTTGCTGGCCGATGAAATGGGGCTGGGCAAGACCATCCAGGCCATCGCCGCCTGCGCACTGCTGCACCGGCTCGGGCAGGCCGACCGCGTGCTGGTCGTCACGCCGGCTTCCCTCAAGACCGAATGGGAGGAGCAGATTCAGCGCTTCACTGACTTGCCGTATCAGCTCGTGTACGGGTCGCGGGCGCGGCGATTGGGGGCTTATGAGACGGCTGGAGGGAGGAAGGCAGGCGAGACGCCTGCCCCACTTCCGTTCTTCACCATCGTCAACTATGAGCAGATGCTGGCCGATTCGCTGGAGGTGAACCAGCGGCTGCGACCGGACATCGTGGTCCTGGACGAGGCGCAGCGCATCAAGAATTGGAGTGCAAAGACCACGCAGGCCATCAAACGGCTGCGCAGCCGCTATGCTTTCATTCTCACCGGTACGCCGATCGAGAACCGCATTGACGAGCTGTATTCCTTGATGGGTTTCCTCAACCCGTCCCTGCTCGGCCCGCTATTCCGGTTCAACCGCGAGTATTACGCGCTGGACGACCGTGGCCGCCCCGCCGGCTACCGCAACCTCGACAAGCTCCACGAGCGCATTAAGCCGCACATGCTTCGCCGGCGCAAAGCCGACGTGGAGACCGAACTGCCCGAGCGCACCGACCGCAACCACTTTGTTGCGCTCAGCGCCGAGCAACAGGGGGAATACGACGGCCACGAGCATGTCGTCGCGCAGTTGGCCACCATCGCCAAACGCCGCCCGCTGACTCAGCAGGAGCAGGACCGGCTGCTGCGCCATCTCAACATGATGCGGATGGTTTGCGACACGGACTACATCCTCAACCCCGAACACCGCGCGTGCCCGAAGCTGGCAGAGCTGGAGAAGATCCTCGAAGAATGCCGCGACAACCCCGAAGTGAAGGTGATCGTCTTCTCGGAATGGGAGCGGATGCTCGAACTGACGCGCGGTCTATGCGACCGGCTCAAGCTCGGCTTCGCCTGGCACACCGGCACCGTCCCCCAGAAACGCCGCCGCGCCGAGATCAACGCCTTCAAGTCCGACCCGCTCTGCCGCGTCTTCCTCAGCACTGACTCGGGCGCGGCGGGTCTGAACCTTCAGACTGCGAGTGTCGTCATTAACTGCGACCTGCCCTGGAACCCAGCCAAGCTGGAGCAACGGATAGCCCGCGCCTGGCGGAAGCATCAGACCCGGGCTGTCACCGTCATCAACCTGGTGTCCGAAAAGACCATCGAGCACCGCATGTTGGGCACGCTCTCGAATAAACAGGCCCTCGCCGACGGCGTGCTCGACCGCAAGGGCAACCTGACGGAGATCAAGCTCCAGACCGGCCGGCAAGCATTCCTGGCCAAACTCCAGCAGCTCGTCACGGTGCCGGCCCAAGGTCCGAAGCCCGAGGCACGCGATATCAAACCTCCCCTGCCTGCGGACCGCCCACAGGGCTTTGCTGCCGCCGTACGCCAGCGTATCAACGGCACCCTGCTGCGCTGCGAGGAGCGTTACCCGAATGATGCTCCGCACTCGGTTCTCTATGTCGTGGTCGAGCGCGATGCCGCGCAATACCGCGAGCAATTGGGCTCCCTGCACACGGAGTACTTCGGCCCGGGCCAGTGGGACCCGCTGTCCCCGGTGCGGTTGGAAGTGATTGACCGCGCGACCGACGAGGCCCTGCAACGCCTCATTGACGCCGGCTTGCTGGCCAGGACCACTCGCGCAACCCGTCCTCTCTGGCCGGCTGAACCCGCCGAGACCGCACCGCCGCCGCTTTCCGCCGCCGAGTTGGAGAAGCTATCAGCCCATCGTCAGCGCGCCGCGCGCAAGCTCAAGATGGCCCGCGTCCTCTCCGATGCCGGGCTGGGCGAGGAAGCCCGGGCCGCCCTGCTCGAAGCCGTGCAGCCACTGAGTTGCGCTCTCGCCGTTCAATATCGCTTCCCCGAGCCGGCCTCGCCCGACCACGCGCTGCTGCCGCCGTTGTCGTCTTGTTGGAAGAGTGCGCTGCCGCTACTGCGCGAATTCACCAGCGACGCCGCCCGGCCCTGCCTGCCCGTTTTGGAGGCTCTGGTTCCCTTCGCGGAAGAGGTTCTTCCCACCGTTCCGCAGTGCTGAACCCGGTAGAGAACCCGCCCATCCGGCACTCGCATCGTCGCCGCGTCCGGATAACCGAAAGGCCCATACCAGCCTGCCTGCTGCATAGGTGTTGCTGCGGCCCTGCTCGCGCGCTGCCCCGCTGGAGAACCCCGCGGGCTCAGGGCGCAGGTTCGTCTGTGCCGCGCGAGATTCTGGTGTGCAGGACGCCGTCGGCATCGAACCAGATCGGGTCTATGGCGAGGAAGCGGTGGAAGTTCCTTTCGGCATTCCATTTCTGGTGATAGACGAGCCAGAGCTTTTCATCGGGGCCGGTCACGATGCAATGATGGCCCGGTCCGAGGATATTCCCGCCTCGGTGGGCGATGGGATTGCCCGTGTATTTCACAAACGGGCCGGTGGGTGATTTGAAGGTGGCGTAGCCGATGCCGTAGTTGGGCGAGTCGGCGCCGGTGCCGGAGTAGGTCAGGTAGTAGGTGCCTTTGTGTTTCAGCATGAATGGTCCCTCGGTCACTTCGCCGCTGCGCTTCTCCCATTCCTCGGTCGGGCGGATCACGATCTTGGGCTCGCCCTTCTTGGTGAGAGGGTCAGCCATGGGCTGCACAATGATCTTGAAGCCTCCGGCTAACTCGACGTAACTGAGGTAGAGGCTGCCGTCTTCGTCCTGGAACAGGTCGGCATCGATGGACCGCGAGGCGAGCACGGCTTTGTCCTCGAAGGGACCGAGGGGGCTGTCTGATACTGCCACGCCGATCTGCTTGTCCAGCAGGCCGTGCTTTTCGGGCATGTTGTCAGTGTAATAAAGGTAGAATTTGCCGTCGCCGCGCTTGTTGTGGAAAACCTCGGGCGCCCAGTCGCCGCCGCGCGGGTCTTTGAAGGCCCGGGCTTTGAGCTCCCAATGCACCAAGTCGTCGGAAGCGAACACTTCATAACCGCGGGAGTCGGAGGTTGGATAGAGGTAATACTTTCTGTCCACACGCAAGACGAACGGGTCGGCGATCTCGCGATCGGGCAGCAGCGGATTGCGGTAGGTTCTGGCCGGGGCTTTGTCGGGCGTGGCAGCCGGTTCCGCGCCAGCCGCGGGGCGGCTCGCGAATACGGCCAGAAGGAGGGTGATGGCCAATGTTCTCATCGGCATGGGACGATAGCAGAGGATGAGCGGCGAAGCGAAGGTATTCGTGGGGCAGTGCCGCCGCGGTATAGTCGGTGACTTGTGGAGTGGTTACGAGGTGATGCCTCGGTGATGGCGGGAGGAAGTGGGGCTGGCAGTCCTCTGCACGCTGCCGCACGCGCATAATCCCCGCCCGGCGTGCAGAGGGCTGCCCGCCCTACCTGTCTTGACTGATACCTTACGTTGCGAGGTGGTTTGGCATTGTCTTTTGCGGGGCAATCGGTTAAATCGGGGGCGATCTCAGGAATGAGTCCATTGAATTCGCTGCTCCGAACGCCCAATCGTCGCATTGCGCTGATCGCAGTGCTTGTGATCGCGCTGGACCAGTTAACCAAGCAGATCGTGCTGCGGTTCCTCGGCTATGCGCAGGAAAAGGTGGTAATCGAGGGTTTCTTCAAGTTCGTGCATTGGGGAAACACTGGCGCCGCCTGGAGTCTGTTTCGAGGCAACAACGAGCTATTGGCTGGTGTCGCCCTCATCGCGCTGCTGGTGTTGTTTCTGAGCCGGCATCATTTTGACTCGCGCACTTTGGTCAGCCAGGTTGCCTTTGGCCTGATCTTCGGCGGGATTGTGGGGAACCTGATTGACCGTCTGTGGGTTGGGCATGTCATTGATTTCATCTACTTTTACATCCAGTGGCGGGGGTCCTCGGAAATCGGGTTTCCCGCGTTTAACGTTGCCGACAGCGCCATCTGCACCGGCGTGGGGCTGGTCTTTCTGCTGACCTGGAGGAGCGACCACAACGCCAAGCCAGCCGCACCGTCGCTGTCCGAATGAATGGCTTCCCGCACTGAAGTCCTGACCATCGAACACTCGCTTCCGTCCGAGCGGCTGGACACGTATCTGCGCGGCAAGTTCCCGGCAGTCTCGCGCGGGGCGATTCAGAGGTTGATTGAGGAGGGCCACATCCGGGTCAACGGCCGTGTCATCAAGCCGACGCTCGCGCCTCGGGCCGGGGACCAGGTGGAAGTGCATTGGCCGGAAGCCCGGTCCGCCGAAGCCAAGCCGGAAGCGATGCCGCTGGACATCCTTTATGAGGACGAAACGCTGCTGGTGTTGAACAAGCCGCCGGGGCTGGTGGTGCATCCGGCAGCGGGCCACGAGGAACACACCCTGGTCAATGCCCTGCTCCACCATTGTGCCGGCCAGTTAAGCGGGATCGGAGGCGTCGCCCGCCCCGGTATCGTGCATCGCCTGGACAAGGATACCAGCGGCTGCCTGGTCGTGGCGAAGAATGACGAAACGCACGTGGCGCTTTCAGTCCAGTTCGCTACCCGGAAGGTGGAAAAGATCTACCACGCAATCCTCTGCGGCGATCTGCCGCACGACCGCGGCGAAATCCGCGCGGCTATCGCCCGGCATCCGTCGCATCGCAAGCGCATGGCGGTGGACGACGAGCTGGGGCGCGAGGCGCGGACGGGCTACCATGTGCTGGAGCGCTTGCGCGGTGCCACGCTGGTCCAGGCCGTGCTGCATACGGGCCGAACCCACCAGATCCGGGTGCATTTCCAGTTCCTCGGTTTCCCGGTCGTCGGGGACGCGACCTACGGGAACCGGCAAAACCAGCGCCTGGCGGACCTGACCGGCTACACGGCCCCACGGCAGATGTTGCATGCCGGGCACTTGGCGTTCGTGCACCCGCGAACGGCCAAACGCCTGAGTTTCGACGCGCCGCGGCCGGAGGATTTCCTGGATGCGCTGGGGGCCTTGCGCTGAGGTTAAGGTTAGGGTTTGACAGCCGGGGCAGGATGACGGTATTTTATGGACATGGTTATGCGGCCTGATTCGGTTAATTGTCTAACCTTGCGCCGTGCAGCCGGACTTTGATTAAGAAACTTTATGAGCAATACAGCAGTGACCGACGGAGCCGCGGGCGGGGTGCCTAAGGTCTCGAAGATATCGGAAGCGGTTATCCGCATTGCAGGCAATTCCCAGGATGGCATCCAGGCGATAGGCGGGTTCCTGGCGCGGCTGGCCGGGCGCAGCGCGCAGGAGGTCATGACCTTCATGACCATTCCTTCGACCATTTCGGGAGGGCCTTCCATTTTCCAGGTGCGCATCGGCTCGGGCGAGGTATTGAGCGCCGGGGACGACGCGGACGTGCTGCTGGCCTTCTATCAGCACTCCTACGAAGAGCACATCAGCTCGCTCAAGAAGGGGGGTATCGTGCTTTACGATTCCGATCATGTGGAACCTAAAGCCGAGTGGCAGCCGATGTATCACCACGTGGGTGTGCCGATCTCCAGTTTGACGATTGAGGCGATCGGCGGCACGGCCAAGGACAAGGGGAAGAATATCTTCGCCCTCGGACTCATAGCTCGAATCTTCGACCTGCATGTCGTGAAACTCGAGGCGCTCATCCGCGAGCGGTTTGGCGGCAAGGATGCCAGCGTGCTGAACAACGCACAGGCCGCGTTCCAAGCCGGCTACAATCACTCGCTCGGGGATGTGTTGGAGACGTTCAGGTTCGTGGAGAGCCAGGGCAAAGACGGCCACCAAGTAGTGATGAACGGCAACGAGGCGCTGGCTTATGGAATAATCGCCGCAGGGGTTCGCTTTGGCGCCGCATATCCTATTACGCCCTGGTCGGACGTGATGGAAATCCTGCGCCGCGAATTGCCCAAGTACGGCGGCACGTTCGTGCAATGTGAAGACGAAATCTCTGCCATTTCAATGGCCAACGGCGCTAGCTTCGCCGGCCGGGTTGCCGTCACCGGCTCGAGCGGGCCGGGCATTTCGCTCAAGATGGAGTCGCTCGGCTGGGCGGTGATGGCGGAAGTGCCGCTGGTGGTGATTAATGTCCAGCGCG
>OBLW0100002481.1_pt1 | contig 14892 bp, 11 predicted proteins | sample 1520161 | NCBI WGS metagenome assembly OBLW01 (sample SAMEA3539309, study PRJEB22396) | soil metagenome | biome: tundra; feature: field; material: soil | place: USA | collected 2010-05 | depth 0.15 m
GCGTGCAGTCCCAGGAAATGCACCGGTGCAAGGAACGCGGGTTCTGCTGCGGCGCCGGCGGCGCCCGGATGTGGATGGAAGAACGCATCGGCAAGCGCATCAGCACCGAACGGATCGACGAAGCACTGTCCACCGACCCCGACACCGTCTCCACCGCATGCCCCTACTGCCTCGTCATGCTCGGCGACGCGATCGCCGCCAGGAAAAGCTCCGGCGAAGCCAAAGAATCACTGGAAGTCATCGACGTCGCCCAGCTCCTCGCCCGATCGGTCCAGCAAACACCAACCCAGCGGCCAGCTGCCGGGGACTGATCAGGCCGTCGTGGATACCAGCCGGATGGAAGCGTTCAGTGATGGCGTGTTTGCCATTGCGGCGACGCTGCTGGTGCTGGATCTGCGGCTGCCCGGGCCGGGGCTGGCCGGCCATTCGGTGACATACCAGTTGCTGCACGCCTGGCCGGAGTACTTCGCGTACGTGGTCAGCTTCCTCACCATCGGGATCATGTGGATGAACCACCATACGATCCTGGCCCACGTCCGGCGGGTGGACCGGCCGTTGCTCGTGCTCAACCTGCTGCTGCTGATGGTCGTGGTCGCCATCCCGTTCCCCACCGCGCTCGTCGCCGAGCATCTGCATGACGCCGGCGCCGCGGCGGCCGTGGTCACCTACGGTCTGGTCATGATCGCGATGTCGTTCGGCTTCGCGGGCCTCTGGCTCTATGTGGTCAGCCATGCCGGGAAGCTCGGGGCCGGACCGCAAGAGCATGCGCTCCGGAGGTCGGTGCCCAGGTTCACCGGCGGCCTCGTCGTGTACGTGGCGGGCACCCTGGTCGGCGCGTTCGCTTCGGCCGTGGCGGCGCTGGTCATTTTCGGCGTGTTGGCGGTCTACTACTTGTTCGACCACCTGCCCCGCCCCGCCGAATCGGACGCTTCACCCGGGCCGGCCTAGCGGGGTGCGCCGACCGCGCGGTTTTCCATGATCACGGAAAGTTCTTGATCATGGGTGCCGGTAACCTTCCGCGATCATGGGATGAGTGTTCTGCCCGGGGGTCCGGGGGTTGCCTCCCGGGCTAGCAGGGCTCGGTGATCATGGCTGTGCGATGCAGATGAGGCCCCAGGGGCGGTCGTGGACCCGGGTCATCACAATGGTTGCCCGCCGGGTACCGGACAGCTTCAGGCTCCGGCGCAGTTGATCGACGTCACCGGCCAGGCCGCGGCGGCGGATGTCGGCCGCGCCGATGTCCAGGGCCCGCAGCCGGCCGGCCAGTTGCTTCTGGTTCCACGGCGCTGAATCGATCACCCGCAGCGTCCGCCCGAAGGGCGTGTCCATCGCTACGTCACTGGACAGGAACGCGATCTGCTCATCGATCTTCCATGCGCCCAGCATCCGCGCCAGTTCCTCGACCAGTCCGGCGCGGGTGACGGCCGGGCTGGGATCGACGAGGAATGCCCCGGGCGCGGCGACCGGCACCTTGGCGCCCGGCCGGGGCGTTAGCGTGTGGCCCCCGGGCAGGATGGTGGCCCGCCGGGCGGCCGTGGCCAGCGCCGGGGACCAGGCGGTGGCCTCCTTCAGCCCGCGGCCAACGGCGACGAACTCCAGTTCCCAGTCCCCGGGGATGGTGTCACCGGAAATGCCCGGCGCTGCCTTGATTCCCACCGGGGCCACCTGGGCGGCCAGGTCCAGGCACCAGCGCAGCGGTGGTTCGCTCTGCCCGGTGGCCATCCGCCGCTGCCCGCTTCGCCTGGCCGGGTCGATGAACACGGCCTCCACCCCGGCCAGGTCGACGTCCCGGACGTCGGACTCCGAGACGGTGACCCTGCTGGCCACGCCACCGGCTTCGGCGTTGGCTTCCGCCATGCGCAGGTGCAGTGGGTCGCGGTCAACGGCACGTACGCAGCGGCCGGCCCCCGCCAGCGCCAGCATGTCCCCGCCAATCCCGCAGCACAGGTCGGCGACCCGGCCGAACGGGGCATACCGGGCCGCGCGATGGCGGGCCACCACCTCCGACGAGGACTGCTCCAGGCCCGGCCGGGTGAAGAACATCTGCATCGCCCGGCTGAACTTCGAGCGTGCCTGCAGCCGCAGCTCGTGCTGGGCGAGCGCGGCCGCCACCAGGTCCGCCGGGTAGCGGCGGCGCAACTCCGTGCCCACCCGCAGCGCCGTGTTCGGCGTCACCTCCTGGCCAGCGAGCTCGTCGAGCAGCTGCCTGCCGAGTGCGGAGCGCAACACCTCGAAGCGCGTCACGGCGCCGACTTCCATGATCACACTCTGCTAGCCCGGGGGACCACCCCCGGACCCCCGGGCATAAACCCTTTTATGATCATGAAGGATTGGGGCGGTGTATGGCGGGAATCCGCAGCGGTATACGGCGGGAATCCTTCGTGACCATGGTTTGACTCCATGCCGTGGCTGGGGCCGGCGGCCGGGGTGGGTAGCCAGATCCGGACCCGGGTGCCGTGGCCAGGCCAGGATTCGAGCGTCGCCTGGCCGCCGTGGGCCACGGCGATCGCCTGCACGATGGACAGGCCGAGCCCGCTGCCACCTCCGGACCCATACGGTGCGCCGCCGCCGGAGCCATCCGCAATGCCGCCATCGGGGCGCTGCCCGGCGGAATCACCGGGCCGCTGGCCGTCCGCGGCGGGCTGGGTGGCGCCGCGATGGAATCTGTCGAACGCCTGCGCCGCGTCCTGCTGCGACATGCCTGGGCCCGCGTCGGCGACCTCCAGCACGACGCCACCCCGCACCGGGGCAAGCCGGACCGCGACCGGAGTGCCTTCCGGCGTGTGCTCGCGGATGTTGCCCAGCAGGTTGGCCAGCACCTGCCGGATCCGGGCCTCATCAACGAGGGCCACCAGCCGGTCCGGAGCTTCGGCCCGGACCGGCCGGCCCGGTTCCACCGCCCGGGCGTCCGCGGCCGCGTCCCGCACCAGTCCAGCCAGATCGGTTTCGGCCAGATCCAGCGAGGAGGTGCGGTCCAGCCGGGCGAGTTCCAGCAGTTCGGCGACAAGCGTGCTCATCCGTCGCGCCTCTTGCTCGATCCGGCGCATGGCATCCGGTAGCTGGTCGGGGCCGAGTGCGCCCTGGCTGTACAGCTCGGCATAACCCCGGATGGTGGTCAGCGGCGTGCGCAGTTCATGGGATGCGTCAGCGGCGAACTGCCGGACCTTCTGCTCCGAGCGCAGCCGCGCCCCAAATGCCTGCTGGATGCGGTCCAGCATGGTATTGATGGCCCCGCCCAGCCGGCCCACCTCGGTGCTGTCGTCGGCGTCGGGCATCCGCGCGGCGAGATCGCCCTGGGTGGTGATCTGGCGGGCGGCGCTGGCCATCTGGACAAGCGGCGCCAGCCCGCGGCCGATGAGCCACCGGCCGCCGACGGCGAGCAGCAGGATCAGCACGCCGCCAGTGATCAGCTCGGCCACGACGACCCCGCGGTCCGTGCCTATGACCGCGCTGACCGGCCGGGCGACGACGACCAGGGCGATGCCCGTCCCGATGGCACCGCCGGTCACCCGCTTCGCGTTGGCGAGCCGTGCGACCGCCCGCAGCTTGGTGCCGTCCGCGAGGACGATCGGGAATGGCTGATGGTGGGAGTCACGGATGAGCTGTGCCTTACTCAGCTGGCCGACGGAGTCCTGGAACTCGGTCCCCCGGGCCCCCGGGGTGAACAGGACGATCTGACCGGTGCGCCAGGAGATCGCCGCGGCGAGGTAACCGCCGCTGTTCCCGGCCAGCGTCGCGGGCTTGTTGCGCGCGGCCGTGGCCACGAGGTCGGTGTTGAACTGGTTGCCGAGCTTCTTGTTCAGCACGACCGCGCTGACCGCGCCCATGATGAGCAGGAACGCCGCCGTCACACAGATCAGCAAGACGAGCAGGCGGGCGCGCAGCGACAGCCGCCCGGACGCTGTCATCCCCCCAGCTCGCCGCGGGAGGGCCCGCTCGGCTGCTCCTCAGGCAGCCGCAAGGTGTAGCCGACGCCGCGCTGCGTGTGGATAAGCGGCGGCCCCAGCGGGTCGAGCTTGCGGCGCAGGTAGCTGACATAGGTTTCGACGATCTGGGACTGCCCCGCGTAGTCCCAGCCCCACACGCTCTCCAGCAGCTGGCCGCGGGTGAGCACCCGCCCCTGGTGGCGCATGAGACAGGCGAGCAACCGGAACTCGGTGGGTGACAGCTCGACCGCTGTGCCCGCCCGGTGGACGGTCCAGCGTGACTCGTCCAGCTCCAGGTCACCGGCCCGCAGCAGCCCGGCCTCGCCGGAGTCGCTGGCGGCCGACGCCCGCGACACCCGCCGTAGCACCGCCCGAACCCGCGCCACCAGCGCCTCCACGGAAAAAGGCTTGGTGACGTAGTCATCGCCGCCGATCGCCAGGCCGGTAACGGTGTCAGAGGAGGTATCCCGGGCCGTCAGGAAGATCACGGGAACCTCGTTGCCCGCCGCTCGGAGCCGCTGGCACACCTCGAAGCCGCTCAGGTCGGGCATCATCACGTCGAGCACGATCAGGTCCGGCTGCCCGGTTTCGGCCAGGCGGAGCGCCTCCGTCCCGCTGGCCGCCGTGGTCACCGCGCAGCCGTGGAACTTGAGCGCCACCTGGACAAGCTCACGGATGTTCGGCTCGTCGTCCACGACGAGCACCTTAGGGATCCGGTCGCTGTCTGTCATTGTCTGTGCAGCACATTCTGACGTATCCGGCGGCCGGTGACCGGCCACTGCCTTTCCTGCCTATCGCAGGCCGCCAACCCTATCTGCTCCCGCGGGCGCCGCCCGCGGGAGCAGATAGGCCAGGTCATCAGCTTGCAGAGCCTGATGGTGTGGCCGATGGGGCCGCCGACGGCGAGGTCGATGAGCTGCTGGCAGGCGGCCGGATCACGATGAGCCGGGCATCCTTGATACCCGAGTTCACCGGTCCGCCCACCCAGACCGGCTGGCCCGGCGCCAGTGCGGTCTCCGCCGCCTTGGCCCGGTTCTGGCGGACCACCGTGTTGCTCACCAGATCCCAGGTCCACGTCGTGCCATCAGCGGCACGCACCACGATATTGCTGCCGCTGGCCACGGTCTCGATCACGCCACGCTCGTAGGCGAGGGTGCGGAACCCGGTCTTGGTCTTGAACGTGAACTGGCCGTCGATCCCGCCGAGCAGGCGGGCGGCGCGAAGCCGGGCGCCGCAGTGGGCGGCGATAAACTTCGCCGCGCGGGGGTGCCCGGCGGCCTGGGCGGCGGCGGCTGCCTTGGCGCAGCGCTGGGTTACGGTCGTCGTGGTGCCCGCGGTGGTCGTGGAGCTTGCCGTGCTGGTGGATGCCGGTGCGGAGGACAGACCCGTGGGCGAGTCGGCGGAACTGAGCGTCGCGTTCAGCGCCGCTGCCTGCCCGGTCGGGCCGGCCGCCGGGTGCGGGGGCGGCGGGGTGGCCGCCAACGCCAGGCCGCCGATGACGCCGCCGCCAGCCAGGATAGCTGCGACTGTGATCCCGATGGTCCAGTGCAGGGCCTTGCGCCGGTCTCGTGCGAAGTGCTCCCGGAGGCCCGCGGGATCCTGCGGCCGGTATCCGGGACTCCGGCCGTGTCCGTAGGGGTCCTGATTCCCGGCGGCCGGTGAGTTCACGGCCCAGAACTGCTCGGTGGGCTGGTGGTCCTGCGGGTCGCCGCCTGGGGGTGGCTGCATGTTGTCCATGCTCTGAAGCCTGCCGAGGCTGCCTGGGACATCGGGCCGCTGAATCTGGGATTTCGCTGAGATCTGCCCCCGGATGTGCCGATTGCCGGTGCCAGCCGGACCGGCCGCACCGACAGCTACATGCGCTCCGGTACCGGGACGCCGAGCAGCGAGAGGCCTGTCGTCAGCACGCCGAGGGCCAGGGCGGACAGCGCGAGCCTGCTGCGGCGGACCGAGTCGGTGGGGGCCTGAAGTACCGGGCATTGCTCGTAGAACGTGGTGAACGCGCTGGCCACGTCGAACAGGAAAGCAGCAAGTAGGTGCGGCTCCGCGGCTTCCGCGGCCTGGGCGATGACGGACCCGAAGTCGAGCATCGCCAGCGCCAGCGCCCGTTCGGCATCCTCGCTGATCTGGATCGGGCCGGTGGACTCGCCGGGTTCCAGGCCGCCCTTGCGGAAGATGGAGCGGATCCGCGCGGTGGCGTACTGCAGGTAGGGGCCGGTGTTCCCGTTAAGGGCGAGCATCCGGTCGAAGTCAAAGGCGTAGCTGGAGTTCCTGGCCACCGACAGGTCGCCGTACTTGAGCGCGCCGATGCCGACAGCCTCGGCGATCTCGTCCCGCTGCACGGGGTCGTCGTAGCGGTCAGCGATGACCTTGGCAGCGCGCTCGACTGCCTCGTCGATCAGGGTGATCAGCTTGACCTGCTCGCCGGTGCGGGTCTTCAGCCGCTTCCCGTCCGGGCCAGTCACCAGGCCGATGGTCGCGTGCTCAGCGCCGGCCGGGCTGGCCAGCCACCCGGCCTGCCGTGCGGCCGCGAACACCATCTGCAGGTGCTGCGACTGCTCCGAACCCACCACGTAAATGAGCCGCCGCGCGTGCAGATCGACGAGACGGTACCTGATCGCGGCCATGTCAGTCGTGTCGTAGCCGTAGCCGCCGTCGCTCTTGCGCAGAATCAGCGGCAGCGGCTTGCCGTCCCGTCCGGTGAAGCCCGGCGGGAAGATGCACAGCGCGCCGTCGCTCAGCACGGCGATCCCGGCGGCTTCCAGCTCAGCGCAGACATCCGCCAGCACCGGGTTGTAAAAGCTCTCCGGGGCCATGTCGGCGTCGGTCAGCGTGATTCCGAGCCGCTGGTAGATCGTGTGGTAGTACTGCTTGGAATCGTCCACCATGACCTGCCACAGCCGGAGTGTCTCCGGGTCTCCGCCCTGCAAGGCGACGACCCGGCTGCGGGCACGCTCGGCGAAGACCGGGTCGGAGTCAAACTTGGCCCGGGCCGCCTGGTAGAACGGGGTGATCTCGCCGGCTGAGAGCTGTTCGTGGGTAACTTCCTCACCGACGTCGAGCACCTGCTCGATAAGCATCCCGAAGGGAGTCCCCCAGTCACCGAGATGCGCGGCCCGGATAACCGTGTGGCCGAGGTGCTCGAGGATCCGGACGACCGCGTCGCCGACCACTGTCGCGCGCAAATGGCCGACGTGCAGTTCCTTGGCGACGTTCGGGCCGGAGTAGTCCACGACCACCTTCTGCGCCGGGTCCGCCACCGGAACGCCCAGGCGCGCGTCGCCAAGCTGATCGGCCGCCTGGGCGGCGATCCACTCGCTGTGCAGCGTGATGTTGATGAAGCCGGGCCCGCTCACCTCGGGCGGCCCGGCCACGCCGGTCAGGTCGAGGTGGCCGGCGAGTTCGGCGGCGACCTCGCGCGGCGGCCGGCCGAGCCGCTTAGCCAGCGGGAGGGCCACGTTCGCCTGGAAGTCGGCGAAGTGGGACGGCCGGATGAGCGGGTCAGCGTCGGCGTACTCGATGCCGAACGCCGCACCGAGCGCATCCTTTACCCGCTGTGCGAGAACGTCCCGGGGATCGGCCATACGGCCAAGACTATCGACCGCGCGGGCGGCTGGCCGCCAAGATACCGCGCGGGCGGCTGGCTGCCCCGGTCAGGTCCGGCGCAGGAAGTGAGCGCCCCGGCCAGGGCCGAGCCGCTCCCTGATCTTCTCGGTGATCTGGCCCCGGGCGAGGTCAGCGGCGAGCAGGCAGGCGGAGGTGATCCCGCGGGCGGTAGACGCACCGTGCGCTATCACGACGGTCCCCTCCAGACCCAGCAGTGCGGCTCCGCCATAGCTCTCCGCGTCCATCCGCCCAGCCAGCTCGCGCAGCCCGCGGCGCTGCAACAGCGCGCCGAGTCGCGCGGTCCTGGACCCTTCGATGACGGCGCGCAGCTGCTCGGCGGCGAAACCAGCCGCGCCTTCGAGGGTCTTGAGCGCCACGTTGCCAGTGAAACCGTCGGTCACGATCACATCCACTGTGCCGGCCATCAGGTCAGAGCCTTCGACGTTGCCGGCGAAGCGAATCGGCAGGGCGCCGTGTGGCGGCGCTGCGGACAGCAGCTCATAGGTGCGGCGGGTCAGCCTGTTGCCCTTCCCAGGCTCGGCACCGATGGTGAGCAGGCCCACCCGCGGCTCGTCGATGCCATGCGCGATCTGCGCGTAGGCCACTCCGAGCTGGGCGAACTGAAGCAGCATCTCTGGCTTCGGATCGGCGATGGCACCCGCGTCGACAAGAAAAGTCGGATTCGGGCGGGTGGGTAGCACTACGGTCAGGGCCGGCCTGATCAGGCCGGGCACCGAGCGCAGCCGCAGCCGTGCGGTCGCGACGATGCCGCCGGTGGAGCCGGCCGAAACCACCGCTCCGGCCTGGCCTCTGCGGACCAGCTGGCAGGCGACGGCAACGCTGGAGCGCGGACGGCGCCAGCTGGCCAGCGCCCCTTCGTCCATGGCAATGGAGTCATCGGCCGCGGCGATCCTGATGAGCCCGGGGGGGTGGTCGGCGGGCAGCAAGGGGCGCAGCTGGCCGGGCGGCCCAGCCAGGACCACTGGAACCCCGTGCTTTGTCGCGGCGGCGACCGCACCCGCGACGATCTGCTCGGGTCCATTGTCGCCGCCCATGGCATCGACGGCGACAGCCGCCTGCTGCGCGCTAGCACCCGGCGGGACCTCGTCCGGCACGGGAGGATCCTGGCGCCCGGTCAGGGTGCCGCCGGCTGGGCACGGCCGGCAGGCGCCCTGGCACGGAGGTGGGTTGGTGGACGCATGACCCGCATAGCGCCAAGCCTCTCATTGCCAGACGGTCGAGGTGCGGCCGGCGCCAAGGGCGTGCCCGCAGATAGGTGAGGCCGTGGCGGTGCTGGACGCGGAGGCCGGGCTAACGTCCACATGCCGCCTGCGAGCCCCCATTTTTATGAGTTGGTAACTGGTGCATGGGTAGCGGCCTCATCATGGAGAGCGGGCGTGCGCCACGAGTGACAACAATGCGGCAGATTTACCCCCGAGTGCCATTAACGGCGGCACGCCGGACCGTCCGGCGTCGTCAGGTGCGGCCCGGCATAGCGGCCCGGCATAGCGGATCGGTGGCGGGGAACAACATCAGGGAACCGTCTGCGTTACTTCAGCGTTTCTTCAACGTGACCTTCTTGTATCGATTACGCGATGGCTTCCGTCCCGCTAGCTGCGTCTGAGGGGTTACCCGCGGCGGGCGCGTTCCAGCCGCCGGCCCGACTTGCTCCCGTCCCTGGCAATGCCGCCAGGGATGCGACCGACCGGAGGGAGATGCGTGACTGCTATAGGACAACAGGGTGAGCCCGCGGTGCCTGCCACGGGCCGCCGGTTCCGTGCGTACACGGTCAAGCACCTGGACGCGCTGGTGGCACAGGCCGGGCTGGACGCCGGCGAGCGGCTGGCCGTCCGCGCCGTGGCGACCGTGCTGCCGTTCCGTACCAACGCCTACGTGGTTGAGAACCTCATCGACTGGGATGCGGCTCCGGACGACCCGATCTACCGTCTCGTTTTCCCGCAGGCGGACATGCTGCCTCCAGCCGACGTTCAGCGGATCGCCAGCCTGCTGACCCGGAACGCATCCGATGGCGAGGTGGCGGCCGCCGCGCACGAGTTGCGGACACGGCTGAACCCGCATCCCGCCGGGCAACTCGCGCTGAACATCCCTGACCTGGGCGACGAGCCACTGCCCGGGGTTCAGCACAAGTACCCAGAGACCGTCCTGGTGTTCCCGAAGCAGGCGCAGACGTGCCATGCGTATTGCACGTACTGCTTCCGATGGGCCCAGTTCGTCGACGAGCCTGATCTGAAGATGGCCACCGCCGACACCGCAAGGATCATCGAATACCTCCGCAGGCACCGCGAGGTGAACAGCGTGCTGATCACTGGCGGGGATCCCATGATCATGGGTGCCGACGTGCTGCGCCGTTACGTCGAGCCGCTCCTGGACGAGGGGCTTGACCACATCGAGTCCGTGCGGATCGGCAGCAAGTCGCTCGCCTACTGGCCGCAGCGCTTCGTCACCGACCCGGACGCCGACGACACGCTGCGGCTGTTCGAGAAAGTCGTGGCGTCCGGCCGCGGCCTGGCCTTCATGGCTCACTTCTCGCACCCGCGCGAGCTCGAGTCGCCGCTGGTCGCCGAGGCGGTCCGCAGGATCCGGGGCACTGGCGCGGTGATCCGGACCCAGGCACCGCTCATCCGGTCTATCAACGACAATCCCGCGACCTGGGCGGCCATGTGGCGCACTCAGGTGCGCATGGGAATGGTCCCGTACTACATGTTCGTAGAGCGGGACACCGGCCCGCAGGATTATTTCGCGGTGCCTCTCGCCGCCGGTTACAGGATCTTCCGGGATGCTTACCAGAGCGTCTCAGGCCTCAGCCGGACAGTGAGGGGGCCCTCGATGTCGGCCACCCCCGGCAAGCTGTGCGTGGACGGCATCACCGAGGTGGCCGGGGAGAAGGTATTCGTCCTGCACATGATTCAGGCGCGGGACCCCGACCTTGTCGGCCAGCCGTTCTTCGCCCGGTACGACCCGGACGCCACCTGGCTGTCCGACCTCGAGCCGGCATTCGCCGGGCGCTTTCCCTTCGAACCCGACCCAGAGGAACTGCCCGGGCTGTGGGCACCGCCGGTGTTCCAGCCCGCAGGCTGACGGATCCTGCTGATCCTCCCCCACTCCCGATCCACCCCGCTACGGCCACGGCCCCGTCCAGGTTCTTCTCCTGGCGGGGCCGCTGCCGTTCTGGTGGGCCGCAGCCCTGGCGGCTCAAGCTGCCGTCTGTGCCTCGGCGGCCACCTCAGGCGAGGCGGGCTCCTGCGGTGACTTGGACGACTTTATCGCCAGGCAGCTCAGGGCGCCCACCGCCAGCAGGACGACTGGCAGCAGCATGGTCCACCGCATGGCATCCACGTATCCGAACGTGAAGATCGCGTGACCGATCCTCGTGACCTCTGCGACCAGCGACGCAGGCAGCCCGGGGGGCAGCTTGACCCCGCCGTTCTGGCCTGCCCCGACCGAGATGCCCCCGCTGGCTGAGTTATGGATCGCGGCGATGAACGGGCCGCGCACCTGGGCCGGCAGGGCCGCCGTCCGCGTGGTTGCCTGGCTGGTCAGGGACGATACGAGCCGGTTCTGCAGCAGGGCGCCCACCGTGGCGGTGCCGATCACCAGGCCGACCTGGCGGACCGTGTTCAGCACACCGGACGCCGCGCCCGCCATCCGCGGATCGATGTTCCGCATGGCCGTCGTGACCATTGGCGCGAACGTGCAGCCCATGCCGAACCCGGCCACGATCAGCGCGGGCAGGAAGTCGTACCACGCGGAACTTGGCTTCGCGATCAGGACGGTCCAGCCCATCCCGGCCCCGAACAGGGTCAGGCCCGTCATCAGGATGTACTTGCCACCGATCCGGTCCGTCATCCGCCCGGCCACGGGCGCGACGAACATCGAGATGAGCGAGGCAGGCGCCATCGTGAGGCCCGCCTTCAGCGCGGAGAAGCCGAGGACAGACTGCAGGTAGATGGTGAACGGCAGGAAGATTCCCATCATGCCCATGGACAGCGTCCCGGACACCCAGTTCACCACGGTGTAGTTCCTGTCGCGGAACAGCGCGAACGGCACCAGCGGCTCCTTGTCCTGCGTCAGCCGCTGCAACACCAGGAAGGCGATGAGCAGCACGACTCCGACGCCGAGCACGAGCGGGATGCTGATGAACGAGGTGATGGTGCCCCAGTTATACTTCTGCCCTTCGACCAGGCCGTAGCAGATGGCCAGCAGAGCCAAGCTGGCCAGCAGGACGCCAGGAATGTCGATCCGGTGCCTTCGCCCGAGCCGCAGGTCGGGAATGATGACAAAGGTCAGCACCAGCGCGATCACCCCGAACGGCACGTTGACAAAGAAGATCCACCGCCAGTCGAACGCGGTGACCAGCAAGCCGCCCAGGGTTGGCCCGGCGATCGTCGCCACTCCCGCCACCGCGCCCCAGACACCGAACGCTGCTCCCCGCCGTTCCGGCGGGAAGGTATTCGTGATGATCGTCAGCGTCTGCGGCATGAGCATGGCGGCGCCGAGGCCCTGGACGGCGCGGAAGCCGATGAGCCAGCCAGGGCTCGGGGACAGGCCGCACGCGGCTGAAGCCACCGTAAAAAGCGCGATGCCCGCGGCGAACAGTATTCGCGGCCCGAACAGGTCGCCAAGCCGGCCCGCCGTGATGACCAGCACCGCGAGCACCAGGGCGTACGCGTTGATCACCCATAGGACGTCATCGAGCGACGCGTGCAGCTTCGTGATCATGTTGGGGATCGCGATGTTCACGATCGTCAGGTCCAGCAGCGTCATGAAGAACCCGAGTGAGACGACAATGAGCACCGCCCAGGGGTTCCCCCGGAAACTCTTCACCAAGATCTCCTTGCCATCCGGCAGGTGACTCGCGCGCCGGGGGGCACGCGTGCAAAGTGCGCCAGCGAAGGCGCTCACCATCACCCGATGGTAGACGCGGCCACCGACAAAAGCTGAGCGCCGCCCACCAGGCTGACGTCCGAACCCCGTTCGGTCAGCCCCTCCGGGCGCAAAGTATGCTCCGCCCATGGAACTGAACGGAACCGCGGCGATTATCTCCGGCGGGGCGAGCGGCCTCGGCGAGGCGGTCGCCCGCACGCTCGCCGCCGCAGGCGCCATGGTCGTCGTCGCCGACCTGAATGAGGACCAGGGGAAGACGGTCGCCGCCGAGTCGGGCGGCCTGTTCGTGAAGACCGACGTGTCTGATGAGGGATCGGTTGCCGCCGCCGTACAGGCCGCGGCGGGCCAGGACGTGCCACTCCGCACGGTGGTGAACTGCGCTGGCATCGGCTGGGCCGCCCGCACCGTGGGTCGCGACGGCTCCCCGCACGACCTGGTGCCGTTCCGCAGGGTCATCGACATCAACTTGATCGGCACGTTCAACCTGATGCGGATCGCGGCCGCGGCCATCGCGCGCACCGAGCCGGCTGACTCCGACGGCCTGCGCGGCGTGGTCGTCAACACCGCGTCCATTGCCGGCGTCGAGGGGCAGACCGGACAGATCGCTTACTCGGCATCCAAGGGCGGGATCATCGGCATGACCGTGCCGGCCGCCCGTGACCTGGCCGCCATCGGAATCCGGGTCAACACGATCTGCCCAGGGATCATCGACACACCCATCTATGGGACAGGGCCCGCCAGCGAGGAGTTCAAGGCGAAGCTCGCCGTCCCGGTAGTGTTCCCGAAGCGGATGGGCACGGCGGCCGAGTTCGCACACCTGGTCCGGGCGCTGGTCGAGAACGACTACATGAACGCCGAGGTAATCCGGTTCGACGGCGGTATCAGGTTCCAGCCGAAGTAGCCGCCCCGCGGGCGGCGGCAGCCCACGGCAACGCACGGGAGAGGCGACGCCAGTGTCGGAAGCTGTGCTGACCGAGGTCGACGGCCCGGTCGCGGTGGTCACGATCGACCGGCCCTCGGCGCGCAATGCGGTCAACGAGGCGGTGGCCAGCGGAATGGCCGCGGCCCTCGACGAACTCGACACGCGCACCGACATCCAGGTGATCGTGCTGACCGGCGCGGGCGGCACGTTCTGCGCGGGGATGGATCTGAAGGGCTTCCTCACCGGCGAGAACGCGATGGCTGGCGGCCGGGGGTTCGGCGGCATCGTGACCCGGCCGCCGGCCAAACCGGTCATCGCGGCGGTCGAAGGCTATGCGCTGGCCGGCGGTTTCGAGATCGCGCTCGCCTGTGACCTGATCGTGGCCAGCGAGAAGGCGACGTTCGGCCTGCCGGAGGTCACCCGCGGCCTGGTCGCGGCGGCGGGCGGCCTGCTCCGGCTGCCCCGCCGGATCCCGTACCACCTGGCCATGGAGATCGCGCTGACCGGCGAGCACGTTTCGGCCGCCCGCTTGCAGCAGGCTGGCCTGATCACCCGGCTGGTCCCGGCCGGGCAGGCGTTGGACCAGGCACGGCAGCTTGCGTTCCGGATCGCGCAGAATGCGCCGCTGGCCCTGGAAGTGACCAAACGGATCGTTGTGGAGTCTGCCGATTGGCCGAGCACGGACGCGTTCGCCAGGCAAAATGAGATCACGGCCGCTGTGTTCGCGTCCGCCGACGCCATGGAGGGAGCGGCCGCCTTCGCGGAGAAGCGGCCGCCTGTCTGGCAGGGCAAGTAGCCGCCTACCCGGCCGCGAGATGCCGACATCATCCAGCCCGGGCGCGGCGGCCGGCGGTCGGCCGGAGTGCCGCGCGGCCCGCCGAGCAGCCCGCGCCGCCTGCAGTCCCCCCGTAGGATCGATGCGCAGACGACATAGATGCGCAGACGACACTGAACACCGTTGGGGACATGGATGTGCGGAATCGCCGGATGCCTGGCCATGGCGCTGGAAGCAGACCCGGACCAGAAATGGGTCGCGGCTGCGACCGGCCGGATCGCCCACCGTGGGCCAGACGACGAGGGATTCTACGCTGATCCAGACGTGGCCCTGGGCTTCCAGCGCCTCGCGATCATCGACCTGTCTCCCGGCGGCCACCAGCCGATGCGGTCAGGCGACGGGCGCTTCTGGATGGTCTACAACGGCGAGATCTACAACTACCTGGAACTAGCGCAGGAACTGCGCGAGCAAGGCGTGCCCCTGCGTACCAGTTCAGACTCGGAAGTCCTGCTTGAGACGTACGCGCGGGTGGGCAAGGACGTCGTGCACCGGCTTCGCGGCATGTTCGCCTTCGCCATCTGGGATACCTGGACCCGGGAGCTGTTTTGCGCGCGGGACCCGTTCGGGATCAAGCCGTTCTTCTACTGCGTAGATGATGGCCGCAAGCCCGCCCCGGCCGGCCCAACCGGCGGGCGGCACGCGTCCCAGCGAGCCGGGGGGCCGGGCGCCATTCCCGGCGCCCCTGCTCCCGGCGCCCC